>ERZ773055.41-NODE-41-length-84899-cov-11.339246_pt1 | contig 84899 bp, 65 predicted proteins | sample MGYA00580515_ERZ773055 | MGnify/ENA primary metagenome ERZ773055 (study PRJEB29015, sample SAMEA2737993) | human oral metagenome | biome: human oral; feature: human-associated habitat; material: dental | place: China | collected 2064 ...
GCATGTGTTAAGCACGCCGCCAGCGTTCGTCCTGAGCCAGGATCAAACTCTCCATAAAATAGGAAGGGCCGATTGGCTCTTTTTGTTTCGTTTCAAATGAAGTGTTCATTTGAAGGAATTGCCGATTGCTATGTTGTTCATAATCAATCGATGTATTTCGGATAACCGAAGTTATCCGGACATCTGGCTTGAATCATGTTTGATGATTCATTTCTGCATTGTTTAGTTTTCAAAGAGCAACGCTTTTGCTTTCGCTCTCGCAAGCGACTTGGTTAGTATATCGTGTCCTGCGCCTTTTGTCAAGAGCTTTTTCTTTTCCGCTAGGATGTTTTGCTCTTTCCATTTGGCGCCCGCATCTTGCGGTGACTTGTAGTATATTACAGAAATCCGATGGTTTTGTCAATTACTTTTTTCAAGGTTGCAGAAAGTAATTTGCAGTCCTAAAAAAGAAACTATGATATAATGTTTTCAGAATCAATCCTTTCTACATATATGAGGAGAACACATGGAAAAGCATTTTGATATAAATGAAGACAGCCGCAGCATTCGCTGCCGAATGATCATCAGCAATAAGGATAAACAAACGCGTACCTTTCCGCATGTCGTCATTGTGACACACGGCTTTGGCAGCAATAAGGAAACGACGGGCACGACAAAGTTTGGAGAGCATATTACGGCAAAGTACAAGGGCTTTGCCGTCCTAGCCTTCGACTGGCCCTGCCACGGCAACGATGCGCGAAAAAAGTTGACAATTACCGAATGTCTGGCATATCTTCAGATTGTTACAAACTATGCCAGAAATACACTTGACGCCAAGTACCTCTACATCTACGCATCGAGTTTCGGCGGATATATAACGCTCCGCTACCTCTTAGAGAGCGGCAACCCTTTTCGAAAAATTGCCCTTCGCTGCCCTGCCATTCGCATGCATGACACGCTAGAAAGTGCTATCCCCGATGCAGACAAGGCAAAGCTAAAAAAGGGCAAAGACATCCTCGTCGGTTTCACACGCAAGATGAAAATTGACCAATCGTTCCTCAAGGATATGGCTGCATTTAAAGTTGAAGACCACGAATACTTCGACTGCGCGGAAGACATTCTCATCCTTCATGGAACGAAAGACGAGGTCGTGCCCTTTGCGCAGTCAAAAGCATTTGCAGAAGACAATCTCATCAACTTCATCCCTGTGGAAAATGCGAACCATCCTTTTCAAAATAACGACCACATGGCATTTGCCATTCACCAGATCGTCGAATTCTTCAAGCCAGAAGATCAATGAAGGCGTCCCCTTCCGTTTATACTTTACTCCAGCCAAGCGAAGGACTGGCAAATGCTTGTAAGCCGTTTGTTCTCGATTGAAATTTTCCATTTGCTCTGCTCTACAAGCAAAAAAGCATTATAAGCTGTGTCGCCTTTAGCCACAGCTTATAATGCTTTAAAATGAAAAATTTAATCCTTAATTATGCTCCATACTTTCCAAGCAAGGCATCGAACTCACTCTTGTTTTCTTCACGCCAAGCGGTGAAATCCTTATTCTCCCTATCGAGCGCCTCACCAAGATCTACAAAGAATTTCGGCACATCGTCCATGGCGATATTTCCAACTTGCTTGCCAAAATGCGTGTCTTGGAGGCTGTGCGCTCCATCTATGAATAGGATGAAGGACGGCACAGGTTTACCCTTCACTTTTTTTGTGAAGCCGCAAAAGCCAATTTCACCCATTTGATGAGCAGAGCAGGAATTTTGACAGCCAGAAATGCGAATCTGCGGAAGATGTGCCTTATTTACACCTGCCCGCTCTACTGCTTCACGAATCTTTCGCAGCATCCCTGCACTGTCGCGAAGACCGATTTGACAGACATTCGCACCGACGCAGGAAATAGAGCGATCAAAGGATGTCTTTGCCGTATCCTTCTCGACGAGTTTTGCCACATGATCGGCTTCCTCTGCCGTGAGGTTGATCGCATAGACAGATTCATCGGTGTTTAGGCGAAGCTCACCGGCTTCAAGCCCCTCAACATAGGTAAGAAGCTCGCGGAAGATATTCACATCCGGATCGCCGCAAAAGGGATGATACTGCACATAGTAGAGCCCTTCCTGCCGCTGCGGGACAGCAAGTGCGGACTTCGGTGCTTTGCCATCGCCCTTCTTCTTGATGGAAAATACCTCTGGCTCAATGTCAAGATTCTCTTCTTTCAGCGTGCGTGCAAGGTACTCGTGGAAGAGCTTCTTAAAGGCATCGTCACCAAGGCGTGCTGCGATATAACGGCTGCGGGCTTTCGCACGATTCTTATGGTCGCCATAATCGCCGTAAAGGTGTCCCATGGCATGCATATAATAGAGTACTTTCTTGGGGTCAACACCTTCATCGACTTTTGTCGCAATGCGCGGATTTGGACCAAGACCTCCCGCCGCATAGACATCAAAAGTTCCATCGTCCTTTGCAATAAATCCAAGATCTTTAAAATTCGCATGTGCATCATTCTCCTTTCCGCTGGAGAACGTGATTTTATACTTGCGCGGCAGATTCAGCTTTGTAATCAGCGTCAAGAGATATATGCGTGCTGCGTTAAGATACGGCGTGACATCAAATGCTTCATTTTTCGTGATGCCATGAAGCGGCGACGCAGTCATATTACGCGGAAAATCACTTCCGCCGCCACGCGTGTAGATGCCCGCTGCATGCGCCTTTGGAAAGAGTTCGATGACTTCCTCGCCGCTTAAGTGTTGAATCTGGATGGATTCACCTGTCGAAAAGTGCAGAAAATCCAACGAATAATCCTTGATTGTATCGATAAGGAAGCGCATCTGTGGTTTTTCAATCACGCCGCCGGAAAAGCGCAAGCGGTACATGACGGAATCCGCCCCACGCTCACCGTAACAGCCATAGCCTCCTGACGTGCTCTTATATGCACTCGGCTTGATTTCTTTTTTAAAAAAAGACTTGGTCTTCTCGACAAACTCCGGAAAATTACCGTTAAGCTCCTCTTTCAGCTCATCACTAATATTCATAAAGACGCCCTCCCATGACGATAACAATATATAGATCTATCCTGCATAAAATAAAATTTATTAAATATATATGTTTTAGCTCGAAGTAATTCTACCGATTTTTTCCTATCCTGTCAATAGACGGCAACGAAAAAAGCCGGACAAGCCGGCTTTTTTGCAATGGATGTAAGAATCAAGATTGTTCTTCAAACATATCCTTGCCTACGCCGCAGAGCGGGCAGACAAAATCATCTGGAAGGTCAGCGAACGGCACGCCCGGTGCGAGATCATAATCCGGATCGCCTTTTGCTTCATCATAGATCCAGCCGCAAACTGTGCAAACCCAAGTCTTCATAATAAAACCTCCTTGAAAGATACGGAATCTACCGTATTTTCTTTGATATAAAACACATGGCGCATTTAATAAAAATCCGCCCAAATAACCTTTTTCAAAATCTTATTCGCCATTTACCTCTTGTTTTCCTGCTAAACTTCCGACGGCATGGAAAAAATTATACACGGCTTCTGCCGCAGGTTTCGTCATACCGGGTACTTCAGCGAGCGCTGTCATGTCCGCTGCCTTGATCTTTGCTATCGTACCAAAGTGCGAGCGAAGGGCAGCGCGACGCTTAGGGCCAATGCCCTCGATATGATCGAGAACGGAGACCAAATTGCGTTTGCCGCGAAGATTCCGATGATAGGTAATGGCAAAACGATGTGCTTCGTCACGAATGCGCTGCATAAGGTAGAGCGCAGGGCTTCGGCGCGGAAGCACAACAGGCTCACTCTGCCCTTCGACAAAGATCAGCTCAAACTGCTTGGCAAGTCCAACAACAGGTACATGTTTATGGTGCCCCTGCTCGCGGATGATCTCGAGTGCAGAGGAAAGTTGTCCCTTGCCGCCGTCGATAACGATGAGATCGGGAAGGTCATTTTCCGGTAAATCGACATAACGGCGCATGGTGACTTCACGCATCGAGAGAAAATCATCCGGTTTTCCTTCTGTCGAACGAATCTTGAAACGGCGATAGTCCGACTTTTTGGGTAAACCACCTTCAAAAACTACCATTGAAGCGACGGTTTCCTGCCCTTGGTTATGCGAAATATCGAAACACTCCATGCGATATGGCTCTTTTTTCAGTCCCAGGCATTTTCCAAGCTCGCGAACAGCACCGCGCGTCGCTTCATTTGCCTCGTGGATGCGTGCAGCTTCATCTGCCATATACTTTTTAGCATTTCCCATCGCCATTGTCACAATATCATGCTTTGTTCCACGCTGCGGCACAAGAATCGTCACATGCCCACCGCGCCCATTCGATTTTTTTTCGGCAAGAAACGCGGCAAGAACCTGTTGCTCTGCCTCAGGAAGTGCAAAAGGCAGAAGAACTTCGCGCGGAATAAAGGCCGCACGGTGATAGTATTGCTGCAAAAAGGCCAGCAATACTTCAGCATCAGCTTCTTCCTCACTTCCCTGCACGAGAAAGTGCTCGCGCCCAATCATCTTACCCGTGCGGATAAAAAAGATTTCAACGACGACGCCAAGTTCTGAACGTGCCATACCGATCGCATCCTGATCGCCCGCACCCGTGACAATACGCTGTTTTTCTGCAATCGTACGCACAGCGGTCAACTGATCGCGAAGGCGTGCCGCGATTTCAAAGTGATACGCTTCTGCTGCCTGCTTCATGCGCCTGTCAAGCTCACGCTCAACATCTTCTGTCCGCCCTTCGAGAAAAAGAAGAACGGCACGAATCATCGCCATATAATCCTCTGTTTGAATTTTTCCGACACAGGGCGCAAGGCAGCGCTTGATATGATAGGCGAGACAGGGACGGTCACCGAGATGCTTACAGGTACGAAGCGGAAAGAGCCGCTTTAAGAGCTTCAAACTTTCGTTCACCGCTGTGACATTCGTGTACGGCCCAAAGTAACGCGCACCGTCTTTTCGCACATGACGCGTTAAGTAAACACGTGGAAAGGTCTCATTCGTTGTCACCTTGACGTAAGGATAACTCTTATCATCCTTTAGGCTGATGTTATAGCGCGGACGATACTTCTTAATGAGGTTACATTCAAGAATCAACGCCTCGACTTCCGAACCGGTCAAAATCGTTTCGAAATCTGCAATATGAGAGACCATCGCACGAACCTTCGGCGAGTGGCTGCGGCTCGACTGAAAATACTGCCGCACACGATTTTTCAAAACCACCGCCTTGCCGACATAAATCACTCGACCGTGATCGTCCTTCATGATATAGACGCCAGGATTGTTCGGAAGGAGCTTTAATTTTTCCTCGACAACGTCATGCAACAGCACCACTCCTTTCGCGGGATTTAATCTTCTCATCGAAAAGACTGCCGTCATTTTACAGCATGCAGTGCAGACAAAAAAGAGAGTGACACACATTTGTGTCACTCTCTTTTTATCTGAAGATAAAGATCAGATGATCCAGTTGTTCGGCTCGATGAGCGCTTCCGCCATCGTACTAGCAGTGATGGCAGAAGCGATGGTTTCCGCCGTCGCATCCTTCCCTCTTGCAAATTCACGCCAGTACTTCGCGCCTGCAATAGGTTCTGTCTGCTCTTTTTGCAGGACGACGAGGACGACGAGGCCAGCATCCTTCAAATGCTCTGTCGTACGGCGGTAGTCTTCGCCCTGTTCCGGCACATATACGTAAGTATGGCGGCTGGCGCGAACAAGACGGTATTCCGCTTCTTCGACGGCAGTAAGCGTCGACCCATCTTCGCCGGGACGGAAGACGATAACAGCGCTTTCCTGCCAGTTCAGAGCAGCACGCATCTTCGGCGTCGCCTGCACGCGGCGGCCAGCATTTTCCAAAATCTTTTGCACCGTGCCGCACGCACTCGTCATGTTCGTGATGCGGTCGATGAGAATGAGCTCACCCTGCGTGCGATGGTGATTAAACGTATCGATGACAATCGGCTCGGTAACGGCGATTTCAACGCGGGCAATCTCATTTTTTTCCAGGTTTTCCGCTTCTATATGCTCGCCGGAATTGATATCAACACGATAATCGATGCGCGTGACAAGCCCCGGAATCTTCTTTGTGCCAAGACGAACGAGAAAATTTTTACCGAGCGTCAGCGGCGTATCATCCATCCAGAAAAGATCAGCTTCGAACGTATTCGCTAAGGTGATACCGCTGTCTTTTTCCAACACGCAGCCACGCGAGACATCGACCTCACGGCTCAGAGCAATCGTCGCCGGCTGTCCCTTTTCAGCTGTCTTGGAATCACGACCTGCAATGTTAATGCTCGTAACCTCAGCTTTTTCACCGCTCGGGAATGTGCAGACCGTATCACCGACGCGAATCGCGCCGCTCTCAACCTGCCCTTGAAAGCCACGGAAATCAAGACTTGGACGGCAAACACGCTGAACGGGCATATAAAAGCCCTCTTCCGCCGCCTTTTCTGAAACATCGACCGTCTCAAGATAGGGAAGGAGAGCCTTACCCGTATACCACGGGGTATTCGTCGAAGACTCCATAATGTTATCGCCTTCTGTCGCTGAGACGGGGATCAGCGTGATGTTTTCAAGCAGGAGCTCATCCTTTAAGGCGAGAATGTCCTTCTCAATCGCTTTGAACTTCGCCTCGTCATAGTCGATGAGATCCATCTTATTGATGGCAAAGACAAAGAAGCGAATGCCCATGAGCGCACAGATGCGGGCATGGCGGCGCGTCTGCGTGAGAACGCCTTTGCGTGCATCGACGAGAATAACAGCAAGGTCGGCAAAGGATGCACCGCAGGCCATGTTGCGCGTGTACTCCTCGTGTCCCGGTGTGTCGGCACAGATAAAGCTGCGGTTATCTGTCGTAAAGTAACGGTATGCAACATCGATCGTTATGCCCTGCTCGCGTTCCGCCATCAGACCATCGAGCAGCAAAGAATAGTCGATGTCGCCGCCGCGGCTGCCAATCTTTGAATCGAGAATCAACGCCTCTTCCTGGTCGGCATAAATCAACTTCGCATCGTAGAGGAGATGACCGATCAGCGTCGATTTCCCATCGTCAACGCTGCCGCACGTAATGAATTTTAAAAGTCCCTGCATCAGAAATAACCCTCCCTCTTACGACGTTCCATGCTGCCGGCACCGCCGTCATGATCGATGACACGGCTTGTACGCTCCGATTCTGCTGCCCCGAGCGTCTCATCGACGATCGCATCCAGCGTTGTCGCCTTCGACTCGACACCACCAGTCAGCGGATAGCAGCCGAGCGTACGGAAGCGAATGACCTTGTGCCGTATATCTTCCGGCTTCAAGTGCAGCTTTTCAACGATGCGTTCGTCATCCACCATGATGATGTTGCCGTCACGCTCGATACACGGACGTTCCTTCGCAAAATAAAGTGAGACGATGTCAATGGTCTCGCGACGGATATACTGCCAGATATCCTTTTCCGTCCAATTGGAAATGGGGAAGACGCGCATGCTTTCGCCCTGAGCGATCTCCGTATTGTAGAGCTTCCACATCTCGGGACGCTGTTTCTTCGGATCCCATGCCTGCGCTGCATTGCGGAAGGAGAAAATGCGCTCTTTTGCACGGGACTTCTCCTCGTCGCGACGACCGCCGCCAAACGCTGCCGTGAAGCCATACTTCGTCAATGCCTGCTTCAAAGCCTGCGTCTTCATGATGTCTGTATAACTCGAGCCGTGGTCGAACGGATTGATGCCCTCACGGATGCCATCTTCGTTCTTGTATTCGATCATATCGAGACCGTATTTTTTCGCCTGCTCGTCGCGGAAGGTTATCATCTCGTGAAACTTCCACGTCGTGTTGACGTGGAGGAATGGGAAGGGCGGCTTTTCTGGATAGAACGCTTTGAGCGCCAAATGGAGCATGACGGAGCTGTCCTTGCCGATAGAATACAGCATGACTGGCTTTTCACACTCCGATGCGACTTCGCGGATGATGTAGATAGCCTCCGCTTCCAACGCATCGAGATGCGAATCTTTTTTCATATATATGTCCCTCTTTCTTATGTAAAATAATGCGTCAATACTTATTGGAAGACCGGCGGTCGATGACAATTTCCCGCACCGTTCCCGTAGATTTTACCACGCGCCAAATATAGCGATGATCTTTCCCTTCCACCGTCATACAGCTGCCTTTGCCGCCCAGGTCTGCCCCTAGATAGTACTCGATCGCTGCCGCAGGACAGGTCTTCATACAAGCGGTACAGCCCCAGCAATCGCGTGGACTGCGCATCTTCGCCTTACCATCCTTCAAAAGCAGCAATGAACCGGGACAAGCCTCCGTACAGGCGCCGCAGCCGATACATTTCGCCGTATGGATCTTAATGCTCATAGCGGTCTCCTTTCACCAGCGGACGCGTAATGACTTCAAATCGACCATCGACGAGACGCGTGTTGACGTAACAGTCCCATGCCGCATCACGCGCAGGATAATCCGCATTCTCACCAAAAATATGCCAGCGCGTCTCCTTTCGAGCAGCAAGATGCGCAATCAGTGCGCGGCATACGGTCAGACGCTCCTTTAGCTCGTAAACATGAAGCAGCTCAAACGGATCCCTTGCGGGAAGGCCCTTTGCCTCCGTTTGTAGTGCTTTGATGCGTGCATCTGCCACCAATAGGCGCGCCGCGTTGTAGCGATAATCCGTATGGATGCCGCCTGCATATTCGTCCATCGTCTTTTGCATCGCTTCTTCAAGCGTCTCGGCTGTGATCCCTATATCTGCCGCATCCGCTGCATAATGACACTTGATTTCAGCAATCCGGCGCCTCGTCGCTGCTTCATCCGCCTTCGGCATCGCCGCGCCTTTCGCATATACCGCTGCCGCACGCGCCGCTATCTCACCTTCGACCATTGCCCCCGTCACATACTTCTGCGGTGCACCACCTGCGACGTCGCCCGCAGCAAAAAGCCCTTTTACCGTCGTCGCGCGGTCAGTATCGACCCAGTAGCCGCTTGCCGTATGACCGCCGACGATATACGGCTCTGTTCCTTCGATCTCGACATCATGGGCATCGGGACCGTCTTCTTCCATCCACTTCAGCGTCTGCGCCGGTGCCATGTTGAGATAGGCACGCAGAAGATCGCCTTCTTTTTCCGCTCCAATGCCCTCGGTATGCAGGTAGCAAGGACCATGCCCCGCTCGGTTTTCCTCAACGGTACCATAAATACGCTCTGGTGTCGAGATGCCGTATTTCGTTTCGTAGACCTCGCCCTTTGCATTGACCTGTTTTGCACCAACGCCCTGGGCAATCGTCCCCGTCGGCGCTATCGTATCCTTGCATCGAAGCGCGACAAAGCGATTTTCAAACGTCGTCATCTCTGCCCCTGCGCGAATCCCCATCGCAAAGCCGGCGCCTGTGTTAAACGGTGAATACCACATCTTATGGCGGGAAAATCCAGGATTGTTCGGCCGATATAATCCAGCAGCGCCGCCCGTTGCAATAAGAACCGCCTTTGCTGAAATATCATAGAAGATCCTCTCACGCGTCGAAAATCCCCACGCACCTATCACACGTCTCTCATCACCGTTTCCCACTGTCTTTAAATCTATGATATTGACGTAGTTCAGCACCTTGACATTTTCCTGTTCACGTGCCGCCTTTGCCAAAATCGGCTTGATATTTTCCCCGTTGATCTTTACATTTCGCCAGCCGCGCGTCACATAGTTTCCGGCTTCATCCTTCAAGATGACGAGACCAAGTGCTTCAAGCTCCGCCGTGATGCGATTGACATTTTCTGCAATCGTCAGTACAAGGTCATCGCGGACGATGCCTTCGCCGTCTTTTTCCGCATACTTTACATAATCCATCGGTGTATGCCCCGGTGCAATATAGGCATTCAGTGCATTGACTCCTGCTGCCAGACAACCGCTTCGCTCGATATTTGCCTTTTCTGCAATGAGAACAGACAAGCCCGACTTTCCCAGTTTCGCCGCTGCAAAGCATCCTGCCGTTCCACCGCCGACGATGAGAAGATCGGTAAAACAGCGCTGAACCTCCAGATTTTCTTCGCTCATAAAAACTCCTAAAATACAAAAGATTTTCTGCCCTATGTAACATCACTCGGTTAAAGCAATGCTGCCATCAAGATACCCACACTTGCTGCAAGAAGCATGGGATTTACTGTATCCGCCCGCCGTATGAGGAGAAGGTAGAGCGATGTAAGCACGACCAATACCGTAACCATTTCCGCAGCAAAGCGCGGCAGTATCAACCCCTTGGCAAGATTTAAATTTGCGAGGAAGAGTGCCAGCGCCACCTTGATAAGCAGACCACCGATGATGGGACGTACCCAACGGCTGATCGCGCGAAATGCCGGTACTTCACGAAAGGTGCGGATAAGCCGCGCGACAAGCCCGAAGACAAAGCCCGACCCCGATACACTAACGCCAAATCCTGCACATGCTGCGAGCAGCCCCATCGCAGGACCGCCGGCAGCAGTTCCCATCAAAAAGCCAATGCCTGTCAAAATCTTGCAGAGAATCGACCCCGGCAGCACATTGGCGAGCGGAACGACAAGGCCAAAAAACGCTGCTGCTGGGAAAAGTCCTGTTGCGACAAACAGCCCGTCTGCAATTGTCAGGAAGGCATCGCCGCCGCCAAATGAGATCAGTGAGGAAAAATAACCGCGTCCGATAAAGGAGGCAAGCTCGGGAAATACGCCGAGCGCTGGAACTACTGTGAGCGAAAAGAAGATCAGCCAAGCGGCAAGTTCCTTCAATGCCCCTGCAAGGAAACGCCGCCCTGTTCCCGGTGCGATACAGCTCTTGCCGAAGCTATGGAAAAACGCACGCCCCGCCAAAACTGCCATGAGAATCGGAAGGATTTCTGCCAGCCATGTACCGCCCAAGATACCGCTCTTACCCTCTGACAGCACATAAAGTACAAAAATCATCCCCGCTACAGCAAGACGTGTCTTCGAACGGCTGTTCACGAGAAAGAGGATCAAGAAGAAGGAAAGCCCCAGTACCGCAAGTGTTGATAGCCCAAAAAACGGAACGAAGCCGAAGCCGATCAGGCGGTAAACATCCGCCTCACCAGTCAATAGGAAAACCGTCAGCGTAATCACTGCCGCCATCTTCCAAGAGCCGCCTGTCACCGCATGTTCTGCGCGAAGCGTCTTCACTGTATAAAGAAAGAGCAGGCTCATGATAAACGCACCGATGGGAATCGAGATATAGCGGATGAACGTCATCGCCCCCACCGAATCCCCCGAGAGGAATGCGAGGATGCCGACCATCAATGCTGCGCCTGGAAGCGCCATCATAGACGCCGCTAGAATCATCCCCAACGCCCCTGCTACGCGCTGCCCTGTCCCTGCTGCAATCTCGACAGGAAGCGCACCTGGTGTAATCGATGCCGCGACGATGTCCTCTTGATACTCCGCCGTCGTCACGAGTTTTTTATCCCGCACGACCTCTGCTTCAATCACAGGAATCAGTGCATTGCCGCCGCCAAACCCAATCAGCCCGATGCGAAGCATGGAAGAAGCCAAGGTAAAAAGCCGCTTCCATTCCATACGCCAGCTATTTGCTGCAAGAAAAGTCAACGCCGATCCCTTCTTCAAAGCCTCCACCATAACCATTCCCTCCCTTCATAAAACATATTAAGTAAATATGTTTAACTAAATTGCTATTATCATACTCCTCTTTTGAAAAAATAGCAAGTAAAAATTATATAAGTAGTATGCTTTTATTATGTGGAACGTTATGATGAGGTATTGTCGTCAGGAAAAAGAAAAGCTCGCCGAAAGCGAGCAGAACAAAAAGCAGAGGAATACCTGTATATCCGGCGCCAGCCACAAACGATGATGGCAGCATTCCGGCCGCGCGGCATTTCGCTACTATTTTAATTTATCACAAGAAACAAAAAAACACCCCCAGAACGGAAGGGCGCTTCCGACGAACGTCCATCTAGGGACACAGGACGAATGTTACCGCCTTGGGTTACCGCCTTGGAATTCGACGCCCCAAGGAACATTTGTCCTGCTTTTAGTATATCATAGAATAGGATTTTCTCCATACTTATCGTGAGAAAGAACCGCTCTTTCCTCCAGATTTCTGTTCGAGATGAACAGAACGTATCTCCATCCTACGATCCACCGCTTTCAACATGTCGTAGATTGTCAGCAAGGTTATCGTAACGCTGTGAAGCGCTTCCATTTCCACACCGGTCTTTCCCTCGCATTTCACCGCAGCAGTTACTTTCACAGCTCGCTTCGCCGCATCAAGTGCAAACGCTACCTTGCACTTGGTCAGAAAAAGCGGATGGCAGAGGGGAATCGCTTCACTTGTGCGCTTTGCCGCCATAATGCCGGCGATCCTTGCGATACCGAGAACATCGCCTTTCTTTGCCGTACCGGTCTGAATGGCAGAAAACGCCGCCTCATTCATCGTAAGGATACCGCTTGCGACAGCCTCTCGATGTGTCACCGCCTTGTCGCCGACATCGACCATGACGGCCTCTCCCGCACGGTCAAAATGTGAGAGCCTCGGTTCACGCTTCCCCGCAACAATCTCTTCTCCTGCTTCGTTTCCCCTCATCGCGTTTCTCCCACACACTCTGCTTTTCTGCTGAAAAGACACGCCTGACAAAAAGAGTGTCAATAGCTCAGCGCGATCAATATCCCCCATAGGGTAAATTGAAATGCCACTTTCTCCTGCGATATCTGCCGCAGCCTCAGATAGTTTTTCACCCGCAAAAAGTGCGGTAACACCATTGCCTAAGATCGGTTCACCTCTTCCGCGCCAAAGCGAGAACGCTGGGCAAGCCGCATGCGTGCGGCTTTCGGTCAAAATGAGATCGATCTTCTCGAACTTATCTGCAGCCCTGTCAAAAGGCAGCCGTGTCGCCTCTTCCAGAAAATACCCTTTCGGAGAAACAACGGATACAGCACATGCCCCCGATGCGCGAAAGCGCGCACTGTCCTTTCCCTGCGTATCGAGAGAAAATCCATGTGCATCACTCTTGACGACTGCGACGCGAATATCGCGCCTTGATAAGCGTGCCGTCAGCTTTTCAAGAAACGTCGTCTTTCCTGTGCCCGCTACCGGTGCAACAACTGCAATTTGCGGAACTTTTCTCCCTTCATTCGCCGCGCGCCCACTGGCAAGGCGGTAATCGTACTTCGTATTGACATTGAAAAAATACTCTTTTTGTTCGGTATATCTATGTATCTCCACCAGTTCTGTCTCAAACGCTTCTGCCATAGCCCCGAGCTTTCGCTCACCGCGTTTGATTTTCTGCGCAATCTCTGTTAAAAGCCCTTTATGATACAGCCCTGCGAGCGGCTGGCGTCTTCCGTCCAGCGTCGGCAGGATGCATTTGATGCGCCTCTCGCCTTTACTTATAATTTCGCTTAGACGGATAAACAGCGGTTCAATAGCCGAAAAAGAAAAAAAGGGCATGTCGGCAGATAGGGCAAGCCCCCAATCCGCTGACATATGTTTCAGTCCCAAGCGAAGCCCCTCGACGGGACCGCGCCCCTGTACCTCATCGGTCACGATGCAAAAGCCGCAGTTTTCTGCTAATTGCATGATGTCAGGAGAATTTGCCTCCACCATCAAAAATCGCTCAGAAAATACAGTCGGAATCCTTCTAAGGCACCGCTCCAGCATGGATCTGCCGCCGAGATCCAACCAGCGTTTATCGCGCCCCATACGACTGGATTTCCCGCCCGCAATGACAAGGATGGCAGCGTTTTTCTTATCCATTTCCGACACGGCCCTACCTCGCACAGTTATCCGCATCGCCGCGAAGGATTTCTATACCATGCCTTAATTCCGGCAGGACAAAACCTAGACATTCTTCCGCCGCTTTCCTGCTGCCCGGCAGATTCACAATCAATGTCCGCTTGCGAATCCCCGCAGTTGCTCGGCTGAGCATCGCACGGTGTGTCACCTGCATGGAGAGCGCACGCATCATCTCGGGGATACCTGGCGTCAGTCGTTCAACGACATTTGCTGTCGCTTCCGGCGTCACATCGCGCAAAGAAAAGCCCGTGCCTCCCGTCGTAACGACGAGTGCAATGCCCCTATCGCTGAGTGCAATAAGTTTTTCTTCGATCAATCGCTGTTCATCCGGCAAAATGATGCGTTCTCTCACTTGGTAACCTGCCGCAGTTAGTAATTCTTCAACGGCAGCGCCGCTAAGATCCTGGCGCTCGCCGCACGCACCCTTGTCGCTAAGTGTTACGACGACCGCATCCATCGGAAGCTTCCCTGATAAAACCTCCAACTTCATCCCGGCTTGAAGCACTCCGCCATGAAGCACCCGTGTAAAGACACCTTCGCGCGGCATGATGCAGTCACCGACTCTTTCATAAATTGCGCACGTATCGTGGCACTTCTTCCCAATCTGTGTAATCTCGAAAACAACCTCTCCCGCTATGAGCCGCGTACCGATGGGCAGATTCCGAAAGCAAATGCCGCGCGCAACAATGTTCTCGCCAAAGGCTCCGTAGGCGACATCTGCACCGCACCTTCGAAATTTCTCAATTTCGCCGAGATCTAAGAAACTCACCTGGCGATGCCAGCGTCCTGCATGTGCATCACTTTCGATGCCGTGCTCTGTCACAAAGACGGCACGCTCTACCGGTATTTTCTCCGTTCCCTTTCTCTCACTGCGACAAATTGCTACAATTTCTCCCGTCGCATCTGCACCGCTGCACTGCTTCATTTTCATCCCCCGATCTGCGCCATGCTACGCGTCTCATCTACTCCGCATTCGATAAAGTCATGCTCGCGTGGCTTCGCATAGATCTGTGAAGCTATCACTTCTTTTAATTCTTTTTCCGTAGCACCGTCTCGCATGCGTGTGCGAAGGTCAATGCATTCCCCGGATGCCAGACAGGGCTTCAGAAATCCATCTGCCGTCAGACGCACGCGGTTGCACGCATGACAGAATTTATTCTCTACCGCATCAATAAAGCCAAGCCGTCCGATAAACCCGGGATATGTGCAGAGCGTGGCTGGACCGTCATCCTCCCGCCGTTTCACTGGCTTAGGTTCGCCAAAAGCTATGCGCACTTTCGCCTGCACTTGCTCGAGGGGAATGCCGACAAGCCCCGAAGCGCGTGCAAAGCCCATCGGCATCAATTCGATAAAGCGCACGTCCACCAGATGATCCTTTGCCAGTTGCGCTAGCTGAACCAGTTCCCCCTCATTGACGCCCTGTATCGGAACCACGTTTATCTTTTTATATCTTATACGGCTCTCCAGCAATGCCGCAAGACTTTCCCGAACGTCTAGTGCCTTCGGCGAGCGAGCAATCTTTTGAAAAATGCGTGAATCGAGGCTGTCGATGCTCAGATTTATACCATCCAGCCCTGCCGCCTCAAGTGCAGGAAGTTCTTTTTTCAGCAGCAATCCATTCGTCGTCACCGCTGTCCGCTTGATGCCAGGAACCTTCTTTAGCTCTTCAATAAAACTGGCAAGATCTTTTCGAATCAGCGGCTCGCCGCCTGTCAACCGTACCTTCGTAATGCCGAGAGACGCCAGTACGCGCACGATACGCAGAATTTCTTCATAAGAGAGAATTTCTTCATGTGCTTTCCACGAGATGCCGCCCTCCGGCATGCAGTAGCGACAGCGAAGATTACATCTGTCCGTTACCGAGATGCGAACATAGTTAATCCTTCGATGGAATCGGTCGAACATGAATCATCTCCCCCTTCTCTATGCGTGTTTCAAAACAAAACGACTTCGACTTCCCTCCCAGATTCCAGCTTTGGTGAGCCGGCGGGAATGTCGATAAAGGCATTGCAGGTTACCGCTGAGAAAAGTGCACCGGATGCGTGCTGTTTAGGCAGCACGACATAACCGTCCTCGTACCTTGCACGGATGAATCTTCGTCCGGGGCTCTCCTTTAAAAACGGTGCAGCAAGCACGGCTTTTTTCCGCAAGAGTTTTGGTTCGCGCATCCCTGCCATCTGCTGAAGGATAGGACGCGCGAGAAGCTCAAATGTCGCAAAGGCCGCAAAGGGATTGCCGGAAAGCGCAATGCCTATGCGGCCGTCGGGAAAGATATAACCAAGGACAGGTGCACCGGGCTTCATAAGAATGCGCCAAAAGATGCGCGAAGCGCCCATTCTCTTCCAGACGCTATGCATGATGTCCTTTTTCCCCACTGAAACGCCGCCCGTCGTAAGGATGAGATCCATGCCCTGCGCATCTTCTCTGAGAAGCTTTGCCGCAAGCGCTGCGTCATCCGGGAGATTTCTCATTTGTTTCGGTGTCATTCTCATTTCATCGAGAAGGCTCGCCAAAAGGTAGAGGTTACTGTTGTAAATCTTTCCTTTTGGACGCGCCTCACCAGGTGTGACGAGTTCATCCCCTGTACTTGCAAGGAGTATCCGCGGCGTGCGGCAGACGGGAATCGCACGAAATCCCTGCCCCGCCAGTACCGCGATGCAGGCAGGATTCAGTTTCGTTCCCTTAGAAGCGAGAAGCGTTCCTTTCTTTACATCCTCGCCGCGATAGCAATAGTTCTCAAAAGGCCGCAGTGGAACATCGAGATAGAGTTTGCTGCCTTCCGCGCGCACGCTCTCCTGCCGCACGACCGCGTCGCAGCCTTCTGGAATCGGTGCGCCTGTCATGATGCGAAGCGCTTTGCCAAAGGGCACGTTCCCAGAAAAATAATCTCCAGCACACACTTCACCGACGATCTCCATGACGACAGGCCGCTCTATCGAAGCACCTTTCGTCGCTGCCGCTGCAAACGTATAGCCATCAAGAGGCGAACGGTTGAAGGGAGGATTGTCCAGCGCAGCATAGATGTCTTCCGCTAAGATGCGCCCGCGCGCTGAAAGAAGTGAGATTCGCTCGATGTCGTTTTCAGGGCTTTGAATATGTTCTGACAACGCTGCAATCGCACGCTCCAGCGAAATATCCTGCATGATTTCTCCTCTACTTTCCAAAAGAACAGACAGGATAGTGACAAACCTTACAGTTTAGACACAGCCCACCGACGCCGAGACGACGGATATCCTTCCGCATTACCTCAATGCCCGCTATGAAACGCGGCAGAAATATATCGAATACTGTCGCAGGGTCGTGCATAACACAGCCCGGAAGCCCCAAGATTGGAATCTGACGCCCGCCTTTTTCAACGTAAGCGATAAGGAACATCGCGCCCGGTAGCACGGGCGCGCCGTATGTCACAACACGCGCAGCGACATTCCTTATCGCTGCCGGCGTGCGGTCGTCAGGGTCGACACTCATACCGCCGGTACAAAGGACCATGTCCATGCCAAGCGCCAAAAGCTCACGAATCGCCGCTTCTGTGTGTTCTGTCGCATCATCACTTATGCGATGTGCATCCACCTTCAAATGAAAGGCTTTCAGCTTTGCCTCAAGGACAGGCGTAAACGTGTCCTCGATAAGACCACTTGCCACCTCAGAACCTGTCGTCACAACACCGACCTTCACCCTGCGGTACGGATGAAGGGAAAGAAGCGGCTCACTGCCTGCAAGTTTCTGAGCCTTTGCCATTTCTGCCCTTGACACCATAAGTGGAATGACGCGCATGCCTGAAAGTTTCATGCCTGCCTTCACTGGCATACCGCTTGCCAGCGTCGCGATGCAGACATCCTCGAGCTCATTCAGGGCATCGATACGCGAGGCATCTGCCATAAAGACACCATCGACCGTCGCACGAAGTTCTATTTTCCCCTCCCGTACTTCCGAGCGTTCCATGAATTTGTTCTGCGCGATGCTGCAAAGGAGCTCTGCTGCATCATTTTCATGCAGCAGAGCAGCATCTTGTTCAAAGATAAAGATATGTGCCTTGCCGAGACGATGAAGAACGGGGATATCCTCCGCACAGATGATATGTCCCTTTCGAAAGCGTGCTCCTTTCACACCATCTTTCACGATCTCTGTAATATCGTGGCAGAGAACCTCGCCGACAGCGTCTTCCACGCGGATTTCTTTCATATTAAATTGCTCCTACGTTTTCGAATAAGCCCGCAAAAGATATACATTCATCAAGAGAATAAATCCCAGAGAAAGCGCGACGAGACTTCCTGCCCATAGATAGGCAAGTTCATAGTCATTTGCCTGTACAGCGGCATAGAGTGCCGTTGCCATTGTCTGTGTGACGCCTGGAATATTTCCCGCAACCATCATTGTCGCGCCGAACTCGCCGACCGACCGTGCAAAGCTTAAGATTACGCCTGCAAGAATGCCCTCTTTTGCCAAGGGCAGCAGCACCCTAAAAAAAACATGAAGCTCCGATACGCCAAGTGTCCTCGCCGCCCCCAAAAGGTCGCGGTCAATTGCTGCAAAAGACGCTCGCACCGTACGGTAGAGGAGCGGAAAAGAAACGACAAATGCCGCCAGAACCGCCGCCTTAAAGGTAAAGACGACGGGAATGCCATGCTCGATTAAAAATGCGCCGATTGTGCTCTGTTTTCCAAAAAGCAGCAGAAGAAAGAATCCCACCGACGTTGGAGGAAGTACCATCGGAAGCGCGAGAACAGCATCGAAAATCGCTTTGCCATGCTGTCTGCGCCAGACAAAATACGCAAGCAAGACGCCAGCGACAAACGACATCATGGTCGAAAGGAATGCCACTTCGATCGTCAGGAAAAATGGCTGCCACATATCTCTTTCTCCCTGTTCAACGCCCATCGCACAGCAGTGCCAGATCCGCAGGCGAAAAGGTCAGCGAAACTATATCGCCATCCATGAATATCCTATCTTTTTTCACGCGCCAATAAAGCGGCGAAGAACCACGCCCCTGCACGATCAGCAGCTTCGTCAGCGGCTCTTCAATAGTTCGAATGACCTTTACAGAAAGAATCGCTCCATCCCGGCGCTCCGCCTGCCGAAGGTTTTCCGCGCGAACCGCAGCATAATGAATCTTATGTGGGTCTCCCTGTAAGGGTTCCACTGCCGAGAGAGGCAGTTCGATGTCCCAGTCCGTGAGCACGAGCACATGATCCCGTATCACAGCCGATGAAATGTTTTGAAAGCCGGAAAGCCGCGCTCCTATCAGCGTTGTCGGGTGCAGAAATAGAATAGACGACGCTGCTATTTCTCTTATCACGCCGCAGTCCATAACAGCGATACGCCCCGCCATGCGGCAGGCCTCCCTTATATCGTGCGTAACATAGAGTCCACCGCCGAACCTCGCTAGAATACTGTCGAATTCATGCAGCAGACCATCCTTTAGATATCCGTCCAGCGCAGAAAACGGCTCATCGAGAAGAAGCAGCTGCGCTTCTGAAGCGAGAATGCGTGCGAGCGCCGCGCGCTGACGTTCGCCGCCGGACAGTTCGGCAGGCTTTGCCCTGCGCCGAGCGGAAAGATGAAAGCGACACAGCTCTCTTTCAAGTTTTTCCGCCTTTTCTCTTTGCGTGCCGTGCGCTCCAAAGAGGATATTTTCCTCTACCGTCATATGTGGAAAGAGTGCGTAGCTTTGAAAGAGATAGCCGATCTTCCGCGCCTGCGGCGAAAGACAAATGTCCTTATCACTATCAAAAAGCACACGATCATCAAGCACAATCCTTCCAGCGTCCGGCATCTCAAGCCCCGCGATGCACTTTAGCATCATGCTCTTTCCGCTGCCCGATGCGCCGAGAAAGGCAAGCGTTTCACCATCTGTCTGAAAACTGACCTGCAAAGGAAAATTCGCCAGCTGCTTTTTTATGAAAACTTCCAGCTTCAAGCCCAACCTTCTCTCGCATTACCTTACAGCAAAGCCATAACGTGAAAATATTTCTGCCGCTTCCTCACTCTCCAAAAATTCCACGAAAGATTGTGCTGCTTTTTGATCTTTCGCACCTTTCAGCACGGCAACAGGATAAATTATCGGTTCATGTGAACCTGCCGGAGCCTGAAGCGCTGTATCTACACGATTCGACACCGCTGCATCCGTCGCATAGACGATTCCCGCCTGTGCCTCTCCCATCTCGACCCATGCGAGCACCTGCCGAACATCGCTTGCAAAGACCGCCTTCTTTTCTATGCTGTCCCATAGACCGATGTGCAGCAGCATCTCCTTCGCATACGCGCCCACCGGCACGCCCTGCGTTTCTCCCATAGCGATGCGTGAAAACACACTGTCTGTAAGCGCCGACCAATCCACAGGCTTCTTTGCTCCTTTGGGCACGATGAGAACGAGCTCATTTTGCAGGAGATCCTGCCTGGACGCAACTTCCCCTGCCGTCTCCAGACGATCCATCTCACGCTTTCCCGCTGAGAAGAACACATCTGCCGTACCACCATGTTCGATTGCCTGCGACAGTGCACCGCTTGCACCGAAATTAAAGGAAACCTTCACGCCAGGATGCGTCGCTTCATATCGCTCGCCGAGCTCCTGCAAGACATCCGTCAGGCTTGCTGCCGCCGCAACCCGCACTTTCTTGTCTGAATTCATCCCCTTTGCGCAGCCAACACTCAAAAGAGCGCCAAACATAAGACAGCCAGAAAAAAGAACCTTGGCACACGCCGCATATGCTATCCCCACTTCAAAAAGTAAAAAACTGCCACCCCATCGCAAAAGACAGAAAAGCAGTTTCCGATACACAAACCATCCGTATGGCCGAGAGTCTGCATCACTCCGTAAAGTAACGCATGCTCGTCTTCTTCCATTCTTTTTTCGTATATAGCATCGTCCGATTTTTTATTCCCGTTTCCGCTGCAAGCTCTTCCGCTAGTCTCTCGCACTCCTCGCGTGAATGCCCGTGAATCATCGTATAGAGATTATACGACCAGCCGGGTGCCGTGTTGCGGTCATAGCAGTGTGAAACCACAGGGCTCGCCGCCATCTTGCGGGCAATTTCGTCCAAGCGGCTCATCGGGACTTCCCAAGCAACGAGGACATTGGACGTAAAGCCGATCTCTCTATGGCGAAGAACAGCCCCCATCTTTCGGATTTTCTTCTCTTCGCGCAGAGCCTCCACGCGCTCCAAAAATAGCTTCTCACTGATGCCACAGCGTGCAGCGAGTTCCTTGTACGGCTCAGCGACAAGAGGAAACTCTCCTTGGAGGGCACGGACGACCTTCTTATCGATCTCGCTGATATTTTTTTCCTCTGTCACGGCACACAAGCCTCCTTATGCCAGCTTGAACTGGACATTAATCTTGTACTTGCGATTTGAACGCAAATTGATCATATCATCGACCCCCGGCAAGCGGCGCACACGCTTCAAAATATCGTGCTCTACCTCTTTCTTCGGCGTCAGGAGTGTAAACCACAAATTGAATTTCCCCTCGCGTTCATAGTTATGCGTCGCACCTGGATAACGGTTGACCGCCTGCGCAACTTCCGTCATCTTTCCCGGCTGCACGCGCAGCGCCACGAGCGTACCTTCGTAACCAAGCTTTCCAGAATTGAAGAACGTCCCGATGCGGCGCAGATATCCTTCCTCCTTCAAAAAACGGATGCGCGCGAGAACCGTCGCCTCATCCGACCCCAGATGTTCCGCCATTTTACGGAAGGGACGCGGACAGACGGGAAGGCTCCCCTGAAGCATGTTCAAAAGGGATTTATCAAAGGAAGTCAATGCTTTCATGATGCTATCTCCTATGAAAAAGACGGGCGCTTCAAGAGGGAAGCTGCCCGTCTCTTGCTCATAGAATGACGCGGGAAGCCTTCCTTTCCCCCGAAGGTCGGTCTTTCAAATGACACAATACACATGCGAACGGTTTTCAAAAATGAACTCCGTTCACTTTTCTTTATTGTACCAAAGAATCCCCTATGACGTCAAGTAAATCTGAACGGCCTTCACTTTTTAATGAAGAATACGGCAGCACAGAAAGTTCCGGCACGCCAAGCACCTTTTTGATGGCAGCGATATTTTTCGCGCACACGTTTTTTCCGATCTTGTCCGCCTTCGTCGCGACAATGAGTACCGGCACGTTATTTGTCACGAGAAAGCGGAACATCTCGATGTCCGATGCCATCGGCGGATGGCGGATATCGATGAGCTGACAGACAAAAGAAAGCCGCTTGGACTTTAGAAAGTATGCTTGGATGAACTTCGCCCATGTCCTTCGCTTATCGCGCCCCGTCTTGGCATAACCATAGCCTGGAAGATCGACGAGGTAAAAGCCCTGCCGCGCCTGTCCTTCCAACTTGATACCGATTTCAAAAAAGTTAATCGTCTGCGTCTTTCCTGGCTGGCGCGAAACGCGGGCAAGACCGCCCATGCGTGTTAAATTGTTGATCAAGCTGGACTTTCCGACGTTTGACCGACCGATGAAGGCTATCTCCGGCAATGCCTTTTCTGGATATTGATCCGGGCGCACAGCAGATGCAACGTACGTCCCCTGCGTTACAATGACGCGGTCTTTTTCACTCATGCCTCTCTCCGCTCTTTGTCGTTTGTGTCTCTTTGATAAGCGCGATCTTCAACACCTCATCCATATTCGATACCGGCACGAAGTTCAGCTTTTCGCGCACGATTGCGGGAATCTCCTCGATGTCGCGCTCGTTTTCCTTCGGCAGGACGATCGTCTTCATGCCCTCGCGGTATGCCGCAAGCACTTTTTCCTTCAGCCCGCCGATAGGAAGCACATTGCCGCGCAGTGTGATCTCACCCGTCATCGCGACATCACTCCTCGCCTTCTTGCCTGTAAGCGCTGAAATCATTGCCGTCGCCATCGTGATGCCAGCGGAAGGACCGTCCTTCGGCACAGCGCCTTCCGGCAGATGGATATGAATGTCATCCTTTTCATAAAAGTCATCCGCAAGCCCCAAACGATCGGCACGGCTGCGAATATAGGAAAGCGCTGCCTGCGCAGATTCCTGCATGACATCGCCAAGCTGCCCGGTGAGGATGAGCTTGCCCTTTCCCTTTAAGACCTGCACCTCTGTCGGGAGAATGTCGCCGCCGATTTCCGTCCATGCCATCCCCGTCACGACACCGATTTCCGGCTTCTTTTCTGCCTTTGTCTCAAGATATTTCGCACGGCTGAGAAACTCTCTAAGATTCTTCTTCGTCACTCTGATGGGAGGATGCATTCCCTCGACAATTCTGCGCGCAGCCTTGCGGCAGACACGTCCGATGACGCGCTCAAGCTCACGAACACCGGACTCACGCGTGTACTCTTGGATAATCTTTTCCACGACACCTGCGCCAAAAGAAATATCCTTCGCCGTCAGTCCATTCTCCTTGCGCTGGCGAGCAATGAGATAGTGCTTTGCAATCTCCTTTTTCTCGTATGCCGTATAACTCGAAAGCGTGATGATCTCCATGCGGTCGCGCAGCGGACGAGGAACTCCTGCAAGATTGTTTGCCGTCACAATCCAAAGTACTTTCGAGAGGTCAAACGGCAGGTCGACAAAGTGATCCTTAAACGTCGAATTTTGGGCAGGGTCAAGCACCTCAAGAAGCGCTGCTGCAGGATTTCCGGCATATTCGGAGGAAAGCTTATCCACTTCGTCAAGAAGAAAGACTGGATTTTTCACACCGACACGCTTCAATCCATCGATAATGCAGCCCGGAAACGCGCCGACGTATGTACGGCGGTGACCGCGAATCTCCGCTTCATCACGAATGCCGCCGAGAGATGCACGGGTGAACTTTCTCTGCATCGCACGCGCAATGGAAGCTGCAAGAGATGTTTTTCCAACGCCTGGCGGTCCGACAAGACAGAGAATTGGCGCCGTCTTATCCTTCGAAAGCTGATGCACGGCGAGGTAATCAAGGATGCGATCTTTGACCTTTTCCAAGCCATAGTGATCGCGGTCAAGCACCTTAGCTGCCTTCGCTATATTGACATTGTCCTTCGTCCCCACGTTCCAAGGCAGCTCGATCAGGCAGTCGAGATAATTTCGGATGACGCCCGCTTCCGCGGCATTCGAACTTCCGAGGGTGTTCAGGCGCTTTAGCTCGCGCTCGATCGTCTTCTTCACCTCATCGGGGTAATCGCCTTTTTCCAGCTGCTTTCGATAGCGGTCGATTTGCTCTACATGGCTTTCATCCTCACCTAGCTCTTTTTGAATCGCCTTGATTTGCTCGCGCAGATAGAAATCCTTCTGTACCTTTTCCATCTGATCGCGTACACGCTTGCCGATCTTTTCCTCAACCTTCAGCATCTCAAGCTCGTGCTCGATGACCTGATAGAGTTTTTCCACACGCTCCTTGACATCCAGACAGGAAAGAAGTGCCTGGCGCGTCTCCATCTTCAAGTTTAAATGGCTCGCGATAAGGTCGACCAAACGCCCCACATCATCGATCAAAGTCACGGAAACCATCGTTTCCGGCGGAATCCTCCTTGAAAGGCGCACCCATTTTTCAAACGCATGCACAACTGCACGCGTCAGTGCCTCCATGCCAAGGGAGGTGTCGATCTCGTCTGTATGGATCGCCGCGTCAACTGCATCATACGTTTCCTGCTCATGAAACCCTGTGATTTCCACGCGGCGAAGCCCTTCGACCAACACGCGGATCACCCCGCCCGGCATCTTGAAAATCTGCTTGATCTCAATGAGCGTTCCGATGTTATAAAGGTCTATTGCAGAAGGTTCATCGATGGTTTCGTCCTTCTGTGCAACGACGACAAGCTGGCGATCTTTGAGCATAGCCTCCTCGATCGCTGCGATCGAGCGATTGCGCCCGACATCGAAGTGAACGATCATATAGGGAAACACCATCATCCCGCGAAGTGGAACCACGGGCAGCGTCCGATTCTCCGTCATAAAAGCCTCCATATAGCAATGATAACAAATTCCTGTCTATTATATACGACGGGCGCCGCCTACGGCAAGAAAAAACGCCTCGAAGCAGGTTCTCATCCCTTCGCTTCAAGACGTCATTTGTATATTCCATCAGTCGAGAAAATCCTTGAGTTTTCGGCTGCGGCTCGGATGACGCAGCTTTCGCAATGCCTTGGCTTCGATCTGCCGAATGCGTTCCCGCGTCACGCCAAAGTTCTGACCGACTTCCTCAAGGGTTCTTGCGCGGCCATCATCTAAACCAAAGCGCAGGCGAAGGACTTTTTCCTCTCTCGCCGTAAGGGTATCGAGGACTTCTTCCAATTGCTCTTTGAGAAGCATAAAGGATGCCACTTCCGCAGGCGCCGGCGCGTCATGGTCTTCGATGAAATCGCCGAGATGAGAGTCTTCTTCCTCGCCAATCGGTGTTTCAAGGGAGACTGGCTCCTGGGCGATCTTCATAATCTCGCGTACGCGCTCGACGCTGATCTCCATAACTTCCGCAATCTCTTCAGGTGCAGGGTCTCTGCCCAGTTCCTGCAGGAGCTGGCGCTGAACACGAATGAGTTTGTTGATCGTCTCGACCATGTGCACAGGAATGCGGATGGTTCTCGCCTGGTCTGCAATCGCGCGCGTGATGGCCTGACGAATCCACCACGTCGCATAGGTGCTGAATTTATACCCCTTATTGTAATCGAACTTCTCAACCGCCTTGATAAGGCCGAGATTGCCTTCCTGAATAAGGTCGAGAAAGAGCATCCCGCGGCCGACATAACGCTTGGCGATGGAAACGACAAGACGAAGGTTGGCTTCCGCCAAGCGGCGCTGCGCTTCCTCATCGCCCGCTTCCATTTGCTTGGCGAGTGCAACTTCTTCCTCTGCCGTCAAAAGAGGTACCCGCCCGATTTCCTTCAGGTACATACGCACGGGATCATCAATGCTAATACCTTCCGGCACGGAGAGGTCGATCTCCACCTCTTCTGCGTCCTGCGTATCGACAATGTCATCGTCATCCTGTACATTCTGGCTCGTATCGTCAACGATTTCGATTCCCTTCTTGCTGAAGGTCTCGTACATACGATCGATCGCATCTGCTGTGAGTTCGAGCTTTTGCAGCGACTCCATCAGTTCGCCATAGGTGAGCGTTCCGCCGTTCTTCGTTCCTTTGGAGAGCAACTTGTCGATGAGGTCTGCGCTGCTTTCAGGCTTCTTTTCTTCCGTCACCACGGTCTTGCCTGTCTCTTTTCCTTTAGCCGGCATAATCACCGCCCTCCCTTCTCATCCTTACCATCTTCTGTGATGTTTACCTTCCAGCGAATCAGACCTATTTCGCAAGGTTCCCCTGTTTGTTTCCATGTCTTCAACGTCAATGTTCTAACTCTTCCATTTCGCGTTTAATCCTATCTGCTTCTTTCAGTTCGACACGATAGGCGGGATTTCCTGCCTGCAGATATTTTTCTGCCTGCTGGCTATGCAGCATGTACTGCTGGTTCAGGTATGCCTTACGAAGGGTTCGAATAGCTTCTTCAAAGGCTTCGCCCTCTCTTATTCCACCGCCAAAAAGCGAGGTATCGATAACGGCACGCGACAGCTCAGCTGCGGCAGCATCGGAAAGCCTCGCCTCTATGCGTTCTAAGCTCTGCGTCTCCCCCTTTTTTTCACACGCTAAAAACGCCTGATAGATTTCATGCTGCACACCCGAAAGAACTTCACCCAGCGGTACAGCAGCGTCTGCAACGACGATGGCCGCCGCATCCTTCGCGGCAAGATGGAAGATAATCCTTCCTGCCTTGGTCACTGCGCTGTCCATGCGGTGAACTGCCTGCCGCACGGATGTGCGCTCTGAAGATATCGAACTGCCCCGGCGAAGTTCATCTGCGACAACGCCTTCGTCGAGCATCAACTCTCCTGCCACGCGGCGGATATACTCTGTGCGCTTTGCGCCATCGCGCAGCGGCCGAAGAACCGGTGCTATTTCCTTCAGCGCCTGAACCTTTCCATCAAGCGTGTCATAGCGCGTATGGCTCAGTACATAGTCCATCCGATAATCGATGAGCGGCATCGCTCCTTTTGCCAAGGTGCGGAAGGCTTCTGCCCCATTTTTCCGTATGAATGCATCGGGGTCCTTGCCGTCAGGCACCCGAAAGACCTTGACCTGCGCGCCCGTGTTTTGCAGGATGCCGAGCGCACGTACGGTCGCCCGCTGTCCCGCTTCATCGCTGTCATAGCAGAAGACGAGCTTTCCCGTATAGCGCATTAATTTCTTCGCGTGTTGTTCGGTAAAGGATGTGCCAAGCGTTGCAACCACATTTTCCACACCTGCACCATAGACGGAAATCGCATCCATATACCCCTCAACGATGATGGCAAAACCTTCGCGCTTAATGGCGCGTCTCGCGCGATCTAACCCGAAAAGGAGCATCCGCTTGTTAAAGAGAACCGTCTCCGGCGTATTGATGTATTTCGGCAGCGAATCGTCGAGTACACGACCACCGAAACCGACGACGCGTCCGTGTTCGTCGAGAATGGGGATCATCACGCGCGCGCGAAATCGATCGTAAAGACCGCCGCTTTTGCGTTCGGCACTGAGTCCGGCGGCAAGAAGCAATTCCTCCGGAATGCCCCGCTTTAAAAAGGCCTCCGAAAGCCTTCCCCACGCAGGCGGGGAAAATCCCAGGGAAAAAGCCTCGATGGTCGCCTCACCAATGCCCCTCTCCGCGAAATACTTCAGCCCCATTTCGCCCATCTTCGTCATCGTCAGACAGTTGTGAAAAAATGTCCGTGCGAGCGCATTGACTTTCTCAAGGTCGCTGCGCTCCTTCGCTTGACGCTCCTCTGCCTCGGTCATCGGGCGATGCGGCATCTCGATGCCGAGCTTTTCTGCCTGCAGCTTAATAGCATCAAAATAACTGATATTTTCGATGAGCGATAGGAATTTAAAAGCATTGCCGCCAGCGTGACAGCCGAAACAGTAGAAAAAGCCCTTATCCGGAACGACAGAAAAACTCGGTGTCTTTTCGGCATGAAAGGGACAGCACCCCCAGTAACGGCCGCCTTTCCGCTTCAGCGGAACATATGCCTGCACAACCTCGACAAGGTTGGTTCGCTCCGTCACTTGCCGGACAAATTCATCCAACTGTTCCTTTGCCAGTGCCACGATGTTCTCTCCCCCGCTCTGCCCTTGCTCTAAATATCTTCTGTCATACTGCAGAACCTATTTAGTTCAATACGCCTTTTCCGTCCTTTTTCCTGCTTTCTTTTGCATTTTCTAAAAAACTTCGCTATACTGTAGTAGATTATACGTTAGCTCGTTAAGGAGATTCTTATGGTGTATCCTATGATAAAAGATACCTGCCGCCAATGCGCTGCACGCATCGACATAAAGAAGAAAGCCCTCCTGTTTTTTGCCGCTGTTCTGCTTTTTTCCAGTACGTCCCCCGCCTTTGCCCACCATGCCAAGGCAGAGGATGACGGTGCAAAAGAGCAGACACAAAAAGAACATGTCGTGCTGACCTCCAAAGAACAGATATCCTCTGTCTCTGATGAGACCAACGGACTTCCGCCCGCGCCCAGCAATGTGAACCTCCCGCAGAAGGATCGCCTGAAGGCATCTGCGCTTACCAGCCGTTACGACGAAAAAAAGGACTGCTTCGTCCTTGAGGGAAAGGTTCGCATCACCATTGGCTCCGCCCTTACTATCACGTGTTCAGAAGCTGAGATCACGCGCGACAGCCGCACGGTCTGGGCAAAAGGTACGCCCGTCCTTCGCGAAAGTGACATGACATTTACGGGCGACGCCATCTATATCAACGTCGATGCACAAATCTCTTGGTTCTACGGACGCGTCTGCCGTCTAACGCGCCCCGGGCTTTCGATACGAAGCGATACGATGGGTTATAAGCGCGGTGAACACACCGCTATCTTCGACGGTCACGTCATTTACATCGACGCAACGACAGAAAAAGCCACTACCCATATGGAGTACAACGTCGATACAGGGAAGGTGAGCTGATTCTTTAATCTTCTCCTCTCATCCTTTTACTTTCCGTCCCAAAACCTCATGCAAAAAGAAAAAGCCTGCCTGAAGAATCCTCCAAGCAGGCTTTTTCTTTTTTTACTCCTTATTTCAGCGCTCATACCTTATGCAGAGCTCTTTCAGCCAATCGGCATCAGCCTGCAGTCGATAGTCTGGGCGCAGACACCATTTCCAATTGAGTCCGACAGTACCTGGTATGTTCATGCGGGCACGCTCGTCCAAATGAAGGATATCCTGCATGGGAATGATCGCCATGCGCGCATTCGATGCGTAGGCGAAGGAAATCAGTTTTGCCGCCACTTTATCCGGACGATCTTCCGGTGCGTGTACCAAAGAGGCAACGGCAGCTCTTGTCATTTCATCGAGATCGCCTGTAAACCAACCGACCGTCGTATTGTTATCGTGCGTTCCCGTACAGACAATACAGTTTTCCGGTGCAACGAATCCCATGCGTCCATAGTCATTCATATGCAATGAAAACTGCAGGACTTTCATGCCCGGAAATTCGCAGTCATCGCGCAGTTTCTCAACTTCATCCGTAATGACGCCGAGGTCTTCGACAATGATGGACGTTTTCCCCAGTGCATCTTTCATTGCATCAAAGAACTTTTTCCCAGGGCCTTTCTTCCATTTCCCATTGATCGCAGTCTCAGCCTTGCCGTCAACTTCCCAATAGGCCTCAAAGCCGCGGAAGTGGTCGATACGAATGATATCAACGTTCTCGTAGAGTTTACAGAAACGTCGAATCCACCAATCCCAGCCATCCTTTTCCATCGCCTGCCAGTTGTAATGTGGATTGCCCCAGAGCTGTCCCGTCGCGCTGAAATAATCGGGCGGAACACCCGCGACGGTCTTTGCCGTGCCGTCTTCTTCAAGGTCAAAGAGCTCGCGGTGTGCCCAGACATCGCTGGAATCATGCGAGATGAAGATCGGCATATCGCCAAGGATTTCAACACCCTTGCTTCTTGCATAGCCGTGAAGCCGCTGCCACTGTTTGGCAAAGACGAATTGCAGGAACTTTACATAGCCAATGTGCTCGGCATAGCGATGCGAAAGGTCTTTGAGCGCCGCACCCTTGCGCTTTTTCAGCGGCGCACTCCACGCTGTCCATGGCTTGCCGCGGTTCTCACGCTTGCCTGCCTGAAACAGTGCATAATCCTCCAGCCAATAGGACTCTTTTTTGCAGAATGCTGCAAAGGCCGGCTGAACGGCATCGTCCTGCTGGAAACGCCGATATGCCTTTTGAAAGGCCTTTGTCTTGAAATTTTCAACGCGCTCGAAATCGACAAAGGAGCCTGCACTCACATCGGCAATGCGGGCTTCTGCTGGCATCAGCCACTTTTTATCGACGAGATCATCGATATCGATAAGGACGGTATTGCCTGCAAAAGCAGAAGGAGACTGATACGGTGAATAACCGTATCCAACAGGATTTAACGGCAAAATCTGCCAGATCTTCTGTCCTGCCGCCGCCAGAAAGTCAACAAAGTCATAGGAACACTTTCCGAAATCACCACAGCCGTATTTTGACGGAAGCGATGTCGGATGCAGCAGGATGCCTGCCTTTCTCTCATAGTGCCGCGGCTTTTTGCAGTGCTCTAAGAGCATCCCCGTCAGCGGCGGCATCTTAACCGACAGCTTTCCCGTTGCGGTCTCGTAAGTATTTTCTTTATGAAAGACCTCGCAGAAAGTTCCGTCTGCAAAGTCACTGACATCGACCGTCACCGCGTGCTTCTCCCTCGTACTCCGGTTGAAAAGTGCGACAAACACTTCATCCTTCGCGTCCTCGCCAAACATATCATGCCCGCCTTCGATAACGCGTGCATAGGCGATGATATCGCCCTCTGCCGTCAGCGGGAGCAATGCGCCCGTCTGCAGTGCCATATGCGCATTGCGCGTACAAATCATCTGTGCGAACGTATGGTGCACATCCTGATGTACTTTGTCCTGCCAAGGAAACGGGCGGCGGTTATACGGGTCTTTGAACCCCTGCATTGCCATTTCATCACCATAGTAAACGGACGGAACACCGGGGTAGGTCATTTGAAACAGCGTCGCCATGTAAAGGCGCTTCAAGCCGACAGCATACTGCTCGTCGTTAAGTCTGGAACGACTTTGGTCGACAGCCGGCATCCCTTCGTAACAAACCGCCTCACCGAGCACCGAAAGAGCGCGTTCGACATCATGGCTGCCGATGAGGTTCATCATCGCATAGAAATTCTGTGCCGGATAGTTCTCGCGCAGGCTTTCAAAACGGCGCATTGTCAAAGAACCATCATTTCGTCCGAGGAGATAATCGAAAAGAATTGCACGCAGCGGATAGTTCATTGCACTGTCCATCTCGTCACCACAGAGATACTGCCGCTGCTGACCATAGGCGACCTTGTTTGAACAATCCTCCCAAACCTCGCCGAGCATGACAGCATCGGAATTTGCAGCTTTCAGCTCCTTGAAAAATGCTTGCGAGAATGCAGCCGGCAGTTCATCGATGACATCTAGCCGCCAGCCACCGATGCCCTCCCGCAGCCAATGATGAAGAACGCTGTCCTTATCATGGATGATAAAATCCATATAAGAAGGCGTCGTCTCCTTAACATTTGGAAGCGTGTCGAAATTCCACCAACATTCGTATTCGTAGGGAAAGTTGCGGAAGTCATACCAGTTGTAATAGGGAGACTCTTTCGACTGAAAGGCACCGACTGTATCATACTGCCCATAGCGGTTAAAATAACGACTGTTGCTCCCTGTATGACTGAAGACACCATCGAGGATGATCCGCATCCCCTTTTCCCTAGCCGCATGAACGAGATGATGAAAATCTTCATTCGTGCCGAGGATTGGATCGATCTTATGGTAATCGCCCGTATCATAACGATGATTACTTTCCGATTTGAAAACCGGATTGAGATATAGAACCGTAATCCCCAGCGTCTTAAGATAGTCCAGTTTTTTCTCTATGCCCTTGAGGTTCCCGCCGAAAAAGTCGTAAGCAACGATCTCCTTCGTATCCGGATCCTTATAGTAACAAGGGTCATCCGTCCAATCGGCATGGTATACCGCGCCCTTCTTCTTGACGATGGCATTTCCCTCCCGGTAAAAGCGATCTGGGAAAATCTGGTACATAACGCTGTGCTTAAACCAGTCCGGCGTCTTTGCGCCCCTCCTATAGACGGTTATCTGATAAGATGGTGGTGCACTTTCATAGACGTCGCCCATTCCACCAAGATGTTCCATATTATTGCCGTAGAAGACGGTTCCCTCTTCGGTAGAAATGATGAAGTAATACCAGAGCAGACAGCCGTAACCAGGCATCTCGGTCACCGTCTGGTAATACTTTGTCTCGGCACCTTCTTCATCTGTGGTCTTTAAGGGGATGAGCGTCTCTCTGTCGCGATCCGTCCAACAGCGCAGAATTACATTTTGCACGCTCACCCTTGTCCGAAGGGAAAGTGCAAACTTTACCTTCGTGCCAGATGCCACTGCGCCAAACGGCGAGCGGTAATAGGGGTTATGAGAATCGTGCTTTACAGCACCTGCATCCAGCATAAAGATCACTTCACTTTCTTCCTTCCACAAATATCCTGCTTCCTGAAAGTTTCAGAAAGCAGGATATTTGACAGAAGATCTGCTCCTTTTTTCTTTTTATCAGCCATTGACCAACTTCTTATAGAGAGCGTCGTATTCCTTAGCAGACTTCTTCCAGCTGAAATCCGCCTTCATGCAGTTTGCGAAAAGCTTCGTCCATGTACGGATATCCTGCCTATGCTTCAGCGCATGGCGGAGCGCATACATCATCTCATGCGCGTTGTAATTATGGAAAAGGAAACCCGTGCCCTTCCTCGAACACTTGTCAAAAGGCTGTACCGTATCCTTCAAGCCCCCCGTCTCACGAACGACAGGAACCGTACCATAACGCATGGCAACGAGCTGACCGATACCACAAGGCTCAAAATCTGACGGCATGAGAAAGATGGTCGCCGATGCATAGATCTTCTGTGCCAACGCTTCAGAGAAGCGGATGTTCACCGAACACTTCTGCGGGAAACGCCATTGAAGCCCTTTGAACCAGTCCTCATAAACTTTGTCGCCCGTGCCCAGGACGATAAATTGAATATCCTCATGGCCGAGAATCTCATCCATCATGCGAACGATGAGATCCATGCCCTTGTTTGGAACAAGGCGCGAAATCACCGCAACGATCGGTGTGTTGCGCTTGACAGGAAGTCCCAATTCTCTTTGAAGCTCCATTTTATTGTCGAGCTTGCTGTCGAAGGAATCCGCATCGAAGGTCTTATAAATATTCGCATCGGTTTCCGGATTATAACAATCGTAGTCAATGCCATTGATGATGCCGAAGAGCGTATCTTTTCGTGAGCGCAGCAGACCATCTAAACCTTCGCCGAAATACGGGGTCTGTATCTCTTCAGCATATGTCTTGCTGACCGTCGAAATGAAATCCGAGTAAATGATACCGCCCTTCATGAGGTTGACTGCATCATAAAATTCGAGATCTCCGTTATTAAAATACTTCCAATCGATTCCAAGCGTATCTTCCATGATATCCTTCGGGAAAACACCTTGATACTTGAGATTGTGGATCGTAAACAGCGTTTTTATCTTTTGATAGCGCGGATCCTCGATGTGTTCGAGTTTTAAATAAACGCTGACAAGAGATGTATGCCAATCGTTCAGATGAAGAACATCCGGCCAAAAGTCCATCTCTGGCAGAAGACGCAAAATAGCGCGGGAGAAGAAAGCAAAGCGCTCGGCATCGTCGTCATAGCCGTAAAAACCATCTCTCTTAAAGTACTCTTCGTTATCTACGAAATAATACGTCACGCCGTCCATCGTGAGCGTATCGAGCCCCACGTACTTCTCACGCCAAGCGACGTTCAGCTTACCGTCATAGACGTGTTTCATCTTGCTGCGATATTTCTCGTCAATCAAGCCGTACTTCGGCATGATGACACGGATATCCACACCATCTGCTACAAGGGATTTCGGAAGTGAGCCCGCCACATCGGCAAGACCTCCTGTCTTGGCAAATGGTGTTGCTTCTGATGCTACAAACAGAACTTTCATCGCTGTATCCCCCTCTTTTTTATTCCCAAAGTTTACTGCGTATGGGCGGCGTTTCCCCTGTTCTTTCCGCCCACGCGAATTTACGTCTCTATAGTGCCGATTTAAGCCTCTCGGCGACGGCGTTTATTGATGCGCCTAGGATGATGTGTCTTGCGCACGCCGGATGTCCGATGCGAAGGTGCATTCTCAGGTTTGGCAGAAGTGTCTGCCGCACGTTCCTGCTTTGTTTTACCTTTCTTTGCTGCTGGTGTATCTTTCTTTGCCGCAAGCTCTCCTTCCGATGCGCTGTCCTCATGCCCCTTGGCGACGACCTGTACCGGTGCGCCCTCGACGACAAGTTTTGCGCCCGCCTGACTTTCGAGGCGAAGATATACGGTCGCCAGCGGCGGAAGCGTCAGGACAATGGACTGATCGCGGTCGTGCCATGCGACGTTCTGGCTCTTCAAGACACCGTCATTCTTCACGCCGCTGCCGCCAAAAGCCGCATCGTCCGTATTCAAAACCTCGACGTAATTGCCCTTTGCCGGCACGCCGATGCGATAGTCATGACGCACTTCCGGCGTAAAGTTGCAGACGACAATAACGAATTCGCTACCGTCTTCCGAGCGGCGAAGGAAGGTAATAACGCTGTTATCATTGTCATTGCAGTCGATCCATTGGAACCCATTCCACTCGAAGTCCACCTGCCAGAGTGCCTTTGTTTCCGTGTAGAACTTATTTAGTGCACGAGAGAATGTGATGAGCTTTGTGTGCATCGGATATTCCTGCGGCAGATGCCAATCCAGGCTATCGTCGTATTTCCACTCGATGAACTGTCCAAACTCGCCGCCCATAAAGAGCAGCTTCTTGCCTGGGTGCGCCATCCAATAGCCAAAGAAAGCGCGCAGATTTGCAAACTTCTGCCAGTAATCTCCCGGCATCTTGCTGATGAGCGAGCACTTGCCGTGAACGACCTCATCGTGGGAAAGCGGCAGGACGAAGTTCTCACTAAAGGCATACATAAAGGAGAAGGTCAGTTTGTCCTGATTCCACTTGCGGTAAACAGGGTCGAGTGACATATAGTCGAGAGTATCGTTCATCCACCCCATATTCCATTTGTAATTAAAACCCATGCCACCCATGTAGACTGGCTTTGAAATCAAAGGCCACGAAGTCGATTCTTCAGCGATCATCAATGCCTGCGGATGGTATTTAAAGACCGTCTCATTGAGCTTCTTCAAGAAGTCCATCGCTTCGAGGTTGCCTGTGTCGCCGTATTTATTCGGCGACCACTCGCCGTCCTCACGCCCATAGTTCAGATAAAGCATATTGGCCACGGCGTCAATGCGCAGCCCATCGATGTGGAATTCTTCAAACCAGAACAGGGCATTCGAAATCAAAAAACTCTGCACTTCCGTGCGGCCGTAGTCAAAATTCGTCGTACCCCACTGCCAGTTTTCCGCTAGCTGCTCGTTGTCCGACTCGTAGAGCGTCATGCCATCAAAGTGGCGCAGCCCCTGCTCATCCTTACAGAAATGGCCGGGCACCCAATCCATGATAATGCCGATGCCTGCTGCATGCGCCTTGTCGACAAAATAGCGGAAGTCGTCCGGCGTTCCGAAGCGGCTCGTCACCGCATAATAGCCAGTCGCCTGATAGCCCCACGATCCATCGAAGGGATGTTCGCAGAGCGGCATGAACTCAATGTGCGTATAGTGCATATCGGTGACGTACTTGATGAGTGCATCGGCAAGATCGCGGTATGAAAGATAGCTGCTGTCTGCACCGCGCCGCCAAGAGCCTGCATGAACTTCATACGTCAGCATCGGGCGCTCATAAGACGAATTCTCCTTCTTCTGCTTCTGCCATGCAGCATCCTGCCACTTGTAGTTTGAAAGGTCGTAGACGCGCGATGCCGTTGCAGGCTTTTTTTCTGCATAAAAGCCATAGGGATCCGCCTTCATGATGTGTGGACCGCCCCACTGCGGTTCAATCGCATACTTATAAACGGCGCCTTCTTCCACTCCCTCGATGAAGGTGACCCAGATTTCACCATCTCGAATCTTTTCCATGCGATTCACGCGCGTGTCCCACTTGTTAAAGTCGCCGACGACGCTTACGCCCTGCGCGTGTGGTGCCCAAACGGCAAAGCGCACGCCCCGCACACCGTTTTTTACGACAGGATGCGCACCGAGCATTTCATAGGCGTGGTAATTCGTTCCCTGATGAAAAAGATATAGATCAAACTCGCTAAGCTCCGATGTTTTCAAGACGTTCTCTCCTCACTGGTTCTTTTTTCCTACTCCTTGAACATACTCCCGCTTTCACTCTTCCCCAAGAGGCGGAGAAAGGAAAGCGGGTTAAGTTAAATTGTTATGTTATATCACCTTTATCGGGCGGATGTTCCAAATGTCGCGTGCATACTCGTCGATGGTGCGGTCAGAGGAGAAATAGCCCGAATTAGCAATATTCACTGCCGACATCTTCTCCCAGCGGAGCTTATCGGCGTAGCGCTTGTAGACCTCTTCATGAGCCTTTGCATAGGCATTGAAATCCTTCAGCATGAAGAACTCGTCATTTGACTGCAGGATATTGTCAAAGAGCGACTGGAAGTGCCCATAGATGCCATTGGAAAGCTGATTCATGACGAGGCGAACGTTCTCATTCTGGTTGTATTCGTTCCATGCAGAATAAGTACCCGACGCATAGTACTCGAGGACTTCTTCCGCTGTCAGACCGAAGATAACACAGTTTTCGTCGCCGCCAACCTTCTCGCGAATCTCGATATTCGCACCGTCCAGTGTACCTAGCGTGATGGCACCGTTCATCATGAACTTCATATTGCCCGTACCGGACGCTTCCTTCGATGCCGTCGAAATCTGTTCAGAAACTTCCGCCGCCGAGTATACGATTTCGCCTAAAGAAACGCCGAAGTTTTCTATGAAGACAACCTTCAGCATGCCGTGAATCATACGATCCCTATTGATGACATGTGCCACACTGTTGATAAGTGAAATCGTCTTCTTTGCTATATAGTATCCCGGCGCTGCCTTGCCGCCGAAGAAGTATGTCGTCGGCGGGATCGTATAATGCGGATCCGTCTTCAAGCGATGGTATTGATACATGATATGCATGACATTCATCAGCTGGCGCTTGTAGGAATGAATGCGCTTGACCTGAATGTCAAAGAGCGTGTCCGGATCGATGGCAATGCCCTGCTGATCGCGGATAAGCTTTGCAAGAGCCTCCTTGCGAATATGCTTGATCTTACCAAGCTTCTCGAGGAAGGGGCGGTCATTTGTATATTTGTTGAGCGCCGTTAGTTCCTCGGGATGTCTGTGCCAATGCCCGCTGCCTATCGTCTCATCAATGACCTGTACGAGCTCCGGGTTCGCACTGATGAGCCAACGGCGGTGCGTGATGCCATTCGTCTTGTTGTTGAACTTAACGGGGGCATAGTCGTAGAAGTCTTTCAGCGTCGTACGTTTCAAAATTTCAGAATGGATGGCTGCAACGCCGTTGACACTGTGAGATCCGACGATGGAAAGCCGTGCCATATGAACGCAGTTATCCTGAATGATAGAGAGCTGATGCACCTTATCCTCATTGCCGGGGTAACGCTGCCTTACATCGATGAGCCAGCGGCGGTTGATCTCGTCGATGATCATGTAGATGCGCGGCAACAAATTCTTGAACATACCGACTTCCCATTTTTCAAGAGCCTCCGGCATGATGGTATGATTGGTATAGGCAATGGTCTTCTGCGTGATCTGCCATGCCTCGTCCCAACCGAACCCCTTTTCATCGACGAGAATGCGCATGAGCTCTGCGACACAGAGCGCAGGATGGGTATCGTTGATGTGGATGGCGATATAATCCGCGAATTTCTTGAGATTGCCGCCTCTCTTGACATAATGGCGTACGATGCTCTGCACGCCGGCGGACACCATGAAATATTCTTGGATCAGGCGGGTCTGCTTGCCCTCGTACGTACTGTCTTCCGGGTAGAGCGAGCGCGCGATGTTTTCCACAAATTGACGGTAGATTGTCTTTTGACGAATCTGCTCCTGGCTAAGTCTGCCGTAGTCACTAAAGTCACGTTCGATCTCCGCGTTCCAAAGGCGGAGCGTGTTGACTGTTTTGTTATGGTAACCGACAATCGGCACATCGTACGGAACGCCCATAACGACGAGCGGATTTTCATGGACGAGCTTGAGTGAACCATCCGGCTGCTCTTTCATGTAACAGTTGCCATAAAATTTGACATCAACGGATTTATCCGGATTGCGAAATTCCCAAGCAAAGCCATTTTTCAGCCAGTTATCCGGAAGCTCCACCTGATTGCCATCGATGATTTTTTGTTCAAAAAGGCCGTATTTGTAACGAATACTGCAGCCATTTCCAGGCAATGCCATCGATGCCATCGAGTCGATAAAGCAGGCAGCCAGACGCCCAAGACCGCCATTGCCGAGTCCTGCATCCGATTCTTCTGTATAGATGTCGGAAAGATTCAGCTTGAACTCGCTGAGGACGTCCCGCATTACGTCTTCAATGCCAAGGTTCATCAAATTCGAGTTCAAGAGGCGACCGAGCAGAAATTCAATGGAAAAGTAGTAAACTTGCTTCGCATTCTGTTCAGTATAAGCCTTATTTGTCTTAATCCAGTTTTCGGAAATATACGCCTTTGCGACCATCGCAACTGTCTTATAGATCTCCGTTTTTGTCAACTGTTCGACCGGACGCCCCCATAGGATATGCGCCGTTTTTTCAAAACGGCGCTTGATATCTTCTTTTCTCTCCTGAAGGCGTCGTTTATTCGCCTGTTCATCCCGTTGTTCCGTCTTTTTGCGCGCCAAGTTAACCTCCTCCTTTTTCATTTCTTGCTCTCGTACTCTCCGACATCTACCCCTGTTGCCCCTTCATTCCCTGAAAGCACAAAGGAACAGTCATTGCCGTACTTACTAAGGCCGGATCAAACGACCGTATTCTTCGTAATGATGAGCGGATAGTTTGCAGCGCCCTTAAGCCATTTCTCCTTCTGGATAACGACGTTCTTATCACAGATGACATTCTCCAGGAGAGCATCTTCTTTGACATGCGTCTTCTGCATCACAATGGAATTTTTGATCTCTGCGCCCTCTTCGATGGTGACACCACGGAAGATGATGCTGTTTTCAACTGAGCCTCGGATGACACAGCCATTGGCCACAAGGGAGTTTTTGACATTCGCCGATTCCTTGTACTCGACAGGAACCTCGTCCTTTGTCTTCGTCAGGATGGGATTTGCTCCCATGAAGAGTGTTTCCCAATTCTCCGGTTTTAAGAGATCCATATTCGCCTTATAATAGGCAGCCGTCGAGTCGACATGCGCGACGAAGCCGTCATGCTCGCAGCCAAAGATAGTATAATCCTCCATGCGGCGGATAATGCCGTCAAGAAGAAGATCTTGTCCACCATGCTCGTAAGTGTAGCGGATCATCTCAACAAAAATACGCTTTTCCATCAGATAGATGCCGAGCGACATCTTAGCTCCGTCGTAGACGACGGGCTTTTCTGCAATATCTGAAACAAGTCCGTTGGCTTCTGTCTCAACGACAATATTCTTTCCCTGCATCTCACGGTCTGCCGTATGATAGACCATTGTGATCTGTGCGCCCGTATTCTGATGGAAGCGCAGTATCTTCAAAAAATCGATATTGTAGACAAAGCTGCCGCTTGCCAATATGACATATTTTGCACTGTTGTTTTCGAAAAAATCGATGTTGTAATAGAAATTTTTTAAATCCCCGTGATGCCTTGCATCTTCTTCCAGCGGCATCGGCAAATAATAGAGGCCATCGTGACGACGTGCGAGATCCCAATCCTTGCCGGAACGTAAGTGGTCGAGAACGGAACGTGACTTTGCCGGCAACATCACACCGACATTTAGAACGCCGGAATTCACTAAACTTGACAACGCAAAGTCGATGAGACGATAGCGCCCGGCGAAGGGAAGCATTTCTACAGCCCGCCGATCTGATAATTCATGAATGAGATCACCGTTCGCCTGGAGATTGATTACGCCCATGACTGATTTCACTTTGTCCACCTCATTTATAAATAAAAAATCGCGACCCTATAGCCCCCTTCTTTTTGAAAGGCTATATCACACATACTACCCGACACGCGCTGAAGTGACATCTACATGCACGACCTCACCGTCTGCAACGACCTTGATCGCTCCCTTTTCACCGATGACCTTCGCTCCTTCCTCAATCAGGCAATCCTGAGCAACAATAGCATACTCGACATCCGCACCTGGGCAGACCGTGACCGAAGGCATGAGGACAGCGTTCTTAACCGTCGCCCCCTTGCCGACACGCACACCAGAAAAGATAATGCTGTTTTCAACGTCACCGAGAATCATAGAACCTTCGCTGATCATCGAATTCTTGACCGTCGCTTCAGAACCGATAAACTGCGGCGGCATGGGAGGATTCGAGGAATAGATCTTCCATTCGCTGTTATTGAGGTCAATCGGCATCTTATCCTGAAGAAGATCCATATTCGCCTGCCAAAGGCTTTCGATCGTACCAACGTCTTTCCAATAGCCGTTGAAAGCGTAAGAATAAAGCCGTCCTTTATCGGCAAGCATCTTCGGGATGATATTTTTACCGAAATCGTGACTCGATGTCTCATCCTTTGCATCTGCTTTGAGATACTTGAGAAGATAGTCGGTCGAGAAGATATAAATTCCCATGGAGGCAAGGTTACTCTTCGGTTTTGCCGGCTTCTCGGCGAACTCGACAATGCGCCCTTCCTTATCCGTATCCATGATGCCAAAGCGCGGTGCTTCCTCCCATGGCACTTCAAAGACGCCAATGGTCGCTTCTGCTTTTTTCATCTTATGAGCTTCGAGCATCCATGAATAGTCCATCGTATATATATGATCACCGGAAAGAACGAGAACATACTCCGGATACATCAGCTCGATAAAATTCATATTTTGGTAGATGGCATCTGCTGTGCCGCGGTACCAATCTGCTCCTTTTTCACGTGCATACGGCGGAAGGATGAAGATGCCGCCCTCGCGCTTATCGAGATCCCACGAACTGCCAGAGGCGAGGTAATTATTTAGTTCGAGCGGACGATACTGTGTCAGGACACCGACACAATCAATGCCCGAATTTGCACAATTTGAGAGCGGAAAGTCGATAATGCGGTACTTGCCGCCAAAAGGAACGGCAGGCTTTGCGATCTTCTTCGTCAGAGCCCCGAGACGGCTCCCCTGACCGCCTGCAAGAATCATTGCTAAACACTCGTTTTTTCTCATTTCTGAATCCCCCTAACTTACCAGTCACCCGTTCCCCAAAATTGTCGGATGATGCCATACTCACGGCAGTGAAATCTTCTTCACATCGAGTTTCCCTTCTCGCTGTCCTACATAGAACAGCTGCGGGATATATATAGGAAGCTCTTTCCTAATATATTCTATTACTTTGAATCTACTGTTAATTTAAATTTATCAAGTGTTTCCTACAGGTTTTTGTCAAAAATTAACAGAGGCGTTCTGCCCATCTTTTGGTTTTCAAACTCATTCTTTCCTTTATGTTTAAAATTCTCGTTTTTTCCCATTTTTCCTGCTAAAAAATAAAAATTTTGGAGATTTTCTGAAAAACATACATTCGGTAGCATAACAGCTGCCACCCGCTATGAAACATCACATACACACTTGCTTATTCTTTCCACAAGCTTATCGATAGAAAGCAGCAACTGATAGTTATAAAAATTCTCATTATCCACCGATATAATTTTTATTGCAGCGCTCAATAAGGTTTGGAAGGAGACCGTAGAGATTTTCTCCTGGACAAAGCGTCGCATTAAAATCTCTATGCCCGAAAATCGTCGATGCACTCGGTGCAAAGCCGTAATTGCGGCAAATCGCAGGGATGAGCTTCACCGCACTTGCTAGCTGCGCATCTTCTGGCCACGCCGTTTCGAAATTGCCAACAATGTTGATGCCAATCGTATGCGTATTCTCTCCCTTACAATGTGCGCCAACCGTATCCATGGGACGCCCCGCCTCGATCGTGCCGTCCTTGCGAATGACAAAATGATAGCCAATCCCCGACCAGCCATTTGCCTTATGCCACTCGTGCATCGTAGCTGCCGAAACATCCGCATTGGTGTTGCCCACGTGATGAACGATAATCGCATCTGTAACGCAGCGATTTTCTAAAGGACCAAAGTCAAGATTTGTCGGACGTATTACAACGCCTTGAAGACCTGTATCCGTCTGCCATGCAGCCTTTGCCGCGTGTGGAAAAATGACAAGTCCCACCCCCACGGTCATAATACTTTGAAGAAATCTCCTGCGGTTCATGGCACCGTCCTTCCCTTTCTCGTTTTAACATGCAGTAAAAAATACTTAACGTACTGAAGTTCAATACAGTCATCTTGCAACAGATTCAATTTACAGCAATCTATCACTTAAAACGCGACTATTATAAATGTCCTTGCTGAAAGTTCGCTAAACAAAAAGACCGCCGAAGCGGTCTGAACCAGCACACATATGCTATACGAATTTTAGCCTATGGCTCCCAACGACCAACTGCCATCTTTTTCAAGATGAAGTTCTGTGTCATGCTGTGCAAAAAGCGTCTTTCGATGTCCGACGCTGACGATCCCAGCTCCTGCAATCTCTTTTCGAATAAGTACGTAGAGCCTCGTTTCTGCCTCCTCATCAAGCGCTGAAGTCGCCTCATCGAAAAAGACATAGTCCGGCCTTACAAGAAGAACACGCGCAAAGGCAAGGCGCTGCTGCTCACCGAGCGATAGAATGCGACTCCAATCGTCCGCATCGTCCAAACGATTCGTCAGATCTGTCAGCCCTACCTTTTCGAGGGCAGTCACAAGCACCTCATCTGAGCCCATCGCAGCGCGCGGATAGCTCAATGCACGGCGAAGCGTGCCGAGCGGAAGATATGGACGCTGCGGCAAAAAGAGCGTCTTGCCGCCCTTCGGCACGCTTACCACGCCTTTGCCATAAGGCCAGATTCCTGCCAGTGTCCGGAGAAGCGTACTCTTGCCGCAGCCCGACACGCCCGTGATGAGCAAACGCATGCCGCGCCTTACATCAAGAGCCATATTGGTAAAAAGCGTACGCCCTGTGGGAAGTGCAACGGTAAGAGCCGCAACGGAAAAATCTGCACCAGGCTCCGCGTCTTCTCTGCGGCATACTTCACTGACTTTTCCTTCGGCAACTTCCATATGCTCTATAAAGCCGGCAAGTCGATGGATAACGGCGGAGAACTGCGCGATGGTGTCATAAGAGTCAATGAAGAAGCTCAAAGCATCCTGTACGCGCCCAAAAGCAGAGACCGTCTGCATCAGGCCGCCAAGTGCCATCGTACCGCCAAAGTACTGCGGTGCAGCTAGAACAAGCGGCACGATGACTGCCAGCTGGCCATAACCATTGACATAAAAATTCAATAGCTTCGTCCGCTTCATGAGCTGCCAGAAGTTTTGTATGACAAGTGCAAAGCGTTCAGAAAAGCCCCTGCCCTCAGAGGTTTCTCCATGATAGAACGCAATGCTCTCACTGTTTTCACGAACGCGCATCATCGAGAAACGGAAATCTGCTTCGTAGCGCTGCTGGTCATAGTTTAAAGGAATCAGCTTCCGACCGACCAGATGGGCGAAAAACGTGCCGAGCATGGAGTAGATGAACGAGAACCAAAACATATAGCCGTAGATGACGAACGCATGGCTTCCCACCGGCACAGTAAAGGCACCCGAAAGATTCCAGAGAACAACGCCAAAGGCTCCAAGTGTCGTCAGCTGCTTTAAGACACCAACGAGTAATGTAAGCGTCAGGTTGACAAATTGATTGATATCCTCACTGATTCGCTGGTCGGGATTGTCCGTATCTGTTCCCAGAACCTGCATCCGATAGTAGGTATTCCTCCCCATCCAGCGCGCGAGGTACTTATCTGTCAGCCAAGTGCGCCACTTGATCTGAAGCATTTGGCGAAGGTAGATGGCATAAACCGCAATGATGATGTAGAGAAAAGCAAGCAGTGTGAACTTTCCGATAAGCGGCCAAAAAACACCTTCTACATACTGCTGCAAGGCATTGTAGAAATCATTGTACCAGCTATTGATCGCAACGAGAAAATACACGGATGCCAGATTCAGCCCAATAACAAGCGCTAAAAGCCCGAGCCCCTTCCATTTCTCCTCCGATTTCCAATACGCGCGAAAGAGTTTCCAAAATCGCCACAAGATGCGCTTACGCAAACAATCACTCCCAGACGCCGCGACCTGCGGTAAAAATAGAGAATAAAAAAGACTGTGCATACAGATAAGTATTATCATGCATGCACAGTGTACAGTATAGCCTTTTTCACCGAATCTAACAAGTATATTTTTCTTTCTTTCTAACCTATGGTAGTATACCCTTGTCAGGTTTATCGAAATTTCCGAAAAACGGAAAGGCTTAGTCTGGAGGCAATTATGTCCGTTTCTTTCATCATCGGCATCGTCTTTTTTTTACTATTGCTTGTCGTCCTCCTTTACAAAAACCGATTGCGAGCAAAGCACTTCGCACTCTTCCTCGTGCTCATCACACTCTTTGCTGCCATTTTCTATACTGTACTGACACACGAGGCTAAGACGCCAAAGGTAACCGAAGCAACCCGAGCGCACATTGCCGAACAACAGCAGATCTATAGTGCATGGGATATAAAGTACCAGAAAAACATCGATGAACTCAGCCGCAATTGGACATGGTATCATCAAATCCTGGAGGAATTCAAAGACGACAGCATCTCCATCCAAACGGCTCATGCCCGTCTGACCGAGCTAGAAAAAGACAGTCTCGCTGCCAAGGAACACACGAGCGAACTCGCACCGCCGATGTCACTGGACGAACCGACGTATGATCTTATAGCGAGCATCTGCCAAAAGACGGCAGAGTATGCCGACGCGCAGTACCAAACGATCACTCTCACACGCGCCGCCAGTGACTCGGCTCAGCTAAAAGGCGCCTCCCATGATGTACAGGTCAAGATGCTTTCATCCATCATGAATCGAGAGTCCCCTGCTGCTCTCTTTATCGCCGATGAAATCTCGCAAATTCACGAAATGCTTACGGTTCCCGATGACAAGGAAGAAGATGTAAAATCGATGGACCAGAAGACGGACGATGACATGCCAGAAAATCCTGCGGAAAAGGATACAGATAATGCCGACCAATAAATCCATGAAAGAAGAGACCCTTGAGGCGATATGCATCGCCTCAAGGGTCTCTTCTTTCATAGTACATTATTGCTGTTCGATTTTTTCCTGCAAAATCTCCTTCGCCTTTTCAAGCTGTACATCATTTGTCGTATCTTCTGGAAGATCGACTTCAACATCGGGATCGATGCCCGTGCCGTCAATGCTCCTGCCGCACGGCGTAAGGTACTTTGCAATCGTCAGTTTGAGACCGTCATCATGAAGAAGCGGAATGACCATCTGCACTGAGCCCTTTCCATAACTCTTCGTACCGACGAGCGTCGCCGCGCCTGTATCCTGCAGAGCTCCTGCAAGAATCTCTGACGCGCTGGCACTGCCTCCGTCGATAAGAACAACAATGGGACCGAAGGGCGTTTCAAGTGCCGAGTCGTATTCCTTCTTCGAGCCATCGCGCTCCACAACGGAAACAATCGGTCCTCTGGGCACGACGCGTCCAGCAATATCGACGCAGCTCGTGATAAGTCCGCCTGCATTCTGCCGCAAATCGATGATAAGCCCCTGCATGCCTTGTGCCTTTAGATCATCCAGCGCTTCGCCGAACTCCTTTGCCGTGTTATCACTGAAGGATGAAATACGAATATACCCCATCTGCGTACCCTCGATCATCTTTCCCTTTGCTGTTTCGAGATGAATTCTTGCACGCGCAATCGTAATGTCCTTGTCTTCCGTTCCCTTTCGGTGAATCTTCAGCGTGACATCCGTGCCAATCTCGCCGCGAATATGCAGGGCAACTTCCTCGGGCTGAAACTCTGAGACCGGAGTACCGTCGACGGCTAAAATCTCATCGCCAGCCTGAAGACCTGCTGCTTCCCCCGGCGTCCCTTCAAGCACTGAAATGACATGGACGCCGCCGCCTTTAAAGCCCATTGTGACGCCTATACCGCCGAATTCACCCTCCGTATGCTCCTTAAGTTGTTGAAAGACTTTTTCATCCATATAGATGGAATGCGGGTCGCCAAGAGACTGTACCATACCGTTGATCGCGCCGTTGATAAGCTTCGTCTCATCGACAGAATCGACGTAGCGCGTCTCGATAAGCCGCATGACAGAGAAAAGGCGTCCGAGCTCCGCTGTATGCGCCGAATCGAAGCCAAGGAGCTTTGTGAATCCCAAGATGAAGAGAAAGAAGCTGATGAGGACAGTGGCAACGATGATAAGTGCCAGCCTCTTTTTCGTCATGAACATAAATGCGTTCTCCAAGAGCGAAGACATAGCTTCGCAAATACAAATGTTTTACTCATGAAAATCTATCTTTTTCAAGACGGGCGATAAAAGCTTTGCAAGGAAAAGGAAAGCGACAATATTGACAACGCCTTCCATCGCCAGCCCCGGGGCAGATGCAAGCCCGAGCGCAGCACTGTCAAAAAGGACAGCGCCCGCCACTGTATAGCCAATGGTCATAAACAGCATAGAGAAAAATCCGCCGAGCAGCCGCTTTTGCGGAAGGGAAGAGCGGAAGATGCCAATGGCGATAAGCGTCAAGATGCTCTTGATGATAAGCGTAGGAACACACCAGATGGCAAAGCCCGTAATAAAATCTGCCAGCATAGAGCCGACACTTGCTGCAAAAACTGCATATCGCCTTGAAAGCACGAGTGCAGAAAGGAGGATAACCGCGTCACCGAGATGTGCGTAACCCAAGGGAATCGGTATCTGCACCACCATTGTTGCAACTAAAACAAGCGCCATAAAAACCGCGGCAGTCGTCAGACGGAAGATAGGATTTTTCTGCATTATAATCTCTCCTTTGCAACCTAAATTCTCATAGACTTCTAATAGTATAAAGACAGAATATGGAAATTATCCCAAAATAAAAAGGGAACAAACACTGCTGCTAAAAAAGCAATCCCCATTTAATGTATTGCCTGTTTTTCCTTTATCCGTGTGACGATTTCTGAAAAATGCTGCTCTACCCAAACCAGAAGATGCTCCCTTGCATCGCAGGCGACAAAATCTGCCACGCGCTTAACGGCATCGTGCGCATTTGCAGGCGCGATGGAAATATCCGCTTCTTTCATCATCGTCAGGTCATTGAGATAGTCGCCGAGTACCAGAAAGGTCTTTCCCTTGTAGGCGGGCATCTTTCGAATCGCCTGCAGCGCATATCCCTTAGATGCGTTCTTAGCAACAAATTCCAAATACGTTGGCTCAGAATAAAACATATTGGCATAAAAGAGCATGCCCGAGTCCACTGCCATTTGCTCGACTTCCTTCAAATGCTCCGGCGTATCGTAAATGAGGAGCTTTAACCAAGGTGTCTTCTTCATATTACAGAGTTCATCGAGCGGTGTATGAAGGACATGATAGAATTCTTTTATCAATCGAGGGTCATCGTATTTCGGTTCTGAAATGATCTCACAGCCGCGCGTCGTGTGTATCTCGACACTCGTCGTCTCGATCGATGTCTCCACCTTTTCTGCAAATTGGATCCAAAGCCTCGGATTCTCCGCTGTTAATGCTGTTGTACCGAGAACCTGTTCACGTTGACAGTCGTAAAGCATCGCGCCATTGAAAAAAAGCGAGGCTCCATTGACCGGCAGATCTTTCACATACCCCATCGCCGCCTCAGGCGACCGCCCTGTGGCGATGGAAAAAACAACACCGTCCCCTTCCATCCGTGTGACGGCAGCGATGTTTTCCGCGGAAATGGGAAGCCCCATTGGCACAATCGTCCCATCAAGGTCACTTAAAATTAAAAAATTTCTACCATCCATATACTATACTCCGCTGCTCCTTTTCTGCACTGTATGAAATATATTTTCTGCACTGTTTCTCGCGCGTACCAGCTTTTCTGCTGCCGTCGTATTTCCTTTTTTCAGCGTCAACAGAATGCCGACGGCAATGAGCAAAAAACCAATCCAAAAGAGCAGTGTGATTTCTTCATCGAGGAATAGCCAGCCAAGAAGCGCACCCACTATGGGCTGAAAGAACATGAACAAACCGCCGATCGCGGCGTCCATATAAGTCAGCCCCTTGTTCCAAAGGATAAAGCCTGCGGTCGTCGAAATCAAACCCAGGTAAAGAATACAGAGAATAATCTTCGGCTCTATGAGCTTTGCTACGTCTGCTTCCGTCATAAGCCAATGCATGCCCAAAGGCGTTAGAGTTATAAAAGAAAAGAACACAGCGTAGAACGTAATCGCAATCGGCGAGTATTTCGAAAGGAACTTTAACACAACGGACATATACGCCCATGTGACGGCAGCAGCCACCAAGCAGAGACAGCCGAGCGGCGTGACTTTTACATTTTCTGGATCGAATGTGATGAGCAGCACGCCAGCCGTCGCTAAGATAACGGAAAGCACACGCCCAAGCGTCAGCCGCTCATGTAGGAGAAAGCAGCCGAAGATAACCATAAAAGCAGGAGTCGCGGCAGTGACCAGCGCTCCCGTCTGCGCCGATGTCAGCATAGTGCCTGTCTCTTGGACGACGATACTGAGGAGGTACCCTGAAAAAGAGACAATGAAAAGATGCTTCCAATCTTTCCGCTCAATTTTAAAGGACTGCTTCGTAAAGAACATAATGCAGAGCAGCGCTATAAGTGCCGTGCCAAAACGCATCCAGACAAGCTCTATGGGAGGGATGACCGCGACAGCAATGCGGACAGCAATGAACATCCCACCCCAAATGGCTCCTGCCAGCGAGAGAAGAAAGGAACCGATAACGAGATTACGCAATGTTTCCTCCGGAAAGAATCTTTATATAAAAGAATGGCATCTCTATCCGCTTTTCATTTACCAAAACACGCCGTATCCCTAGCTTTAGCTATGAGAAATACGTCAAGCCCTATTTTATCTTTATTCAGATAAAGATGCAAGAACTTTGCAAAGGTAAAAACTCTCCAAAGCACCTAAGCCTTGGAGAGCGTTTCTTCATTTGAGATGACGTTTCTTTTTCTTCTTGTAACAATAGTAGGCGTAAGCAATGACGAGCACCGCGATGACGATAAATATAAGGCTTGCTTCATGACCGATCTTGAGCATGATCTGCCAGCTTTCCCCCAGCATCATGCCGGCAAAGAGAATGAGCGCTGTCCACGGCAGCGAACCCAGGATGGTGAAGAAGAGGAATCTCTTCATATTGACGTGGGCAAAGCCTGCCGGAAGTGAGATGAACGTGCGGACAACAGGCAGCATGCGGCTGAAGAAAACCGCCTTGATACCGTAACGATCAAACCAGTTTTGCGCAAGGTCAACATGCGATTTCTTGATGAAAAAATATTTTCCATAGCGGTCGACGAAGGAGCGCCCGCCTATGCGCCCGACGATATAGGCAAACAGCGACCCGGCGATGCCGCCGATCATGCCGCCGATTAATGCACCTGCAAAATGCATCTTTCCTGCAAAGATCAGGTAGCCGGAAAAACCAAGGATGAGCTCGCTCGGAATCGGGATGCAGGCATTTTCCGCCGCCATGAGAACACCGACAGCGACATATCCCCATGAAGCGATGAAATCCATAAACATGACAGAAAAATGTTCCATAGTATAAATGTACCCCTTTCTTCATTCATTTGCTTTTTTATTTCAAATAGAGCCACAGCATTCTAAGAATGCCATACAAGCCAAAAATCAGAAAGATACTGCCCGAAATGAGCTGCATCTTCTTTGTTGGCAGTCTCTTATGAAGGAGTGTTCCGAAGACAAGACCCAAACTGTCGGCAACGAGCATACCGCTCACCGCACCGATGAGGACAAGAGGCCATACGCCAAGCTGCGCTGCCATCGTCATAGCAGCAATCTGCGTCTTATCTCCCATCTCACCGACGATGAAGGCAGCAGCTACCGCCCAAATAGGCCCAAAACGTGAGTCATACGCCTCTTTTTTCTCATCATCTGCACGAAGTGTCAGGATGCCGAACCATAAGAAAAGCAAGGCGGCAATTCCTGTTATGACATCTTCCGGAATAAGATGACCGACAAAGGAACCTGCCGCCACAGCAAGGGAGTGAACGACCGTGATGCCGATTGTCATGCCGAGGAATACATGCCGCCAATAATACTTCGCCGCAAAGACAATGACAAGAAACTGCGTCTTATCGCCGAGTTCAGCAAGAAACACGACAAGAAACGTAGTGGTCAAGGCTTCCATCGCCACGTCTCCTCCTCATGCATTCACAGCTTTTACGATACAACTACATCTTCGCAAGGCAATCAAACGATCACCATCAAATCTAGACATAAGAAAAGCCCGTATTTGTACGGGCAAGATCTCTCGTGGTGCCTCCGAGCGGAATTGAACCACTGACACGGGGATTTTCAGTCCCCTGCTCTACCAACTGAGCTACAGAGGCAAAATGGCGACCCGAAGGGGACTTGAACCCCTGACCTCCGCCGTGACAGGGCGGCATTCTAACCATCTAAACTACCGGGCCAAGCGCATGACTTACGCGAATAATTATATCGGTACCAATCTTTTTTGTCAAGCACACCCATAAAAAGGTATCACCTTTCTGGAAAGGTGACAACCAGCAGCATCTTAAATGCTTCTATTCCATAGACAGCATGTGGATGATTGGCAGGCATGACAATACTATCACCTTTGGCAAGTTCATAATCCTTGCCGTCAATCGTAAGACGCCCCTTGCCATCCAGTACAACAACCAGCGCATCGCCTTTCGATTCATGTGTGCTGATGCCCTCCCCTTTGGCAAAGGCAAACAGCGTGATACCGACACCCTCGTTTTGAACAAGCGTCTTGCTGACGACTTGCCCTTCCGCATAAGTAACGGTATCGCTAAGGGAAAGAACCTCGGCAATGGGAATATTTCGAAGAATGTTTGCCATGTAAATCAACCCTCTCTATATAAATTTATATTCCCTTAGTCAACAGACTGCCAAAGGCAATGCCCTAGGCAGTCCGCTGTTCGCAAAATTAAGCCCGCACCTTTGCAAAGTTATGCGTTAACGCATGGAAGCGATACCATATCATCGGAAGGATCAGCATCGGGATGCCCGCGTAAAGCGCTTGCCGCAGATCTGGTGTGAAGAACATCACGACGAGACAAAGGACCTGCGCCCAGATGCCGAAAAGCGTAACATATGGAAAAAGCGGGGTCTTATAGCGAAGGCGGCTCTCTGTACCGGCAGCGATCATCTTCTTGCGGCTGCGGTACTGGCTCCAACAGATGGAGATCCAAGCGATTGCACCGGTAAAGCCGGAAACCGCAAGGAGATGTGTATAGATCGTGCTGTTCGGGTCGAGCGCGTAAAAGAGAATGACCGCCCAGCAGGCACAGATGGAAATCATGATGGAATGCGACGGCATGCCGTTCTTGTTGATAAAGGTCAGCGTCTTCGGCGCCATGCCCATCTTTGCCAGCGCATGGAGTGAGCGCGCCGCGCCATAGAGTCCGGAGTTCGAGCAAGAAAGTGCCGCCGTTAAGATGACAAAGGCGAAGATCGCTGCAAAGTTCGTCAATCCATACTCTGCCATCGCCACGGCAAAGACGCTCTCTTCTAAAGACGCCTTATCCCACGGAAGGATAGAGATGAGGAGTGAAATTGGAATGATATAAAGCGCAATGATGCGCCAGGAGACATTCCGAACGGCAATCGGAATGCTCTTCTCTGGATTCTTGCACTCGCCCGCAGCCAGCCCGATGATCTCTGTTCCCTGAAAATTGACGAGGATGATGACCATCGTCAGGAAGACTGCCCCATAGCCATTTGGCATAAAGCCGCCGCTGCCCATGAGAACGCTCGCGCCGATAAAGCCTTGATCCCCGATGACGCCGAGGCAGATAAGACCTGCCACGATGGAAAAGGCCAAGAGAGCCACAATCTTGATAAGACTAAGCCAAAACTCGCTCTCACCGAACTTATCGACATGAAAAAGGTTCAGCACCGTGACGAGCAGACCGAAGAATACCGCCCACCAAAGCTGACTGATTTCGGGTACAAAGTTGTTCATGATGATGCCTGCGGCTATCATCTCAGAAGGGACGTAACTGACCCATGTAACCCAGTACGCCCAGCCAACGCCACAGGCCCATGTGGGAGAAATATGCTCCTTCGCATAGGTGACGAAAGATCCGGAAACAGGCTTTTCCACCGCAAGCTCCGCCAGGCAGAGCATGACGGCAAGCACGATGATCCCGCCTAAGAGGTAGGCGAGGATGGAAGCCGGGCCTGCTTTTTCAAGGACGTACCCCGTGCCGAGGAAGTAGCCGCTGCCAATGACTCCGCCTAGGGAGATCAACTGCAGATGCCTGTTCTTCAGCCCCTTATTCATTTTCGATTCGTTCATGACCTTTATAACACAACCTTCCCAGCAGCGCTTCTTTTTGTGATTTGTTTTAGCATTGCCATCCGCGCTGCTTCATATAATAACCAACAATTTAAGAATACCACAACTATCTGGTGATTGCTATAGTTTTCAAAATTTTTTCGTATACTGACAAACAAACGGTGAAACAGAAAAGCTCCCTTGTCTGCCATAGCAGAGACCAAAGGAGCTTTTGCTAACTTATCCTATGTTACAGAATCGCTTCTTCATCTTAGACGTTTTCAAAGTCAATCAGCTTTGCATCTCGAATGCCGTCGACGTCCTTGACCTCGCTTAAGACATCCGCTGGAATGTCATGATCAACAGTAAGTACCATGAGATTCGTACCTTCGATGTCCGTCTTTCCAACTTCCATACCAGAGATGTTGATGTCCTTTAAGCCGAGAATCGTGCCGACCTTGCCAATGACACCCGGGCGATTGATATGTGGGCAAACAAGAATGCGTGCGTGCGGGTCGACATCGACGCGGAACTTGTTGATGCGGACGATGCGCGCTTCCTGTCCAAAGAGCGTACCTGCGACAGTGAGCTCTTTGCCTCCAGCCACGACGCGAACGGAAAGCAGGCTCTCAAAGCCCTTGGATTCTTCTACCTTGCGCTCCGAAACCTCGATACCGCGCTCTTTGGCAAGGCTCGGTGCATTGACATAATTAACTTCATTTTCCATGACAGGGTTCAAAATGCCCTTGAGGACTGCGGTCGTCAGAAGCCCCGTGTTGACACCCGTGATCTCACCCTGATAGGTGACTTCGACTTCAGAAATCGGCCCTGCAGCAAGCCCCTGCGCCGTGCCGCCGAGACGCTCAGCAAGGGAGAAGTACGGACTGATGACGCGCATGACTTCGCGTGAAACGGGCGCCATGTTGACCGCCGTCATGACGGGCTCGCCGGAAAGCGCTGCTTCGATCCCCTCTGCCACATCGACAGAGACGCCGATCTGCGCTTCAACCGTTGATGCACCGAGGTGAGGGGTCAGAATAATGCCCGGAACGCCGACGAGCGGATGATTGGCATCGACCGGCTCGCTCGTGAAGACATCAATGGCCGCGCCTCTCACAATGCCGTCCTTAACTGCCTGCGCAAGATCTTCCTCGACGATAATGCCGCCGCGCGCACAGTTGACGAGACGGACGCCTTTCTTCATACGCTTCATCTCGGCCGTGCCGATCATGCCTCTTGTGTCTTTCGTCAGCGGCATATGCACCGTGATGAAGTCTGACTTCTCAATAACGTCGTCAAAACTGCCCACCGTAACGCCGAGTGCTTTTGCGCGTTCCTCGTTGATATAGGGGTCGTAAGCAATGACGTTCATGTCAAACGCCATCGCACGCTTGGCAACGCCTGAACCGATGCGCCCCATGCCAATGACGCCGAGCGTCTTTCCGCGCAGCTCAACGCCGACATATTTCTTGCGGTTCCACTCGCCCTTTTGCATCGTCTCGTTTGCAATCGGAATGTTGCGTGCAAGTGCGAGCATCATCGCCATCGTGTGCTCTGTTGCAGCAATCGTATTGCCGCCTGGAGAGTTGATGACGATGATGCCCTTTGCTGTCGCCGCCGGAATGTCGATGTTATCAACGCCGACGCCTGCACGACCGATAATCTTGAGGTTCTTCGCCCGTTCGATGACTTCCGCTGTCACCTTTGATGCAGAACGCACCATGAGCGCATCGTATGCAGGAATGATGTCAAGGAGCTCCTCTGCCGAAAGCTTATCCTTGACGTCGACTTCATACTTCTTCTTGAGAAGTTCGATGCCTCTCGGCGAAATACCATCTGCTGCAAGAATTTTCATACTATCGCTCTCCCCTTTATCTATAGAAACCTGGATGCAGCAAAAAGCGCAAACGCAGCTCGTTGCCGGATCCAAAAAGAATACTAAGATATTTATAAAAAGAACCCTGTAGTCAAATACACCCAAAAATAGGCGTGGAAAAATATAGAGGTATTATACATTCTCCACATAGGAACGTCAAGTGTATTCCTATAAAAAACATTTTGGGGATTTTACTTGATTTTCCTTGCCCATCGCGGTAGAATACAAATGATATATTTGAGATTAATTTCTTTATTATCTTGGGAGGTATACTATTTTATGGAAGCAAATCGCGTTTACAACTTCAACCCGGGTCCGGCTACGCTCCCGCTCGAAGTTTTAAAGGAAGCGCAGGCCGAATTCCTCAACTTCAACAACAGCGGTATGTCGATTCTCGAGATCAGCCATCGCGCACCGCAGTACGATGCCGTACATCAGCAGGCGAAGAACGACATCAAGGATCTCATGGGACTCGGCGACGACTATGAAGTTCTCTTCTGCCAAGGCGGCGCCAGCCAGGCCTTTGCGATGATTCCAATGAATTACGCAACAAAGGAGCATCCGGGCGCCTATGTCCTTTCCGGCAGCTTTGCCGAAAAGGCGTACAAAGAGGCAGAACACCTCGGCACCGGCACAATCGCAGCCTCCTCAAAAGACGGCGGCTACAAACATATCCCGACGCAAAGTGAGATTAACGTTCCCGCCAATGCTTCCTATGTCCACCTTTGCTACAACAATACGATCTATGGCACGGAGTACCACTACATTCCTGAGACGAACGGCGTGCCTCTCGTCGCCGATATGAGTTCGAATATGCTCTCGCGTCCCATCGACTTCAAGAAGTTTGACTTCATCTATGCAGGCGTTCAAAAGAACCTCGGTCCTGCGGGTGTCGTCCTCATCGTCGCGAAGAAATCCATGCTCGAAAAGAGCCCTGATGCACTGCCGACGATGTTCAAGTATAACACCTTCCTTAAGAAAGACAGTCTCTACAATACACCGCCGGCATTCTGCATCTACATGGTCGGCAAGACCGCAGCTTGGATCAAAAAGCAGGGCGGTCTTGAGGAAATGGCAAAGCGCAACAAGAAGAAGGCTGACCTTCTCTACAGCGTCATTGACGCATCGAATGGCTTCTACAACGGCCATGCCGATAAGGACAGCCGTTCCTTCATGAACGTCACCTTCCGTCTGCCGACAGAAGAGCTTGAAAAAAAGTTTATCGCAGAAGCACTCGAACATGAGCTTTCGGGCGTTAAAGGACACCGCAGCGTCGGCGGCATGCGAGCATCCATCTACAACGCCATGCCGTACGAGGGCGTTCAGGCACTCTGTGACTTCATGGAAAGCTTCCAGAAAGCCAACGGCTGATCCTCAAGTCTTCACATACAGCAGATAGATACACAAGGGGCGGACATCTCATGAGATGCCCGCCCCTTTTAATGCAAAAACGAAGAAACACAAGTTAAGTCAACTACTCCCGCTTAACGCCTGACGGCGTTTGAAGCGAGAGCTTGTAAGTCAGAAAGGTATAGGTGCTGGCGATATGGCTAACCCAATATCTCCCTATGTCTGCCTACATCGTCGGGCGGTTGACAACGCCCGTTTTACCAAAGAGATTTACTCTAAGGTAGTTCTTGCTATGCGTGTGTAGTGTGGGGACTCATCGCCGGAAAGCCACCTTGTGCCAAGCTGCTGAATATTCATCGCACCAATGCGGTCATCGTTGGACTGATATCCACACGAGCAGGTGTATAGATGCTTATGGTGACAGCGGTGTTCCCTGCGAATCGTTCCGCATTTCGGACAGCGCTGCGAGGTATACCTTGCAGAAACCTTCAGTACTTTGGAACGGTTCTCCTGCGCCTTGTAGGAAAGGAACTGTTCCAGTTGATAGAACGACCAACTCCTTAGGTCATAGTTTTGTTTCGCTCCACGGGAGAGATTCGATGCTTCGAAACTCACGCCCGTCAAATCCTCAAGCACAAACAGCGTATCCTTGCCATATTTCTCGACGAGTGTCTTAGACATCCGATGGTTCACATCCGACATCCAACGGTTCTCTCGTCCGGAAAGGGCTTTGAGTCTACGCTTTGCGGCTTTTGTTCCCTTAGCCTGAAGCTCTTTGCGAATCTCTTGAAACTTGTGCCGTTTGGCCGCTACCTTTTTTCCGGAAACAAAGTCGGTGTTACCCTTTTCATCATAGCTGACCATAAGGAAACGCAGACCACGGTCGATGCCGACAACATGCTGGACATTCTCCTTCTGGAAGGGCTCTGTCTCTTTGCTGACAGAGATATGGAGATACCACAAGCCTTTTAATGCTACGAGCTTTGCCGTACCGAGTTTCCATGTACCATCTAAGTACTTAGCAAAAGGCTTTCCCTGAAAGGTGCATTTCGTCCGCTTCCCCAGCGTATTGATGGACAGGATGCTTCCATCTTCTACAAAGCTATAGTCACGATTACGAACTAAGTCGGCTTGCGGCCGGCGAAACTGTATCGGGTTCCAGAGCCAGTCCAGCGTCTTTGTGATTCGTTTCCATGTTCCGTCCCTATCTTTGTACTGGAACGGATGTCTATATAACTGTTCCTTGACCGTCTTGTATCTGGCAATGGTCGTTTTAACAACCGATTGTGCGAGTTGTGACTTTAAAGCAAACACTTTCCGCAAGATAGGGTACAGCGTTTTGCTTAACTTTGTAAAAGCCAAGGGGAAGGCATGGGCAAAGATATACTGAGAAACAAAGTTACAGCCTTGACGATACCGTTCCGTCATCTGACGAAAGAGCATAACTTGTTCCTCGGTAACGTTTAGGCGAAGTTTTATGGTTTTGGTTAGGTTGGACATAGTATCACCTGCCTTTCTTGCGCTTACACGACTTCGTCATAGTCAGTATATCATATAGTGTTAAATATTTATCGTTTTTAAGAAAGTGAGGTGAAGCGGGCATTCCTTCCCGACCTTAGAGGTCGGAGTATCCTGCCCGCATTTGAATGAAATGCTTATGCTTTAAGAGAAATCGTCTCCAAGTCATCCGGTACATAGACCTTCCGATGAAAATACTGCTGCGCTTCGTTTGTATAATCCCTTTTCCGCGTCGCAAGCGTCTTATCCTCTTCCCATTTTCTTCAGCGCTGCATACGCTGCCCGCTGCTCTGCTTCCTTCTTGCTGCGGCCTTCGCCCTCGCCCATGACCTTTCCCGCAATGCGAACCCTGAACACAAAAACCTTCGCATGGTCTGGACCTTCCTCCCGCGCCATCTCATAGGAAATCGTCTTATCCTTGTGCTGGAAAACGATTTCCTGTAGAATCGTCTTCCAATCCTTTAGAACGGGTCCTTTGCCAATTTTTTCAACGGCAGGCGCTAGGACGCGGAGCACGTACGCCTTTGCCGTCTCCCAGCCTTGATCGAGGTAAACAGCGCCAATGACTGCTTCAAAGACATCTTCGAGATTCGTCTGACGCGTGCGTCCGCCGCCCATTTCTTCACCATGGCCGAGGAGGAGATAGTCGCCGAGATGAAGCCCTGTTGCCAGCTCCGCAAGACTTTCCGAACAGACGAGTCCCGCACGCGTCTTCGTGAGTTCGCCTTCGGGAAGGTTGGGGAACGTATGATAAAGATAAGTGCTGGAGACAAGCTCCAGCACTGCATCCCCCAAGAACTCCAACCGTTCGTTCTGCAGGGCAGTTCCCTTTATTTCGTTAGCATACGAGGTATGTGTCAAAGCCTGATTGAGAAGTGAAATATCGTTAAATACGACACCTAAGCTCTTTGCCAGTGCTTCGAGTTCCGCCGCCCGTTTTTTCGTAAAAGAATGCATGCTCTTCATCAATCTTCAAACTTCTTGAAAGCGACGCACGCATTATGACCGCCGAAACCAAAACTGTTGGAAATCGCTGCACGAATCTTCTTTTCACGCGCCTTATTCGGCACATAGTCCAGATCAAGACCTTCATCCGGCGTATCGTAATTGATTGTCGGAGGCATGATGTCGTTTTCAATGGAAAGAACGGTCGCAATGGCTTCTGCACCGCCTGCTGCCCCGAGCAGATGCCCTGTCATAGACTTGATGGAGGAAACAGAGACATCCTTTGCCGCAGCGCCCCAAATCGATTTGATGGCCTTTGTCTCGCCCTCATCGTTGAGATGTGTCGATGTGCCGTGTGCGTTGATATAATCAACTTCTTCGGGCTTAAGGCCTGCATCATCCAGTGCGAGCTTCATACACTTGGCCTGATATACCCCGTCAGGACCTGGACTCGTGACATGGTAGGCATCGGAGTTCATGCCATAGCCGACGATCTCTGCGTAAATATGTGCGCCGCGTGCCTTTGCATTTTCAAGGCTTTCGAGGACGACAAGACCTGCGCCCTCACCCATGATAAAACCGCTCCGCTCCTTGTCGAACGGACGGGATGCGTGCGCTGGATCCTCGTTATGATCCGTACAGAGCGCCTTCATAGCTGCAAACCCTGCAACTGCCGCTGGACTGATGGCAGCTTCCGTACCGCCCGCGAGCATGACATCGGCTTCGCCATGCTGAATGAGGCGGAAGGCATCGCCGATGCTGTTTGTGCCCGAGGCACATGCGGTGACGATGCACTCTGAAGGACCGTGAAGCCCAAAGTTAATAGCGACCTGCCCTGCTCCAAGATTTGCGATCATCATCGGAATGAAGAACGGCGAGATACGGGAAGGCCCCTTTTTGAAAAGCTTATCATACGACATGTGCATCGTGTTGATGCCGCCGATACCCGAACCGATATAAGCACCGATGCGATCGCGATCTTGTTTTTCAAGGTCGAGACCTGCATCCTTGATGGCAAGCTGTGCGGCTACAACGGCGAACTGCGCATAGCGATCCATGTGACGGGCATCCTTGCGGTCGAGATAATCCGTCGGCTCGAAGTCCGTGACCTCTCCTGCAATCTGTGCACTGTATTCTGCTGCATCAAAGAGCGTAATCTTTCCGATGCCGTTCTTACCTTCAAGCAGGCTCTTCCAAAAGCTATCTTTTCCGATGCCAACCGGGCTGATGATGCCGAGGCCGGTGACAACAACACGTTTTGTCATCTGGTAATATCTCCTCTCTCTTGTCTCGTCAGTTTTCAGGGGCAGCTTCGATTTCCTGCTTAAAGCGCTCAAAAATCGCATGTACGGAGAGAATTTCCTTCATTTTCGGAAGGTATTCACCAGAAAACACGAGACCGTTTTCTGTATCACCCTGCTGCGTGATCTGCAAGCGCCTGCTGATGCAGAAATAATGTGAACATTCCTTTAGACAGTTCTCGCATTTTTCGGGCGGCGCTGCTTCCTTTAAGATGTGCGCGGCAAAAGGTGAGCAAATGGCACGCCCTGGCAGTCCGACAGGACTGTGGATGACGACGATATCCTCTGGCTTCGACTTTAGATAATACTCACGAAGCGAATCCGGAATATTCGCTTCCTTGCTCATCAAAAAACGCGAACCGATTTGGACACCGGAGGCGCCCATATTTATCATATCAACGATGTCCTGACCTGTATACACACCGCCCGCAGCAATGACGGGAATCTTCACGGCACGACTCACATCTGTGACAAGATCCTTTATCGAGATGTCTGTACCTAGGTGTCCGCCCGCCTCTTTGCCTTCAAGGACAACGGCAGAAGCGCCAAGACGTTCTGAAATTTTCGCTAATTTAACGGATGACACGATCGGAACGATGGGCGTTCCAGACTCCTTGCCATACCCGAACATATCACGTGAAAAGCCTGCACCTGCAACGATGAGGTCAATCCCTTCATCAATGGCAGTCTTGACGACGCCGGCAAAATCCTTCGCCGCCACCATGATATTAATACCGATGATGCCCTTTGTGAGAGCCCTGGCCAGTCGGATTTCATAGCGCAATTCATCATGCGACATATAAGAGGCTGCAATGAGGCCAATACCGCCCTCTTCCGCAACCGCTGCCGCAAGACGGGCTGTTGAGAGGCGTATCGCCATGCCACCCTGTTGAATCGGGAGGCGCGCGACCTTATTGCCAATTTTCAGCTCTCTAAGTTTCACTATTACTCCTCCAATTCGCTCGCTGGCACCTATACGGTGTAGCAAGCCCCTTGAAAGCGGCGGAAAGCGAAAGTATCGCCCCGGCTCACAGCCACCCGCGCTTCCTTAAGAAAATCCCGCGAAGGCAATCCTTCACGGGACTTTCCTAGCGACAAGCTTATTTGCCCTTATTCTTTGTGTTTTTCGATGTAATCAACAACATCCTGGACAGTCTTGATCTTTTCAGCTGCCTCATCCGGAATCTCAATGTTGAATTCCTCTTCGAAAGCCATGATAAGCTCAACAATATCGAGAGAATCTGCACCGAGGTCATCGATGAACGTTGCTTCGAGTGTTACCTGTTCCTCGTCGACGCCGAGCTGTTCGACGACGATATCGCGTACCTTTTCAAAAGTAGCCATGAAGTTTCACCTCCTTAACGTGGTGTCCTTATTCTTTATGTTCACATCACAAGCCCGCCATCGACGTGGATGACCTGCCCGGTGATATAAGCAGATTGATCGGATGCGAGGAAGAGCACCGCGTTCGCGACGTCTTTCGGCTCGCCCATGCGCTTCAGCGGAATCTCATGCAAGAGACTTTCCTTGACAGTATCCGAAAGAACATCTGTCATGTCCGTTTCGATAAACCCCGGTGCCACGGCATTGACTGTAATGCCGCGGGATGCCAGTTCCTTTGCCGCTGACTTCGTGATACCAAGGACGCCTGCCTTTGCAGCAGCATAATTGACCTGACCGGCGTTTCCCGTAAGACCGACGACAGAACTCATGTTGATGATGCGCCCCGTGCGCTTTTTCATCATACTCTTGGCAACTGCTTTCGTAAGGTAGAAGACGCTCCTTAGATTTGTGTCGATAACGGCATCAAAATCATCCTCTTTCATGCGGAGCATGAGACTGTCGCGCGTGATCCCCGCATTGTTGACGAGAATATCGATCTTACCGTATGTCTTGACGACGGTATCTATTAACGCGGCATCTGCGTCCTTATCGGAAACGTCCGCTTTTAAAAGAATCGCTTCGCTGCCCGCCTGCTCGACGAGTGCCTTTGTCTCCTCTGCCGCTTTTTCATTGCCCGCAAAGTTGATGGCGACTTTTGCGCCTTCACGGGCAAGCGCCACAGCGATGGCACGACCAATACCGCGCGAGCCGCCGGTGACAAGTGCAACCTTCCCATCTAAAAGCATATTAGCGAACCTCCTTCAAATAGTCAAGCGTTTTTTTCAGACTATCCTCGTTATCGACATTCATGCTCTTGAGTGCTTTATCAATACGGCGATTGAAGCCACAGAGCGTCTTGCCAGGCCCTGCCTCGACAAACGTATCTGCGCCAAAGTCTGCCATTGTCTTTACACAGTCAATCCACTTGACGGGATGATCCGCCTGGAGGACGAGATTCTTCTTTATCTCATCGGCTTTTTCCTCGAGTTTTCCCGTGTAGTTTGCAACGACGGGGAATTTCGCATCGCAGATATCAACCTTATCGAGCTCTGCCGCGAGCTTTTCCGCTGCCGGCTTCATCAACGTCGAATGGAACGGTGCAGAAACAGGAAGGATGACCGCTTTTTTTGCACCGGCTTCTTTCAAGAGTTCAACCGCCTTTTCAACGCCTTTCGTCGTGCCTGCGATAACGGTCTGTCCCGGGCAGTTGAAATTAACAGCCTGTACGGCGCCGACAGCAGATGCCTGTGCACAAAGAGAGACGATCGTCGCATCATCAACGCCGATGATTGCCGCCATACCGCCCTGCCCAACAGGAACGGCTTCCTGCATGAAGGTACCGCGCTTATGAACGAGGAGAACGGCATCAGAAAAACGCAGAACCCCAGCGGAAACGAGGGCAGCGTACTCACCGAGGCTATGTCCGCCTGCAACTTCAGGCTCTACGCCGTGCTCTTTCAAAACTTCGGCTGCAATGACGCTTATCGTCAGGATTGCAGGCTGCGTATTTGCCGTCAGCTGCAAATCCTCCGCCGGTCCCTCAAAACACATCTTCATGATAGAGTAACCGAGAGCCTCGTCTGCTTCTTGAAAAAGCTTCTTCGCCACGTCATATTTCTCGTAAAATGCCTTGCCCATGCCAACGGTCTGCGCACCTTGCCCTGGGAATACGAATGCCAGCTTGCTCATCAAAAACCTCCCCTTCTTCGTAAGGAACTACGTTATTCAGTTCTATCTGTCAAAACGAAATAGATTCCGCTATCTTTACTTCAATACACCCTCTTCTGCATGTATGACAGAGGGAAGACCCGCGACGATATCCTCGATGATTTTCTTAACTGGCTTGATATCGCTGAGCATGCCGGAGATCTCCCCGATCATGACAGAGCCATTCTGTACATCGCCATCGTGCGTCGCACGGTGAAGCGAGCCTACGCCCAACTCTTCCAGCGCTTCCTTTGAAGCGCCTGCCGCTTCCATTTCCTCATACTTGCGCGTAAGCTTGTTGTGGATGACGCGCGCGGGATGCCCGAGCGAACGCCCCGTGACGACTGTCGAACGATCCTTTGCCTTAAGAACCATCTCTTTATAGTTCGGATGCGCGATGCACTCCTCACTGACCACAAAGCGGGACCCCATCTGCACAGCCTTTGCACCGAGGGCAAAAGCCGCCGCCATACCGCGCGAATCCGCAATGCCGCCCGCTGCGATGACAGGGACGTCCACAGCATCGACAACCTGCGGCACGAGAGCCATCGTCGTGATTTCACCGATATGACCGCCTGACTCTGTACCCTCTGCGATAAGCGCATCGACACCGCCGCGTACCAGGCGCTTGGCAAGCGCAACGGAAGCGACAACAGGAATGACTTTCGATCCAATCTCCTTCAGCGCCGGCACATATTCGCCAGGATTGCCCGCGCCCGTTGTGATAACGGAAACGCGCTCTTCAAGAACGACCTGCATGACCTCTTTGACAAAGGGGCTCATGAGCATGATGTTGACGCCAAATGGCTTCTTTGTCCAGCCCTTGCACTTTTGGATTTCTGCACGCAGCACATCGGGAGGCATATGCCCAGCACCAATGATGCCAAGACCGCCGGCATTGGAGACAGCAGAGGCCAGCTCCGCCGTGCCGATCCACGCCATGCCGCCCTGAAAGATCGGGTACTCGATACCGAGCATTTTACAGATTGGATTGTTTTCAAACATCAGGATTTGTCCTCCTTAAACCACTTCAGTATGCAAGAACCCCATGTAAGACCGGCGCCAAACCCGGAAAGCGCCACAATATCGCCTTTTTTAAAAGTGCCCTGCTGCGCAGCTTCTGCGAGCGCAACAGGAATCGATGCCGCTGACATATTGCCGTATTTTTGAATGTTGATAATGACTTTTTTCTCGGGAATCCCCAGCCGATGCCGCGCAGAATCAATGATGCGGATATTCGCCTGATGCGGTACGAGATAATCGACAGCATCCGGCGCAAGAGATGCTTTTTTCAGCGATGTTTCAACGGTCTTGCCAAGAACCTTGACAGCAAAGCGGAAGACCGCTTTGCCGTCCATCTTAACGTATTGCTGGCGCTCTGTAATATTTTTTGGCGTGAGCGGCATCTTGCTGCCGCTTGCCGGAATGATAAGTGCGTCACCGCCTGCGCCGTCACTGCCTAGATCAAACCCCAGAAAACCGTAGCCTTCTTCTACGGCACCGATGACGGCAGCCCCTGCTCCGTCGCCAAAGAGCACGCAGGTCGTGCGATCCTCCCAGTCGATGACGCGGCTCAAGGTCTCGGCACCGATGACAAGAACGTGCTTATAAATTCCCTGCTCGACAAAGGCCGAAGCAACCGACGTACCATAGACAAAGCCCGAGCAGGCAGCCGATAAATCGAATGCCGCCGCATGCTCTGTGCCTAAGGCATCCGCCACGCGACAGGCTGTTGCTGGAATGATAGTATCCGGCGTGAGCGTCGCACAGATGACTAGGTCTATATCTTCCGGTGTAATGCCCGCATCACGGAGCGCACGCTTGCCCGCCCGTACCGCAAGATCCGACGTTGCCATATCCTTCGGTGCGATTCGGCGCTGCCTTATGCCTGTTCGCGTCCGAATCCATTCATCACTCGTATCCATACGCCCGGCAAGTTCCTCATTCGTGAGAATATTCTCCGGTACATAAAAACCCGTGCCTAAGATTCCCGCTTTATACATTCTCACCATCCTGTTCATTCGTGAGTTTTTCCTCTTGCAGCAGCGTATCGCGGATATGCGTCAAGACATCACCTTTTACATAGTCATTTGCCACGCCGATTGCACTGCAGATGGATTTCGCATTGGACGAACCGTGGCAAATGATGCAGCAGCCGTTGACACCTAAAAGCGGAGCGCCGCCAAACTCTGTGACATCCAGTCTCTTGCCGAGCTTTTTCAATGTCGGCAAAATGAGGAATGCGCCGAGTTTTGGCAGAAGTCCGCCTTCTTCGATGGCTTCTTTCACGAGCTTGACGAGTGTCTTTGCAAGTCCCTCTGCAAATTTTAACACAACATTGCCAACAAATCCATCACAAATCACAACATCGAAGTTTCCCTTCGGCACATCGCGCCCTTCCGCATTGCCGCAGAAATTGATCGTGTGCATCTGCTTGAGCAGCGCATATGTCGCCTTTGCCTGTTCGTTTCCCTTCGTTTCCTCCTCACCGATATTGAGCAGTCCGACGCGCGGATTCTTCCTGCCGTAGACGTACTCGGCGTAGATCGAACCCATCAGGGCACTCTGTACGAGATGTTCAGGCTTCGAGTCAACATTTGCCCCAGAATCCAGGAGCAGTGTCAAACTTTTCGGTGTTGGCATCGGCGTTGCAATCGTCGGACGCCCAATGCCTTTGATGCGCTTTAAGATGAGCTGCGCCGCCGTTACTGCCGCGCCCGTCGAGCCTGCGGAGAGAACCGCATCACATTCGCCGTCCTTCACCATGCGCGTCGCGACGACGATGGAAGAATCCTTTTTCTGACGGACAGCATCCGCCGGATGCTCCCCCATCTCGATGACCTGCGTTGTCGGGCGAATCGTGATGGGCAGCTTCTTCCAATCCTTTTCCCGCGAAAGCACATGGCGTATCTTTTCTTCGTCGCCGACGAGAACGATCTCGCAATCAAACTTTCTCGCGGCGCGCACTGCACCAAAGACAATCTCGCGCGGCGCATAGTCGCCTCCCATAGCATCGACTGCAATCTTCAAGCTCGCTTCCTCCTCAAAGGCTCCCTAAGGATACCATGATGAACTTTGCACGGAAAACTTCTTCCACGTCATTCTTCGTCTTTACCCAGACGAAGTATTTATTTCCTCGCACCTTGACGATCTCCGCCTTAGCGACAAGCTTTTCGCCGACGTGTACAGGAACCTTGTATTTGACATTGGCAACTCCGGTCACAGCCATCTGCGTATCCATGACAGCAAGAGCCAGAGAGTTTGCCTGCGAGAACATATAGTAACCCTTGGCAATCTTCGATTGGCTGAAAACCATGTCATCCGTGATGCGGAGAATGGAGATACCGGAATGTCCAAGCTCGAGATCGATGAGCTCACCGACGACATCGTCACGCTTGATGGACTTCACCTTATTCTGCGCTGTCTCTGCCATCTTCCGTATGCGGCCGCGAAGCTCGGGGATACCGAGAGCCAAGCGGTCAAGGCGAATCGTCTGCACGCTGACCGACAATTTTGACGCAAGCTCTTCATCTGTCAGAAACGGCTTTTCCTTGACCTGCTCGATGAGGAGCAGCTGACGTTCCTTTTTCTTCAATCGTGCCACAACCCCACCTCCTGCCGACCGCGACTGTCTTAGCACCTACTATTATATCCTTATATAACGAGTTATATTATATAAGGATATCTTAAAAATAGCAACCATTAATTTTCCAGCTGCCTTTTCTCTGCTAGAAACAGCAACTGTACTAGAAACGCTCGTCAGGAAGATACAACTTGCGATTTTCCAGATGCCTTTTCTTTTTTCGGTGTTTCACGTGCCTTTCGTGCATTTGCCTTTTCCTCTTCCACTACCTGCCAATCTTTTTCCGAAACGTCCTTTAGATATTCCTGTGGAATTTGTCGGAAAGATGCCGTACGCAGTTTATAATATTTTCGATACCATGCGAGCGCGCTTGCCCTATCATTCATCTCATCATAGATTTCTGCAAGGAAATAAACAGCCGTCGCATTTTTTGCATTAAGCGCCACCGCAGCCTCAACGTCGGCACGTGCACCTTCGAGGTTTCCCGCCATACGCCGTGCATCCGCGCGATCCATCCATAGGTTCGCCGTCTTTGCATCAAGAGAAACTGCCTTATCGGCATCCAAGAGCCCCTCATCATACCTGCCGAGTGCAGCCTTTGCACGACCGCTTACGGCAAGCGCAGCTGCCTCATCCGCCTCTTTTTTCACGAGGTTTCCGGGGTAGACACGCGAGAGAAGTTCCAGCGCGCGTTTCGGTTCGCCGGCATCAATATAAGCGTCACTTCTCTCGATAATGCTGCGAATGTCCTTTTCTCCAAGGGAGCGAAGACCCTCACGAATCTTTCCGATATCCGCCTTTTGTGCTTCGTCTGCGGTCTTCATTTTCGTGCGCGCCCCCGATGCTGCTTCCCCTGCATAAGCATCGGCGACGAGTGTCCGAAGAGTTTCTAAACGCCCCGTACGCTCGACGAAAGCTTTCAACGGCTGGTAGACGGCTGCCCCCATAAGGTAATCACTTTCTCCTGTGCCAAAATGCCAGCCTTCCATCGTGTCATTATCATGAAAGGCTTTGGCAAGCCCACCTGCGACAAGATATGCATTCTCTTTCGTATTGTCGTAGTCGTAATTTGTCCAATCGACAGTAAGAAGCGGCCTGCCGTCAATGCAGACGGTCTTTCCACTCTCGACGGTCACATGACCTGCACCGTACGCCGTCATCATATCAGCCAGACGCTTTTCGCGCAGGCGAGTCTCTGGGTGATCAGACAAATTATCCTCGCCGATCTTATCGGGATCCTCATACTCGTTCGTATCCCGCGTCTCATATGTCATATAGTAAGCCATGCGCGCCATCGCAGCCGCAGGACCGCCGGGATTAAAACCCGCATCCGTCATCAGGCGAAAGCCTCCCGCATCCGCCTCGTATTCAGACGGAAGCATGATATTCTTAGCGATGGAATAGCCCGCAAGCCCATTCAATTTATTCCAGTCCATGAGTCCGTACTGCATATTGAGAAAGCTCATGCCATAGTATGCTGCAACAGCCTTCGCATAATCCTTCGCTGCATGCTGGCGAATCCCATGCGTCATCTCATGCCCGAGAACAGCGGCAAGCTCATCTTCATTCAGATGCAAAATGCGCACGAGTCCGCGATTTACGCTGACGTAATTTGTCGGATAGCAAGATGCATTGAAAAGATTATCCCCCGTCACTTGCCAAGTAAAAGGAAGCGAATTGGGTTTCAGCGCATAATTCCCTTTTTGCGTAAGCGCACGCATCACACGATCCACTGCCATGATATCGTTCTCATTCTCATCCAGTCCGTTTGCCTGTACATCTGCCAAAGCATTTCTCACCTGCTGCTCCGGGTCTGCTCCATATGCCATCAATGTGCGCAGCGCCGATTGATACGCTGCATAGACGCCAAGCGCCTGGGCGGCAACGGACCAAGCATCCGTTGCCGCCGCACGAGAGAGTGGAAATAAGATAGAGACCATGAGAACACTGCCAAAGACAAGATACAAGAGCAGCTTTTTCCCACCGTCTCTAAAGCCTCTAAAAAAATGCACCATAAAGAAATCTCCTATATCCTGCATGACAACAACGATTTGTCAAATCATCCGCGCTTTTTCATAATCCTTCTCCAAACGATAATCTTCAAAGGAGGCACTTCGGCCGGAATCCAGATCTTCGATCAATGCTTTAAGCCGTGTCTGTTCCGTATAATCCAGCGGCAAAAAGCAATTTTCTGCGCGGTTGAAATGTGTACGAATCGCGTTTCTCAATTGAAGAATGTCCCCCGCCATACGCTCGCGCACCTTTTCATACCGCCTGCCGCTTTCCGTATATCCCACGACTGTCACCATGGCCCAAAGGATAAAGAACAAGCTGACAAATCCCTTAGGTAGGTTAATGAGAATGAGAAAATAGCAAAGTGTCGCCACAAGACCACCTGCCATCATCCAGCGGAAAAACGAAGGCTCCTTCCACCTTTCTGCCTTCATCAATAGATCGTCCATGACCTCATACTTGTTCACAGTCTCTGCAAAATACTTCTGCAAGCGGTAAAGCTCCGCCAGCGTCTCTTCTCTCGTTTCCGGCACCGGCGCAAGGGAGTGCAGAGGAAGAAGGGACACTCGCTCTTTCCGAGAAGACGATGCCTTCGGTATTGACGCATTACCTACGACCTCATCGCAGTAAGGACAGGTCTTTACGCCACGTTCTAACCGGCATCCACACTTCCGACAAATCAAAAAATCGCTCCCCTTTCCATCGCTGTCAAGTCCGTCTGTAGTCACTTCTCATACCTATCTGATACATGCCAAAATCTTCAACAAACTGCATGACAAAACATTTCCCTGCCAAGAAAAATATTTTGCATTGTAATTTATGCTATTTGTGAATATGTTTCCAATATTCTTCACAAGCAGTGGAATTCCTTCTTATCATGACTAATTCGCATGGAAATATCTTCTGATTCTCCCCTATTTAGCTTGTAATGAAAAATTTTATCAAAAATTTTCAAGTTTTCTATTGATTTTCATTTTCAAATATGCTATATTATATTCAGGCTTTCGTTAGGGCATTTGTTCAACGTGTGAAAGCAGAGAATAAACGCTCGAAGCTCTCCTAAGATATAATACACAATAGGTAATCGACAGGCGTAAAATGAGACTATGCGGGAACTGCTCACCCCGTAAGTACAGTTCGTTTTACGCCGATTGCCTATGTCTAAAACTCTATTGTGCGCCAATCATACTGCGAAGCTAAGCGGTTCACTTTTAAAGGAAAAAACAGCGACACACTGCTCGTGTGTCGCTGTTTTGCCGTTCTATATTACTTCAGCACTGCGCCTGTGCTTGCCGACGTCGTAAGCTTGGCATAGCGGGAGAGATATCCCGTTTTAATCTTCGGTTCAGGCTTCTTCCAATTTGCCTTGCGCTTTGCAAGTTCTTCGTCGGAAACCTCAAGTGCAAGCCTGCGATTCGGAATATCAATGGTTATCTTATCGCCGTTTTCGATGTAGGCAATGGGACCGCCCTCCATGGCTTCCGGCGATACATGCCCGACACAGGCACCTTGGCTTGCACCGCTAAAGCGGCCATCGGTGATAAGACCAACCTTCAAACCGCGGCCGGTGATAACCGCCGTTGGATTGAGCATCTCCTGCATGCCAGGACCGCCCTTCGGACCTTCGTAGCGAATGACGACGACATCTCCGTCAACGATATCGCCGCGCATAATAGCATCACAGGCTTCTGTCTCCGAGTTATAGCATTTTGCCGTACCCGTATAAGTCAGCATATCTTCCGAAACAGCAGATGCCTTGACGACAGCGTAATCCGGCGCGAGGTTGCCCTTGAGGATGGCGATGCCGCCTTCCCTGCGGTATGGATCCTCAACCGTGCGGATAACATCCGGACGGAGAATCTTCGCATTCTTAATGCGATCGCCAATCGTCCCCGTGACCGTCTTGGCATCCGTATGAATAAGCCCTTTCTTCGACAGCTCGTGCATGACAGCGCTGATGCCGCCGGCCTCGTTGAGGTCGACCATATGATGCTTTCCTGCCGGGCTGAGTTTCGTGATATACGGCGTGCGGCGGGAGATCTTATCAAAGAGCGGTGCGGGAATCTCGATGCCCGCTTCATGGGCGATGGCCGTAAGGTGAAGAACCGTATTGGACGAGCCGCCGATGCCCATATCCACTGTGATCGCATTTTCAAACGCCTCAAGCGTCATGATGTCACGCGGAAGAATCTGCTTTTCGACGAGGCTGACAATTCTCTCGCCTGCACGCTTGGCGAGCAGACGACGTGCTCCCGTATACGCCGCCGGAATCGTACCGTTGCCCGGAAGTCCCATACCGAGCACTTCCGTCAGAGAATTCATCGTGTTCGCGGTGAAAAGACCAGCGCAAGAGCCGCAGCCTGGGCAGCACTTTGATTCGAGGTCATGGAGATCGGCTTCATTCATCTCACCCGATGCAAACTTTCCTGCCGCTTCGAATGCCTGACTGACACTGACATCGCGGCCGTGGTAACGGCCGGGGAGCATCGGACCTCCGGAAACGACAATGCACGGGATATTCAGTCGTGCAGCTGCCATGAGCATGCCAGGGACGACTTTGTCGCAATTCGGGATGAGTACCAATCCGTCAAAGCCGGATGCCATGGTTACGGCTTCGATGGAATCGGCAATGAGTTCGCGGCTTGCCAGCGAGAACTTCATACCTGTATGCCCCATGGCAATGCCGTCGCAGACACCAATGGCAGGAAATTCAATCGGTGTGCCGCCGCCTGCCGCAACACCGAGCTTTGCCATGTCGGCAATCTCTCTAAGATGGATATGTCCCGGTATAACTTCATTGAATGAATTGCAAATACCAATGAGCGGCTTTTCCAGATCCTCCGGGCCATAGCCGTTGGCATGGAACAGGGAGCGAGACGCACAGCGCGTCGGCCCTTTTTTGACAATATCACTTCGCATAATACACTCTCCTAACATCGGATCGGATTTTCCAAATATCGAATACTGCCCTGACCATATGTCAATTTAAACCATTTATTCTGACGAACAGCTTTGATATAACATTAATAAAAATAGCGGTAATGCAGATTTTACAACAAATACCATCAAAATTCAATGCCTTTTTGCGCCTTGATCCCCTGCGCAAAAGGATGCTTGACCAAGTGCATCTCTGTCACAAGGTCTGCGTGCTCGATAAGCGAAGGAAGTGCGCCGCGCCCTGTAAAGACAAGGTGAAGCTGCGTCGGCCGCGCCTGTAAAATCTCCATGAGATCGGATTCAGTGATGAGACCAAATTTCACGGCATAATTGATTTCATCGAGAATGATGAGATCCCAGTCGCCACTCGATATCTCCTTCTTTGCCAGTGTCAGCGCATCATGCGCCGCTTTCTCATGCTCAGCTTGGTCTTTATCTCCCTTCCTTGTAAAGCCAAGCCCGCATTGCCGAACCTCTATCCGTCCTTCGGCTCTTTTCAGCACATCCAAGGTACGAAGTTCACCGTATGTCCAACCGCCTTTGATAAACTGCAGGATGAGCACGCGCAGCCCGTCGCCCCACGCACGCATGGCAAGCCCGAGTGCCGCCGTCGTCTTTCCTTTTCCGTCGCCCGTATGGACGATGACTAATCCTTTCTTTTCCACGCTTCTCCCTCTCTTTTCTCTCTTCATCTTTACAAGAAAACTTTCTCAATATCTCGTTACTTTTTCATTCAGTATTTTCCTATTATATGTTATACTATTATCATGAATGTTGCGTGGTTGCCGCTGTCTCTCCTGTCGGAATCGACCGTATGACACCTATGGTTCAGATAGAGCAGATGCATATCATGCACATAAAAATAAAAGAAACGTGGCGATGTTCTACTATATGTATCGATTCAAAAATTTTCTCTCGTGCTTTTTGCATTTTTTTATCCTGCTCTTTGTCGTCTCTCTCCTCATGGGCGGCTCCTTTTTCTTTCTCGAACGATATGATGGGCTCGGCATGGCAGAGACGGAAATAATGCCGGAATTTGTCGATGAAGGTTCCATGACAAAAATCAGCTGGAATCCACTTCCTTATCCTTGTTTTTATAAGGTCGAAGTCTTTTCTAAGACGACGGGACTCGTCGAAGGGGAACCCACCTACCATTTTCTTTTCGGAAAATCTTCTGACCACACATCCATTGAGGTACCCCATGCTGCGATTCCAACGTACTATCGCGTCACAGCACACGGATTCTTTGGTGAAATCACTGCCCAGGCAGAACCGACAGTAAACGCCAGCTACGCCGAAGGAATCAAAGCACCGATACCGATTTCGCACTATGATGCATCAAATCCCGCCAGTCTCATGCCATTTCTTATCTGGCACACATTTCCCAGAGCCGTCTGCTACGAAGTAGAGCTCCTTTCCGGGCCTCCCGATGCAGAAGGCGGCGCCGCACTCTCGAAGAAAAATCATCTGGAGAGCACCCGGCGGATCTATACGAACGGCTGGCAGGCCGACCTTCACAAGTATCAAAAGTACGGCACGATTTACTATCGCGTGCGTGCGCTAAACCTGCATCTAAAACCCATCAGCGAATGGTCAAAGACAGAAGCTATTGTCTTTCAAGCGAATATTCCCATAGAAAACCATCCACTTCTCAACAACTTCGACCAAATGCCAAACTTCGAACAGCCGCTGTATCCCGTGTATCACTGGATTCCCGTACATAACGTCATGCGCTACGAAGTTGAGCTTTATGATCATCCGCCGGAGGAAGATGCACAGGATGGTCAGAGCGAAGGTCCCGTCTGGCGAAAGATCGTTGCCTCTGCCACTACCTGCTATGATGAATACCCGCGCCTCTATGCTGGTGACTACTACTGGCGTGTGCGCGCAGTCAATGCAAAGGATCACCCCATCAGTGAATGGTCTGAAGCAGATCACTTTATCGTAAAAGACCATGTGAATGAAGAATATGCCGCCTTGGGCGACAGCATCACGCACGGCGGCGGTGCGGTTTCCTTTTCACCAGCTTCGCTCGAATACAGTTATACGACATATCTCGATAAGTTCTGTCTAAATATTGGACGCAGCGGCGATACATCACATATGACCTTGGAGCGCTTTGACACAGATGTCCTTCCTCTCCATCCCAAGAACCTCTTCATCTTCACAGGCTCAAACAGCCTGCGAACGACCATGATATCTACCGCCAGCGTCATCCAAGATCTCTCAGCTATCCGCGACAAGTGCAAGGCAGCCGGCATCCATCCAATTTTTCTGACGCTGACGCCGGTCAATCCGCAAGCCATTCGATATGCATTCCACGCACCGACCGACCCCATGTGGGCAAGTAAATTAAAGACGATCAATGCGTGGATTCGCACACAGGAAGACTATGTCGACCTTGAACCGTATTTCTACGATACAACAGGAAAAGTTCTCGATATGAAGTTTTCCACCGATGGACTGCATCCGGATATCTCCGGAAAGATGCTGATGGGCGAAATCATCAACCGTAGGCTGAGAGAAGTGAAGTGAATCCGCCTAGTTCTTCTAACAAAAAAGAAGCTCCCACAAATCACGCTGTGGGAGCTTCTTTTATCTTATCATACAATACTTGATACGAATCAGTCGAGGACATAGACATCAACAAAACGACGACCGAACTGCATACAGCTTGCATAGTCCTCCATGCAGAGATCGATCTTATTTCCGTGAATCGCGCCGCCCGTATCAGCAGCAATGGCTTCGCCATAACCCGGAATGTAAAGACGCGTGCCCAGCGGAATAACCCACGGGTCTACGGCAACGACACCATAACCTGCCGGAATGCCTGAAGCTGTAATTCCGCTTCCGCCGCCATCCGAAGGAAGATAGGCAGATGCTTCCATCGTAAGGACATTCTTATACCCCTTGCTGGTGGGAAGAACTTGCATCTGTGCACTCTCGTACTGCGGCTTTTTCTCTTCCTTCGCCTTGCGTACGGCAGCACTATCCTTGAGCTCTATGTTCATATTCTTCGTAATCTTCGTCGCAAGCCCCGTCGAAACTTCATAGTCCTCAAGGTTGTAACCAGCTGCTGTGAGCGCTTCTTCAACCGTAGCCTTATTCGTCTGTATCGTCTTGACACGCCCATCATACGTCACTGTAACAGGAACCGCACGATGAATGACAATACGTGCATTATTGTCATCGATCTGCTGGAGCTCATAATCGTCCCCGGACCAAAGGGGAATACCGGCTCTCATAAGGATGTTTGACGGATCCGTCTGTGTCGTCTGTGTTTTGATGGTTTTACCATCGACATCGATGACCACCTGCTGCTGAAATGGCTTATCCGCCACATTCGCACGCGAGTAACCGGTTCCCGTAAAGCCCGCAGAAACGAGCATAGCACCAACCAAGACGCTGGAAACCATTGCCATCTTAGTCTTTTTCTTTCTCATCAAATTTTTCGATTTTGTCTTAAAACCCTGCGAACTCATTAAAATCCCCCTTTTGTGGGCTCCGTTCGTCATGCGATCCGTGTCCACCTACGTGCAGGCGAAAACTTCCCCGCCGCCCGCTTTTGTGCGGTTGCCGATTTCCCCCAGCGTCTGGCGGATAATGCATAGGATATAACCACGCAAAATATCCCTTTAAATAATTTTATTGTCCCACTCCATACTGAATTTTAACTGAAGAATGGGACAGCAAGATAAATCTCCTCATTTTGGAGGCATTCATTCACCACTTTTAGGAAATTATATTAACTTTTAATGAGATTCAATGCAATTCTTACATTCTCGAGAGCTTTTTTATGAAGGCGCTTCCGCATACTGGCAAGACAGTCGCTTTTTTTCCACTTTGCCTTAACACCTTTGACAATCGCATCCGATGTTACGTTCTCAAGTTCGCCGACGGTCTCTTCGCCGAGAGTCTCCAGAAAGCGATCGACCTTTGGATCATAGCTCACGCCGAGCATCGGCACCTGCATAACACAGGCAAAGATCAGGGCATGCAGCCGAATGCCAATCATGAAATCCATCGATCCAACGATAGAGAGGAACTCTTCTGTCGTGTACTCACCGTCTAGAACGACGGCATCTTCCTCCATCAGCTTTACAATCGAGCGCGCGGATTCAATGTCTTCGGGAAACTTCATCGGAAGGTAGACAATTGAAGCACCAAGATCCCGCTTTAATGTATCCGCGGCCGCTGCCATCGACTGTTTAAAATCTCCCTCCTGCTGCCAATCGCGAACGGATATACCAATAATAGGCGCAGTATCATTCACATGAAAGCTCTGCAATATTTTTTTGCCATGCACGAGCTTGGAAGGATGCATCGCCAAGACGGGATCGGCAGTCTGAAGGATTTCAGGTCCTTTGATGCCGAGACGCTTCAATTCATCCAATGAGCCGGCATCGCGAACGGTAATGCCATCAACATGATTCAAGACAAGGCGCATGACCATATTGGCACATCGGCCGAGAATGGGTCCAATGCCCTGTGCATAAAGCATGACGCGCTTTCGAAGTAGCAGCGCGAGCGATATGATAACGAGATAGTAATAAAGGCTTCGCCGACTCGTCACGTTTTGCAACAGGCTTCCTCCGCCGCTGATGAGAAGATCCGCCTTCCAAATAGCAGAGAATATCTTCTTTCCGGAAAGCCAAGAAATCGCTTGGACACCATGACGTTCTTCCGTATCCTTCGGATTGGAGGAAATGACCGTAATATGAAGTTTTTGGGAGCGGTCTTTGAGAACTTCGAGCATAGCGGCAAGCATTGCTTCATCGCCGGCATTTTTTGAGCCGTAGTAGCCCGATATGACGATCCTTTTCTCCATCCGTCCCTCTACGCTCCTTTGCTTTCGATTATTTCCACCTACTACTGTGATGTTCGGATTCCTACTGTCTTTCGCCTTTGTTTTGAACTTTCCCTTGTAAATAGCTTTCAATTTTCTAGATGGAAAGCGCCTACTTTTTTTCTTTTGCCATATACTTTTGGGCACGCATGAGAATCGTCTGCCAAAAAGCGACCAGTGCCATGAGGACAGCACCAATGATACCGCCGAGGATCGCTCCGTCTACGCCGCGGACAAACGACATATAGATCGGCGTCCGCATATGCGCGAATGTCTCGACCATCGAGCCCTGTCCAATCGCTGCGAGAAGCACGAGGATGAAGAAGAGCATCGTCGGCCACTTGCGGTAAAATGCCATAACGGCCAGCATAAATGCTGGATGTCCAATCATCAGCTCTTTTGTACGCGGACGTGCGTAGAACATCTGCTCGAGGAAGGCGCGGAATTTAAGCTCCGTACCGGAAACTGGCATACCGGAGGTATGTCCACTGCGCGCAACAAAAACAATACCTGCCACAAGGACAACAAAGATGCCGATCAGCGTCTTGACGCGCACGGGCACATTGAGTATCTCCTTCAGCTGTAAGAGAACCCCCGCACTGTTGTCAAACCGTCCGTCAAAGATATCAAAACGCTGCAAGAAGGCAATGGCAACAAGGACGAGCGGGAGAACGAAGGTCAGCTTAATGCCGCGGAAGATATCAAACTCTAGGAAATACTTTGTGTCAGCAAGTGAAGCGGAAAGATACGCCGCACCGATATAACTGAGTGCACCCGTCACTAAGAGCGCAGCAAAGCCAAAAACAATAAGCGACACGATAGAAAGACATTTTTTCTTCACGCTTTGCAGACGGCGAATGCAGTCCAGCCACAGGACGACAGCAAGCGCTGGAAAGACATTTGCACTGGCAAGCGCTGCAAGCACGCGAATCTTTGCGCCTGTTCCCATGAGAATTGGCACAGCAGAGCACAAGGCAAAGAGGATGAAAAGCGCAAACTGCAGATGCTTCCTGCGGTTGAGCGCACGAATGACAAGCGAAAGATATAGAATAACGGCCGCTGAAAGTCCGATCATAACGAATGCCCGTGCCCAGCGCGGCGCATGGTAATCCGTAAATGTTCCAGCCTGTCCAAAACTATACCCATTATCGGCAAGCTTATCATGAACACCCTTAAAATACATCATATTGGTATCATAAAGGCTCATATTGGGCGAGGGTTTGTCATAAATATGAAAGAGATTTATGCGAATGTTGCGTTCTGCGTCGGTATTTGACCAACGCTCGATAGCATCTGCAATCTTGAGCTTCGGCTGCTCATCTTTCGGAATGGCATAGAGACGGGCGATGCGGTCATAACCGATGCCCTTGGCAATCTCCTCCATGCCATCCTGCTTGTAAAACTGGAGCTGTGTCGTCGCTTCGATGAGACCGAGCGGTATATCGCGCGCCTTCATCTCATCGATCGTCGTCTGAAGTGCCTTCGGTGAACCGAGAGACTGCGTGCCGGAAAAAACGATTTCTGATATATCGATACCATCAAGGCGTGCAAAGACCGCTTGAACATCTTCCGGCGTACAGTTTTGGTAATCACTCGGGCGCGCAAGCACCTTAAAGCCTGCCGCATTGACTGCCTGCATCTCGTCGGTCGGCATCCCAAGATTCATCTTGAGGAAGGATTCATAATGCGCTTTAACCGCAAGGATTTCTTCCCCCGCAACGGTCAGTGTGCGGACACGATCGTCGCCAAGGCGGCGATAGAGGTCTTCCTTGACTTCTCGATACGTTAGAGGATCATGCCCTACGACATAGACCTCGCTGCCCTTCACTTCACCTGCGTCGACAAGCGCACGCCACGAAGTATCCAAGGAACCCGCATGGTAGCGTGCGAGGAGCTCAGCGCCTGCAATCGCACTTGCCTTGCCATTTTTGTTAAGCTTGGTAAAGGTCGTCTCATAGACAGCAAGCGATGTGATGCCTGCCTCCTTTGCATCCGCAAGGACGGTTTCCGGCGGCAGCCCCTCTCGCTCTGCGAGTTCGAGAAGACCTTCATAGTCGATGGCAAGATCGACCGTATGATTTTTCACTTCAACGGCATGGCGCTCGAACGATATGAAGAGCGCACCGATAAGACCAACAAGGACAAAGAAAAGCAGGAGCTTATTATACCGAAACTTTTTCAATGAATTTTCACCTTCGAATTCTCGAAATCGACCGGAGCAATGTATTCTGCACATCCTTCCGAAATATTACGAATGCACCTATATCTCTATCGCTAAGAAAAGATGCTTTTTTTATTTATCAGGTCTTCTCTCCGCCTCGATGATGACTTCTCCATCTTGATGCACGATATTTGTGATCTTCAGACCCATAGGCATCTTTTCCGCTTTCAAAAGCTCGATGTTGCCGAACATATCATCGAGTTTCGCCGTACCGATGAGAGCGTTCTTGATGTTGAGACTCGTCATCTTGATGAAGAGCGTACCCTCATCTTCGACAACTTTGCCCGTAAGCGCAATATCGGCCTTGCGACCAAAGAGCTTTGTATTCGCTGTCGCTGTGATGCCATCTGGCGTTATGCGCACCTCGACATTATCAAGGCGGCTGATCTTCTCCTCGAGTACGCGACGAAGTTCATTCTCGCCGATAACACCTCTGAGGGAAAGCTGCTCGGCATGCGAAACAGAAACAGCCTGATCTTCCAGAAAGGAGGCCATATCAATATGTACCTTTTTCCCCTGCAGGGTAAGGTCACGGAGATGCACAGCACCGATCGTCGCCCGATGCACGACAATATTCATCTTGTCGATATCGCCAATAGCAAGAAGCACATTCGGGTCAGACTGCATGGAAACATCGACATCATCTGTCGAAAGGCGGCTGACGACCTTCGCCTTAATCGCACTCGTCGCAATTGCCGGAAGAATGAACTGCGCTAGAAGCGCGACCGCTGCGAGGATGATGACAAATCCCAAAAATACCTTACGCATAGTCATCCTCCATGCTTATTTTTTAAAGCTCGTGATTTGCCTTTGCTGAAAGGTAGGCACGGATGAAAGGATCGAGCTCACCATCCATGACGGCTTGCACATTGCCCGTCTCACAACCCGTGCGGTGATCTTTGACCATCGTGTACGGCTGAAATACATAAGAACGGATCTGACTGCCCCACTCGATCTTCTGCTGATCGCCTTCAAGCTTTGCAAGCTCGGCTTCCTTTTTCTCCATCTCGAGTTCAAAGAGCTTTGCACGCAGCATTTTAAGACATTGCTCACGATTCTGAAGCTGAGAGCGCTCGTTCTGGCACTGAACGACAATGCCTGTCGGTTCATGTGTCATGCGAACGGCAGATGAGGTCTTATTGATGTGCTGACCGCCGGCGCCGGATGCGCGGTATGTATCGACGCGAACATCTGACATATTGATGTTGACATCGACATTATCGTCGATTTCCGGCATGATATCGCATGCAGAAAAGGAGGTATGACGTCGTGCCTGTGCATCAAACGGCGAAATGCGGACGAGGCGATGAATTCCCTTTTCCGATTTCAAGAAACCGTAGGCATTGTGGCCTTTAATAAAGAGCGTGGCACTCTTTACACCCGCTTCATCCCCTGGCAGGAGGTCTGCCGTCTCGACAGCGAAACCGTGACGCTCTGCCCAACGGCCATACATACGAAGAAGCATCTGCGTCCAATCCTGCGCTTCGGTTCCGCCCGCACCAGCGTGCAGCGTCAAGATGGCATTGTTTGTATCGTAGGGAGCAGAGAGGAGGACCTCGAGCTGAAGGGCTTCAAGTCCATCAGCAATCGCATCGAGTTCGGCTTTGACATCTGCCTCCATGGACTCGTCCTTTTCCTCAAGTCCCATCTCTAAAAGAGTTGCAGCATCGTCGTATTTTTCCCGCAGTGCCTTATACTTATCTACGCTGCCTTTTAGGTCGACAAGCTCCTGGTTTATCTTCTGTGCTGCTTCTGCATCATCCCAAAACGTTGGCTCGCCCATCTTATACTCAAGCTCTGCAATCTTTTCTTCCTTACGGGAAACTTCAAGCGATGCTTCCATCTGATCGAGTTTCTCCGAAAGCTCTGAAAGCCGCGGCTTCAGTTCTTCTAACATCATAAGCCTTTCTATTCATTTATTCATTATAAAAAGCTGACTGCCTCAGGCATTTCTTCCGCAACAATTCTTATACTTCTTGCCGCTGCCACATGGGCAAAGATCATTTCTTCCGACCGACTTGCCTTCCGCGGTTTTTGGTTTCTTCTTCGTCTCTGCTGCACTCGACTCACCGCCGTGAGATGCCGTCGCTCTTGAAAGATGATCCTCTAGCTGTGATTTCTCATGAGCGATCGCCGCTTCTGCACGGGCGCGTTCGCCTTCCGTTGGCTCTGCCGCAGACGCTTCCGGTGCAGGGGACTGTACAATGCTGACATGATACATCAATGAAGCAATCTCATCTTGGATCTGCGCTTCCATTTCTTCAAACATATCGAGCGCTTCAATCTTGTATTCGACCAACGGATTTCTCTGCCCGTAGGCACGGAGATTGATGCCGTCACGAAGCATATCCATGCGGTCGAGATGTTCCATCCACTTCTTGTCAACAATGCGCAGCATGACGAGTTTCTCAAGCTCGCGCATATTCTCTTCGCCAAAGAGCAATTCACGGCTCTTGTAGCCATCTTCCGCAACCTTTTCCAGCGTTTTCTTCAGATCGTCACGGCTGAGCTCAACCAGCTCCTCTTTTTTCAAAGATCCTGCAGCTGCATAGGTCTTTTCTGCATCTGCGATGAGGTCGTCGAGCTGCCACTCTTCTGGATAAAGCTTTTCATTCGCATACTGGTTCATCTCGACCTTAATGATGTGGCCGATCATCCCCATGATATTTTCGCGGAGATTCTCCCCGAGAAGAATCTTGCGGCGCTCGCCGTAAATGACCTCACGCTGCTGATTCATGACATCGTCATATTCTAGGACATGCTTGCGAATGTCAAAGTTACGCGCTTCGACCTTTTTCTGCGCGTGCTCGATGGAATTCGTAATGAGCTTGTGTTCAATCGGCTCGTTTTCATCCATGCCGAGCTTATCCATAATGCTGGCAATACGATCCGATGCGAATAGGCGCATGAGATCATCTTCCAGAGAGAGAAAGAAGCGGGATGCACCGGGATCCCCCTGACGACCGGAACGACCGCGAAGCTGGTTATCAATACGGCGGCTTTCGTGACGTTCTGTACCGACGATGAAGAGACCGCCGAGCGCTGCAACACCTTCGCCGAGTTTGATATCCGTGCCGCGTCCCGCCATATTCGTCGCAATCGTAACAGAGCCCTTCTGCCCGGCGCCAGAGATGATCTCCGCTTCCTTTTCGTGAAATTTTGCATTGAGGACGTTATGCGGAATGCCGTTTCGCTTCAAGATAGCAGAAAGTTCCTCGGACTGTGTAATCGATGTCGTACCGATGAGAACCGGCTGTCCTTTCTCATGAAGATCTTGAACAAATTTGCCGACAGCGCGGTATTTCGCACGCTTTGTCTTAAAGATGAGATCGGGATAATCCGTGCGGCACACGGGCTTGTTTGTCGGAACGACAATGACGGGAAGGTTGTAAATCTTCAGGAACTCGTCCTCTTCTGTCTTTGCCGTACCCGTCATGCCTGCAAGCTTCTCATACATGCGAAAATAGTTCTGGAAGGTGATGGTCGCGAGCGTCTGGCTCTCGCGCTGAATCTTGACGCCTTCCTTCGCTTCAATTGCCTGATGAAGACCGTCCGAATAGCGGCGCCCTTCCATCAGACGACCGGTAAATTCATCAACGATGACGACCTCGCCATTTCTCACAACGTAGTCGCGGTCGCGTTTCATGAGTGCTTTTGCACGAAGTGCTGCCGTAAAGCAATGTGAAAGCTCGATATTTTCCGGTGCATAAAGATTCTGGATGCCAAGCGTACGCTCGATCTTCGGGATGACTTTATCATCCGGCGCAACGGTCTTCTGCTTTTCATCGACCGTATAATCTTCGCCCTCTTTCAAGCCTTTCACGGCATTTGCCATAACGGCATACATCTCTGTTGACTTCTGTCCCGGTCCTGAAATAATGAGCGGCGTACGTGCCTCATCGATCAGAATGGAATCCACCTCGTCGACGATTGCATAGTGAAGTGAACGCTGCACCATCTGATCTTTGGAAATGACCATGTTATCACGCAGATAGTCAAAGCCAAATTCATTATTCGTACCGAAGGTGACATCACGGCTATAGGCAAACTTGCGTTCTGGAAAATCCATGTCATGCACGACAAGACCGACGGTAAGTCCAAGGTACTGATAAAGCCGTCCCATCTCTTCCATATCACGCCTTGCGAGATAATCGTTGACGGTGATGACATGAACGCCCTTTCCCATGAGGGCATTGAGATAGACTGGGCAAGTTGCCACAAGCGTCTTACCTTCGCCCGTACGCATCTCTGCAATGCGTCCTTCATGAAGACATATGCCGCCGATGAGCTGCACATCAAAATGCCGCATCCCCAGGACGCGGCGCGAACCTTCCCGCACGACAGCGAAAGCCTCTGGGAGAATATCATCCAGTGTCTCGCCTGCTGCCAGGCGCTCACGGAATTTTCCTGTCATCCCCGTCAGTTTGTCATCGGTCAGATTCTGCATCTCGGGCTCAAGCGCATTGATCTTTTCAACCACCTGGCTATAACGCTTGATTTCCTTCTCATTATTATCTCCCAAGAACCGTTTGAGAAATCCAAAAAGCACCGAATCACTCCTTCTATCCAAAGCTCGCCGCGCGTGCTTTCTTGTTTATTGTATACGGTCGAGTACACTTAATGCCGCCCCATCGCCAACAGAGGCGACTGACTTATTCGTCAACAATCTGATGCAATGGACTAATGCCCATTATGCTATCGTCTCATCTTATCAGAGTATGAAAGATAAGTCAAATGATGGACATGCTCATCTTGACAGCGAATTGCATCATGAATCCGCTGTTAAAAATCCATAACAAACATCAATTTGAGCCATTGCATCAAGACCGCATGAAGAGATTGATGAGAAAGGCGATGCTGACGAGCCACATAATCCAGCTTACTTCCCTCGCCTTACCTGCCAAGGTCTTGATAAAAGCATAGCTGATAAAGCCGAAGGCAAAACCATTGGCGATGGATGAGGTGAGCGGCATCATGATGATGGTGAGAAAAGCTGGCAGCGCATCGGTAAAATCTGCAAAATTGACCCTTCCAACATCGCTCATCATGAGTGCACCAACGAGAATCAGCGACGGTGCAGTTGCAAACGCAGGAACGAGGCCAATGAGAGGAGCAAAGAGAAGCGCAATGAGAAACAAAATGGAAACGGTAACAGCCGTAAGTCCTGTCTTTCCGCCTGCAGCAACGCCAGCAGCACTTTCAATATAGCTCGTAACCGTCGAGGTACCAAAAATAGAGCTGACAATCGTGCCAAAGGCATCTGTTGTCAATGCCTTATCTAGGTTTTCAATCTCGCCAGTTTCCTTGACCAGACCGGCTTTCGAAGTGAGTCCTATGAGAGTTCCCATATTGTCGAAAAGCTCGACCACGGTAAAGGTAAAGATGATGGAGAAGATGCCATAGTTCCAAGCACCTACAATATCAAGCTGTGCAAAGGTCGCTCCCATATGCGGAAGCGATGTGCTGATAATATCCGAAAGGCTATGCGGCACTGGTGAATACCCTAGAACCATCGAAAGAATTGTCGTCAAGATAATGCCGATGAGAATTGCCCCTTGCACATTGCGTGCCATTAGAACCCCTGTGAAGACAAGACTGAAAAGGGACAGAGCGGTTTCTGGTTTTGTCACATGACCGAGTGTAATAAACGTCGCAGGATCTGCAATGATAAGGCCTGTGCCCTTGAGACCGATGAAAGCAATGAAAAGACCAATACCTGCACCGATGGCAATGCGGAGATTTGGAGGTACTGCATTGATGATCGCTTGACGTATATGGCTGACGGTGAGAATTAGGAAAAAGATTCCCGAAAAGAAGACGGCACCGAGCGCCACTGTCCAATGAAGCCCTAACACTCCGCAAACATAATAGGCAAAAAAGGCATTGAGTCCCATGCCTGGCGCAAGCGCCACAGGATAATTTGCAAAAACGCCCATAGCGAAAGATGAGAGTGCAGCAATCCAAATGGTAGAAGCCACTGCTGCCTCTTTTGGAATTCCGGCATCAGCCAGAATGTTTGGATTGACGAACATAATGTAAGCAAGAGCGATAAACGTGGTGATACCTGCGAGTATCTCCACGCGCACCGACGTATTCTTCTCTTTTATCTTGAAGAATCCTTCCAAGAACGACGACGAGACGGCGGGGTCTTTCATAAAGCATGATCCTCCTTAGGATATCTAACAAAACAAGAAGCACAAGCCATGCTCCTCAAAATAAAAATACGGCTTATATTATACTCCATGTTATGATGCGGAAACAAGAATTTATATGCTATAAAAAGACATAAAAAAACCATTGCTTTTGCAATGGTTTAAATTTCGTGGCGGAGTGGAGAGGATTCGAACCTCCGCACCAGTTACCCAGCCTAACGATTTAGCAAACCGTCCTCTTCAGCCTCTTGAGTACCACTCCGTGCCGCCTAGCGACGTATGTAATAATAGCATACGCCCCTAGGCTTGTCAACATGAAAATTCCCCCAGATCCAACCATTGCGCGCTGCGCTTGTAGCCAAATGATTGCACGCAAAAGCGTCGCATAGGGTTTTACTTCAATTCTGCCATGACGAGCCGATAGAGCTTGGAATCCGGTGCAAGCCCCGTGAAGTGTGCGAGTGCCTTTCCATAGCCTTCCGCCTTTACGAAATCACGAAGTGCACAAGCTTCTTTATCGCCATCAAAATCAAAGCGCAGCGCTGCCGCAATGACTTTTGCAAGTGCCTGCGGCTCACCGCCCTGTTCGATGAGCTGCACAGCGGGGCTCACAAGACGGTCCTTTGCTCCGAGCTTGCGGATTGGACCGCGTGCGACGCGCGTGACTTCATCGGAAAGATATGGATTGGCAAAGCGCTTCTCTGTCATTTCAACATACTGCTGATGCACCTTCGGATCGAAGCCGTACTTCTTGATGAGCATGCTGCCTGTCTCACGCCATACGCTGCGTACAAATGTCAGGATTTCCTTGTCCTG
>ERZ773055.42-NODE-42-length-83451-cov-7.062101_pt1 | contig 83451 bp, 80 predicted proteins | sample MGYA00580515_ERZ773055 | MGnify/ENA primary metagenome ERZ773055 (study PRJEB29015, sample SAMEA2737993) | human oral metagenome | biome: human oral; feature: human-associated habitat; material: dental | place: China | collected 2064 ...
TCACTTGCTTTGCAAGCGAACCATGCTCAGCAGGCTAAAGCCAAAAGCTTCAAAATCAAGAAACAGGCAGCCATTCCGGCCGCCTGTTTTAAATGATATCTGCGAGTGATTTACACCTTAACTGTAGTTCTTCCTCTTTTTACCAATATCATTTGTTTTTTGAAATTTCCAAAATCAGCCCCAAGTTATTCCCAAATATCTTTTTCTTCCTTCGGCATGGCGTATTTTCTGTGTTTCTGGATTCCCATGATGAGGAAGACGATTCCCGAAATCATCAAACCGGCGTCAATAACAACGGCAATCCAAAACGGAACGCCCTCCGGCTTCACGTAATACAAGGTCTGAACCAACATAATGATCCCCAGTACGAACTGCGATATTGCGATACCGAAGAAATGGGAATATCGTTTGCTCATTTGCTTTTCGATCTCCTTCTTCTCGCTGTACATGTCCAACGGACCGTCAGCCGTGTTTTTCCTCAGATACACCCTGCCCCCATACTCCGCCACAACCGTGATCCCGGTCTGTTCCAGAAAATCAAGATATTCCTTCTTCTTACTTCCTGTGTAAGAAGGCAGATCGATCTTATACTGATACTTTAGCGGAGAAATGTCCTCAAATACATATTCGCCGCCATGATAGCCGATGAGCATCTGACCGTTTTGTCCCTGTTCGTTCAGCCATTCCTCTTCCTTTTGGATGTCCAGAAAAGTTTTTTTAACACTTGTTTTCATTTCCTGCCTCCTTCATTTTTTCTGCATTTTGCAGCATTTCTTCCAGTCGGATCAGCTCTTTTTCAAAAAACTGTTTTCCTGTACCTGTGATGATGTATTCAATCCTTCTGTCCTGCGGATGCTCATCCACTGCCCTGATCCAGCCCTTCTTTTGCAAGGTGTCCAATGCGCCGTAGAGAGAACCGGCCCCAAGGTTTACCCGTCCGGCCGTCATTTCCGCAATGTCTTTCATCATGGCGTAGCCGTGCGCCGGTTGATGAAGCCGCAACAGGATATAAAAGACGGATTCCGTGAGAGCACCGCTGTTCGCTGCTCTTCCCATGGCTTCTCCTTTCTGCTACGAATTACGATGTATCTTTATATGTAATATATCATTATACGTAATAGCTGTCAACAGCCTGTCAAAAGAATTTCGGAATTCCCCGATGTGTTCTTCTTTGCTCTATGCAACAAAAACAAGCCGCTGACTCCTTTGAAATCAGCGACTGTCCTGTCTGTCATTTTTTTTGATTCTACGCTCTATCCAAAATGATCTGGGCTGTCTCCCCTGCTCGGATCTAAACACGATTCTGTAGCGGATTCCAGCAGAGTCAGAGTCTTATGGTCTGCATCAAGGCGGCAAAGCGCTCCATATGGAAGTATACCAATAGGCTCTGCATGTCCGAAGTTTACATTACAGAGAATCGGAAGTTCCGGACGCCCTGCCTCAAATCCCACAACTCTCCGAAAGACATCTTTATATGGTCCATATTTGCTCCGTCTGGCCGGTTTTCCCACCAAAATGCCGGCGATAATATCAAAAATACCTTGTGCCGCCAGATTACGAAGTATGTATGTCAGCAATTCAGGAGACATATCCTCTTCACTTGTCTCCAGAATTAGAATTTTATTCCTCCCTTCTCCCAAATCGGGCCAGATGGATGTTCCCACCAACATCGGAAACACATCAACACAGCCGCCCAGCAGGCTTCCCTCCACAACTCCGCTTCCCTGAAGGATTTCATGGCCAAGCTCCTCCGGATGATATTGCTTAAGGATACTCATGTTCTCTTCCTTCCACCAAATCTTCTCATCTTCATCGTCATACCAATATGGAGACGAAGGAATGTCCAACCGAGGCTTTGGTTCAAACAGCGTATTATAAATGACGTTAACGGTGTAATCATTCATCCTGACATACTCCGAAAAATTCGTCATAACGCTGGCTCCATAATAGGACATGACACCGGCCTTGTACGTCATGAGATGTTTGGATGTCGTATCGGAGAATCCAGTAAAGATTTTCGGATTTTGCTGAATCACATCATAGTCAATATAGGGCAGCATGCGAATCGCATCATCTCCGCCTATGGCAGAAAAAATAGCTTTGACTTCCGGATTGCGGAATGCATCCATCCAATCCTTAGCCCGGGCTTTCGGATGCTCATAGACATATTCAAGACCCTTGAGCGCGTTTGGCATCACCGGAACCATAAGACCGTAATCGCGTTCCCAACATTCCTGTGCTATATGCAGTTTGTGAATCGCTCAAGCTTCCCCTAGCATTCCTGAAAAAGGCTCACGATAGCAACTGTGTCCCCTGTACAAAGGCGTTTTGGTTTAATTATCCGATTTCTTTCTCCTCGAAACTATTTTTAACTACTTCTTCTTGGCAACAATATAAAATCTGTGAATACTCCCCTCAAGCAGTCCGTCTCTTTCAATGCTTTTCTGTGCCTCAAGCAAATGTTCAAAGCAGCTTTCAACGGAAAAGCCCGGAAACTCCCATTCGATAATTCTTGCAAACCAAACAAGAGCTCCGACATCAAAGAAACGAATCGGCCGTCGGACTTCTCCGCTTTCCAGTATCTCAAAACCATGTTCGAGAAGTTCCGCTTTTTTAACCTCCAGATATTGCTTTGGATATGGTACTTCTGTGAGCTGAGGAAGCAGAAGCTCAACCAATTCCCGATCATTTTCGGCGCCTACCTGCTGTGTTAGGAACAATCCTTCTGATTTTAATACGCGCCGCAGTTCTGCAGCGTCATAGTCTCCATGCCGGTTGGTGACAATATCAAAGCTTTGATCAGAAAACGGAAGCTTATCTCCTCCTCCCGCCGCTTTGAACTTAATTCCCAACGGGAGCAAAACCTTTTTGCACAGTTCCACATTCGGCGGATAGCCTTCGATCGCCGCTGTATTTTCATAGGGGTGTCGGAAAGTAAGCAAAAACTCTCCGCCACCGGTTTCCATATCCATCAGTTTCATGCTGTCGTTCCGATATTTCTGAATCATCTTTCCAAAATCCCACGGTAAATCATCCTCTTCCGTATACCTGCCATGAATATGAGAAAAATCCCATCCGTGAATACGGGCGATTTCCTCCTCTCTTTTCCAGCTTTCCTTTCGTTGTTCTACCGTCATATGAACTTCCTTCTCCTCAGGCATTTCTGAAAGCCTCCTTATAATTTTTAGAATGTAACATTTTACGCTAACCATACTTCCTAGTATTCATCAGAGAAGTAAATGATATAGATTCGTCCCGCATAGCGGTAGACTTTCTTTCGTATCCTACGTTGAATTGTCTTACAACGGAAAAATATCCGAATACACTCTGAATTCACAACCCAGCATACTTCATCATTTGTGTCGCATCAAGCAAGGCAATCTTTCCGAATCAAAAAGAGCAGACTTCTACCGAACATATAGTTTGGTAGACCCTGCTCTTCTTAAGTCAGACTTATTCGAGTTCAATCGTCCCCGGCGGTTTCGAAGTTAAATCGTAGAACACGCGGTTCACGCCCTTCACCTCATTCACGATGCGGTTCATGACGGTCTGGAGCACCGCAAACGGAATCTCCGCGCACTCGGCGGTCATGAAGTCGTCCGTCTTCACGGCGCGGAGCGCAACGGCATAGTCGTAGGTGCGGAAATCGCCCATTACACCGACGGAGCGGAGGTTCGTGAGGGCTGCGAAGTACTGGCTGAGCTCTCGCGCAAGGCCCGCCTTCTTGATCTCCTCGCGGTAGATGCTGTCTGCCTCCTGAACTATCTTAACCTTCTCCGGCGTGACTTCGCCGATGATGCGAACGCCGAGTCCCGGGCCCGGGAAGGGCTGGCGGTACACGAGCTCTTCGGGGAGGCCGAGCTCTAAGCCGACCTTACGCACTTCGTCCTTGAAGAGGTTGCGGAGCGGCTCAATAATCGCGCGGAACTCAATGTTCTTCGGAAGTCCGCCCACGTTGTGGTGGGACTTAATCACCGCACCCTTGCCGAGGCCGGATTCGACCACGTCGGCGTAAATTGTGCCCTGGCAGAGGAAATCGACCGCGCCGATTTTCTTTGCCTCGCGTTCAAAGATGCGAATAAACTGCTCGCCGATAATCTTCCGCTTCTGCTCGGGCTCTTCGACTCCCTTAAGCTTCTCGAAGTACTCGGGGCCCGCATTCACGCGGATAAAGTTAAGATTGTACTGTCCCTTCGGTCCGAAGACAGCTTCGACTTCATCTCCCTCGTCCTTCCGAAGGAGGCCGTGATCCACGAAGACACAGGTGAGCTGCTTGCCGATGGCCTTTGCCATCAAAGTCGCCGCGACCGAGGAATCCACGCCGCCGGAGAGCGCAAGGAGCACCTTGCCGTCGCCTACGGTCTCGCGAATGCGCCGAATCTCTGCCTCTGCGAAGCTGTCCATGTGCCAATCGCCCTTGCAGCCGCAGACGTCATAGAGGAAGTTGTGAATCAGCTCTTTGCCGTACTCGGTGTGCTGCACTTCCGGGTGGAACTGCGTCGCGTAAATGTGACGCGCCGTATCCTCCATGGCCGCAACCGGGCAGTTCTCGGTGTGTGCGGTCACGGTAAAGCCGGACGGCACTTTGGAGATATAGTCCGTGTGGGACATCCAGCTGGAAATCTCCGCCGGAATACCGCGGAACAAGGTTGCATCCGTCTTTACTTCCGTCTTGGTCTTGCCGTACTCGCTGACCGGTGCGGTCTCAACCTTGCCGTCCAGAGTGTGCGCAATCAGCTGTGCACCGTAGCAGAAGCCGAGAATCGGAATTCCGAGATCAAACACCTTTTTATCAATGTGCTGGCTCTCCTCTTTGAAGACGGACTGTGGTCCGCCCGTAAAAATGAGGCCCTTCGGCTGCATTGCCTTTAACTTGTCCAAATCGATGTCGGAAGCATAGACCTCCGCATAAACCCCTTCGTCGCGCACGCGCCGTGCAATCAGCTGGTTATACTGCCCGCCGAAATCTAAGACTATAATCTTTTCCTGTTGTTCGAGTCCCACGTCGCTCTCCTCTCTGAATAATCTCCCGTCATCATATCACATTTGCGGGCGGCGCAACAATCGGCAATCATGTTTCTCCGCGCAAAACGAGTATGCATCACGGTTAAACCAAAGCCGCCAAAGCTTCGGTATCTCCTGCTTTAGCGGCTTTATGTAACAACTCAAAGGTATTTTTTCAGATAGCGCCCGGTCCAAGAATTCTCGACCGCCGCCACTTCCTCCGGGGTGCCCGCGGCAACCACGGTGCCGCCGCCATCGCCCCCCTCGGGTCCCATGTCTATGATATAGTCCGCAGTCTTGATGACATCCAGGTTGTGCTCTATCACAATCACGGTGTTGCCGCTCTCGGAGAGGCGTCTCAAGATGTCCACGAGCTTGTGCACGTCCGCAAAGTGGAGGCCGGTGGTCGGCTCGTCCAGAATGTAGACCGTGCGCCCGGTGCCGCGGCGCGAGAGTTCGGCCGCGAGCTTAATGCGCTGTGCCTCGCCGCCCGAGAGCCCGGTACTCGGCTGACCGAGGCGGATGTAAGATAGTCCCACATCCATCAGGGTCTGCATCTTCCGCGCAATGCTCGGCACGTTTTCGAAGAAGCTGCAGGCCTCCTCGACTGTCATATTGAGCACGTCGTAGATGGTCTTGCCCTTGTAACGAACCTCGAGGGTCTCGCGGTTATAGCGCTTGCCGCCGCAGACCTCACAGGGCACATAGACATCCGGCAGGAAGTGCATCTCGATCTTCACAATGCCATCGCCCGCGCAGGCCTCGCAGCGCCCGCCCTTGATGTTAAAACTGAAGCGTCCCTTCTGATAGCCGCGCGCCTTCGCATCCGGTGTCGCCGCAAAGAGGTCTCGAATCAAATCGAAGACACCCGTATAGGTTGCGGGGTTGGAACGCGGCGTTCTGCCGATCGGGGACTGGTCGATCGCGATAACCTTGTCGAGCTTGCCGTCCCACTCGATGCTCTGAAACACGCCCGGGTGTTCGTGCGCGCGGTTTAACTTCTTCGCGAGATACTTATAGAGAATCTCGTTGACCAGAGAGGACTTGCCGGAACCGGAGACACCGGTCACACAGGTCATGACGCCGAGCGGGAACTTGACCGTCGGCTTTTTCAGGTTGTTTTCGGCAGCGCCCTTCACCGTGAGAAATTGCTCGGACTTTCGCCGCTCCGCTGGCACCGGAATCTTCTTCGCGCCGGAGAGGTATTGTCCCGTGATGCTATCCGGATTCTTCATGAGATCCTCGGCGGTTCCCGCCGCGACCACCTGTCCGCCGTGCTCGCCGGCGCCCGGCCCGATGTCGATGACCCAGTCCGCCGCGCGCATGGTATCCTCATCGTGCTCGACCACGAGGACCGAGTTTCCGAGGTCGCGGAGATGCTTTAGGGTCGCAAGGAGCTTATCGTTGTCCCTCTGGTGGAGGCCTATGCTCGGCTCGTCCAAAATATAGGCGACACCGACCAGACCGGAACCGATCTGGGTCGCCAGGCGGATGCGCTGCGCCTCGCCGCCCGAGAGGGTTGCCGTGCCGCGGCTTAAACTCAGGTAGTCGAGTCCCACATCGATTAAGAAGCTCACGCGGTTAAGAATCTCTTTTAAAATCTGCTCGCCTATCTTTCGCTGGGTCTCCGTGAGTGTCAGGCCGTCCGCAAAGTCGCGGAATTTGACGATCGACATATCCGTCGCGTCGTAGATATTTTTCCCGCCGACCGTGACCGCAAGACTCGACTTTTTGAGGCGCTTGCCGCCGCAGGCCTTGCAGGGCGTGATGCGCATGTAACTCTCGTACTCCTGCTTCATGGTGTCTGAGAAAGTCTCGCGGTAACGGCGGTTCTCGTTTTCGATGAGGCCCTCAAAGGCGACCTGATAGGTGCCCTCGCCGCGCTGGCTCTTATAGAAAACCGGTACTTCCTTCCCCTTGGTGCCGTAGAGTATGAGCTCCCGCACGGATGCGGGATAGTCTTCAAACGGCGTGTCGAGCGAAAAGTTGTAGTGCTCCGCGAGCGCATTTAAGAGCGCGTTCGTAAAACTGCCCTTCTGGCTGCTCGAGTTCCAGCCGGGCGCTATGATCGCGCCCTGATTCAGCGAAAGACTCTCGTCCGGAATCATGAGGCTCGGGTCGAACTCCATCTTGTAGCCGAGTCCCGCGCACTCCGGGCAGGCGCCGAAGGGATTATTGAAGGAAAAACTTCGCGGCTCCACCTCTTCGATGGAGATACCGCAGTCCGGGCAGGCAAAGTTCTGCGAAAAGCGCAGAGTCTCGCCGTCCACAATCTCTGCCTCCGCGATGCCGTCCGCGAGCGCGAGCGCCGCCTCGAGCGAGTCGGTGAGGCGTTTTTGAATGCCGTCGCGAATCGAAATGCGGTCCACAACAATCTCGATGTTATGCTTGATGTTCTTATCCAGCACAATCTCTTCGCTTAATTCGTACTGGTTACCGTCCACGCGGACACGCACATAACCGCTCCGCTTTGCCTTTTCAAGCACCTTCTCGTGTCTGCCCTTTTTGCCGCGCACCACGGGCGCCAGAATCTGCACACGGGTCTTCTCCGGCAGGGCGAGCAGCTGATCCACCATCTGGTCTATGGTCTGGCGCTGTACCTCCCGCCCGCAATTCGGGCAGTGCGGGATGCCGATGCGCGCATACAAGAGACGCAGGTAGTCGTAAATCTCGGTCACAGTGCCCACGGTGGAACGCGGGTTCCGGTTGGTGCTCTTCTGGTCAATCGAAATCGCGGGGGAGAGGCCTTCTATACTCTCCACTTCCGGCTTCTCCATCTGACCGAGGAACTGTCTCGCATAACTCGAGAGCGATTCCATGTATCGCCGCTGCCCCTCGGCGTAAATCGTATCAAACGCAAGGCTCGACTTTCCCGAGCCCGAGAGGCCGGTCAGAACCACCAACTTATTCCGTGGAATGTCCACATTGATGTGCTTCAAGTTGTGTTCGGCCGCGCCTCGAATTTTAATATATTGTTTTGCCATTTCTTCCTCTATCGCCTGTCGCAGGTACAAACAAAGCGCCTCTTCCCTTGCAAGAGGCGCAAAATACAAATTACATATTCAGTATAGCGGCAGAACCGTCCCACGGCAAGGGAAAAGAGAACATTTGTTTATGCGAACAAGTCGTTAAATGCCTCTGTCATCGTGGGATGCGTGTAAATCTGCTCCGCGAGCTCGGAAGCCGGGAGCTTGCTGTCCATGGCGCGCTTCACGAGATTAATCATCTCCGGGGACTCCGGGCAGAAGAGATGAGCGCCGAGAATGAGGCCCGTGCCCTCTTCCACCAGCACCTTCAGCGCGCCACGGGTCTCACGGAGCACCTGCGCCTTCGGGATTGCCGCGGTCGGGAGCAAGGTCTTCTTAAACTTCTTTCCGGCTGCGACTGCCTCCTCCTCGCTTAAACCGACTCTCGCAAAGGGCGGGGTCAGGAAGACCGCGTAGGGTACCGCGCCGCGGTTTTCGGTGGTTCTCGTCTTTCCGGCGAGCGCATCGCGGACAATGCGGAAGTCATCGAGGGAAATGTAGGTAAACTGGAGCTCGCCGCGCACATCGCCCATCGCGAAAATATGATTGACGCTCGTGCGGCACTGCTTGTCGGTGATGATACCGCCGCGCGCCGTAACATCTACCCCCGCATGCTCAAGGCCGAGATTTGCGGTATTCGGCTTTCTGCCGGTCGCAAGGAGCACTGCGTCTCCCGTTTTCTCCTCCGCCTTGCCGCCCACGGTAAAGCGCACGCTGCCGCCCTGAATCTCTTCGACCTTAGCGCCCTTGATAATCTCAATACTGCTCTCAACGAGGGTCTTCTCGATCAGCGCCGCCATCTCCTTATCCTCGCGCGGGATAAACTGCTCACTGTCCTGAATGACCGTGACCTTAGAGCCGAAGTTATTGTAGTAAGACGCGAACTCGAGACCGATGTAGCCGCCGCCGATGATGACCAGCTTCTCCGGAAGCTCGCTGAGCTCCATCATGCTCTCGCTCGTGAATACCTTCGGATTGTTTTCGATGCCCGCAATCGGCGGAATCACCGTGACCGCTCCGGTGTTGATGAAGATGCGCTCTGCCTCTGCCTCATCCACGCGGCCGTCCGGGAACTGAAGCTTGACGTGGTGCTGATCCAGAAAGACTGCGCGCGCATCAATAATCTCCGCACCGGTCGATGCGATTTTCTCATAGTTCTTCTGACGGAGGAAGCCCGTGAGGCGCTGCTTCTCCGCAATGGCCGCCCGGTAGCGCTCCTTCTTCTCTGCCAAGCTGCCGCCGAAGGTCGCCGAGAGCGCCGCGCTGTGCTCCAGAGATTTTGAGGGGATGCACGCCACATTGATGCAGGTGCCGCCGTAGCGAAGCGGATTCTCTTCGACCAGCGCCGTCTTCTCGCCTTTCTTTGCGAGATAGCCCGCGAGCGTCTTGCCCGCCTTGCCGAAGCCGATGATCAGATTTTCATATTGTCTCATCTCAGTACCTCCTGATTGATGTCGAACACAAAATAAGAATTATTCTTAAAACTATCATAGACTCTTCCCCTCTTCGCGTCAAGCGAAAGAAAAAGAGGAAGCATAAGCCGAAAAGGCCTGCTTCCTCTTTTTCACAGCGCGTATCCCGCCGCGCTCTATAATACCTTGCTCAAAAAACTCTGTAATCTCTCGTTTTTCGGGTTTCCGAAGAGTTCCGTAGGGCTTCCCTCCTCGAGGAAGTAGCCGTCCGCAAGGAACATGACGCGGGAGGCAACTTCGCGCGCAAAGCCCATCTCGTGGGTCACAACGGCCATGGTCATCTTCTGCGCGGCGAGGTCCTTCATCACGTTCAGCACTTCGCCAACCATCTCCGGGTCGAGCGCCGAGGTCGGCTCGTCGAAGAGCATCACATCCGGCTTCATGCAGAGCGCCCGCACAATCGCGATTCGCTGCTGCTGTCCGCCCGAGAGCTGCTGCGGATAGGCGTTCGCCCGCTCGGCGAGTCCCACCTTACGGAGCAGTTCCATGGCATAGGCCTCGGCCTCCTCCCGACTCCGCTTCTGCAGTTCCATGGGCCCGAGGGTCAGGTTCTTTAGAATGTTCATGTGCGGAAAGAGGTTGAACTGCTGAAAGACCATGCCCATGCGCTGCCGCACGCGGTCGATGTCTGTCTTCTTGTCGCAGAGATCCACGCCCTCAAAGAGAATCTGTCCGGAACTCGCTTCTTCGAGGCGGTTTAGACAGCGGAGAAAGGTCGATTTCCCCGAACCCGATGGGCCGATCACGCAGACCACCTCGCCCGTCTGAATCTCTGTCGTGATGCCTTTCAGAACTTCCTGCTTTCCGTAGGCTTTCCGGAGTTCGTTTACCTGAATCAAAGCGTTAGCGCTCACCGGTCTTCAACCTCCTCTCCAGATACTTGACGCCCGCGGAGAAAATCATCACGAGGCAGAGATAAATCAGCGCCACTGCGAGGAGCGGTATGAAGGCCGAATAGGTGCGGCTGCGGATGATGTCGCCGCCCTTGGTGAGATCGTTCAGCGCGACATATCCCGCGACCGAAGTCTCCTTCATCAGAACAATGAATTCATTCGCCAGGGTCGGAATCACATTGCGCACAGCCTGCGGCATCACAATGCGCCACATGGTTTTCCAATAGCTGAAGCCGAGGCTGCGCCCCGCCTCGTACTGACCGCGCGGCACCGCCTCGATGCCGGTCCGGAAAATCTCCGCCTGGTAGGCGCCCGAGTTGATTCCGAAGGCAATGATCGCGACCAGAATCTGCGGAATGCGTACCGACGCGAAGATGCCGAAATAAATCAGCATGAGCTGCACGACGACCGGCGTTCCGCGAATCACGGTCAGGTAGACGCCGCCGATGGCGCTGAGCAGGCGAAACTTACCGGTACTGCGATGTGCCTCGCGCACCAGTGCGACCGAGAAGCCGAGCACCACGCCGAGCAACACCGCAAAGAAGGTGACTTCCAGCGTGACCGCGAGTCCGTTGGTCAGATAGCGCCAGCGGTGATCCGCGATAAAGTTCCGCTGAAAATCATTTGCAAAGGTCTGAAACATTCCTTCCTCACTCTGCCTTCGTGTACTTCGCCGCAATCTCGTCGAGCTTGCCCTCGGACTTGAGCTCCGAAAGTGCGCCGTTGACAGCATTCAGAAGTTCGGTGTTGCCCTTCTTTACGCCGATTGCATAGGACTCATCAGAATAGCTTGCATCCAGCGCCTTGATGCCCGGCACTTCCTTGACAAACTGCTCTGCGGTCTGGCTATCCACGATAACCGCATCAATCTTGCCCTGGGTGAGCGCCTGCACGGCCTCCATGCTCTTCGAAAAACGCACCACCGCGTCATCGCCGAAGTCTTCCGTACTCATGAGGTCGCTCGTCGTGCCCTGCTGTACACCGATTTTCTTGCCCTTCAGGTCATCCTTACCCGCAAGTGTCGAGTCGTCCTTCACCAGAATCAGCTGCTTGGCGCTCGCATAGGTGTCCGAGAAGTCCATGTTCTGCTTCCGGTCCTCGGTGACGGTCATACCGGCTGCCGCAAGATCCGCCTTGCCGGAAGTCACCTCCGGAATAATCGCATCAAAGGCGACATCCTCAATCTCCAGCTTCAAACCGAGCTTTTCGGCGACTGCCTGACAAATCTCGACATCGATGCCCTTGATGTCATTGCCCTCGTGATACTCGTAGGGCGGGAACTCCGCATTCGTGACCATTGTGAGCTTGCCCGCGCTCACTGTCTTTACCTTTGCCGCATCCGCCGCCACGCTACCGGACGATATACTGCTCTCGCTGCCCGCTGCCGCGCTGCTCTCCTCGCTCTTCTTGCCGCCGCAGGCCATAAGTGCCATGCCCATCAGTCCGATTGCCGCTGCCACCGCAATTTTTTTCAATTTCATCTTTTTCCCCTCCTGAATCCGGTTTTCGTTTTCTCTTGCTCCATTATACGGCCTGTCTCGAAAAAGGCAAGCTATTTTTGTAAAAATAATCTATTAAACTTATTTTTATGCATTCTAAGTGAGAAAAGAGACAGACGCCCAAAGTTTCCGGTCGGTCTGTCTCATCTCGTTTTCTTCTTATTCTTCCTGTACAACTTCCAGCGCACGCGTGAGCTGTGCGTCCTTCTCGCCATTTTGCACATCGCCCTCTTCGGACTCTGCCTCGACATCCGGCGCGACGCCCTTGCCGTGGAGATCAAAGCCGTTCGGCGTATAATAATGCTGTGTCGTGAGTTTCACCGCCGAGCCGTCGCCGAGCGGCATCACGAACTGGACAATGCCCTTGCCGAAACTCGTCGTGCCGACCAGTTTTGCGCGACCGAAGTCATGGTAGGCACCCGCAAAAATCTCCGAGCAGCTTGCCGAACCCTTGTTGATCAGAATAACGGTCGGCAGATTCACCTCGTGCCCGTCGGTCGCGTAATACTTTTCACCAACGCCGTCCCGCCCTGCCGTGTAGACTAGGAGGCCGTCCGGCAGCATGTAGTCGAGCATCGAGATGCAGGAGTCCACAACGCCGCCCGGGTTGTTGCGAAGATCAATGACCAGACGCTTCATGCCCTTCTTCTGGAGCTCATCGACCGCCTGCTTGAACTGATCCGGTGTCACGGTGTCAAACTGAAGCACTCGGATGTAGCCGATTTTATTCGCCTTCATCTCCGACTCGACCGTCGGCATCACAATGTTGCGGCGCGTCACGTTAAATGTGAGTTCCTCGTGCTTGTCTCCGCGGAGCACCTTGATTTCGACGCTGGTTCCCTCCGCGCCGCGGATATAACTCGCGACCAGGACATCCAGATTTTCTCCGGTCACATCCTTTCCGGCGACCTGGTAGAGAATGTCGTCGGGCTTGAGGCCCGCCTCTTCGGCCGGGGATCCCGGGAATACGGTCACAATGCGGCTGATCTTCGTATCCGGATCCTGATTCAGCACAGCGCCGATGCCGGAGTACTGCCCGCTGGTCTCTTCGGTCAGCTTCTTGTACTCGTCCGCCGTGTAGTAGACCGAGTAGGGATCGCCGAGACCGGACATCATGCCCTTGTAGATGCCGTCCTCGACATCCGTTTCCTTCTCGTCAAAGAGATAATTCTTGTATATCACATTTTGCAGGAGGCGCATTTTCGCCTCAATCTTATCGTAATTCAGATTTCGCGGATTGGCGCTCGCCTCTGCCGGGGTGGCCTGTGTCGTCTTATCCGCCCGGTAAGGCCGGCGATTGCCGCTCACCCGGAAAAACAGAACCGCGGCCGCAACCGCAAGCACTGCCACGCAGGCAAAAAAGCCGACGAAGAAGCCCTTCCAGTAGCCCTGCTTCCGCATGTGATAGTCGCGCGCATGTCGCACGGCCGCCTCCGCCTCTTTCCGGGCGCGGGCTTCCTCCTCGTCGTTCTTCCACTCAGAATTTTCTGCCATCAAATACCTCTTCCTTGGAACTCATATACTTGACAACCATCAGCGCAATCTTGAATGTGATGGCGTCCTCGAAGACGCGGAGATCGAGGCCCGTGGTCTTCTGCAGTTTGTCGAGACGATACACCAAGGTGTTTCGGTGGATGTAAAGCTGTCTCGAGGTCTCCGAGACATTCAGGCTGTTCTCGAAGAACTTGTTGATGGTCTGCAGAGTCTCCTCGTCAAACTGCTCGGGTGTCTTGCCCTCAAAGATTTCGCTGATGAACATCTTGCAGAGCGAAGACGGCAGCTGATAAATCAGGCGGCCGATCCCGAGCTTGTTGTAGGCGACAATGGTCTGGTCCGGATAGAAAATCTTGCCGACTTCCCGCGCCATCATGGCCTCTTTGTACGAACGGGACACATCCTTGATGTCCTTCACAATCGTGCCGTAGGCAATGTTGACGTCCAGAATCTCCGCCGCGCGGAGCCCCTCGATGACCTCGCGCGCCGCGTGATCGAGTTCTTCAAAGCTCTCGCCCTCGCGCACCTCGCGCACCAGAATAATCGTGCGGCCGTCGACAGCCGTCACAAAGTCATGCCCGCGATTTGCATAGATGTTGCGCACGGTCTCGAGTGCGCTCATCTCCTTGCCCGCCTCGGTCTCGATCACAAAGCAGACGCGGCGCGCCTGCTCCTCGATCTGGAGCTTCTTCGCGCGGTTGTAGATGTCGATTAAGAGGAGGTTGTCGAGCAGGAGGTTCTTGATGAAGTTGTCGCGGTCAAAGCGCTCCTTGTAAGCCGTCAGGAGGTTCTCGACCTGGAACGCCGCGAGCTTTCCGACCATGTAGACATCCTCGCTTGCGCCGCAGGCAACCAGAATGTACTCGAGCTGGTTGTCATCAAAAATCTTGAAGAACTGATAGTTGCCGAGCACCTGTGCGTCCGCCGGCGAATTGGCAAAGGTATAGGCTGCGGCTTCCTGTGTCTCCGCCTCCGGAAACGTTCCGGCCAGCAGACTGCCCTCGGTGTCCGTGATGCAAAGATCCACGCGGGTAATTGCCTTCATTCCCTCCAGGGTGGACTGCAGAATTTGGTTCGATATCATCCCTGTCTCCTTTCAATCGCGGTGACACAGCTCCGCTGCTACCGTGTTTTCAAAGAATTTCACATTCGATCAGAACCATCATAAGGCAGTTTGACAAGAATAGCAAGCATACAAGCTGGGGGGCAAGGCTAATTTTTAGGCAATATTCATGATTTTTTCAGTATCCCTTGTGGCGTCTTGACTACTTTCCCGGCTTTCAAGAGGCGCCCGAGTGCGCGTTTGAACGCATTCTTGGAAAGGCCGAGCGCGGCCTCGATTTCCGCCGGATTGCTCCGGTCGTGATACGGAAGCTTTCCGCCCGCCTCATCCAGTTTTTTGAGCAGCAGTTCCGCGTCCTCATCCATCTGCTCGAAGGCTCTGCGCCGGGGGCTTAAATCCAGCTTTCCGTCCTCCCGGACGCGAATCACGCGCGCCGTGATTTCCTGTCCGACCGAGAAATTGCCGTAGGCCTCGGCCTTCGGAATCATGCCGAAATACTTGTCATCGACCGCGACATAGATGCCGGGCTCGCCGAGCTCGTAGACGGTACCGCGCACCACCTGTTCCTTCGCGACTCCCTCCGCCGCTCTCAAATGACGGTACACCCGCATGGTCACGGCAAGGCGGTCGCTCTTATCGACATAGAGCGCGACCAGCACCTGCATGCCGGGCTTAATCTCCCCGACCCGCTCCCGGAACGGAAGCAGCACATCGCGCTCAAGGCCCATGTCGAGAAACGCGCCGATTTTCGTGATCTCCCGAATCTCAAGCTTTCCGACTTCGCCGACCGTGAGCAGGGGGCGACGTGTCGTCGCAATCAGGCGGTCCGAGCTGTCTTTGTATAAAAAGACTTCGAGTGCCGTGCCCGCTACCGCGCCCGCAGGCAGCTGCTTCTTCGGAAGCAGCACGGTCTCCTCCCCCGCCGTGTCCGCTGCCGCGCGGAGAAAGACACCGAACTCCTTTTGTCTCTCGATTACCAAAGTCTGCATGACGCCAAGTTTTAAATACTTCATGCCCTACCGCCTTTCCGAAAATCGCCTCCCGGCGAATGATTAAATCCGAATATCCTTTGTTCCGAAACAACGCCTGTCTCAATCATAGCCGCATATCGGTCAAAATAACAGATACAAAAAAACCGAGCCGGACGGCTCGGTTTTACTCGCTGGGCTAGAAGGATTCGAACCTTCACAATGACGGAGTCAGAGTCCGTTGCCTTACCATTTGGCGATAGCCCAATCACAAGAACAAAGAGAGTATACCCGTTTTGTTTCTTGCTGTCAATTGCTTTTTGAAATATTTTTTATTTGCGGAGCAGTTCCTCCGAATCGAGCACCAGCGTAAACGGTCCCTCGTTCACAAGCGCAATTTTCATGTCCGCGCCGAAGACCCCCTCTTCCACGGTCTTGCCGATGCCTTCCCGACGGCAAGTGTCGAGAAGATAGCGATAGAGCCGCTCCGCGTGTTCGGGCTTGCCCGCCTTCACAAACGAGGGGCGGTTTCCCTTCCGGCAGTCGGCATAGAGTGTAAACTGCGAAATCAGCAGAATGCTGCCCCCGATTTCCGCGAGACTTAAGTTTGTCTTGCCATTCTCATCGGGGAAGACGCGAAGTCCCGCCACTTTTTTGAGCATGCGGTCGGCGGTCTCCTCGGTGTCGCTGTCCGAGATGCCGGCCAGAATGAGATACCCGTTTTCGATTGCGCCGGTCACGCGACCCTCGACCGTGCAGGACGCCTGACTCACACATTGCAGTACAAATCTCATAGGAACTGCATGACCTCCTCTTTTAAAGTCTCTCTGCGATCTCTCAGCAGTAAGAGCTGATTGTAGCGCGCATAGTCCGCATGGCCTGTCTCATCCGCAAAGGCGAGCACCGCACTGTTTTCGTTGAGCTCGGTCAGGAAGAGCGCGAGCTCCTGTCCCTCGCCGAAGCCCTCCGCCATAAAGCGGAGCGAGCGCGACAAAGCCTCGCCGGTCTCTGCCTCGCGCTGCTTTCTGGCCGCTTCGTCGGCCGCAAAGGCTGTGCGCAGCGCGGCAAAAGCGTCATTCGTCTCTGCCGCATCCGATAAAGTCTCATAGTGCCGAAGCCTTGTGACAACTGCCGTGAGCTGCCGCTCCCGCGACGGCGACAGCGCCTCGGCTGCCTGCTCCCGCAATAGTCGCTGTCCGGCCGCAAAGCGCGCCTCCCGGAGTGCCTCCGTGACAGCCGTCTGTCCCGCTGCCTCTGCGTCTCGGATCTCTTTCAGAATACGAAAGACCTCCTGCTGCACCCGGAAGTCCTCCTGCCACTTCCGGACGCGCTCCCCGATTGCCGAAGAGAGCAGCGCAATAAAGCTGAGTTTCTCGTCAAAGCCGGTCTTTTTGAGCCGCGCGGCATCCGCCTTTTCCTCGCCACGCAATATCGCCGCAATGTTATAAAGTACCTCGTACTTACGGTAGAGAAGATAGTAGCGATAAAACTTCTCCGCGATTTCCGCATCCTGCAAAAAGGAAGCCATGAAATCCCCGCTCACATCGAGCCGAAGCGCCTCATAGGCCTTCAGCGAATCCGAGAGATCTTCCCAGCCGCGCGCGGTCACAAAGCGCTTGCCCGTCTCGCCCGCGCGCACAAAGAAGAACGCCTCGGGCTCCAGTTCCAAGAAGGCGAGCACTGCGCCGTGAATGCCGCGCTCCAAGGCGTAGCGCTTCCAGACCGCAAAGTCCGCCGTCACGCGGAGCTCACGCACGCGGTCCTTAGTCACCACGTCAAAGTCTCGCACCGCGCGGTTATACTCGGGCGGGTTGCCTGCGGTCACAATGACCCAGCCGTCCGGCACGCGGTGGGTGCCGAAGGTCTTGTACTGGAGAAACTGTAGCATGGTCGGCGCAAGCGTCTCCGAAACCGTGTTGATCTCGTCGAGGAATAAAATCCCCTCCCGCTTGCCGCTCTTCTCCATCATCTCATAGACCGAGGCCACAATCTCGCTCATCGTATAGTTTGTGGTCTTTTGCGGTCTGCCGTCGAAGAGCTGCTCGGTCACGACCGGCAGGCCGATGGCGCTCTGGCGCGTGTGGTGGGAAATGGTATAGGAGACAAGCGCGAGCCCCTTCTCCTCGGCAAGCTGGCGCATAATCGCGGTCTTGCCGACGCCGGGTGCGCCCATCAGGAGCAGGGGGCGCTGCCGCTCCCGCGGAATCCGATAGTGTCCGCCCTCATCCTTCCACAAGTAGGCATCGATTGCGCGGGAAATCTCCTCTTTTGCCTCTTGAATGTTCACGCCTTTTTCTCCTCCAGATATGCCTTGAGCGCCCAGGAAGGCACCCGCTCTTCCACGCTCTCATCGCGCGCGGGAAACACAAAAACCGTCTGATAAGGACTCGCTTCGCGCGGAAACGCACCCTCACCGTCGGTAAAGTAAAAGAGTCCGCGGAGCTCTGTCAGCTCGCCCCTTGCCTGCAGTTCTTCAATGTAACGAAACACCGGGCGGAAATCCGTGCCGCCGCCGCCCGATAGCTGCAAGCTGTCCCGCGCGGCCTCGAGTTCGCCGAGACTATGGCAGCGCCTGTCTTCACGCACAGCCTCGTCGCACTGAATCAGATGAATCTCCGCATCCCGGAAAAAGGCCTGTTCTTCCCGGAATATGCCGAGGGTCTCCGCAAAGAACTGCTCCACATCCCCGTGCTGCGTCGAGGCCGAAGTGTCGATGGCGATGACCAGGGCGGCGATGCGCCGCTCCTCGCGGTACTCATTTTCCTCGATTAAGGGCATGTTGCCGTAGTGCTCCATGCCGTAGTAGTAGAACCCGTAGTCAAAAGCGTCCGGGTCGATCTCCATGACCTCCCGCTCAACCGCAAAGCGGCGCAGGATTTCCCCATAGGAGAGCTGCGCTTCTCCCTGTACGCGAAGGGTGCGGAGAAAGCTCTCCGCGCCCTTACCCGCCTCTTTTCCGGCGGCAAGGAGCATTTTTTCGACACGTTCCGCCGCATCCTCCCAGCGCTTCTCCTCGGTCGGCAGAGACTTTTCCTCTGTCTTCGGCGGCCTGGTCTCCGGATTTTTCCAGAGACTGTGGTCGCAACGCCAAAAGGTTTTCCGAAGTTCTTCCCGCTCATCGTAACTTAAGTCCATGCCCTGTAAACTGCGGTAGATGCGCTCCGCCGTCATGATACGGCTCTCCGCAAGAAAGCGCTCATACCAGGCGCGCCGCGTATCACTCTCCGTCTCCCGAAGAATATCCTCATCGAGGGAGTCCGCGAGGTACTCGACCGCAACATCCGCCGCGAGATCCCAGTTTTCCCTGTCCGTCGCAGCCGCCGGCACATGGTAGACATGGCGGAAGATGCAGTGCAAAAAGAGGTGAAAGCAGGTCCGCCGAAGCGCCCTCGGATTGTCGACGAAGCACTGCAACAGGTAGCGCGGCTGGTAGGCGACCGCACTTCCGTCCGTTCCTATATTTTGAATGCGCAGATCCATCTGCGGGCGAAGCAGAAAGAAGGCACTGCGAAGAAACGGCAGCGCGAGGCTCAATTCCGTGACGGTATAATTCCATATCTTTTCGCCTGCCGCCGTAAGCGCTTCGCGATTGCCGCCCATGTCTTCTCCTCTCTCAGAGCGAAAAATCCGTGCTCTGCCTTTGTTCCCTGCCCTGCAGAAGGTCTGCGCTCAGCTCAACGAGCTTCGCCCTTCCCGCCTCCTCGAGCGCAAAGCGCCGCGCTTCGTCCGAGAGTAACCGCGCCCGCCGAAGCCAGGAGAGAACGCGAAGCAGCCGTTCCCGGTCTCCGCTCCGCTTCCAGTCCCGGAAGGCGAGCTCTGCCGCGGTCTCGCTCTCGGCTGCGAGATAGTCCCTGTACTCTTTTCGCCGCACTTCGGCGAGCCGGTAAGGATAACGGAGGCGCCCGATTGCAATGCGGCAGGCAACTTCCCGCTCCGCCGCCGCGGCCCGTTCAAACTGGCGGTCATACTGGAAAAAATCGATTTCCCGCCGTGTCACACACTCCCGGAAGGCATAGCCGCAGCCCTCAATCCGCGGGTGAATCGCGCGCGCCATGGTGTCTTCATCGAACTCATTTTGAAATGACGGAAAGTAGAGTTCCGCCTCGCCGTCAGAAAGTTTCAGTTCGCAGCGAAACGCCGGTTCCGGCTCCGAGAGCAGCGCGCGGAGCGCATAAAAATTGCCCTGCGGCGCGGCGTAGTGCACGCTCTGCAGGGCATCACAGGCACGAAACACCGCATCGCCGACTTCGGTCAGCGTCTCGGAGAGCGAGACGCTGACCAGATCCGGCATGCCGTAACAGGCAAAATCGCCGATTTCCACAATCCCGGGCGCGAAGTCAAGCGTTCTAACGCCGGAAAGCTCCCGAAAAGCTCCGCGTGCGACGCGACGCACAGCCTCTCCGTCCCGGCTGTCCGGCACCGTGAGCGCTACTCCGGCATCTTGCACTCCCGAGAGCACTAAGCTGCCGTCCGGCGCCGTCTCAAAGAGAAACATTCGCCTCAGCGCTCCGTAAAGTCCACGATATTACCGGCTGCGTCCAGAGTGAAGCTGCCGTCCAGAGAAATCCACTGTTCTCTCTCGTTGTAGCCCCCCCGGAATCCCTCTCTCTGCCCGTTTCCGGCTGCCGTCAGGTACTGCTCCGCCGTGAGCGTCTTGTCGTCCGCGTGAATCACCGCATCCTTATTGATTCGCACCTTGCCAGTATAGTAGAGTGCCGCGCTCTCATCGGCAATGTAATACGCTTTTTTTCCCTTCGGCGCGACATGCCGAAGCGACATCTCTTCTTCGGTCGCAAATCCCGTCCGAGAAAAGACCCGCGTACCGTCCTCCCGCACTGCCGTGAGCACATAGCTCCGGCCGTCAAGCGGGAACATATCACCGACCGCCAGGCTCTCAACCGCCTCCGCGTCGTATTTGACCGCTGCGTAGAGCGAGACAAAATCAAGCTCATAGTAGCGGCCGCAGTCCGAAACGACAGTCAGCGGCCGCCCGTTGTCGTCCTGTCTGTTCTTTAAAAACGGCGCCCTGTTCCGATAGGCCTCGGTCAGGGTCTCATAGGAAAAGGTCCCCGCTCCGTTTGTGCCGCTCACAGTCCCCGCAAACTGTGACAGGTTCTGATTCGCCGCCGCCTTTTCGCTCCGCGCATTGACGCGATAGCGATCCGGCACAAAAACCTTGTCGGATGCCACGGTCCGCTTGCCGCGGGAAATGGTCGCAGCCTCCGCTACCTGCGGGAGCGCGGTCACAAGAATTGCCGCCGCCAAAAAAGTAATCGCTCGTCTGACTTTCATCGTCCTATCCTCCGCTGATTCTATTTTAGCTTTTCTCCCCCGCAAAGCCAAATGAAACTTATGCTTCTCTCTCCCCCGCGAGCTCACGCACCACTTCGCCCGCGAGTATCAACCCCGCAACCGCCGGGACAAAGGCCGTGCTGCCCGGGATATCCCGGCGCTCGGTGCACTTCCGCTCGGTGCCGGGTGGACACACACAGTGATTCCGGCAGCTGATGCTCGGATCCTCCAGGGGTCTGACCGGTGCTTCGGTCGAGTAGACCACCTTGCACTTCCGGACGCCCCGCTTCTTTAACTCGCGGCGCATGACGCGCGCCAGCGGGTCCACACTGGTCTTATAGATATCCGCAATCGCAAACTTGGTCGGGTCGAGCTTATTGCCCGCACCCATGCAGCTGATGATTTTGGTATTCGCTTCTCTTGCCTGCAAAATGAGCTGAATCTTGCCGGTCACGGTGTCAATCGCATCGACCACATAGTCGTAATCGCGAAAGTCAAAGTGATCCGCGGTCTCCGGCAGATAAAACATACGGTGCACGGTCACGCGGCAGTCCGGATTGATTTCCGCCACTCTCGCCGCCGCGACCTCAACTTTATACTTGCCGACGGTCGAGCGCAGAGCGAGTATCTGGCGGTTTAAATTCGTGAGACAGACCTTGTCGTCATCGATTAAGTCCAGTGCGCCGACACCGCTCCGCGCGAGTGCCTCCGCGACATAGCCGCCCACGCCGCCGAGTCCGAAAATCGCGACGCGGGAAGCCTTGAGTCTCTCCATCGCCGGGATACCGAGCAAGAGCTGGGTTCTCGAAAACTGATTCAGCATGGCGCCTCCGTGAGTCTGCCTGTGAGTGCCGAGGCTGCCGCACTCTTCGGGGACGCGAGATAAATCTCGACCTTGGAACTCCCCATTCTCCCGAGGAAGTTTCGGTTATTCGTCGCGACCACGCGCTCGCCGTCCGAGAGAATGCCGCCGGTGCGGCCGCAGCAGAGTCCGCAGGACGGATGGGTAATCATGGCTCCCGCCGCCGAGAGAATTGCCAGGGTGCCGTTTGCCTCTGCCTCCTCCCAGATTTTCCGGGAAGCCGGGGTCACAATGAGCTTCACAAAGGGCGCAATGTGCTTGCCCTTCAGAATCTCCGCGGCTGCCATCAGATCCTCGAGGCGACCGTTCGTGCAGGAGCCGAGGAATACCTGGTCGATGGCCACGGGCTCCAGGTCGCGAATTGCTGCGACATGGTCCACATTCGAGGGCAGTGCCATGACAGGCACGAAGTCCTCGGCGCAGTACCGGAGTACACGCGCACAGGGCGCATCCGCATCGCCCGCGAGGGCACGCTCTGCGGCCGTGAGCTCGATGCCGAGATATTCCGCGGTCTTCTCATCCGGGGCAAAGAGCGCGCACTTTGCCCCAGCCTCAATGCCCATATTTGCCATGGTCATGCGGGAAGAAAGGCTCATTGCCTCGACCGTGTCGCCGGTAAACTCGAGCGCGCGGTAGGTTGCCCCCGCCGCCGTTAAGTCCCCGATGATGCGGAGTATCACATCCTTCGACATCACATTCGCCGGAAGCTCGCCGTTAATCTCAATCCGTATGGTCTCCGGCACGCGGAGCCAGATTTCGCCGGTGCCGAGCACCGCCGCCATCTCCGTGTAGCCGATACCGGTCGAAAATGCGCCGACACAGCCGTAGGTTGTCGTATGACTGTCCGTTCCGAAGACCAGATCGCCGGGCTTCACATAGCCCGCCTCGGTCATGAGCTGGTGGCAAATGCCGTCACTCCGGTGCAAATTCGGGATACCGTACTTTGCCGCAAACTCGTTCGAGAGCTTATAGGCTCTGATATCGTCAACCTGACTTGCCGGCACCAGATGGTCGCAGATAATCACGACCTTCTCGGGGTCCCAGACCTCTTGAAAGCCCATTTCCTCAAATTTTGCCGCGATAAAGGGCATCATGATGTCGTCCAGCATCACGCGGTCCGCGCCGACTGTCACAATGTCGCCGGGCTTTACCGCGTGCCCGACCTTAGCGGCAATCAGCTTTTCAATCATTGTCATTTTCATCTCAGTTCAGTCCGTTTCTCTTCCGCATTGCTTTGACCAGTCCGCCCGCATTCAAGATCTCCATGAGATTTTCAGGCAGTGCCACAATTTTGTAGTCCTTGCCGTTTGCGCGTATTTTTTCGCCGACCGTCACCGTGAGCGTATCGCCCTCGCTCACCTCGTCCGGAAGGTCGCGGCACTCGATTAAGAGGAGGCCGTTGTTAATCGCGTTCCGAAAGAAGATGCGCGCAAAACTTTTCGCAATGACCGCGCGCACGCCGAGCGCTTTCACGACCTCCGGTGCCTGCTCGCGCGAGGAGCCGCAGCCGAAGTTCTCGCCGCCAACAATAATATCGCCGGGCTCTATTTTACCGGCGAGTTCGGGGCGGAGCGGCGAAAACGCATAGGGTTTCATCTCCGCAATGGTCGGAAAGACCAGATATTCGGTCGGGAGGATGATGTCGGTGTCGATATCATCTCCGAGCTTCCACACTTTTCCCTGAAATTCTTCCATCTGCTGCCTCACTTTGTCAGATTCTCTGCCGTGCAAATTTCGCCCTTCACGGCGCTCGCCGTGACTGTCGCCGCGCTCGCGAGGTACACGAACGAGTCTTTGTGGCCGGAGCGCCCCTTAAAGTTTCTGGTTCCCGTGCTGATCAGGGTCTCACCCTCGCCGATCACACCCTGGCAGGAACCCCAGCAGACCGAGCAGTTCGGATTCATCACAATCGCGCCCGCGTCCATAAAAATTTTCAAGAGACCCTCGCGGAGCGCCTCCTCATAGACCGCGCGGCTCGCCGGCACCACGAGGAAACGCACGCTGTCCGCTACCTTTTTACCGCGGAGCAGCTCCGCACCGACCCGGAGATCCTCGATTCTGCCGTTGTTGCAGGAGCCGAGAAAGGCCTCATCAATGCGGATACCGCTGCATTCCTCCGCCGGAACCACATTGTCCACAAAATGCGGCTTTGCGACAATCGGCCGGATTTCCGAAAGATTGATTTCAAACACCTCTTCATAGTCCGCGTCCTTGTCCGGGTTCAGGACGGCGACCGGCTCTCTGCTGTGCGCTTTCAGGTAGTCGAGCGTCTTCGCATCCACCTCGCAGAGCCCGGTCTTTGCCCCCGCCTCAACGCAGAGATTGCAGAGCGCAATGCGATCGGCAATACTGAGCGAGGCGAGACCCTCGCCGCCGAACTCCATGGCCTTATAGTTCGCGCCGTTTGCGCCGATCTTGCCGATGATCGTGAGAATCAGATCGCGCGCGTAGACGCCCTGCGGCAGGCTGCCGCGGAGTTCAAAGCGCAGGGTCTTCGGCACCAGCACCCAGCTCTGTCCCGTGACCATCGCATAGAGATAGTCGGTGCAGCCGACACCGGTTCCGAACGCGCCGAGCGCGCCGTAGGCACAGGTGTGGGAGTCTGCACCGAAGATAAACTGTCCGGGGGACACATATTTTTCCAGCATAATCTGATGACAGACGCCCTCGCCCTCGTAGAAAACAATGCCGTTTGCGCGCGCAAAATCGCGCATCTTCTTATGAGAGGCCGCCGTCTTCACCGAGTCCGCCGGGACATTGTGATCGACAATCCAGACCAGTTTATTCTTGTCAGCAATGCGCGGGTGCTTCAAGTTCTCGTACATGCCGATGGTGAGATGCGTCGTGCCGTCGTTTGACATCATATAGTCGAGCGTGACCGTCTCGATATCGCCCGCGTGCACCTCGGTCTTTCCCGCCGCGCGCGCAATGATTTTTTCCGCCATTGTCATAGCCATTATGCTTCCTCCCGGTTCAGTGCCGCAATGAGACCGCCTTGGTCCAGAATTGCCTGCATCTTCGGCGGCAGTTTGGTACAGCGATAGCTCTGTCCGTTCACACACACCGTGCCGCTCTCCATGTCAAGCGAGAGCTCCTCGCCCGGCTTTACCTTGTCAATCAGCCCCTCGCAGACAATAACCGGCAGCCCGATATTAATCGCATTCCGGAAGAAGATGCGCGCAAAGCTGTTGGCAAACACGGCGCGCACGCCGAGCGCCTTTAAGACAGCCGGTGCCTGCTCTCTCGATGAGCCGCAGCCGAAATTGTCGCGCGCCACCACAAAATCCCCCTCTCTGACCGCCGGCGCAAAGTTCTCGTCCAGGGACTCAAAGCAATGCGGTGCCATTTCCTCGACACTCGGGTACAGGAGGTATTGCGACGCGATGATCTGATCCGTGTCCACGTCGCTGCCAAAACAAAATATCTTTCCCATGCAACTCCTCTTCCGTTTTTTTCCGCTTATTTTAGCATAGCTTTACAAGAGGTTCAAACACTTGCCCTTCCATGGTATGATAGGCACATTGAAAAGGAGGTTTTTTATGTGCGGAATTGTTGGATACGTCGGCAGCAGGCAGGCTGCCCCCATTTTGCTGGAGGGTTTGGAGAAGCTGGAATACCGCGGCTATGACTCCGCCGGCATTGCTGTCCGCAATGGCGACAAAGAACCGGTTGTTGTCAAAGCCAAGGGACGGCTCCGCGTCCTCGCTGATAAGACCGACAACGGCCATGCGCTGAAGGGGTGCTGCGGCATCGGGCACACGCGCTGGGCGACCCACGGCGTCCCCTCGGAGACCAATGCGCACCCGCATGTCTCTACGGACGGCTCCGTGCTCGCAGTCCACAACGGCATCTTTGAGAACTATCTGGAAATCCGGGAAAAGCTCGCGCGCCACAACTACCGCTTCTACTCGCAGACCGACACCGAGGCGATTGTGAATCTCATCGACTACTACTATAAGAAGTACAAGATGGGCCCGATCGACGCGATTGCAAAGACCCTGGTCCGCGTCCGCGGCAGCTATGCGCTCGCAATCATGTTCCGCGACTACCCGGAGCAGGTGTACATCGCCAGAAAGGATAACCCCCTGATTGTGGGGCTCGGTGAGGGTGAGAATTTCATCGCCTCGGATCCGTCCGCCTGCTTAAAGTACACCCGCCGCGTCTGCTACATCGACAACTTCGAGATGGGCTGCGTGACCAAGGACAGTGTCACCTTCTACGACTTAAACGGCGATGTCGTCGAGAAGACACCGGTGTTAATCGACTGGGACGAGACTGCGGCCGAAAAGGGCGGCTATGAGCATTTCATGATGAAGGAAATTCACGAGCAGCCGAAGGCAATCGCCGACACCTTCCTCGCCTACTTAAGCGACGAGACGGACGGGAAGAAGCTCGACTACCGCGTGGATCTCGCAAAGCTCGGTCTGACGGACGAGCTGATTCAAAGCCTAAGCGGCGTCACGATTATCGGCTGCGGCTCTGCTTACCATGTTGGCGCTACGGCGCAGTATGTGATAGAGGATCTCGCAAAGCTCCCGGTCCGCGTTGAGTTCGCCTCGGAATACCGCTACCGCCACCCGATTATCGACCCGAACAACCTGGTCGTCGTAATCAGCCAGTCGGGTGAAACCGCGGATACGCTCGCGGCGATGCGCGAGGCCAAAGAGCAGGGCTTGAAGACCCTCGCGATTGTCAATGTGATCGGCTCCGTCATTGCCCGCGAGGCGGACTTTGTGCTCTACACCTATGCGGGACCGGAGATTTCGGTTGCGACGACCAAGGCTTACTCGACCCAGTTGATCGGTGTCTACCTGCTCGCCATCTGCCTCGGCAAAGCGCGCGGCCTGATTGACGAACGCGAAGAGCAGCGGCTGCTCGCCGAGATCGCGGCCCTGCCCGAAAAGGTACAGCGCATCATCGACGACAAGGAGCGGCTCCAGTGGTTCGCCGCGAAGTTCAGCAACGCAAAGGATGTCTTCTTCATCGGCCGCGGCATCGACTATGCTATCTGCATGGAAGGCAGCCTCAAGATGAAGGAAATCAGCTACATCCACTCCGAGGCCTATGCGGCGGGCGAGTTAAAGCACGGCACCATCAGTCTGATTGAGGACGGCACCCTCGTGATCGGCGTGCTCACCCAGTCCGAGCTCTATGAGAAGACGCTCTCGAATCTCGTCGAAGTGAAGAGCCGCGGCGCTTACCTCATGGGGCTCACGACCTCCGGGAACTACGACATTGAGGACACGGTGAACTTCGCGTTCTTCCTCCCGAAGACCGACGAACACTTTGCGGACAGCCTCGCGGTGGTTCCGCTCCAGCTCCTCGGCTACTATCTCGCGGTCTCGAAGGGGCTCGATGTCGACAAGCCGAGAAATCTCGCAAAGTCCGTGACCGTCGAATGAGCCTGAAACTCGAGGCGATTCACCATGTCGCTGTCATCGGAACGGACTATGCGCGCAGCAGACATTTTTACGCGGAGCTTCTGGGACTCCCCGTGATCCGTGAACACAGGCGCGAGGCAGAGGGCGATTGGAAAATCGACCTGCAGCTCGGCGATGCCGAACTGGAGCTCTTTATAAAACCCGACGCACCGCCGCGCAAAAGCTACCCGGAAGCACAGGGGCTTCGCCATCTCGCCTTTCGGGTTGCCTCGGTTGCGGAAACCGCCGAGGCGCTCAGAAAGGCAGGCGTCCGCGTGGAGCCCCTCCGCACCGATGCGTACACCGGCAAAGCGATGTGTTTCTTCTTTGACCCGGACGGCCTTCCGCTCGAGCTCCACGAATGAGCAGGCGGAAAAACCGAAAACCGGACAAACAAAAAAAGCGGCTCGCGCCGCTTTTTTTTGTTGTCGCAATTACTGAATCAGGTGACCCTGCATGTTGCCCGCCTGGGTCTCGAAGTGATACTCGACACCGTTGATGGTGTAGGTTCCGGTAATCATTCTGCCCTGCGTTCCGTCCGAAACCGGGTTCAGATAGTACTTACCGGTATTGTCCTCAAGCCAGCCGGTCTGCATCCAGCCTTTGTTGTCAAAGAAGTACCAGTCGGTGCGGCCGTTAAAGCTGAGCTTTGCCCAGTTCGTCGCATAGCCGCCGTTCGAATAGCGATACCACCAGCGGCTACCGGACTGCACCCACTCGCCTGCGCCGGTCTGCGGTGCCGCGCTGTTCGTCCAGACACCCTTCGAGCCGATACGGCCGCCGGAGGAACGTGCGCCTCTGCCGCCGCCACCGCCACCGCCTGCAATTCCGCTGCCCGCCGACGGGGTCGCAACGGAAGAGGTTGCAAAGGTAGACGAAACACTCGTCGAGCTTCCGGGTGCTGCGATGGCAGCACCTGCAGCGACAATCGAAACCGCTGCGGTCAGAGCGAATGCAAAAATCTCTTTTCTCATTTCCACTCTCCTTATTCGTTTTGAGGCTTAAGAAATACTTAAGCAATCCACAAGCATTTACTAAGACTTATACTGGTCAAAGCACGAATTGTCAAGGCTTTCCGGGGATTTTCAGCGCAAATTCGCGGAATTGTGCACTTTTTCGCGTGCCTTCGTCGAAAAGCACCGTCCGAGCCTTGCACCGTCGAAGAAAACTTACTATGCTTGAAGAACCAACGATTCTGTCTCACGCGCAGAAGAAAGGACTTCTCATGCAGAACCACACGACTCCCACCAGGCGTCAGGTCTCCGACACCATGTTGCTCACCGCCTTTCTCACATTCAGCGGCGGCTTTCAGGACGCCTATACCTACATTGTCCGCAATCATGTCTTTGCGAATGCGCAGACCGGCAACATTGTCCTGATGTCGACCAAGTTTCTCGCGGGTGATTTTAGCGGCGGCATCCGCTATCTCTTCCCGCTCTTTGCCTTTGCCGGCGGCATTTTCGCAGCGGAGCAGTTTGAGGCCAGATTCAAACAGGCGCGCCGCCTGCACTGGCGGCAGAGTATCCTGCTGCTCGAAATTCTGCTGCTCGGCATTGTGGGGTTTCTCGGAGAGGACTGGAATTTGCAGGCCAATATGCTGGTCTCCTTTACCTGCGCCATGCAGGTACAATCTTTCCGAAAGGTAAACGGCAATGCCTATGCGAGCACCATGTGCATCGGAAATCTCAGAAGCGGCACGGCTGCCGTCTCCGGTTATCTCCGCAGCAAGAAAAAGGAACAGCTGGAGCGCGCCCTCTACTACTTCGGCGTCATTTTGATCTTTGGTCTCGGCGCCGGTGTCGGCGGCAATTTGTCCCCGATTTTCGGCATCAAAGCCATTTTATTCTGCCCCATCCTTCTGATTATCGGCGTCGTGCTGATGATTGCGGAGGAGCGCTGAGAGACGCAGCAGAAGCAAAACGAACAAGAACAGTGCCGCGCACATGCCGGAGAGCGACACATTCAGTCGAAGTGCCGCCACCGTGCCGAGCACCGCAACAGCGGCGCCGATTGCCAGAGTGAGAAACAGCATCTCGCCAAGACTTCGCGCGAGCAGGCTCGCGGCGGCGGCTGCTGCGACAAAAAAGGCAATCGAGAGCACTGCGCCGACACTTTGAAACGCGACCACGGCGCTAAAGGCGCTCAGCGTGAGCAGTGCATAGAAGATTCGCTGAAGCGGCAGACCGAGCAGCGTCGCATACGAGGGGTCAAAGCAGGCATAGCAAAGCGGCCGGAAGCAGAGTCCCACGAAAGCCAAGTTTACCGCAAAGAGCAGCAAATTGAAGAGTACCGCGCGCGGCAAGCCAAAGCTCTGCAAAAAAGGCGCAAACAACGGATTTCCCATCAGAATGAGTTCCGTGTCGAGGTGCACATTCCGAAAACAGCGCGTCACCAGGATGACACCGAGCGCAAAGAAAACCGGAAAGACCAGACCGAGCGCCTCATCCCGCGCGACATTGCAGCGCAGTGCGATCCATTCGGTGAGAAGGATGCTAAAGAGGCCAAAGAGGGCCGCCGAGACAATGAGAACCGGCGAATTCAAATCCCGCACAAAGAAGAAGCCGAGCGCTATGCCGAGTAACACCGCGTGGCTTATCGCATCCGCCGTCATCGAGAGGCGGCGAAGCACCAGAAAACAGCCCGGAACGCCGAGGCAGAGTGAGGTGCTGAGCAGCACAAGTATGACATCTCTCATCCTCTCTCCTTTCCGCGCCGGCGTAAAAATGCCGCTAACGTAAATACCCCCATGCAGACAATGATCATGGGACCGGTCGAAATCCCGGCTATCCCTGTACTCACGGCGCAGCCGAGCAGCGCACTGCACACCGCCATCAGCGCAGCGAGCCCCAGCACCGCGGGAAGGGTCTTTGCGCACTGCGAGGCCGCGACACAGGGCAGCAGCAAAAAAGCCGAAATCAGCACCGCGCCGACCGTCCGTATACCGAGGGCAATGACGGCGACCGTGAGGCACAGCATGACAGTGCCCATGAGCCGCTCCGGGATACCGAGCGAGGCCGCATACCCCGGGTCAAAGCTCGAGTACCGAAGCGGCCGCCGAAAGAAGCCGAGAAGCAGTGCGAGCAGCAAAGCTCCGACAAGCAGCAGAAGCACATCCCGTTTCGTCATAAAGGCCGCCGAGCCGAAGATATAGACGCGGAGTCCCGACTGCGAGGCATTCCGAAATGCGGGATTGCCCTGAATAAAGGTCTTTAATACCATGCCGAGGCCGAACATCCCGGCGAGCACTGTCGCGAGCACGGCATCCGGCGCGAGTTTCTTTTCGCCCTGCAACCAGAGTATCAGGGCATAGGAAACCGCGGCGCTCGCCGCCGCACCGAGGCAGAGGATCAGCGGATTCCGTGTCCGGAACAGCATAAAAAAGAGCACCACGCCAGGGTAAGAAGCGTGTCCCAGTGCGTCGCCGATTAAACTCTGTCCCCGGTATACGCTGAAGCAGCCGATCACCGCGGCAATCGCCGCGAGGAGAGCTGCGCCGCTCGCGACCACCCAAAAATCGTAGGAAAATAATACGCGCATCACAGCCACTTCTCCGCCTGAAACACCTCGCCGTAGCACTTCCGCATGGCTTCGCTCACCACAACCTCCCGCGCCTCTCCGACCGCCTGTACCGTGCCGCCGTCAAGGAGCACCGCACGGTCAAAATAGCGCGTAATCGTGTGGACATCGTGGTGCACGGCGACTACGCTCTTCCCCGCGCCGACAAGCGCCTCCAATTTTTCCATGATGGCGCGCTCGCTCCGATAATCCACACCGGCAAGCGGCTCATCGAGAAAAAACAAATCTGCATTCTGCACCAGCGCGCGCGCCAAAAAGACGCGTTTTTTTTGACCGCCCGAGAGCTCTGAAATCTGACGCTTCCTTAGATCCGTGAGTCCCAATTCTTCGAGTGCCTGTTCCACCCGCTCCCGCTCTGCCCTACCGGGCTTCCGAAACCACCCGAGCGAAAAGAAGAGTCCCATCTCTGCGACACCCTCCACGGTAATCGGAAAATTCCAGTTTACCTCCGCGCTCTGCGGCATGTAGGCGATACGCGACCTGACCTTTTCAAGCGGCTCCCCGAAAATCTCTACAGTCCCGCTCTTTGGCTTCAAAAAGCCGAGCATGGTCTTTAAAAGCGTGGACTTTCCCGCGCCGTTCGGACCGATTAAGGCAGTTCTCTCTCCCGCGGGCAGAGAAAAAGCGACGTCCCGCAGCACCGTCCGCTTTCCGTATCCCGCAGACAGCTGATGCACTGCGACCGCCGCTCTCTCTTCGTTCATTCTTTTCTCCTTGCGCTCATTTCAGATGCGCCGCAATCAATTTCACATTGTGTTCCACCATCGTGATATATGTGTCTCCGTCCTCGCCCTTTTGCGCGAGCGAGTCGCTGTAAAGCTCATCACTTCCGCCGCTCACCACTTCGACCGCAAAACCGCGCGCGGCGCAGCTCTCCTTCAGCTTCTCCATGCGCGCCGGATCAGTCGTGGACTCCGCGAAGATTGCCTTAATCTTGTGCGCGACAATGAAGTCCGCCGTCTCCGCCATATCATTGGTCGAGAGCTCCGCATCCGTGCTGACACCCTGGGGCGCCTTCACTTCAATGCCGTAGCGTCTCGAAAAATAATGGAAGGCATCGTGCGGTGTGACCAGAATGCGGCTTTCCGCCGGGATTTCCGCAAGCGTTGTGCGAATCTCCGCATCCAAAGCCTCAAGTTTTTCCCGGTATGCCTTGAGGTTTGCCTGAATCTCTTTTTCATGCGCCGGGATCTTTTCGATCAGCGCCTTGGCTGCCTCGTCGCAGGCCTTCTCGTAGAGCTTCACATCGAACCAGAAATGCGGATCCGCCGCATTTGCCGCAAGGCCCATGCTGCTGTCCGCAGACAGAATATCATCCTGCGTAAAGGAAGCCGTGACCGCATGGCCGTTGACCGCTTCCAGGAGCTCTGTCATGTGTCCCTCAAAGTGAAGACCGTGGTAGAGGACAAGCTCCGCCTGCTTAAACTTCTCCCTATCCTCCGGCTTTGCCTCATAGCTATGGGGATCCTCGCCCGCCGGAATGACCAGTGCAATATCGGTATAATCGCCCGCGAGCTGTTCCGTCATATCCTGCAAAAAGGTTGTCGTGACCGTCACCTTGAGTTTCCCGCTCTCCGCCTTGCTCTCCGCCGTCTGCCCCTTCTGCCCGCAAGCGCCAAGTGCCAGCAACGCGAGAAACGCAATGCCGAACTTCCGCAACTTTCTCTGAATCACCTGTACACTGTTCACGATTCTTTCCTCCGTTCGGTTATTTATTAGTTTAAACTAATCTATTTAATATGAAGATAGCATAGACTAACTTAATTCTCAAGACTTTTTCGAATTATTTTTAACAGAAAAAAGAGAAGGCTTTCCGTGGGAAAAGCCTTCTCTTTTTTCGCTTGTAACAATCGGGAACTGCCGATGCTGAAAAGACAGGCACAAGCCGCGCGCAAAACTCGAACAAGCTCCCGGTCGCTTTATCTGCGTTTTGGCTGCCTCCGAATGCCATAGTACTCAGCGCTGCGCTACGCTCCCCACTGCCGGGAAAGGATCGTCCGGAAAACGGACTGCACGGAAGTTCCCGCAGAGAGCGGCATAGAGTTCCAAGAGCTGCATAGCCTCCCCCGCATTGCCGTCGTAGTAACCGATGCGCGCGTCCACCTTCCAAGGCTCGATTCGGTGCCAGGACTGAAACCAACAGCCCTGCTCTTCATCGAGGTCCGTAAACTGTCCCAAGAGGTAGCGACCGCTCCTCTCTGCGAGTTCCGCGTACTTTCGCTCCCCAGTCGCAAGATAAAAGCCCGTCAGAGTATTCAGCAATGAAGCCGTTCCGCAACACATGCAGACCACATTCCAGTAGCCTTTGAAGTGGACCTCCGGTGCGCCCGCCGCGATAATGCCGTCTATCATACGCAAAGCAAAGTCTCCGTATGCTTCGGGCTGCTTGCGCCCGGTCACTTTGATTCTTGAAAGGAGGTAAAAAAGTTTCACCGTGCCCGCGAAACCGTTGCACATACCCAAGAAATATATCTGATCGGGATTCGGGAGACAGAATGGGGTCAAAACCTTCTCGCCCTCCCTGAGACAAATTTCTTCTATATAAGCTGCACCTCGCTCCGCTGCTTCGAGGAAGGCAGGCTCTCCGGTCTCCTCAAAGAAACGCGCCAGCACATAAGCCGTTCCTGCCGTCCCGTAAAAGAAGTTCGGCATCTCACCGCCGTCATCGATGCCGATATTCGGTACCGTGATGGTACGCCACTTGTAAGCGCCGTCCTCTGTTTCAATCGCCTGTTCAAGTAAACGCCTCGCCGCGCGGATTGCACTCTCTCTCCAGTCCTCTCGTCCAAAAGCCTTTGCCTCATAGAGCAGATAGAGGGCAATGCCCGCGTCGTAGGAAATTCCGCCGGGCTCGCCGAGCCATTCGACACCTTCCCCGATCCGCTTGGCAAGCGCTGCAATCTTTGCAGTCTCCGCCGCGGCAAAATCCAGATACTTCTGCTCTCCTGTCGCCTTTCCGAGCTCGGTAAATACGAAACTTAACCCCGCCGTCCCGCTGATCGGACCTATCTCGGAGCCCGGAACCCCCATATCGGTCTGCATCTTGTGCCCCTCGTCAAAATTTGCCAAGAGGTAATCCGCGGCAAGGCAGGCCTCCTCCCGCCAAGAGAAATCCCCCGTGATTTCCGAAAGTTCCAACAGAAAAAGTATGGGGCCCGGCATGCCGCTGTACACCGAAAATTCTCCCATGACCGTTTCTCCTTCCGGGTGCATGGGGTCTTCAAACCAATGTATGCCCGCCTCCGTCCGCTCCGCATTCGCTCTGAGCCAGTGTGCGACCCGGAGCGCTGCCTTCAGATAGTCTTCTTTCGCCGGCATCCGAAACATCGGCTTTATCAAAGACTTCACCGTCTGTGCTTTCATATCTGTTCCCTCCGTCTTCATGCCTTTCCGGTATGCTTACCCGATGCCAAAAGGAGCAGAATTACCCTTCGGTTTCTGCCCCTCCTGTATTTCACTTTCATACACCGGAGTCAGTTGTTTGCTCTCGGCACTCCGATCTCCGACACGTTTCTGTTCGCGAAGTACTTTCCGCCGTTTACCACGTCAGTCCAATTCTCACCACTTTCACGGCTTTACTTCGACGACTTACTTTCCGCCATTTTTCTTTCTCTCCGCGTAACCATTCAGGTAGTAGAGAGCTGCCCAGCAAGCGTTGTGCGCCGCAGTCTGAAGACTATTGGTATCCGGATAAATCTCTACAAAGTCAAAGCCCTTTGCACCTGCAAGGCCTGCCTCGTGCACCATCATGCAGAGCTCGTACGAAGTCAAACCGCCCATGTCCTGCGGCCCCTGTGGCATGCTTGCGGCATCCAGCGCATCCGAGCAAATTGTGACATAGACAAAGTCTGTGTCCTTAAATGCCAGCTCAATTGCCTTGTCTATGCTTGCCTTCCAGCCGTTCTCCTTAACCTCTCTGCCAAGAATCACGTTTGCGCCAAATTTTTGCGCATTATTGAACTCCTCTTGATGGTTTCTCGGTCCGCGTATGCCGATGTGGACAATCTTGGACGGATCCATATTCGGGTCCTCATAGAGCCGGTAGAAGGGCGAGCAGCGCGAGTAGAGATCATCTCCGAAGCACGCGTAATTGTCAAGGTGAGCGTCAAAGTGAAGAATGCCGACTCGCTTCGGGTGGCGCTTCGCAATCTCACTGACAATCGGGAGTGCAATTCCGTGGTCACCGCCGAAGGTCAGCGGAACCGCTCCTGCATCTAGAATCGTTGCAATTCTCTCCCGAATCTGACGGAATGTGAAGTCGTAGTTGCCGTTCTGGCAAGCGACATCACCGAAATCCGCAGCCTTCAAATAATCGAAGGAGTCAAGATTAAAGTCCGGAAGGAAGCCGGTGTAGCGGATGGATACGGAGCGAATGCCCTTCGGCCCCTCTGTGGTCGAGGAATAACCACCGATTGTGCAGCCTCCCTCCCACGGGACGCCGCTCACAACAACATCGAGCCCCTCAAGATCTTCCTTGCACTCTGCGACCGAAAGATTCAGCCAAGACGGAACGCCGCTGTAGACATTGTTCGGCAGAAAATTCGGATCATAAATGGTCGGTTTGCTGTACTTCATACGGATACCTCCTATATTTGTTTGCTATCGCTCGATGAATATGTATCTCATCAAAAGCTTATATACACTTTTCTGCGCAAGAACAAATTTTGCTTGATTCTAAGCCCGGTTTAAAACCTGCTGTGTCGTCTGAATACAGCCCGGTTGGTCTGGGGTGACACCGGGCTATATTCAGACATAGAACAGGGGGAACTAATACTGCCAAGAAAGAAAACATGAGGCTGAGTCTGAAACTGCCTTAGGAAAACACGCCGAGAAAACTGCTCACGCCGAGGATCAGCGAGATTGCAAAAATCGCAAGACCGAGAACGGTCTGGAGCATGTTGTTCTTATACTTGCCCATGATCTTCTCGCGGCAGGTCAGGTAGACCGTGACACCGACGACAACCGGAAGGACAATGCCGTTGACTGCCTGTGCCGTCATGATAAGACCGAGCGGATTGGTACCGAGCGCCGCAATTACAATACCTGTAATCAGAACCGCTGCGTTCGTGAACGTATAGCGCTTGTCTGAGCTGTCGGTTTTCCAACCGAAAAGACCGGCAAGAACATAAGACACGCCCATCGGGGTGCAAACCGCGCTCGAGACGCCTGCCGCGACAAGACCGATTGCCATGAAGGGGCGAGCCAGTGCGCCGAGAGTCGGCTCAAGCTGAATGGCCATATCCATCGCATTGTTGACGGTCATACCGTGCATGACTGCTGCCGAGGTAATCATGATGGAACCGGTGACAATGCCGCCGACAATCATCGGAACTGTGGTGCCGAAATTACATAGCGGGATTTCCTCCGCGCTGTGCCAGGTGCGCTTCGCACTTGCCGCGTGCAGAAACATATTGTAGGGAACCACCGTCGTTCCGATCAGGGAAAGGCAGGTCATAAGTCCGCCGTTTTCCGGGATACTCGGAACGCAGCCTGCGAACAGGGCACCGAGATCCGGTCTCACGATGACCATGGTCATCATGAAGACGACCGCCATGATGATGACGCAAATACCGAGGAGCTTTTCGAGGTACTTGACCGCATCCCCCGCGAAATTGAGGATGAGCAGGATGCAGAAGCCCCAGACGGGCGCGATAATTTTGGTCGAGACGCCGGTCAGTGCACTGACGCCGAGAGCCGTTCCGGTCAGGTCGCCGCCCATGTAGGCGAAGCCGCCGATTGCGATTGCAAGAGCCACGAGGCCGCAAAGCAGGTTCCTGAGCAGCGGGCGATCCGCAAAGTCATTCTTTAAGTTCTCCGCGAGTCCCTCCTGGGTGATGATGCCGAGCCGCGCCGACATCCCCTGTACCACGATGACCGCAATGACCGAAAAGATGACACACCAGAAGAGCTGGAAGCCGTAGGTTGCACCTGCGCGGGTGGAACTCGTAACCGTTCCGGGTCCGATGAAGGAACCAACAATCAAGAATCCCGGCCCGAGAGCCGCCATTTTTTCTTTCCAGGTAAACTTGCGTGCTGAAGCAGTCTTTTGTTCCATATCGTTCCTCCTCTGTTCAGAACCATATAGCTTTTGATTTGTTTCAGGCACTGCGCCGGCCGGGATACAGTGGCTTTCCTTGATGGGCTCATTGTAACGGATGGCTAAACAGGGGACAATGCTTATCAACTCTTTTTTGATATTGTCAAATACTTCTTTTTATAGTAAGAATAGCTTATAGAGAAGTAAAATAGGAGGTGCTAGGTATACAATGGAACAACAAGAACGCAAAGCCCGCGGCGCCGAGAAGAGCTCCGGCGGAACACAGTTGCTGACCGGTAAGCAGATTCAGTCCGTGCAGCGCGCCATCGACATATTGAACTGCTTTAACCTCACGAACACCGAACTCACGCTGGGGCAAATCAGCACGCGACTCAATCTCAACAAGGGCACGGTTCACGGCATTCTGAACACCCTACACATGAACGGCTATATCAGCCAAAACAGCTCCGGGCGCTACCTCCTCGGCGCAGAGCTTTTCAATAAGGCATCTCTCGCATCAGATACCAAGCGAAGCATCCTGATTGACCAGTCGCACAATTACATGCAAAACTTGAGCGACTACTTTCAGGGCAACTGCACGCTATTCCGCATTGATGAACTTTATCTCCAGCTCATACACTCGACCGAACCGCACAACAGCACCTTCGTGGTACGCCGCGCCAATTCCAACCTTCCGCTCTACTGCTCTGCGAGCGGAAAGTTGGTGCTCGCCCACCTGCGGGAACGCCCCCTCAATGTCTATCTGAAAGATGCCCCCTTCCCCGCTTACACCGCGGCAACCCGCACCACGATCGATGCCCTGCGGAATGAGTTTGAAAAAATTCACGCGGAAGGTTTTTCCTATGAAAACGGGGAGCTATTCGAGGGCGTGGCAGCTATCTCCGTCCCGATTTACTCGAGCAAAGACAGTCATCTCTTTGCAACTCTGAGCCTCACCGGCATGAGCGTCACGATTGCGCGCCGCAAAAAAGAAATTTATCCGAAACTTGCCGAAGTTGCTCGACGTCTGCAACAGACCATCAACTTCTGAACCGTCCCCGCCCCGCAACAGGCAGTTCCCGAGAGCTGTGATTTCCGCCTGTTGTTTCCACGCAAAAAAGCGGAAGACTTTACTTGAAAGTCTTCCGCTTTTCTAACTCGGGGTGACAGGATTCGAACCTGCGACATCCTGCTCCCAAAGCAGGCGCCCTACCGGACTGGGCTACACCCCGCACAGGGTCTACTATACTGTATTCTCCGAAAAATGTAAATCCGAATTATGCCCTTCCGCCCGCGGCGTCGGCGTAGATGCTCCGCAGTTTTTCCTGCATCTGCCGCAACGCCTTGCCACGGTGGCTGATTGCGTTTTTCTCATGCTCACTGAGCTCGGCCGAGCATTTTCCGTATTCCGGCAGGTAGAGGATGGGGTCATAGCCGAAGCCGTTTTCGCCCGCCGGCGCCTTCGCAATCCGCCCTTCCATATGCGCTTCGGTGAGAAGCCGGGTGCCGTCGGGGAGGATGCAGGCAATCGCTGCGGTAAAGCGGGCGCTCCGCGCATCCCCTTCGACGCCCTCTAGGCGGCGAATCAGCTCCGCGTTCTTCTCGGTATACGAGGTATCGCGCCCGAGCCAGCGCGCCGAAAAGACGCCCGGTTCGCCGTTCAGATAGTCGACAGAGAGGCCGGAGTCATCCGACATCACAATCGCATCGGGGCGCAACGCATGCACGACCTCTGCCTTAATAAAAGCATTTTCCGCAAAGGTCGCGCCGTTCTCCTCCGGGTCCGAGATCAGTCCCGCCTCTTTGAGCGAGTGAATCACAAAAGGAAGGCCCTCAAAAATCTCCCGAATCTCCCGCATTTTATTCTCATTTCCGGTCGCGAAAATAATCTCCTGCATCTCACTCTCCCTGCTTCTCTTGGCGCTTCTCGCGCTTCGGCGGCTTCTTACCGAGGAACTGGTAAAAATAGGCCTTCATCATGCCGTTATAAATTTTGCGATTCTTATCCGCCTTTCTGCCGATGCATTTCTCGGCGTCCGGAAATGCCGTAATCAGATAGAGCGACCAGTCCTGCAACGCGCGGAAGCGCTCGCCGAGGGTGCTGTAGAGCGCCGCAACCTCCGCTTCCTCGCCGCTCTCGCCCATGAGACGGGCGCCGTAGGGCGGATTGGTCACAATGAAGCCGTATTTTTTTGCGTGGCTGAACTGCGAGACATCCCGCTCCTGGAAATGAATCAGCTCGCTGACGCCCGCCTGCTCCGCATTGATTTTCGCGCGACGTATCACGCTGCCGTCAATGTCAAAGCCCTGGAGGTCGGTCTCGGGATGCGGAATCAGAAGTTCCTGTGCCTCATCGAAGCTGCGGTACCAGACCTTCTTCGGAATCAGGTGCTCCCAGGTCTGACTCAAAAATTCGCGGTTCATGCCGGGCGCCATATTGGACGCCATCATCGCCGCCTCAATTAAGAAGGTGCCGCTGCCGCAGAACGGATCCGCGAGAATGCGGTCGGCGTGCCAGGGTGTCAAAAGCAGCAGCGCCGCTGCGAGGGTCTCGGTGATCGGCGCGCGCGCCGTCTCCGTGCGATAACCGCGCTTATGCAGCGAGATGCCGCTCGTATCGATCGAAACCGTCACCATGTCCTTCTGAATGCTCACACGGAAGGGGAAGCTCTCGCCGTTCTCAAGGAAGGGCACAGCGCCGTAATAGCGCTCCATAGAGCGCACCATCGCCTTCTTCATGACGGACTGAATGTCCGAGGGCGAAAAGAGCTTGGAGTCCACCGATGTCGCCTTGGTGACCCAGAACTTTCCGTCCTTCGGCAGAAAGTCCCCGAAGGGCAGGGCGAGTGTGCCCTGAAACAGCTCCTCGTAGCTGGTCGCCCGGAAGCGCCCGATTTCCAGGAGCACGCGCTCCGCGGTCCGAAGCCATAAATTGGCGCGCGCAATCGCCTCGGCATCGCCGAGGAAACTCACCTTGCCGTTATCGACCGCTTTGATTTCGTAACCCAGATTTGTAATTTCCCGCTTTAAGACCGCCTCTAAGCCGAAGTGGCAGGGCGCCGTCAATGTATATGTCATCTTCATAGGAAAAGTGTACGCGAAAAAGGCAGTCACTGCAAGCCGAAGCTCGTTGAATGCGGTAATTTTCCATCAAAAAATCCGTCAGCCGCAGCTGACGGATCTTTCAAATTCGATTGTTTCACTCAGTCGCCGATCACATTGCGAATCGCAAGCGGTGTCGCGTAATCCCACGCGGTAATCTGCACGCCCTCTTTCTTGCCTCTCGCGTGAATCGCCTTGCCGTCGCCGATGTAAATCGCGATGTGATTGATCTTGCCGTCGCGCGGCTGTCCATCGTAAGCGATGATGTCGCCCGGGCGCATCTGGTCTGCGCTGACTGCGACGCCCTCGGTCGCCTGCGCTGCCGAATAGTGATCCAGATCGAGGCCGGCCTGTTCGCGCATCACATGCATGATGAGACCCGAGCAGTCAATGCCAGTCTTCGGATCGATGCCGCCGAACACATAGCGGCTTCCCTCGAGGCTCTTTGCGTAGCTGACAATGGCCTTTCTGAGCTTGCTGACCTTGCTCCAGTCCGTGGAGCTCTTGCCCGCGCCGCCCGAAGTCTTGGCCTGTGCCGTCACCGGATCCGAGCTGTTTCCGCTGAGCTTTGCCCGGATTTTGCCGTTCGGTCCCGCACTGCTGTTGGACTTCTGCGCATTCTCGGTCTCCGACTTGCGGGACACACCCTGGCGCACAACCGCAGCCGACGTGTTGGAGAGACTCTCGTTCTTCTCCTCGACTACCTCCACCGGCTTGACCGGCTTCATATCGCCGACCACCGCGGACTCCACGCGCTCGCTGCCCTCGCTGTCGGAAGCCTCCGCCTCCTCGGCATGAAACTCCGGCACAAGTCCGTTGACCTCGCCGCTCTCTGCTCCGCTTACGCTGCTCTGGTCAAGAGCCTCGACAAAAATCGCCTCGTCCTTCGCGGCAAATGCCGGCGCAGTCGCCGCAATCGATGCACAGATGACCAGAGCCGCACAAACTCCCAATTTCTTTTTCACAGTAGTGTCCCCCTATATCTGATGATTTCCCCGAATATCGATATTTATTACGAAGATGTTGCAATCTGTTGCAAATATAGGTTCAGTATAGGTTGCGCTATCAGCAAAGTCAACGTTCTAATCTTTATGATTTCTTTATTTTTAACGACAAATGTTAATTAATTGAGATAGCTCGCAATACGCACGGGCGTTCTGTAATTCCAAGCCGAGACAATAATGCCGGTCTTCGAAGAGGAGGCGTGCACCACCTGGCCGTTGCCGATGTACATTGCGACATGGTTCACACCGCCGCCCTTGGAATAGAAGAGCAGGTCGCCCGGCTGCATGCTGTCCGCTGTCACGGTTCTGCCCTCACCGGCCTGCTCCGCCGAGCTGCGGCTGATCGAAACGCCGCCCGCGTGGCTTAAGATGTAGCGCGTAAAGCCCGAGCAATCCGCACCGCTATGCGGATCCGTGCCGCCCCAGACATAGCGGCCGCCAACAAACGAGAGCGCGTAATCAACCACCTGCTGACGGACACTTGCCTTCTGTGCCGCCTCAGCCTCTGCCGCTGCGGCAGCTGCTGCTTCCTCCGCTGCCTTCGCCTCTTCCGCCGCCTTTGCTTCCTCTTCCTGCTTCTTTGCCTCTTCAACCCAGGCTGCCGTGTTCTTCGTGACCTTGGTGCTCGCCATCGAAGTCATTGCGCTTCCCGCGGAAATGAAAGAAACAAGTGCCGCCATTGCAATATATCTTTTAAAACGATTCATCGATTGTCCCTCCGTGTAAAAGCATAGTCGTCTTGGACGCTCTCTCATACTCTGTTCTTGTTCTTATTACGGAACAATTCCTTACTTGTTACAGAATTATTACATTGCACAGTATACTCCGGCGGGACTCTTGCGTCAAGTTTTTTACAAAATGTTTACAATTACCTTTCGGCCTCACGGGAAACTGCGATTTTTCGCGCCTAAAAAAGAGAATCCCGTGCGAACGGACGCACAGGATTCTCTGAATTGTTACAAATATGTTGCAGCACTGTTACTCGCCTATCATATTCCGGATATGAACCGGCGTGCGGTAATCCCAGCGCGACACCATAATGCCGTTTCTCTCATTGGAGGCGTGCACCACTCTGCCGTCGCCGATGTACATCGCGACATGGTTCACGCGGCTACCGTTGCTGTAGAAAATCAGATCGCCGGGCTTTGCCTCGTCAATCGAGACTTCCCTGCCCTGCTGTGCCTGCTCCGCCGCCGTGCGGTTGATGTACACGCCGCCCGCGTGGCTCAGGATGTAGCGCGTAAAGCCCGAGCAGTCCACACCGGAGTAGGGGTTCTCACCGCCCCAGACATAGCGGCCGCCGAGGAAGGAAAGCGCATAGGCGCGGATGCTCTGACGCCGCTGCGTGGCCCGCTCTCTCCGCTGTTCCTCCTGAAATTCCTGCGAGCGAATCACGCCCTCGTACTGGTCGTAGTTATCGGAGGCCTCGGAGAGCATAGCGCGCGACTGCTCCAGCTCCGCCGCGAGCTGCATGGTGTTCCGCCGCTGACGCGCGCCCATCAGCACCGAGAGCTGAATATTGCTCTCCCGCTGCAAGATGTTCTCCGCCGGTGTCCCCGCGGTTGTATCGTAGATATCGGACTCGCCGGCGTCACCGAGCATGAGAGGCTGCAAATCCTCCGTGGTCTTTGCCTCGCCGACCGGTGTCTCGCTCGCCTGCGTCTCCGCCTGCGCCGTCTCACCGCTTCCGGAAGCACTGCTCTCCGCCGGAAGACCGAGTTTTCCGCGAATCTCACTGTCTCTGCCCTGCAAGTTTTCGATGTTGTTCTTGATTTCGGCGGACACTTCCTGCAGGTTCTGCATCTCCTTGTCCTGCTGTGCGCTGTACGCCCGCAGGTTCTGGTTCTCCGAGCGTATCTTGTCCTGCTCCGCGCGAAGCTGCGCAATTTCCTGCTCGAGCACAACCTTCTGGCGCGCCACCGGTTTTAGGAGTGCCGCCGAAATGAGGCCGTAGCCGGTCAGACCGATGAGAAGCAATGTAACCGTCAGCAGGCCTTTGAAAAAGAGAGGCGGAAGCTGGAACTGCACGGGTTTTTTCTCGCTGTTTGAGAGCAGCAGCAAGGTAAAACCCGTGTCCTTCTTACTTTGTCTCCGGGGCCTTCCGGTTCGCTTCCGCAACATGCTTCTCTGCCTCCTTTTGCTCGCCCGCCTGTACCTTCTGCAGCGAGGTCATGGCGCACTTTCCGGCGAAGGATGCGCCCTCCGCAATCACCAGAGACTTGGTCGTGATATCACCGATAATCTTACCACTCTCCGTGACCTCAAGGCGCTCCCGCACAAAAATATTGCCCTGCACGGTTCCTGCAATCAGCATGTTTTCGCTCCGGACATCACCCTCCACATAGCCGTTTGCGCCGATGATGAGATAGCCGTCGGAAATCGCCTCTCCCTTGATGCGACCGTCGATTCTCGTTGTGTCCTGGGTGTGCAGCGTACCCTCTACCCGCGTCTTCTCGCCGATAATGGTGTCGATCTTATTCCCGGACACGGGTGCGACCGGCTCTGTCTTGCTCTTTGAACTAAACATGTCCTCTCCTCCTTCTATCGCTCTGTTGGTAGGTTCAGCGCTGAAAAAAACTTATCAGCGCGCGGTACATAAAGCTAAGTAACAACAACGCCAGAATAACGGGCGCCGCCCAGATGATAAAGTCCAAAACGGCGAGCACCAGAAGCACGACAAAGAGAAGAAACAGAATCCCCGCAATCCAGAAATTCACCTGCCGCATTTCGACATGGATATTCCGGTCTTCCTTTCCTTCTCTCTCCTCACTCTGGGTCCGATAATAGCTACCCGCGTTTTCACCGAGGTCACCGTCGGGATTCCGATCCGGAACACCGTCCACCCGGTAGCCAGCAGCATCCAGAATGGATCGCGCAATCAGTGCGGGGTTTCCGAGCTCAGAAAGCACTTCTTCTTCGCGCCGCCCTTTTGCGACCTCTTCATCGATATAACTGCGGTAATAGTCCACATTTTCCGCGACCAGACGCTCTGCGCCCTCCTCGCGGAGGCGCAGTGCCAGTTCGTCTAAAAATTCCTGCTTCGTCATAGAGATCCGATCCGTCACAATGTATGAATGAAAAGACCGCTCCGGAGCTTCGGCTCAAACCAAGTGGATTTCGGTGGCATCAGAAGCCCTGCGTCCGCGACCGAGAGCAGCTCTTCCATCTGCGTCGGGTACATGAGGAAGGCGACGCCGCCCTTTTGATCGACCAGCCGCTTTAATTCTTCGCTGCCGCGAATGCCGCCGATGAAGCGAATTCGCTCCGAGGTTCTCGGGTCCTCGATGCCAAGCAGCGGGGAAAGCACAAGATTTTGCAGGAAGGAGACATCGAGTCCTTCGACCGAGTCCTCCTCGCGCAGCTCTTCGCGCACGCAGAGCGCATACCAGTGACCGTCGAGATACATGCCGACGTCGCCTTTTTTACCGGGCGTCGACACGGTCTCGCCGTTGTCGCGTATCGTGAACGCCTGATCGAGCGCGAGCAGCAAATCTGCGGGGCTCTCGCCGTTTAAATCGGCGACCACGCGATTATAGGGGAGAATCCGGAGTTCCTCCTCCGGGAACAACACCGAGAGGAAGTAGTTGAACTCCTCCGTGCCCTTGTAATCCGGGTGCTCCGCCCGCCGCTTCAGCGCGACCTTGACCGCCGACGCCGCACGGTGATGGCCGTCCGCAATATAGGTGGTCGGCACCTCGCGGAAGCCCTCGGTAATAGCTTCTACCTCCGCCGGATCAGCGACGCGCCACACGCGGTGGCGGATACCGTCCTCACTCACAAAGTCATAGAGCGGCGGCTGCTGCTTGGCGCGCTTCTCGCAGGCCTTTAAGGCCTCCGTACCGCGGTAGGTCAGAAAAATCGGGCCTGTCTGCGCATTCATGATGTCCACATGGCGAATGCGGTCCTGCTCCTTTTCCTCTCTCGTATTCTCGTGCTTCCGGACCACCTGATTCAGATAGTCGTCAACCGACGAGCAGGCGACCACACCGGTCTGGCTGTGTCCCTGTAAGAGCGGCGCGAGCACACCGCTCTCAACCGTCAGCTCATAGAAGTAGTAGACCGGCTGCTCCTCGCGCACATAGACGCCCGCTGCAGTCTGCTCCCGCAGCATGTCCCGCGCCTTCTCATAGACTTCCTGCGCGTACATATCGCAGTCCTCCGGAAACTGGGTCTCCGGGCGGTCAATATTCAGAAAGGAAAGCGGGTGTCCCTGCACCGCAGCTCTTGCTTCCTCTCTCGTGTAGACATCATAGGGAAGAGCTGCAACCTCCGCCGCCTGCTTTTCGTTCGGACGAAGGGCGCAAAACGCCTTGACCTCTGCCATATCAGCCTCCTGTCACCGCGCGGAAACGTATCACGCCCGGAATGGCTCTGAGGGCCGCCTCATCCTCTTCCGTGAGACGAGTCTCGAGGTCCAGAAGTGTATAGGCATACGCGCCGCGACTTTTGTTTGTCATATTGTCGATGTTGATGTTTTGCTTTGCCAGCACACTACTGATCTGACCTATCATGTTCGGCACATTTTTGTGGAGCAGCGCAATGCGCTGCGCGCCTGTCGGAACGCCCATGTCGCAATCGGGATAGTTCACGGAATTGCGGATGTTGCCGTTGTCGAGGTAGTCCATGAGTTCCTTGACCGCCATGACCGCGCAGTGATCCTCGGCCTCTTCGGTCGAAGCGCCAAGATGCGGCGTCACAATGGCCTGCGGGAAGGTCATGGAGAGCGGATTGGCAAAGTCGGTCACATAGAGCCGCACCTTGCCGCTCTCGAGCGCCCGCCCCATTGCCTGCTCATCGACCAGCTTGTCGCGCGAAAAGTTTAAGAAGACCACTCCCTCCTTCATCGCCGCGATTTCTTTTTCGCCTACCATACCGGGGTTCTTGTCGGTCAGCGGGACGTGAATCGTGATGTAATCGCACTGCTTGCAGAGTTCCTCGAGAGAAGTCGCATGGCGCGCCTCTTTCGTGATTCTCCAGGCGCCGTTTACCGAGAGGTAGGGATCGTAGCCATAGACTTCCATGCCGAGCGCAACCGCCGCATTCGCGACTTCCGCGCCGATGGCGCCGAGTCCGATGACACCGAGCTTTTTGCCGCGGATTTCCGTGCCGACAAACTGCTTTTTCCCCTGCTCGGCAAGTTTTGCGATATCCGCCTCGCCCTGCTTTTCCCGCAGCCATTCGACCGCCGGGAGCACATTGCGCGCGGCGAGCAAAAGTCCGCAGAGCACAAGTTCTTTGACACTGTTTGCATTGGCCCCGGGGGTATTAAAGACGACAACGCCTTCCTCGGCAAAGCGCTCTAGGGGGATGTTGTTGACACCTGCGCCCGCGCGCGCAACGGCGAGGGTCGCCGCGCCGAGTTTCTCCTCGTGCATGTCCGCGGAGCGCACCAGAATGCCCTCTGCCTCTTCCTGTTCGTCGGTCAGCGCAAAATGCGGGAGCAGGCTCTTTAACCCCTCCTCCGAAATTGCATTCTTCCGGTAAATATGAAACATAACTCAGGCCTCCCGCTTCTCGAATGCCGCCATAAAGTCGACGAGACGCTGCACGCCCTCCTTCGGCATTGCGTTATAGAGACTTGCGCGCATGCCGCCGACTGTCCGGTGTCCCTTCAGATTTTCAAGTCCCGCGGCCTTGGCCTCCTCGACAAATTTCTTGTCGAGCGCCGCATTGCCCGTCACAAAGGTCACGTTCATCACAGAGCGGTCTTCGCGCCGCACCGGGTTCGAGAAGAGCTTCGACTGATCGAGGAAATCGTAGAGCAGCGCCGCCTTCTCTTCGTTCCGCTTCTGCATGGCCGCGAGACCGCCGATTTCCTTGATCCAGCGGAATACCTTGCCGCAGATGTAAATGTTATAGCAAGGCGGTGTGTTATAGAGCGAGCCGTGCGCCGCGTATGTCTCATAGCGCAGCATGGTCGGCGTGCCGGGCAGGCAGTCTCCGATCAGATCCTCGCGCACCACCGCGATTGCCATGCCGGCCGGTCCCACATTCTTCTGTACGCCGCCCCAAAGGATGCCGTAATCCGTAACCTTCTCCGGCACCGAAAGGAAGCAGGAGGAGACATCGGCGACCAGGGTCTTTCCCTTGGCATTCGGTGTCTCATGAAAGACTGTGCCGTAAATCGTATTGTTTTTGCAGAAATAGAGGTAGTCCGCATCCGCCCGAATCGACAGATCCGTGCAGTCCGGAATATAACTGTAGACCTTGTCCTCGCTCGACGCGACAGCGCGCACATCGCCGTAGAGCGCTGCCTCCTGCATGGCTTTCTTGGCCCACTGTCCGGTGACAATGTACTCCGCCTTGCGGTTTTTCATGAGGTTTAACGGCACCATCGCAAACTGCACATGGCCGCCGCCCTGAATAAAGAGCACCTTATAGTTTGCGGGCACTCCGAGAAGCTCTCGAAAATCCTGCTCTGCGTCATCCAGAATATCCTGAAACATCTTGGAGCGGTGGCTCATCTCCATCACAGACATGCCTGTCCCCTTGTAATCGAGCATCTCTTCCGCCGCTTCCCGCAGTACTTCCTCCGGAAGTACCGCCGGACCGGCACTAAAATTAAATACGCGTGCCATCCTTTCTCCTCTCTGTCTGCAAATCCTCAAAACGAAACAAATGCTTAATATTACTGTACCATATTTCGGGTGATTTTGAAGTTACAAATCGCTCTCATCAAAAACTTCCTTGAGATCCGCACCGGGCGGGCACATCGGGAAGACTTTCTCATCCGAATCAATGAGCACATCCAGTACGGCCGCCTTCCGGCTCTCGACAGCCTCGCGGAGCGCTGTCCGCAATTCCTCCACCGTCGTCACGCGGTAGGCCTTGATACCCATGGCCTCTGCAATCTTGCAGTAGTCCACCCGGTCTCTGAGTACCGTCGACGAGTAGCGCTGCTCATAAAAGAGTGTCTGCCACTGCCGCACCATGCCGAGTGCATGGTTGTCTACGATGAGCTCAATGAGCGGGAGTTCTTCTCTCGCGACCGTCGCGAGCTCATTCATATTCATGCGGAAGCAACCGTCGCCCGCGACATTCACGACCACGCTGTCCGGCTTCGCCGTCTGCGCGCCGATGGCCGCACCGAGGCCGAAGCCCATGGTGCCGAGACCGCCGCTTGTGAGATAGGTTCTCGGGCTGTGGTACGCATAGTGCTGCGCCGCCCACATCTGATGCTGTCCGACCTCGGTCACAATGATCGCATCGTCCGGCGTGAGCCGATCCAGTTCCCGAATCACGCGGGGCCCCGTGAGTCCCTCGCCGATCTGCAGCGGGAAACGCTCCTTCCGCGCCTGAATCTCCGCGCCCCAGTCCGCGTGCCGCTGCGCCGGTAATCTCTCCGTCAGGCAGGTGAGCAATGCCGCCGCGTCGCCGACCAGGGAAGCCGCTACATGAATGTTCTTATTGACCTCCGCCTCGTCAATGTCGAGTTGCAAAATCTTTGCCTTGGCCGCGAAGTGCTTCGGACTCCCCGCGACACGGTCGGAAAAGCGTGCGCCGACCACCATGAGCAAATCACAGTCCGAGACCGTATAGTTCGAGGTCTTGGTGCCGTGCATCCCGACCATACCCGTGTAGAGCGGGTCGTTCTGGTCAAAAGCACCCTGGCCCATCAGCGTGCAGCAGACCGGCGCGTCGAGGCGGTGCGCAAAGGCTGTGAGCGCCTCCGCGGCATTCGACAGAATCACGCCGCCGCCCGCCATGATGCAGGGCTTCTTTGCGGCCTTGAGGAGCGCAAGCGCTTCTTCGATTTTCTCTTCCGCCGGGAGCGGGCGCAGGGCCTCGGCTACCGGCAAAGCCGCCTCATACTCGGTCACCGCCGCCGTCACATCCTTCGTGATATCGACCAGCACCGGCCCCGGGCGGCCGCTCCGCGCAATCTGAAAAGCGCGGCGCAACACGCCGGCGAGCTCCCGCACGTCTTTGACGATGAAATTATATTTGGTAATCGGCATGCTGATACCGGTGATATCGATCTCCTGGAACGAGTCCTTTCCGAGAATCGGATTGGCGACATTGCAGGTGATAGCGACAATCGGCGAAGAGTCCATGTAGGCGCTCGCAATGCCGGTGACTAAGTTCGTCGCACCGGGGCCGCTGGTTGCCAGACACACGCCGACCTTGCCGCTCGCGCGCGCATAGCCGTCAGCCGCGTGTGCGGCGCCCTGCTCATGGCTGGTCAGCACATGGTGAATCTCATCGCTGTGCTGATAGAGTGCATCATAAATATTCAAAATCGCGCCGCCCGGATAACCGAAAACGGTATCGACGCCCTGTTCCTTGAGGCAGGCGATTACAATTTCTGCGCCGCTCAGGTTAGTCATGGTGCCAGCCTTCCACGGAGAGCACCGCGCCCTGCGGTGCGCCGGTCACAAGCTCGCGATAGCGGACAAGATAGCCGTCCACCTCGTTGACGCGCGGCTTCCAGTTCTTCTTCCGCTCTGCGAACTCCTCTTCGGAGACGCGTGCGTTCAGCGAGTGGTTGTCGATGTCGATGTCGATGATATCTCCTTCCCGAATCAGCGCAATCGGACCGCCGACCGCCGCCTCGGGGGCCACATGGCCGATCGAAGCGCCGCGGCTCGCGCCGGAGAAGCGTCCGTCCGTAATTAGTGCCACTGTAGAACCGAGACCCATGCCGACAATCGCCGAAGTCGGGTTCAGCATTTCGCGCATACCGGGGCCGCCCTTCGGGCCCTCGTAGCGAATCACGACGACATCGCCCGGCACAATCTTGCCGCCCTTGATGGCCGTAATGGCATCGTCCTCGCAGTCAAAGACGCGCGCCGGACCGCTGTGCTTTAACATCTCCGGTGCGACCGCGCTCCGCTTCACAACGCAGGACTCGGGAGCAATGTTGCCGTTCAGAATCGCGATACCGCCGGTCGCGGAATACGGCTCTTCGACCGGACGGATGACCTCCGGATCCAGATTTCTCGCATACTCGATGTTCTCGCCGACCGGCTTTCCGGTTGCGGTCAGGCAGCCGAGGTTGATGAGATTCTTCTTCGAGAGCTCCTTCATGACAGCGTAGACGCCGCCCGCCTCGTTCAGATCCTCCATATAGGTGTGACCCGCCGGTGCGAGGTGGCAGAGATTCGGCGTGCGCGCGGAGACCTCATTCGCGACATTCACATCGATATTCACCTTCGCCTCGTGCGCGATTGCCGGGAGATGCAGCATCGTGTTTGTCGAGCAGCCGAGCGCCATATCGACGGTCAGCGCATTCATGAACGCGTCTTCGGTCATGATGTCGCGCGGGCGAATGTCCTTCCGGTAGAGCTCCATGATCTGATTGCCGGCGTGCTTTGCGAGGCGAAGGCGCTCCGAGTAGACGGCCGGAATCGTGCCGTTGCCGCGGAGACCCATGCCGAGTACCTCGGTCAGACAGTTCAGCGAGTTGGCGGTGTACATGCCGGAGCAGCTGCCGCAGGTCGGGCAGACCTTCTCCTCGAACTCGGCCACATCGTCCGCCGTCATCTTGCCGGCCGCATAGGCGCCGACCGCCTCAAACATGCTGGAGAGCGAGCGCTTCTCGCCCTTCACGCGCCCCGCAAGCATCGGGCCGCCGCTCACAAAGATGGTCGGGATATTGACGCGCGCCGCCGCCATCAGGAGACCCGGCACGTTCTTATCGCAGTTCGGGACACAGACCATCGCGTCAAACTGGTGCGCCCGCGCAAGACACTCGGTCGAGTCCGCAATCAGGTCTCTCGTGACGAGCGAGTACTTCATGCCCGTGTGACCCATGGCAATGCCGTCGCAGACCGCAATCGCCGGCACCACGACCGGCATACCGCCTGCCTCCGCGACGCCGAGCTTCACGGCATCGACAATCTTATCGAGGTTCATGTGACCTGGCACAATTTCGTTGTAGGAAGAGATGATGCCGACGAGCGGCTTTTTCATCTCCTCCGGGGTGAATCCGAGTGCATTGAATAAAGAGCGGTGGGGTGCCTGCTGCATCCCTGTCTTGACGTGATCGCTTAACATGATAGTTCCTTCTTTCCGGCTGTAACGTTGTAGTAAGTTGTCTTGCAGTAAATCGTATTAAAACGACTCATTCGTGATGATAAAAGTTCAGAGGCGCTCTCTGACGAGTGCGCCCATCTCCCGGGTGCCGACTTTCTTCGTGCCCTCGGTGTAGATGTCGGGCGTGCGATAGCCGTCCCGCAACACCGCTGCGACAGCGCTCTCCACGGCGCGCGCCTCGGTCTCCATATCAAAGGAGTAGCGAAGCAGCATCGCCGCCGAAAGTATGGTTGCGAGGGGGTTGGCCTTGTCCTGCCCCGCGATGTCCGGCGCGGAACCGTGACTCGGCTCATAGAGACCGAGCTTCGTCTCGTTCAGGCTGGCGCTCGGCAGCATGCCGATCGAGCCCGTCACCATGCTCGCCTCATCCGACAGAATGTCGCCAAATGTGTTCTCGGTCACGATGACATCAAACTGTCCCGGATTGTAGACCAGCTGCATGGCCGCATTGTCGACCAGCATGTGCGAGAGTTTCACGTCCGGATAGTCCTTGCCGACTTCCTCCATGACCCGCCGCCAGAGGCGCGAAGTGTCAAGGACGTTTGCCTTGTCCACGCTGATCAGGGACTTTCTGCGCTTGGTCGCGGCCTCGAAGGCCTTGATTGCAATGCGCCGGATTTCCGGCTCCGTGTAGACCAGCGTGTCGACCGCGGTCTCGACGCTGTTTACCTTCTCCGTGTGCCGCTCGCCGAAATAGAGACCGCCGGTGAGCTCTCGCACAATCACGAGGTCAAAGCCGTTTGCAAGCTGCTCCGGCTTTAACGGGCAGGCTGCCGCGAGCTCCGGATAGAGAAACGCGGGGCGCAGATTCGCAAAGAGACCGAGCTCCTTCCGAATTTTCAGGAGGCCTGCCTCCGGGCGCAGGGACGGTGCCAGCTTGTACCAGGGAGACGTCTCAGCGTTTCCTCCCACGGCACCGAGCAACACGGCATCGCTCTCCTTTGCCTTTTGCAGATTTTCATCGGTCAACGGCTCGCCGTAGCGGTCAATCGAGCAGCCGCCCATGTCGATTTCGGTGAACGAAAACGTATGTCCGAACTTCTCCGCGACATGCGCGAGCACAGCCTTTGCTTCTCTCACAATTTCCGGACCTATGCCATCGCCCGGAATCAAAACAATCTTCTTCTCCACAGTAGTCTCCTCCTGTGCCTGTCCTCGGGATTCCAAAAAGCTTTCTCTCAGGAAAAACTTTTCTCATCATAATAAAACAAGACGCTGTATTTTTCAAGAAAGCTTGAAAAATACAGCGTCTTTTGAATATCCGTATCTGTCTTACTGTGCCTTTGCGAGCGGTGCAACCCAGACACCGTTGATGTCGAGCTGGTAGCCGTCCGGGGTCACTCGGTTATAGAGCATCTTGCCGCTCTCGTCGAGGTAGTACCACTTGTCGCCGTCCTTGAACCAGCCGGTGATCACGTAGCCGTTCTCATCAAACACATACCACTCGTTGTTAATCTTTCTCCAAGCGCCCCTCACGTAGCTGCCGTCCGAAAGCCGGAAGCTCCACTTGTCGCCGTTTGCCTCCCAGGTGCCTGCGCTCTCGGCAGCCGCGTTCTTTGCGCGCTGTGCGCTTGCCATCTCTTCCGTGACGACAATATCGTTCGACTCGGTCCACGGTCCGCGGAAATCCGGATTCTGTGCACTCACGCCGCGCACCTGGAACGAATAGACGCCGGCCTTGGTGAAGAACGCGCTGACATCGTGCGAGGTACCCTGCACGGTTCTGACAACGCCGATGGTCTTGCCGTCTCTCTTCCACTTGGTCTCGTAGGAACCGGCGCCGAGGGACTCGGTCCAGCTCGCCGTGGTGCTCGTGAGATTTGCCTCACTGATGCTCGAAGCCTGCAGTGCGAGGCTCGGGAGCTTGACTTCGACAATCAGCGCATAGGCGTTATCCTCACGCGTCGCAGTCACATACTCCGCGCCGTCAATGTGAACCTGGCTCGCTGCATTAACCCGGAAGTAGTAGCCGTCCTCCGCCTGCAGGTGAATCTTGATGTCCGGGACATCCGTCTCCTTCCAGCTCGGGCCCTCGTTCAGAACCTCGTAGTGATTCACCGTATAGCGGCTGCCCTGCGGCTTGATTTCCAGTCTCTCGTCGCCAATCAGACTGCCCGCGTTTATGGTTCCCGTCACCTTGATGCCGACGGTCTTAATCGCTTTGTCTGCATAAGCGGTCATTCCGAATGCCGCCGTGAAGAGCATCAGAGCTCCTGCCAGAACGGTTCCCTTTACGACATGTTTCATTGCCATTTCCCCCTTTGAATCGCTCTCGATTTTTGTCCTCGGAAAAAAGTGAACAGAGCTTATCCAGTTCATATGATGTTTTTTCTACATTTTTTCTAATCGGACTGTTTATAGAATACCCGATAACCGCTATATCGTCAATGACAAAGAGCTTACATTTTTCAGACTGCACCGTATGCTCGCCGTAAACAAAAAATGCCCGCGCCCTGTATAAAAACAGAGTGCGGACACTCCCGCTATCTCACTTTGCGACATCCTGAACCCGCGATTCGCGAATCACATTGACGCGAATCTGACCCGGATACTGCATCTCCTGCTCAATGCGTTTTGCGACATTGTGCGCCAGAATGACCATATCGTCGTCCGTGACCTTCTCCGGAACGACCATGATGCGAACCTCACGGCCTGCCTGTACGGCAAAGGACTTCTCGACCCCCTCGAAGGAATTGGTGATTTCCTCAAGCTGCGCGAGACGGTTCGTGTAGGTCTCGATGGTCTCGCGTCTTGCGCCCGGCCGCGCCGCCGAAATGGTGTCCGCCGCCTGGACAATGCAGGCAATCAGACTCTCCGGCTCCACATCGCCATGGTGCGACTCCACCGTGTTGATGACAATCTGGTTCTCCTTGTACTTCCGGCAGAGTTCCACGCCGAGCTGCACATGCGAGCCCTCAATCTCGTGATCAACGGCCTTGCCGATGTCGTGCAGAAGACCCGCGCGCTTCGCCATGCGCACATCGACACCGACCTCCGCCGCGAGAATGCCGGACAACTCCGCGACCTCAATCGAGTGACGCAGGGCATTCTGCCCGTAACTCGTGCGGTAGCGCATGCGTCCCAGGAGCTTGACGAGCTCTGGGTGGATGCTGTGGACTCCGACTTCGAGCACGGCAGCTTCGCCGGCCTCACGCATCCGCGTATCGACCTCGCGCTGCGCTTTCTCGACCATCTCTTCAATCCGCGCCGGGTGAATGCGGCCGTCGTTGATCAGCTTCTCGAGCGCAACTTTCGCAATCTCGCGGCGCACCGGATCAAAGCCCGAGAGCACGACTGCCTCCGGCGTGTCGTCGACAATCAGTTCCACACCGGTCAGCTGCTCGAGGGTGCGAATGTTTCTGCCCTCGCGGCCGATGATGCGGCCCTTCATCTCATCGCTCGGCAGCTGTACCACCGAGACCGTGGACTCGGCGACGCTGTCCGCCGCACAGCGCTGAATCGCGCTCACGACATACTCTTTCGCCTTCTTGTCGGCCTCTTCCTTGGCACTGTTCTCAAGGTCGCGAATCAGTCTCGCCTTGTCGTGCTTCACATCGTCCTCGACCGAGCGGAGCAAAAACTCCTTCGCCTGCTCGACCGAAAGCCCCGCAATGCGCTCAAGCTCTTCCATTCCTCTGTCGTAGAGGGAATCCACCTCACGGCTTTTCGCCGCAATGCTCTCTTCCTTCTGCTGCAGGGTCTGTTCCCGCTTTTCGAGCAATGTCTGCTTCTTGTCGAGATTCTCTTCCTTGCTGAGCACACGATTCTCATAGTGCTGTAACTCCGCGCGCCGCTCTTTGGTCTCCCGCTCCAGTTCGTTCTTCGTCCGGAGCGCTTCTTCCTTGGCTTCGAGCATCGCCTCGCGCTTCTTCGTCTCCGCGGTTTTCAGGGCTTCTTCGATAATCTCGCGGGATTTTACTTCCGCGCTGCCGATCTTGCTCTCATAGTCTTTCTTCCGGTGTTCAATCGCAAGATTCCAGCTCAAAAAAGCCACAATCACCGCCGTGATGACAACTGCAATGATGATTTGTGACACAGAGCACCTCCTTATTCAGTTTTCATGGTACAATTTATTTTCTTATATTGCGCTTTCACTTTGGGCAATAAGTCTATACTAGCAAATCTTAAGAATTATCGCAAGTAAAAGTGCATATTGCATCTCGAATTGCACTGTAGGAGTACCCTTTGCGAAGCAGTGCCGCAAAAATACGCTGTTCTTCCTTCTTCTCAAGGTCTGCGGCATAGTGCCTTTTCTTAAGTTCCCGACAGATTTGCGCGGTCTCATCCGGCGCCTCTTCTTCGAGCAGTTCTTCGATGAGCTCCTTGTCGAGCCCGCGGTTTAAGAGTGCGGTCTTTAAGTAGCGCGCACTTTTCTCGCCGCTCCGCGCCCGGATATAGGTTTCCGCGACGCGGCGGTCATCGACATAGTGCAGTTTCCGCCCGTAGTCGAGCGCGAGTTCCGCGATTTCCTCCGGGTAAAAGCCCTCCCGGAACTTTCTTTTGAGCTCTGCCTCGGTGTAATCTCTCTGCTTTAAGAGATAGAGAAGCCGCTCCCGACTGCGGCGAATCAGCAACGGGTAGAGTTCTGTCTGCAAAAAGTCCGCCGTGAGCTCCCGGCCGACTTCCAGTTCCATCTTTTTGACTTCCCCCCGGTAAAGCGAAAAAGCAAAGTCCTCGTCGGTGAGGACTTTGCTTTTTTTCGCGCCGAGCGGCAGAATTTCCGTGATAATCATTCCGCATCCTGCTCTTCCGTCAGCGGCAGTGTGAATTCGGCGCCCTCCGGGAGCGCCTCGGTCTCAACCGGCGCAAGACCGTGCGCTTCACGGACGCGATTCTCGATCTCCGCTGCCAGTGCCGGATGCTCATGCAGGAAGCTCTTGGCATTCTCTCGGCCCTGGCCTATCTTATTGCCCTCATAGGAGAACCAGGCACCGCTCTTCTCGACAATATTCTCCTTGACCGCGAGGTCTAGAATATCGCCCTCCTTCGAGATGCCCTTGCCAAACATAATGTCGAACTCAATCTCCTTAAACGGCGGTGCGATCTTATTCTTCACGACCTTTACGCGGACGCGCGTGCCCACAATCTCGCCGCCCTGCTTTAAGACATCGATCTTCCGGACATCCAGACGCACCGAGGAGTAAAACTTCAGTGCTCTGCCGCCTGTCGTGGTCTCCGGGCTGCCGAACATGACGCCGATTTTCTCGCGCAGCTGGTTAATGAAGACCACCGTGCTGTTCGTATTGCTGACAATACTCGTCAGCTTGCGGAGCGCCTGGCTCATGAGGCGCGCCTGAAGACCCACGTGGAGATCACCCATATCGCCCTCAATCTCCGCCTTCGGCACGAGCGCCGCGACCGAGTCCACAATGATGATGTCCACGGCGCCGCTTCGCACCATGGTCTCGGTGATCTCGAGCGCCTGCTCACCGGTGTCCGGCTGGGAGATGTAGAGGTTGTCGACATCGACCCCGATATTCTTTGCATAGACCGGATCCAGCGCGTGCTCGGCGTCGATAAAGCCCGCAATGCCGCCGCGCTTCTGCACTTCCGCGACCATATGCAGCGCGACCGTGGTCTTACCGGAGGACTCGGGGCCGTAGACCTCGATAATGCGTCCCTTCGGAATGCCGCCGAGTCCCAGCGCGAGATCCAGGCTCAGCGAGCCGGTCGGCGTGGTCTCCACATTCATCATATTGCTCGGGTCGCCGAGTTTCATGACCGCGCCCTTGCCGAAATCCTTTTCAATCTGCTTTAACGCTTCGTCGAGCGCTTTTCTCTTTGCATCCTGATCCATGCCGCACCTCTTCTCTCAAGTCAAACCGCAGAAGTCACATTGCAAACATTCGTTCCGCGAACCTTTGTTCTGGTATCAGTTTACCCGCTTCCGGCGGATTTTGCAAGCGAAACTCTTATTCGCCGGTTCCGTTTACGGCAATCGACTTGAGAACTTCGATCTCTCCCTCCGTAAACGAAGTGAGTTCCTCTCCGCGTCCCACAAACTCCACCGTGACAAGGGTGTTGTGCACGCAGAGGATTGCCTTCTTCTTGAGGAGTTTTCCGAAGGGCTCGGTGCTCTTATCCAGCTGCAGGGTCACAAAGAAGGGCTTGTCGCCGTAGATCTGAACGCCCACCTGCTCTGCCTCGACAAACTGCGAGATGTAGGCATTCGCGCTGAAAATGGATCTCTCGAGCGCGTTTCCGCTGTTCACCTCGGTCGTGACCTCGATGTAGGATTCGGTGTTATAGTCCGCAACGTTTAAGTGACGGTGATAGAGCGGTCCGTTCTGACTCGAGTTAAACTGTGCCGGGAGCCGGATCGAGATGCTTTCATTGTCCTCGTTGCCGTGGAGTACCACAGTCTCGCCGCTGAACGACGAGCAGTCGTCCACCGCGCTCAAGTCGAGTTCCTTCATCTTTTCCAGATACGCATCTCCGAGTAATCTGACGCCCTTTCGCATCTTTTTAAGATCGCCCGCATCGAGGCTCAGCGGCACCGGCTGCAGGAATTCTTCTACGCCGGTCACCGTATTCGGCTTGACATTTGCCTTGTCGACATACGGATTTAAGTCGATTCCGGCCGGGTTATACTCGTTCACCGGGACCGTCGCGATGGATTTTACCATCTGCTCCATCAGTTCCTCGGTGAAGGGAGACTCGGTTCTTCCCCTGTATTCCTCCGCAGTCGTGCCGTATTCAAAGCGAAGCACTACCTCGCGGTTTGCGAGAAAGCCGATGTAGTCGACAAAGTCCCGGACCACGCGGCTCTTCCCCGTCCCGCGGTCCGAGCGATAGGAAAGGCGAAGCCACTTTTGCTTCCCCACATTGATGACCTTAGCCTTCATGTCCGTGTAATCTTGGTAGCTGTAGCCAGTCTCGAGCGAACGCACGCGGTCGGCGCCGCGCCGCACACCGGCTCCCTGCCCCGCCGTCACCTCGAGCGTAATCGTCGCGGCGCGTCCCTGTCCGTCCTCCGTGACCGCCCAGACCTCGTAATTGGCCTGCTCCGGATCGTTGGAGCGCTGAAAGCCCTTGGCCGGAAGTTCCGCTGTGATGGGGCCCGAAGTGAGCGTCAGAACTTCGCCCTCCGGCTTCTTTGCGCTGCTCTTCTTCTCGTCGTAATTGACATCTCTGACCTCCGTAAAGGCAGCCCGCACCTCGGTCGGGAACTTGCTGTCCTCTTCGCTCGCTTTGCTCGCCGCAGTTGTCCCGCCGGATGCACTTGCGCTGCCACTCGCCTTCTCCGCTTCGCTGCTCAAAGCCTCGGAAGTCTCCGCCTTTGCCGCAGCGCTCTGATTGCCGGATTTCGACGCATTCTTTTTGCCGCCGCAGCCGGAAACCGCCAGAGCCGCCGCCAGAGAAAGTGAAAGTAACACTATCTTCTGTCTCATCTTCATGCCGAACTCCCTTCTCTTTTCCCCGTTTTTCTGTTGTACTTCCACTGATGCCAAGAAACCTCCGTTATTATATCCTAATTTTTACTATTTTAAAATAACAAAACAGTTAAACTTTCTTAAGGTGCCGTATACCTCCTTCACAACTGCCCCGCTTCGAGTGCGAGCAGATATTTCTTCCGCTCGAGTCCGCCCGCATAGCCGGTCAGGCACCCGTCCGCACCGATGATGCGGTGGCAGGGAATCAGAATGAGTAAGGGGTTATGCGCAACCGCGCCGCCGGTCGCATGGGGCGACACATAGCTTTTTCCCTGCCGCGCGGCAAGACTCTCCGCAAGCTGCTTGTAGCTCGCTGTCCGCCCGTAGGGGACCGAGAGCATCTCCCGCGCAATTTCCTTTCGAAACTCGGAACCGCTGAATGAAAGCCGCGGGTAAAAGTTCGGCTCCCGCCCCGAAAAATAGAGTTTTAACCAGCGCGCGGTCTCCCTAAAAATCGGGAGTGCGTCTGTCGTACATTCCTCTACGGTTTCGCCTTTTAAGAGCGCGCGATCATATTTCTGCCCGTCGATCCAGAGCCCCGAGAGTTTCATGCCGTCGGCACTCGCGAGGGTCAGCGCGCCGACGGGTGAATCCGCGTGCGCGATATACATCATACTTCCTCCTTTCCGGCCGGACGCATTTCGCTTGCCCGGCGCCTCAGTCAAAATCCATCCAGACCATGTGCTTTCCGCAGTGCAAGCAGCGGAACAGGTAGCACTGCATGGAGCCGCCGTTTACGGACTCCCGTATCCACTGCTTTTCGTTCTCATCCCACATGGAATCTTCCAATACTTCTTCGAGCACGCCCAGTATCTTCATTTCCTTGGTGCCCACATCACCGAGGTAGGCGCAGAAATCGCCGCAGTGGGCGCGCCAGTGCTCCTGCTGCCAGCCGATGTAACCGGGTGTTCGATGAATCAGCTCATCGAGACGCGCGGGATCCGAAACTCCTTCATCGACGGAAAACGGATCCTGAAATTCCCCGTCGTATTTCCGCGCGGCTTCTCCGCTCGCTATGCAATTCGGGCAAAAATGACTGTCCGCGTGAAAGCCGTAAAAGGGCCCTTCGTAGTAAATCTTGGTCGGCTTTCCGCAGCAATCACAGGAAATCTCCTCTTTTACCTCTTGAAACACACCGGTCTCCAGCGGATGCGGGTGGTAGCGGAAAAACGGGATTTCTTCCTCCGCTTCGCTCTGCCGCTTTGCTTTCCCTGCCGTTTTCGGGCACTTGACCGCAAAGGTATCGCCCCAATTCTCGGCGTACTCCTTGAGGCTCCCGAGACGCTTTAAGTCCTTCCGATCGCTCTTAATTGCAAGGGCTAACAAGAGCTCATAGGCACTCTTCTTAAAGTTCAGGAGATCGTAGACATCGACCAGCACGCGCTTGGCTTCCGGCGCAGACTCCGCCTCCAAACTTTCCTTCAACGCATAGAGCGCGCGCACGCTGTCCGCATCCTCTTTCTCCCGGTAGCGTTTCGAGCATTCGATATACTGTCTCTGAAATTCATTCATCGCGCTTTCCTCCCAAGTCTCTTGCCGGTAACGCTGCCATTATAACAAAAAGCAGGCGCCGCACTCCAGTATCAGTTTCCGCAGCGCAATGCCATCCGGCGGGATCGTCCCCGCCGCCGCTTCAATGCTAGACTGCCTGTAAAGAAAGCGAGAGCCTATGAAAAAAATAAAGTTATTCACAAGCTGCCTGCTTCTCGTCCCGGGGCTCAGTGCCTGCACAGCAAATAAGGACGCTGCGACAAAAACGAGCGCTACAAGCGCGGCAGCGGAAATGTAAGCCTCGGCACCGAGGAGCGCCTCGCCTTTTTCAAGTCGATTCAGACCGGCAGTGTCAAAGCGCGGAATGAGATTAGCGAAAACGGCGGCAGCGGCCCCCGGATGTATCTCTACACCGAGCAGTACCCGGACGGCCTCGTATTTCACTTTGCCTCCGCGACCGAGCAGACCGCCTTCGAGGAGTACTGCGCGGAACTCGCAGCGCGAGAAACACAGCCGTAACAGAAAAAAAGAGAGGCCTTTGCCGCATCCCAAAGGATGTGGCAAAGGCCTCTCTTTGACTTTTACAGAGCGTGCGCCCTTCTTTCCACCGCGCCGACAGGACAGGCCGTCAGGCAGTTCCCGCAATGCAGACAGTGTTTCCGCTCGATTACATAGGGAATACGCTCTGTCATGATGCAATTCTGCGGACAGACCGCCGCACAACCTCCGCAGCCGATGCAGGCGTCGGTAATGAAATACCCCTCTGCTCTTTTCTCTGCTCCGCCAAAGGTAAAGGAAGCTCTTTCTATCGGCTTCTTCGAAAGGTCGAAGCACTCGCCGCTACCTTCATAAATTTGAAACACCGTCAATGCCTGCATGGATTTTTCTGTCGGATAGATTTCTTTCATATAGGGATTCAGCTCGAACAATCCGGGTATTCTTTCGTTCCCAAGTTCACGCACCTTACCGCGAACGGATACCGCCACGCAGGACATGGTATCCTCACCCTTCAAGGCCGTCAGCGCAAGATATTGCCGCTTGACCAAGCGGTCATAAAAACCCTTGCCTTTCGCCGTCAGAAAATATAGGCCGTGCTCATCCGCATCCATCATATCGATAGCTGCCGTAACGGGCAGGCCTTCATCATCAACGGTCGCTACGATTGTGGTGTGTATTTCTCTGACGATATATTCAAGATAGTTTTTTGCGGTCATAACCGGCATCTCCTTTGAAAAGGACTCCGAAACTTGTCTGTTCCGGAGCCCCGCTTGCGTCAGGTTCCTTTTCCGAGAATATCAGGCATTCCCCTTCGCAGATCTGCTATTGTGTATTGCTTCCATCCAAACGGATGTAATTGGGCAGCTATATTAAAATTTACCGTTCTGATTCTGCCATGTATCTTTCTCAGCGATGGTTTCCATGACATCCCAGTGCTCCGCGATCTTGCCGTCCTTGATTCTCCACAGGTCATAGTAAGAAGTGGGAGCGCCGCCGAAGCTTCCTTCGGAAACTGCCAAAACATAGTTCCCCTCGGCAAGAACCTGATGCACGGTATCGTAAATCATCTGAATGCCCTGCTTGCCAAGCGCTTCGAGTGCCGCGCCGAGACCGGAAAGACCATCCGCAATGCCGCTGTTGTGCTGGATATAGGTATCGCCGTCAAAGTAGGAAGGCGTTTTTTCGGGGGCCTTACCCTGCATGACATCGTGCAGGAAGTTCTTGATGAGCTCGCGGTTTTCCTCGGTCTTATCGAGGTCTTCCAAAGAATTGTATCCGTCAACCTGCGTATGACCCGACTGATTCGGTTCAGCCTTTGCTGCGAGGTTGTCCCAATGTTCGGCAATCTTGCCGTCAGCATCGAAGCGGAAGATGTCGAAAGCGACCTGTTCACCGGCTCCGGCAAAGTTGTAGACGGTCTGCAGAAAGACCTTGTCTCCATCCTCAAAAGCGCGGATGTTGTTAACGGTGGTCTTTACGGGAGCGCTTGCAAGGTAGGCAACGCTGCCTACGAATGCGTCCGCGCCGGTGCCATAGGCGAGGTTATGCTGAATGTAGCCGGGAGCAAGAAGCTCCTTCGCCTTCTCGCTGTCTCCGCTTGCGAATGTGTTGATGAGAGCCAGTGCTTTTTCTTTGTTTGTCATGTTCGTATCCTCCTCAGAAATCTGCGCGTTGTTTTTTGTTGTAATCTTTTTGATTTCATCTTGCAAGCACAATGTATCACGCGGTAGATGTAATGTCAATGGTTATATCAATTTTTTTCAATTTTTTTTCGGATAAATCATCACTTCAATGCTGTCACCCGAAAAACAGGCCGGCATTCCGCGGCTTCGGAGCGGGACAGCTCCATGCGTCGGCTTTCGTAAAGCGCTTCCTGCTTCTTCATCTTCTGCCGGAAGATTGCTTCAAATGCCGTTAGGTGCGAGAATATACTGAAAACGATACAGACCTTCTTACTTTAGCCGTTTACAGCAGTAATATCCGATGCACGCCTTACCGGGCATTGGTCTGCATCCCGCACCGTTCCTTTTTCTTTGTCAGTACAAGATTTCGCAAGGTTTCCATTTTTATTCCTGCACTTAATGCGGTGATCCGATACATTTTACCTAAGAGTTGATACAAAAAAGCAGCAAATCTTTTTCAAGACTTACTGCTTTTTGCCGCTATCGCGAAAGAGCCGTTCAATTATTATGCGAGGATAGACCTCTACTTTCAGCCAAGTTACGCAACATCCCGGTTTCAAAAAATAGCAGATACCCATACTCCCATTGCTTATATTAGTCTGAATACAATAACAATGATGCTGACAATCGTTATTCCGAGCGATATCAGAATTCTTGCAGGGCTAAAACCGTATAGCCTTTCTGGATGCTGTGTATCGTAACGAAGCTGCACGGTGCTTCCGATTTCAGAGGAAAACGGAACCTGTATGCTCTTTCGAGAAATATACTGTTTCCCATTAACCTTATAAGCAAGCTGTGCCCATTTTGAATTGTGAAAAGCAGTCGTGCTCGGAATCGCGGTCGTATAGGATATAATTGTGCCGGTCGTTGTTGCTGATTTATTTTGGATCAACAGGAGATTGACCAAATTGTAGACTCAGAACAGAAAAGCTATTACCGCAATGGCACCGAAGAAAAAAATCTCATTTGACATCTTCATTTTTGGCATGTTAGCTCCTTTCCTTGACATCAATCAGTAAAGATGTTCACAGCTCCTTCCGGGAAAAAATACGGATAGACAGAATCATTGACAGCATAAACATGACAGCGCCGGAAATGCCGACAACAATTGCAGTCATAAGATTTGACGAACCTTGCAGAAACTCTATGATATGATGCAAATCGGGGTGAAATAAGCGTACAAGAAAAGTAGGTCCCATTGAAACAAGCAATATAGCAGCAGAAATCACAAGCTGTCCTTTTGTAGCCCCGTATTTGATCATAATCGGAGTATATATGCCGTAAAGAACAGTACTGATCAAAAAGACCGTCAGAGCTTCCGTAACATTCAAGAAATTGAACCGAGGATAAACGGCTGCGATAACTGAGTAAATAGCAAGACTTGCGCCATAGAAGATTAAATAACAGAGGTATCTGGCGATAATGTAGCTTTTCCGGGAATATGGCGCTGCACAAAGAAGCGCTACTGCTTTTGGGCTCTTTTCTTCTTCCATTGCAACAGATTGCATAAAAAGAATCTCTGTCAAAATGACCATGTATAAACAGGATATTATTTCAATCCCCGCCATTTGTGCTGCATTAACCATCAAGATAATCGGAACGAGAATGCTGACAGCTAAAAACGCCGCTGCCATCTTTTTTACCAACAAAAAGTCCTTTCTCACAAGATTAGCGACCATCACTCTTCCCTCCGACATACGCGAGCATAATATCTTCAATGCTTGCTTTTTCAAACAACACGCCCGGCATTTCTTTTTTGACGTCCGCAATCCGATCTGTTAATGCCGAAAATCCATAAGTTGAGATCTTCAGATTTCTGATTAGTCTTTTGTTTCGGTCGTTTAGTAATGCGACACTGCCTTTCACGATGCGGAATGTATCAAGGAGCTCATCTTTACTCTGCTGAAATACAATTTTCCCGCCGTCAATGAGAATAAGTACATCTGCGACCTTATCCAAATCAGAGGTGATGTGTGTTGAGAAGAAAACTCCCTTTCCTCCGTTTTTCATGTAGTCCATGATAATTTCCAGGAATTGCCTTCGCACAAGTGGATCAAGTCCGCTTGTTGGTTCATCCATAATCAGAAGTTCAGCCTGATGGGAAAGCGCCAGCACAAGGGCATATTTCATTTTCATCCCGCCGGAAAGTGTAGAAATCTTTTGCTTTGGGTCAAGATTGAACTTTTCCATGTAGGCGCGATAATCGGCATCACTCCATTTGGAATAGGCCGGAGCAACAATGCTTTTCATATCCTCCATGGACAGGCCGTCATAGAAATAGCTGCCATCCATGATGATGCCAAGGCGATCCTTGATTTCCCGTTCATGCTTATCCGCATCTAAGCCAAAAATCTTTATTGTCCCAGATTCCTTATGTGCCAAATTGAGAATGGAACGTATCGTCGTGGTTTTCCCTGCACCGTTGGCTCCGATGAAGCCGGTGACACATCCCTCCGGCAAGGAAAAAGAAATGCTATCAAGCGTAAAAGTCGGATACCTTTTCACAAGACCATTCGCTTCAAGAATATTGTCCATGGCTAATCCTCCTCATACATAATATCCACCATCGCATACAGCTCATCTTTTTCGATATCAAACAGCTTTGCGTTATGAACAGCCTTTTGTAAATCCTGTTCGATGATGCGGCGTTTGAAATCCCGAAGTAGTTCCGGATTGCCCCTCGAAACAAAAGTTCCCCTGCCCGCTTGACTGAAGGCAAACCCCTCTTTTTCCAATTCATCATAGACGCGGCGAATCGTCAGGACGCTTACATGGACATCGTTTGCAAAGTTTCGAATGGATGGTAAGAGTTCTCCATCCTCCAGCTCACCTTTTAAAATCGCTTCCTTAATCTGTTCTTTGATCTGTATATACAGCGGAACATCCAATGAATTGGATACAATTATGTTCATATGATTTCGCACCTCAACTGTGTATTCCGTATATACACAATATATACTCAAGGCACATTATTGTCAATAAACAATCGGAATTTTTACGGAATAGCAAGACTTTATTTCCGTCATTTTGTCATTGGTTTTTTATCATGCACAGCCAATCGATTGTTCATGGGGTTGGAGAGTAATGTTGCTCTGCCAAGGTAAGAGTCAAGTATTTTTCACAGCGAAAAAAGAGCTTCCCGCCGCAGCGGAAAGCTCTCTTTTCTGTTCACTATTTGCCCTTGTCGTTTTCGGACTGCTCTCAGTCTTCCACCAGCGAGCTCTCGAGGTAAGCCATCACGAGGGCCTCGGTCGCATCGATCGACTCCTTATTGGTGCGCTCATAGGAGTGACTCGACTCAATGCCTGCGCCGAGCAGCGCGTGCTTAATCTCCGCGCCCGCGTTCAGCGCTGCGGAAGCGTCGCTGCCGTAGTAGGGGTAGATGTCCACGCGATACGGAATCTTCTTTTCCTTCGCGAGGTTCACGAGCTTCTGGCGGAATGCGTAGTGATAGGGGCCGGAGCTGTCCTTTGCGCAAATCGAGACCGTGTACTCATCGGTCTGCTGATCGTCGCCCATGGCGCCCATGTCGCAAGCCAGGAATTCGACGACCTTCTCCGGAATCGAGGAGTTGCAGCCGTGTCCCACTTCCTCGTAGACCGAGAACGCGAAGTGAGTCGTGTACGGAAGCTCGATTTTCTCCTTGCTGATGCGATCCAGAATGTCGAGGAGAATCGCAGCGCTCGCCTTGTCATCGAGGAAACGGCTCTTCACAAAGCCCTTCTCGGTAATCAGCGTGCGCGGATTGAAGGAGACAAAGTCGCCGACTTCAATGCCAAGTGCTCTGGTCTCCGCCTCGTTTGTCACCTTCTCGTCGAGGCGCACTTCCATATTGTCCTGGTTTCTCTCGGCCGTGCCCGCATCCTTATAGACATGGCAACTGGTCTGATGAATCAGAATGGTGCCGCCGATTTTCTTGCCGTCGGCCGTGTGCACGAGGCAATTCTCTCCCTCAATCATGTTCCAGGGATAGCCGCCGATCTGCGCAAGCTTTAAGCGTCCGCTCGGCTTCACCGCGCGCACCATTGCGCCGAGGGTGTCGACATGCGCCGTCACCATGCGCTGATGCTCATCGTCCTTGCCCTTCACTGTTACAATGACCAGTCCCTTTTCCGTATGCTTCACCGGGAAACCGAATTCCTTTGTCTTTGCAAGCAAGTACTCCTGCACTTCCTTCGTGAAGCCGGTCGGAGAGGGAATTGCCAAAATTTCCTGTAAATATTTCAATGTTTGAGACATACCATTCCTCCTCACAAAAAATAAGATGCCCGGCAGCGGGTATTTCGTCAATTTGCAAAAGCTATCTTAGCACAGCACACGATGCTTGTGTAGCATTTGCCAGAATTTTATTGCTGTCGCAGTTTCAGACAGTCCGGGCAGCCGCCGGTACAGAGCTCACAGGAGAGCTCCTCCGGCACCAGCTGCTCAAAGCGCCTGCCGTCAATCTCGAAATGGTAGAGCTTGGACGAAGCCCGCGCGAGGAGCGCATTCGTCTCATCGAACAAAAGATAGGTCACTGTCTCCCCGAATACATCGTCCTCATACTGCGTGACAAACAGGCGGTAGCTGTGCCCGCCCATCCGGAAGGCAACGCGGTTCCGCTCTGCCCTGCAGTCCGTAACCTCTGTCTTTACCAGGCCCGCGCGGGCAATGACGGCCTCGAGAAGCAGTTCCAAGTGCCTGACACGAAAGGTCTTCTCTTCGATTTCTCTCATGCTCCCTTCTTCAAAACCCGATAGTCCTGCATCATCCGATCGTTCTCCATCAGGAAGGTGCGCGCGGTCGGCTGGTTCTCGTCGATGTCATAGAGCCCCATCAGGTAGGCGTTCAAACTCGCGCGGTTCTCAAAGCGCAGCGCGCGGTACTGCTTCTGAAACGCCAGTTTCTCGACAAACAGGAGCTTTCCGCTGTCTTCCGACACCAGGACCCCGACATGACCCGGAAACAGAATATTTTCTTCCGGCGTGAGTTTTGAGTGCAGCCAGACCGTGACAATGCTCGCTTTTCCGTCCGCAAAGGAAATACCTCGCTCCTTCCAGGCTTTCCGCACCTGTTCGCACTGTACGCTCGTGTCCTTTGTATCGGCCGCCGACACTTCCGCAAAGAGACGCTCAAATTTGCCGTTGTCTCCGCTACTCCAGAGCTCTACCGGCGCCTTTTGAATCGCCTCCAGATCCAGAAACAGATTTTCATCGGCGCTCTCCGCCGGCGCCGTGCCGCCCTCTACCTTGACGAGGGAGCGCGCGAGCATAAACGCGGTAATCCGGCAATTCGTTCCGACAAAATCCGGATAGGCCTTCTCCCAGCGGTCTGCCATCACATCCTCATCCACGGCATCGCCGACCGCGCTCTGAAAGCGCTCCACCTCGCGAAAAAACTCCTGACTGTCTTCCGCCGGAATCCCCGCCCCGCTGAGCGCCTGTCGCACTTCCGCCTGGCCGCTCTGCTCCTGTAAATTGATCTCAACCGGTTCACTCACGCGCCCGTTCTTATGAAAAGAGCTGCAAGCCATGAGGCATAGCCCCATGAAACTCGCAGCTGCGAGGCTGAGTGCTCTCTTGCCCACCCGCATTACGCCTGATGGGCTGCGACGATCTCTTTGATCTTCGCAATCAGCGTATTCACATCGATACCGGAAGTCTGCGACACCTGCTCCAGATTAACCTGGCTCACAACCGCCTTTGCGAGCGGGTTGTTGAGCGCCGCGAACTTGTCGCTGTACTTGACGAGCTCGTCCTTTAAGAACGGGTACTGCTTGAAGAGCTCCGCGAGTTTGGTCAGATTGTTGATATCCATGATTGTCTCCTTTCCGAGGCAGCCTGCTGCCTCTCAAGCGCTATCAAACAGCAATAGCGACAGAACCGGATGTCCTGTCGCTATAGTATAGCAACCCGCTCCACTTTTTTCCATATCTTTTCTGTGAAGCTTTTCCGACCTTCGTCAGTGTTCCGGATGCTGTACCGAATCGACAATCAGCGCAATCATCAGTACGCGGAGCACATTTCTCTCATCCGGCACATCGATTGCATAGGTGTCGCGAACTTTGAGATAAGCCTTGGAGATATTCGCAATCTCTCTGCCTTCCGCATCCGTCACTTGGTATTCGTGGTCCATGAAGTTGCCCTGTACCGTCCAGCCGGACTCCTCCAATTCGTAACGCGCGCGAAAGAGCGTGACTTTCTTGGCCATCCGATCTATCTTCTCGCCACCCGCGAAGAAATTATAGTGCGGCAAGAGGTGAAACATCTCGAACTTCGTATAGCCGAGTTCTTCACCCTCGGCATTCTGAATGCGAAGCTCCGGCGCAAGCGCAAACTTTCCGTTGACCTGAAAGAGCTTCTGTCCCGCCTCGTCAAAAATCTCATAGTGATCCAGAATCGAAAAAAGACGCTGGCGCATGATAACTCTCATTGCATTTTTCTCCTTTGACACGCGGGCAAACACGACACCGTCCCGCTATGCCTGCCAGTATAGCATCTTTTCCGGGTCTTGCCCGGAATATTTCGGCGCGAGCTGCGTCACGGCTCTGCTGCTTCCTGCGATGTCTCCTCGATATCCGTATCCCAGAAATGGTAAATCAGATTTCCCGACCACTGCTTTTTGACATAAGGTTTCATCAGATACTGCCGCTGCGGATAGTAGAGCGGTATGGCCATGCAGTCATCCTTTGAGAACAGCGTATCCGCCTTCGCGTAAAAAACAGCGCGGTCCGGCTCATAGGGCTCGCGCCTCGCGTCATCGAGCCAACGATCCACCTCGGCGCTGCGCCCGAAGAGCGCATCCGCCGGCAAATTCGCACTGTGGAAATAGGGATACAGTGCCTGATCGCCTTCGGGGTAGGGATACCAGTTCTCCTGCCAGACGAGATCCACCTGCGGGTCGTTCAGCGCTTCCGCACAGCGCGCTTCGTCTGCCCCCTCGAGCTTCAAGCCGATGCCGACTTTTTCCCACTCCCGCTTCACTTCCCGCATGAATTTCAGATTTTGCCGCGGCACCACCGCGGTGAGCGTAATCTGCCCGCCGTAATAGCCCGCTTCCTCGACCGCCTCTCTCGCTCTCTTATAGTCGTAGTAATTCTGATTTCTCGCATTGTTGTGCCCCGGCACGCGGATGTGCAGCAGGGAACTCGCAGGCAGCCCCGCGCTGTCAAGCGCCTTGTCAATGCAGCGCCTGCGGGCCAGACCTACGGTCATGGCCCAGCGGAGCCGACCGTTCTTCAGTTTTGCACTGCGCGGATTCATGCGCAGCGAAATCAGTGCGACCGGATGGTGAATGTGCACTTCATCCTCCAAAGTCTTTTTGCAACGTCGATACTGCGCCGCATTGATCGCCGTAAAATCGACCTTGTTATGCCGGTATGCGGCAAGGCGCTGCCCGTCATTCTTATAGTACAGCACACGGAGCTCATCCAGCTTTGCCGCGGTGCCGTGGTATTTCTCGTTCCGGACCAGAACGCACTCCCTGTCCCCCTGCTCTTTCAGCAAAAACGGGCCCGCCCCGAGCAGTTTCCCCTGTTTGCCCCAGCCATCACCCGCCGCCTCGCAGGCCGCCTTCGGATACACGGCCGCTGCCGAGAGCCCGAGATTCTTTAAAAAAGGCGCATAGGGATATTGCAGCCGTACGGTGAAATGTCTGTCATCCTGCACCGTGATGCCGCGAAGTTCGCTGCTCTCCCCGCGCTGCACTTCTAAAGCCCCGTCAATCATCGAAAAATAAGTTGCCGCGGGCGATGCTGTCTCCGGGGACAACAGCCTCGTCAGGCTGAAACGCACATCCTCCGCGGTCAGCGCCGTGCCGTCGGAAAAACAGAGCCCTGGCTTCAGGACAAAGCGATATTCAAGCCCGTCCTCCGAAATCTCCGGGAAATCCGCCGCAAGCGCAGGCTCCAGCAGACGCTCGTCCGTAAAGCGAAACAGACCCTCCGCGACCTCATCCGCAATTAGAGAGACTTCCGGATTGTCCGAGCGCTGCACATCGAGACAAGCGCCGGGCTGCACCACCGCAACGCGAAGCACCTTTTTTCCACCGAAATCCGGCGGCAGAGCCGCCTGCTTCTTCTGACAGCCGCAAAGCGCTAGGACAGCAAGCAGGCAGAGCGCCGCCGCACATCTCGCGTATTTGCCCCCTCGTCGTATCCTCATGGTCTTTTCCTCTTCAGAATCTCTGCCTGCATCGCTGCGCTTGCGGCACTGTCCCAGTCCGCACAGTGCTGCCGAAATTCCGCGATGTGATCCCGGTGCTTTGCAAACTGCTCGCGCCGCTTGTCCGTGACCGCCATCATATCTTCGAGATTTGAGCACACCCCGAAACCGAAGCGGATGCCGCGAAGCTTTGCCCAGAGCTCCCGGAGCGCCGCTTCCCGCTGCTCTGCGCGGGAAATATAACTGTCCAGAAGTCCTATCACTTCGTTCGACTTTTCAAGATCGATTGAGAGCCTTCCGCTTCGCACCGCGAGCGGATCCCGCGGCATAGCCGGAAACGCCTCGAGCGACAGGCGCCGCGGCATCGGGCTGCCGAGCGGCGGCAGTTCGAGTTTCATACTGTCCGCCAGATTCCCGAAGACCTCGCCGAGGCGCGCATTGCTCTCCTCTGCGGCCGCTATCTTGCCCTCAATGTCATGTGCCCCTACTTCATTCTGCTCTTTCAGCGCCTGCAGCACCGGATGCGCCTTCAGCGCCTTAAGGTCCTCCGCCAGCATGCCGCAGGTGAGACCGGCCATCTGTCCGCACGCCACCGCGTTCTTTCTGCAGAAACTCTGCAGCTCATCCAACTTCTGCGTCTCGCCCGGCTTGTCCTTCGCTCCTTTCCGCAGCACTGCCAGCGCCCAGATTTCGAGCGCATCCCGAAGACCGATGCCGTCCGGCATTGTCTCGGCGCTTTTCGCGTCTTTTCCGTCTTTTTTCTTCTTAAAATATTTGCTCTGCAAGCCGTGCAGCGTGTAGGCAGTCGTCAAAGCCCCCGCCAGATTCGAATTCAACTCATCCAAATCCCTCTGCAGCCCGTCCTCGATGCCGTTTGTGACAATCGCGCCAAACCGATTCATCCTAAGTCTTTTCCGGAAATTCTCCGCGAGCTTTTTGTACTGTCCCAGTTTAATCTCGAGAAGCTCCTTGACGGAGTGCTTCTCCAGCACAAAATAGTCGATTACCGAGGCGCTGAGCAACATACCGCTCCCGAGAAGACTCCGCTTTAAGGCGAAAAAGGCGGAAAGTTCCCGCATCGCATTGTCCCATCCTGCCTCTTTATCCGCCTTTGCAAGTGAAAGCCGCAGTCTGGTCTGACTCGCCTGAAATGCCCTTTGCACCGCATAGTCGAGGCACTCCGCAAACATCGGATTCTCTTTCTGCAGTCTGCTTCTCAGGCTGTCCAGATCCCGTTCTAACTCCTCCTTGCATCCGTCAAAGAGTCCCTCCTCCAGAATCACCTCTTCGGTAATCCGGAAAAAGAGTGTCATGCCCTCCTCAATAATTTTCGCATTTTCCGCCGCCGTCTTTACGTCATCGGCGCCACGCTTGCCGCCGCCCATGAACTCCTGCGCGAGCAGCATGAGTGCCTGTATGACAAGTTCCCGTTCTTCCTGACTCAATTCCAGCATAATGCGCTCGGAAATTTTCCGCACCAGGACATGTACCGGTCCGTCCGGTTCCGCTGCAATCGGCGCGACCTGCATTTTCCCGTCCGGCCCCTCGACCAGAAAGGCATCCGGATAATGGTCGTGGAAGGGATCCAGGAGCGCCTCCAGCATATTATAGTCCGCGCACTGCCGCACCACACACTCGCCGGCGATATAGCCGTAGCGCGGGTTGTACCCGAGCGCGCTGACCGGATCGTTGCTCCCGCGAATCAGCACGATTTTATCGCGATAACTCTGAAACGCCGCCATGCCGTCCTGATATACCACATCCTCGACAAATTCCGGGGAGGTCTGGGGTGCATCAATCACATAGGCCAGAGGAATCCACTCGGGGTAGATGCAAACCGCCATCTCCGCCATGAGCCCGCCGCGCGACTGTCCCAGTACTTCAACCCGATAGTTTCGAAATTCCCGCTGAAACTCGGGATCTACACCGGGCGCATCGTGGAGCAGCTCGAGGTACTGCATGGTTGGAACCGTCATCGAGGAAACCGCCTCAAAGGCCCTGTTGCCGTGCTCGCAGCGCCCCGTCCAGAGCGCATAGTTGTTCGCGTGATCATGCCAGTCCCGCGCCGTTGTCCCGCGAAACCCGATGCGATATCCCTGCTTAAACCCCTGCGCCTCGCTGCCCTCATACTGAAAGACAGCGTTCAGCTGGTAATCCTTTTCCGTCATATGTGTGATTTCTCTATCCGAAAGCCCCTGCGCTTTCAGCATGTTTTTATTCATATAGCAGCTGATGTTCGAGACCTTAATCCCCCCGAGTTCCGGGTAGCCCTTTTCCTCGCTGATGCAGGCCTTCAGGGTGGCAAATTCGTGCTTTTCGGCCTCGCTGAGAAAATTGGGATTCTTTGCAAGTCTTTCGTCTATCTTCGAAACGATTTCCCGTATTGATTTGGGATCATTTGCAAATCCATCCTTCTCCAACTCTAGCGCTTGAAGTGGCATATAGAGCACCAAATCGCAGGTATGAATCTGTAGTTCTTCTCGATTGCGACGTTCTTCTTCACTCATTGTTATCTCCGGCATGCTCCCACCTCTCTTTCATCTCCATATTCTCATATTCCCATATTGGCCGAATACGCTCGACAGAGAACCTGTTAATATCGTTCGTGCTATGTCCGATTACTTTGCCTTCCTGATCAAAATAGCGAACATACAAATCAAGCCCCCAATTGCGCTCTACCATGCGTTTTCTCAGTACCTCGATGGCCTCTTCGCTTTTTGTAAAATCACCCTGTACATTCAATGCGATTGAAAAACCCTCTGCTGTATTGAGATATTCCTCCAGTCCAGTTTCCGGTCCGTAATCCTGCCAGTCCGGCATCAGTATGGCACCACCAGATATCGTATACTGCCCCTTCCCAAAGGCCTCATCAAAGAAGGGGACATAAGCTTCCCACATCTTTTTCTGATACCATAGACACATATAGTTATCCAGGTAGTGAGCGCCGTTTTCATCCCACCAGTAATCTCGCTCAATCGGATAATAACAATAGTCGGCTCCGTTCGGAAACTTCTCCGAATAGAATTTCACAGTGCTCACGCCATCCGGTCTTTCTTCATTTTCAAAATAAAAGCGAAAACGATCCCCCAGTTTCCGATACTTCCGGTTCATATACTGTTCCACAGCATGGGCATACCCGAGGCGTCGTTTTTCCTCCCGATAGACGCATTTCCCCAGCTGCACTGCCAGCCACAGCGCCAAAAGCGGCAGCAGAATGCGCTTTATCCGCTTCTTTTGCCTGCGCTCCTGTTCCTCCCGCCCGCGTTCTTCCGTCGTCATGATTTCTCCTCGAAATAACTTTCTGCTCTATGTCTGCTATATACCGGCGCCAGCATGTTCCCACCTCTCTTTCATTTCTCGATTTGCATATTCCCAATCGATTTTTTCCTGTTCGGGCGTGTATATATTCATCGATATATAGTCGACTGCTATTGCATTGTTATTCTGATCGTAATAGCGAATCGATAACCCCAGTCCCCAATTACGCTTTACCAGACCATCCCTTATGATTTTCAGCGCTTCATCCGCATGCATAAAATCTGCTGTTGTATCGATTGCGATATCTGCATTATCAAGTGTATTTATGTATTCCTCCAAGCTTGTTTCCGGACTGTAATCTTGCCAATTCCACTGTGTGAGTGCAGGGAAATTCTCCACCACTTTATAGTTCCCCTTACCAAATGCCTCGTCAAAAATCGGCGTATATGCTTCCAGCACTTTATCGCGAAAAATCAGCGTCGCATAATTATCGCGGTAGTGTATTCCGTCCTCATCTTTCCAATAATCCAGCAAAATGCTAAAAGTCGGGTATACACTCCTTCTTGGGTAATGATCAGAATATAAACGCACTTGATACATATTCTCTATCTCTTTTCCGGATTCCGGTTCAAGATGAAAGTGATCCCCAAATTTCCGATACCGCCGGTTCATATACTGTTCCTCTTTGTAGGCGTAACCGAGTCGACGCTCTTCTTCCCGGTAAATACATTTTCCCAGCTGCACTGCCAGCCACAGCGCCAAAAGCGGCAGCAGAATGCGCTTTATCCGCTTCTTTTGCCTGCGCTCCTGTTCCTCCTGCCCGCGTTCTTCAGTCGTCATCGTCCTCATCCTCGTGGTAGCGTTCATCTTCCGCTTCGAGGTCCTCGATTTCCTGCCGCAACTGCTCCATCCAGTTCCGCATGGAGAGATTCAGGTCCGCGTGGCGCTCAAATTCCTCGTTCGTAATGCCGCGAAGCCGTTGCCAGAGCTGCTCCCGCAGGAAATCCGACACATAGAAAGCCTCTTTTTCCATCGCCAGAATGGAATCACCGGCCTCCCGTTCTCCGCCCAGCAGATTACTTAAGGACACTGACTTGTGATAGCATGCCTCCAGACGTATGCGCTCTGCCTTACAACAGCGTATATCCTCACACCGACAGCTCATTCCGACCTCCTATCCGTTTTGACCGAAGTTCACCACTTAGTTGCAGTTACAATATACTTATTTTAACTTTTGTATATATTTGTGTCAATATTTATTCCAATTTTCAAAGCTGATACGCCTTTATATTTATGGCTTTCCTACAAACCGCAACACACTTCCTTGGAGTTTTCGTAATTTTTCGTACAAAAAAGACAGCTGTCTTTTGACAGCTGTCTGCAATGCGGATTTCCGGCGCTTCTTTCGATACACTGATTCCCGCTCGCTTATGCCTCTTCCTTCCCCCATACCTCTTCCGCAATTTCCTTGACGAGGCGGAGTTTTGCAAACTGTTCTTCCTCAGTCAGCTTGTTGCCGATTTCACAGGAGGCAAAGCCGCACTGCGGGCTCAAACAGAGGTCGCGAAGCGGCACATACTGTGCGGCCTCATAAATACGGCGCTTAATGAGCTCCTTGGATTCGAGCTCCGGACGCTTGCTTGTGATGAGCCCCAGCACCACCTTCTTGCCGCGCGGAATCTCTTTTAAGCTCACGAAATTGCCGGAGCGCTTGTCATCAAACTCGAGATAAAAAGCGTGGACATTTTCCTGCGCAAAGACATAGGGCGCCACCTTGTCATAGGGGCCGCTGCTCGCATAGGTCGAGTGATAATTGCCGCGGCAGATGTGGGTGTTCACGACCAGATCCTCAGGCAAATCCTCGAGGGAGAGGTTATTGACCTTCAGGTAGCGCTCCGCCTCCTGCTCAAGTGTTGCGCCGTCGCCCTCGCGTATTTTCCAGTAGCCTTCCTCATCCACGATCATGCCCCAGGTGCAGTCATCGAGCTGGATGTTCCGACAACCCGCCGCATAGAGATCGAGGTACACTCTGTGATAGGCCGCCGCGAGATCGCGGAGCAGTTCCTCCTCGTCCGGATAGAACTCGCGGGTAATCCGCGCATTGTCCTCGCGGAAGAGCTCGGCGAGGGTCTGCGCCGGAGCGGGCAGGGTCTGCTTCGCAATTGTGTTCTCGTCCTCAAACTGCTTCACGAAGAGATAGTCCTGTACGATCGGATGGTTCTCACCGCTGATTTTTCCCGTCATGCGGCAGGAGCCGTGCGTGGTCTCCTCCCCCTTAAAATAATAGCCGTGATCCAGCTCAATCTCCTCGATGCCGTTGAGTCCCCACATAAAATCGAGGTGCCAGTAACTCCGGCGGAACTCGCCGTCCGTAATCACGTGGTACCCGAGTGCCTTCTGCTTCTCGATTAAATCCGTGATGCAGGCATCTTCCACCTTGCGAAGTTCTTCGCGGGAAATCTTTCCCGCATTCCAATCGGCTCTCGCCTGCTTTAAAGTCTCCGGGCGCAAAAAGCTCCCGACGTAGTCATATCGAAAGGGTGTTGTCCACTTGCTCATTGTTGAATCCTCCTTGCTTGTTTCTCATGTCCCTTATTGTAGCGACTTGTTCTTCTCTTGAAAAATATTTATAATATCTTGAAAAGCATAACTAATTCCTATGAAACGAGGTGTGTTCCATGACTCTGCGTCAGCTCCGCTATATCGATATGATTGCCAAGCGCGGCTCTCTGACCGCCGCCGCCGAAGCCCTGTTTGTGACCCAGCCCTCGCTGACTGCCGCCCTCCGCGAACTCGAACAGGAGCTCGGCATCACCCTCTTTCTCCGCTCCCGGAAAGGGCTCTCGCTCACCCCTGCGGGAGAGGAATTCCTCGGCTACGCGCGCCAGATTCTGGATCAGGTGTCTCTCGTCGAGCAGCGCTACACCGGCGAAGCGCGCGGGCGCCGCCACTTCTGCGTCTCCTCCCAGCACTACTCGTTTGCGGTCGAGGCCTTTGTGGCCCTCTTAAACGCCTACGGCGGCTCTCAGTACGAATTCCACATGCGGGAGACCGAGACCTACCGCATTCTGGAAGATGTCGCCAAGGTCCGCTCGGAAATCGGCGTCCTCTATCGGAATCAGTTCAATGCAGCGGTGTTGCAGCGAAACTTTCAGGAGATGAAACTCTCCTTCACGCCCATCTGCCGCGTGAAACCGCATGTCTTTCTCGGGACACAGCATCCGCTCACAAAAAAAACGGAGATCTCGATGGAAGATCTCCGCGACTATCCCCGCCTCTCCTATGAGCAGGGACAGCACAATTCATTTTACTTTTCCGAGGAAATTCAAAGCGCCGCCGAGTCCGACAAGGACATCGTGGTCTGCGACCGCGCGACTCTCTTTAACCTCTTGATCGGCATGAACGGCTACACCATTTGTTCCGGTATCATCAACACCGAGTTAAACGGCGAGAACATTGTCGCGCGTCCGCTTGCGGTCGATGACTATATGGAACTCGGTTATGTTCTGCCGAAAGAACGCCCGACCAGTGATCTGACGCTCGCCTATATCGACCTTCTGCGACAATTTGTGCGCTGAGCTTTCAGGATTCGTCACTACCATACGGCTCCTCCGTGTCTGTCAGGACCTGATTCCAGTTCCCGCTGTTCCGCAGTTTCTCCGCCAGTTTATAGGCCGGAACGCGCGTTCCGAACAGACCGTTCAGCTCTTTTTCCAGCACCTGCAGGGACATGCGCCCGCGGACAGCGGCGAGCCATTCACACATCCGGCTTAAGCTAAGCGACGCGCTGTTTCGCGACAGGATGAGCCCGCCCGCCACCGAAAACGATGATATGCCCGCCTGTTGGCGCATGATACAGGTCAGCATCCAGTCATTGCCCCGAAGCCGCCGTATCAGCGGGAATTTTTTGACTTTATTCCAGAGACTCCTGCCGTTAAAATACGGCAGTTCATAGTAGGCAGACATCAAGGTCTGGATGGCCCGGATGTCCTCAACTTTGAGTCCGTACACCTCCTCGACCTTGCGCCGTGATATCAGAACGCGCGGTGCGGTCTCGATATAGTCCAGATTCTGCTTCTTTTTTTCGAGCACAGTCGCGAACATGGCAAGATCAAGAAGCCGCCGGTCCAACAGTTCAAGATTAATCTTATCCGCTGTGAACACCAGCTGCTCAAAAAAGCGGAGCGCCGTACCGTAGGCGGCGTCATAGGCATAGGTGGTGTTCAAGGTATAGCCGATGGCGCGAAACGCCACAGCATTGATGGCTTCCTCCGAAGTATGCGAACAGACCCGCAAAAACAATGTCTCGAGCTCGTCGATGAACCAGATCTGTTTTTTGGCGAGCGCCGCGCGCAACGGCTGGACATCCCGCGGATCGATGCCCGGCACATCAATCACATACATTCCGTCGGTGTAATATTGGTTGACGGTATTGTAAATCAGCGGATTTCGCTGGGAGCTCTCCCGCCTGACGCCGTAGCGCTCCTCATAGGCCGCATAATAGGCCTGGAAGGACACCGGCGAAAGTTCCCGCAGCAACTTCAGCGCCTGCTCATCTTCGGAGGCCTCGCCGATCACCAGCATGGGCACCCGGCGGCACCAGATGCGAAACGCGAGCGAGGTCTGCGCGGCAACTGCGGACTTGATGACATAGAAGAGCTCGTGACTGTCCAGAATGCCAAGCTCTTCCATCAAATCCGGGTAATCGCGAAAAATCAGATCGGCGGAAATCGCCATATTCTGATACCGCCTGAAATCAATCGCCTCAAAGAGACGCGAGGCCCGAACGGGACACCAGCGAATCAGATTTTCGCGGTTGTATACGATATTGGGCGCATTTCTCAGATAGTTTTCGAGGGTGCGAATGTTGAACTGCAGCCGCTCCTTCTGATAGCCCCTGGCTTCGATATAGCGGTAATACTTCTCTTCCAGTTCTTCGATGCTGAGCGGCGTGTTGCGGTTTGCGATCAATACGCGCTTAACTACCTCGGCCTTGGAGATATTTTCCCGCGCATTTTTTGCATTCTCTTCTACCAGGAATTCCCGCAGTCTGCGCCGCCAGAGGCCGGTGTAGGTCGATAGCGACTCCGTTTCCAATTCTGCTTTGCCGTGCGGATAACGAAGCGAGAGGAACTCATAGCCCTCCGCACTCACTTCCGGAAACGCCTGTAAAAATCGGGACTTTGGCAGATAAAAATGCTGGTAAGGCTCTGAAAAATAGTCTTCGAAAAGCAACGGAAACTTCTGCATCATGCGCGCCGTGATCTGCCGAATGCGCTCACGGCTCACCTGAAAGCGGTCCCCGATATCCTGCAATGTCTGCCCCTCAACCCGGAGGCGGAGAATCTGTGCCGCGCGCTCATCCTGTTTTCGAATTTTACGGTAGGCCTCCTCGAAGTTATCGCGATACAGGAGAACCATCCCTCTGTTTTTGATCAGAACGCCGCTCTCGATCGAAGTCTCAAGCAGCATAGTCGAGTCAAACGGCAGCTCTAACATGCGCAGGCGCTCCGTGAGTATGGCCTCCGCAATCACGCCGTGGCGGGAGAGCCCCTCCCAAAAGGACCGGAGCGGTCTTTTCAGCTGCGGCAGTAAGAGCACCGTGCGCAGCAGCTCCTGCTTCTCAAACTGCTGCGCCTGCTGCAGCAGTTGCTCGGCCTCCAGATAGTGGTACAGCTGTTCCCAGCGAAGTGCCGTCACCGGATGCAGTTCCGTGCTGAGTTCCTGCAGGCGGCTTTTCAGTCCCTCTTCCACCGTCGCCTCGGATAAGTCCCCGGCCTCTTCGAAATGCTCGTTTAGCCAGCGCGCGACAGCCTCTTTGATTTCATCGACGGATTTTTTCCCAAGTCCCCGCAGGGTCGAAAAAACAGGCACTGCCAGTACGACCCGGTCGAGCGTGCGACAGCCCTCCCGACAGAGCACACGATAGGAGCGAACAGACAGATTGAGCTCTTCGATCGAATGCTTCGACAACTCTTCCCGCTGCTTTTCCGTCAGCGCTATGACCTTTTCTTCTTCCTCGTCCTGCAAGTCTTCTTCAAGGCGCACGCTGCGCCGCTTCGAAGCCACAGGCTGCTTCAGCAAAGTGTCCAAATCCCGCAGCGCGGCCTGAATCTCCCCCAGTGTCTTGACCCCGATGTTTCTTTGCGCCGCAATCTTCTCCATCGGTGTTACCTGCAATTTCTCGACAGAATGGATTCCCATCCGATGTAACACATTGCTCGCGCGAACCGATAAATGCAGCCGTTCGATAGAGATTTCCGCCATACCCTTCCCCCGTGATGATATCGCTTCTCCGTAAAAGTTCGCCCCGTCATTTCAATGTTATTTTATTTACTATAACACAGTTCTTCTCGCTTTTTAAGTCCCGAATACAACAAAAACAGCATGCCCGCAAGCATGCTGTTTCTTAATTTTAAAATGTAAGGAAACGCGCACGGAAGTCCGGCCGCATTGCCGTCAAGCCTCCGGCAAATCGCGAAAATATGCGATACAGGGATAGCCCCCGAGCGTGGTCTTAAGTCCGATGGCGCGGTAAAAAGCATTCGAGACCGCATCTTCCGCATCCGTAATCAGGAGAAACTGCCGCACACCGGCGAAACGTTCCGAAACCTGTCGCATGAGTTCCCGCCCTATGCCCTTTCTCTGCAAGGCGGGCGTTACAATCAGATCCTGCACATAGAGTATATACGCCCCGTCGCCGACGCAGCGGACAAAGCCGACCAAAGCGCCGTCTTCAAAAGCGCCCAGCAAAAAGAGGGACTGCTCCAGCGCTCGCCGCAACGTCTCCTCATCTTCCAGATAATTTGTCCAGCCGCAGGCCGCATAGATTTCCCGCACTTCCGCCAGGCATTCCGCACCGAATTCCTGATAGGTCAGCATAATGAGCACCTCCTGTAACAATCCTTCCGTCCGTTTTCGCAGTCACATAAACTACGCTGCAAGCCACACGACGGTTGATTACAGTATAACACGGAGAAGGGCGCTGCGATATCGCAGCGCCCTTGCAAAATGCCGGTGTAGAGTAGTCTCCTTATTTGTTCCGATTACGCCTCCCAGAACAGTTCGTCGAGGGTCTTATCCAGTGCGTGACAAATCGCAAGACAAAGCCGTATGGTCGGGTTATAATCGCCCTTCTCGATTGCGTTTACGGTCTGGCGACTCACGCCGACCAGATCCGCGAGTTCCTGCTGCGATAAATCCTTTGCCGCGCGCGCGGCTTTCAGGCGCAGATTTTTCATTGCTCCTCCTCTCGGCGGTTCATCACGTACTTGATGAACTGCAGTAAGAGCATACCCGCAAAGAAGATGCCAAGCAACAGCGGGAGCAGAGAAGTCGCCGAATACCGCCCGTTAATTCTGAATCCACCCCTCATTATTTGATGGAGGCTCTGCGCGAGCGAAAGCAGGGCCATGGCAAGCCAGAGAATCAGCACGCGCTTTTCCTTTTTCTCCCCGCGGAAGCTCCAATAGGCATCGTGAAAGAGGCAGTAAGCAAAGAGCACCAACCCCGATAACAGCAAAATCGCAATCGGGATGACCCCCGGCGACACAAAGCGCTCCGTCTGCTCCTCAAAGCCCGCATAGAGCATGAGCAATGCAATGAGAGTCATATAGGCATACTGAAAGCCGCGGCCGCGCGCAATCAGCTGGCGCTCATCGTAGACCACGGTCCCTTCCTTATCCCGCTTGCGCTTCAGAAAATAGAGCAGCACGCCTGCCGAAAGCATACCGCAAATCATACCTGCATAATAAGAACTCATTTTTCTGTCCTCCTCTCAAAATATAAGTGACACAATGTCGTCTATATTTTACATCATCAAAATAGCACTGCGACTCATTTGTGTCAAGTATATATTACTTTTTGTCGTCGGAAGACTCAGCCTTGTTTTCTTTCGAAATACCCCCTATACTGTCTCGGAAGGCTTTTAGAATAAACGATCGGAGAGGAGCTCATATGTCTGTCACCAGCGTCAATCAACAACTCGCCACGGAGCTTGGACTCAGCTACGACCGCGAGAGCGGCATCGTCGCAGGCATCTACAACGGTTACCACATCGCTTTCATCATGCAGAACAATCTGCGCCAAATCATCGTCTCGGTTTCAAACGGCACAGGTCAAATGCCGGAGAAAGAGGTCTTAAAGCAGGCACACAAGGAGAACAAGAAAGTTCTCTCCAACCCGTCTGTTCAGGGCTACCGCGCGACCTATTCCATTCCGAGCGCAATCTCCGACAAAGGCAAGCTCGAGCGGAGCGCCGCCGCTGCTGCGGTACTCACCGAATTCCTCAAAGCAAACTGCCTCCGCGACTGCAGTGAGCTGAGCGGCCGCCCGGATGAAAGCAGCTGCTACTATGTGAGCGGCGGTCTCCGCTTCCTGACCCGTGATGAATACGACACGGAGCGCAATCGCGCCCAGTCCTCCTTTAATGAACAGAATAGTAAGCGCGGCAACCCGATTGCCGGTATTGTCGGCGCCTTAATCGGAAGTTTCGCAGGCCTCTTTGTAATGGTGCTGATCGGTCAGCTCGGCTTTGTCTCACCCTGGACGGGTCTGGTCATGGGTGTCTGCGTCGCAAAGGGCTATGAGCTGCTCTCCGGCAAGTTCGATACCGTCGGCCTTGTGTGCAGTATTCTCATCATGGTCGGTATGACCTACCTCGGCAATCAGCTCGACTGGGCCATCACGATTGCGCGCGCCTATGAGGCAAATGTCTTCGATGCGTTCCCAGTCGTCAACGAGGTGGTCAAGGCGAACGAACTGCTTCCGGTCTACTACCGCAATCTGGCCCTCTACTACTTCGCGATGCTCTGCGGTGCGCTTCCGACCATCTACGGCCTCATGAAGAACCGGCAGCTTCTCAATGTCTCCTACCCGATCGGACCGGAGGCACACGAGTCCGTGGTCTATGTCTCTTCGAATGATGAAACAGATTCCGAATAAAAGACACACAAAGCCGAAAACGGCAACGAAAAAGCAGCGCCCGCATTTGCGGATGCTGCTTTTTCGTTTTTCGATGAGGCCCTGCCGTTTTCTTTCAGCCGAATTTCTGTCCGCGTATTTCTCCCTTTACCTTCCCGGCGCGCTAAGCTTTCGCAGGACTTCTCCGATGTCGCCGTCGATACATATGCTTCGATCCGAGAGCTCCGAAGGACAAAAGGCTTCCCCGTAGTTCACGCAGGCGTAGCGTGCTGCCGGATTGGAGAGCGCATAGGCCCAGAAAGGATATTTGATGATGACCGGCGTGTTTGCGCCGACACCGAGTTCCAGATACAGTACCGGAAGTGTTTCATGGCGACGCAGAAAGTCCGCATAGGCGAGCGAAGCGCGCTGCCATCCTACATCTTCCACAAAGCTCTCATCGACGCGAAGATTCATGCTGACCGCTGCCCCCGTTTCCGGCACGGTGGGGATCAGTTCCTTCGGAAGGCGCAACTTTAAGCCGCCCGTCTCCGGCACTTGAAAGCTTCCGTCCTCGCCCCGGACAAAGCCCTGCGCTTCCATGGCGCGCATCACCCAGACCTCGTTGTCATAGGTGTTTCGATCCGCAGGATCCGCACTCTGAAAAAGACCGTAATCCCCCTGGGTGTAAAAGAGCCGTTTTTTATCGAAGCCCGCCCGCTGAAACTGATGGTCCACATTGGTCGTAATCACAAAATAGTCCTTGTCCCGAAGGAACGCAAGCAGCTCCCGGTACACTGCCTTCGGAGGCTCGACGTAGCGGTTAAAATAAATGTGCCGCGCCCACCAGGCCCAACGCGTCTCTTCGTCCGGGAAGGGATAAAAACCGCCGCTGTAAATATCGCTTATGCCGAAGCGCTCCGCAAAGTCATAGAAGTAGCGCTGAAAGCGCTCGCCGCTGTAGGTAAGGCCCGCAGAAGTCGAGAGTCCCGCGCCCGCGCCGATGATTATGCTATCCCTCCGGCGAAGTGCCTCCGCCAGCGCGTTGAGCTGCTGTTTTCGGCTTCCGCTTTTTCCCACGTAACGCTGAAAACCGTGGACCGCTCGCAGTCCTTTCTCAATGCTCTCTTGATAGCCGTTCGACTGTTTCTCATAAAATTGCCTCATAGTACTCCTTATCCCTATCCTGAAACACGTTGAAAATGACGCGCTCTATCTCGCCGGGATTTTCCGTGAGCCAAGTCCGCACCGTTTTCACCGCGATTTCGGCGGCCCGCTTCCCGGGAAAATGAAAGACACC
>ERZ773055.43-NODE-43-length-83056-cov-7.906820_pt1 | contig 83056 bp, 89 predicted proteins | sample MGYA00580515_ERZ773055 | MGnify/ENA primary metagenome ERZ773055 (study PRJEB29015, sample SAMEA2737993) | human oral metagenome | biome: human oral; feature: human-associated habitat; material: dental | place: China | collected 2064 ...
GTGTTGACCGCATCCTCATGGAGCTCATCGACGAAACGAACGTCCGCGAAACCTTGGCCTTTCCAAAGAACGGCTCCGGCGTTGACGTGATGATGGACTCGCCATCAACGGTTGATCCAGCACAGTTAAGAGAACTAGGGTTATAATATACATCACAGCGGAACAAACTGCCGTGATTATTCTATAGATACAGGCGAGTTATTTTTGCCGCTTTTTCTGGCTGATAAATTGTGCGATAAGACCAATAATAACAACCAGAATTGCAACGTAAAGTAATCCATTAATCAACCAGGCGGCAAGGCGAAAAATATTGCTCAATACCCAAGCGATGATAACCAGGACTGCGATGCTGTAAATTAATTTAGGAAAAGACATATATCCATTATACCATCTACCGCGAGCTAAGCATACCGTCAAACCACCCCTTAGCATGGCAATCACGAAAATTCCACGCTCCAGAGCTTTCGGTCTTGTAGCTCCAGTAAAACCAAGCATCGACGTTTGCTGGTACGGCAAGTTGCGATTGGCAGTGGGCGTATTCGGTACTATCACTGGCAATGCCTGGCGGCAGGGCGGCACTCCACTCGCCGATGATCAGTGGCTGCTGACGAGAATAGCTGTGGTACTCGCCAGACCGTTGGTCAAGCATCTGACGGTGGTGAGTTAGCGACGTCGCTTGATTGTCCGTATCGGATAAACACTGGTAATGGTGTACATCCAGTGTGTTAGGGCCGACGCGTCCCGACCACCAGGCTGGCTGGTAGCAATCAGACGCCACGATGCGCACATGAGATGGCAATTTACTACGCAATTTCCGGCTCGTTTTGCGTGTCCACCACCACAACTGCCACCGTTCACGTCGTGTCGTTACTAGTGGTTCATTGAGTAGTTCGATGCCCCATAGGGCTGGATGCTCACCGTATTCATTGGCGATATCCAGTAGTATCTGTGTGGTCTTTTGCTGATTGGCGCGTTGATACCATTGAACATTGCCAGTATTGCCACTACCGCTGTGGTCGCTGGCGTTTTGAGCACCAGGCGCGGCGTGGAGGTCGAGAAGAACCCGTAAGTTATAGTGCCGAGCCATGTCCATCAGCCAATCAAGTTGCGGTTTTGCTGATATATACGGCGACTGATCATTAAGCGCCCAGTAGCCAATCGGTAATCGTAGTAGTCGTATACCAGCTTGCGCTAACCATTTAAGATCAACTTCCTGCGCCAGATTAACGCCGGGCATGGCAGGTGAGGAGGAGTGATGGTTCATGTCTCTACTGTAGCATGAATAATCTGGATTTTCTGGCAAAGTAAATGTCCGCAGGATTACAGTCGAACACTCAACCAAGATACTAAAATATCACCAGCAAAGTAAGCCAAACCAGCTGCAATTGCACCTAGTGTTAGAGCGATTACGGATGATCGCCACGGCGATTGCTCGCTGACTTTTCCTTTAATGAAGCCGATTAATACGAATACGACAGCAGTTAATATTGAACTAATGTAAAATAATGTTGTGCTGGAAATTTTTAGGTTTGCTATAACATCAATTAAGTATGGCAGTACCGGTACGCTGCCAACTATGACGAAGGCTAAAAATGTCATTAGTCCTACTATTTTTGATGAGGACTGCTTTTTCTTATTATGAACCAACTCATCATGTTCGGCGCTGGCTGCTAAGTAGGCACTGGATCCCATTGAGAATCCATCGGCAATTAAATTAGCAATACCTAAAATAAGGATCACTGCGCTGGAAATTCCAGCTCCAGCTGAGGCCGCAACGACCGCGAATGTTGTTACGGTGCCATCGACTGCGCCATAGACAAATTCTGGAATATACTTCTTAATAATGTTTTGCATAACCGTATTATTTTACCACAATAACTTTGTTCGAAGATTGGGCTATTGACATTTTAATAAGCTTATGCTATAGTCAAATAGTTAGATTATCTAATACAAACAAATTAGTAAAGCATGCTACAATAAACATAATAAATATAAACTTTTACAGAAAGGCAAGGCGTGGAAGATATTCAAACAACCATAATCTTATTATCGATCATAGTCGGGTTATTGTCTGTTATTATCGTGGCGTTGCTGGTGGTAGTTATTACCCTGTTGGTAAGAATTAACGCAATCATGAAGAGTGTTGGTAAAATTACGACAAATGTTGCCAGTGCGACTGAATGGTTGTCGCCAACAAAAGTTTTTAGTGAAATATCAGGATTGTTTCGTAAAAAATAATTAAATAAAAAGGAGTAACAATATGAAAAAAGTATTAGCAATTATCGGTGCAGCAGCAGCAGGTTTTGCAGCAGGAATTTTAACGGCGCCAAAGAGCGGCAAAGAGACTCGTAAAGATTTAAAGAAGAAAGCCGTCAAATTGAAGGCTGACACGGAAAAGGTTGCCGGTAAGGCGGCTGCGGTAGCTAAAGATAGTGTTGATTCATTAAAAGTTGGTTCCCGAAAAGTAGGCGATGCTGTCACGGAAACTGCGAAAGACGTTAAGGGTAACGTCGAAAAGCGCTTTAAGTAATATTTGACTATATTCAAGAAGACGTGAGATAATATTAAGTGATGAGAAAAACCACTTTCTATCTCGCGTCTTTTTTAGTTGCTTTAAGTCTGCTAATCACGCCACGGACAGTTTTGGCTGAATCAGTAGATGCTAGTACTGATTCAGAAATTACTAAGACTCTTCGTCAAAACTGTAGCTCTGTGCGAGTGGCTGTTAAGAACATTCATACCAATGACGCTTTAACTAGGGTTAATGTTGGTCAAAGATATAATTCTATTTCTACTAAACTGATGGCCAGATTAAATGGTAGGTTGGCGATTAATAAACTGGATAGCTCTAAATTGGTAAATATCACTAATAATTTTGAGTCGGCGAGACTTAAATTTAATGGTAATTATAATGATTATGATACGGCAATGACCGAATTGCAGCGAGCTAGTTGCCTGGATAATGTAGCAGATTACTACAAAAAGTTGATTGCTGCCAGAGACGCGCGAAATCGCTTGTCTGAAGATGTAAAAACGATGAATGATTTGTTGATTAGGTATAGGGAAGAGGTTCAGGCTGTTAAGGTCTCAATTTCTGGAGGCCACAATGGATAGGCTAAAAGACTTGTTGTGCCAGTATAAGTTTGTGACTTTTATTGGGTTAACAATTACTATCTCTGTTTTTTTGGTCCTGGTGGCCATGTTTACGTACTATAAAACTGATGCTTATCGTTTGGATTTGAGTCGTCCTGAATATTCGTCACGTCGAAAGCAGATAAGTAAAGATACTAATGAGAAGAGTCGTGAATTTGACGCCCAGGGTCAGGTTAATCAGGGCACATTAAAAGACTTCTTGGATGTATATGATAAGGAAGTAGAAAACGTCAGCAAAATCAAAGCATTTTCTAACGATGTTCTCAGTGACAAAGAATTGGGTCTGCGTAGTAACTAAACTATTTTTTAATTATTGGTGTTGGTGTTGGCAGCGCCGCCAAAAGGACTCCTTCGCGGTCAAAGTTTTGCAGTAAGCGATGGCGCATTTCAGAAGTTACTGCCCATTGGTCGGATGGCTGAGTTTTTCCAGCAATAATTAATTCCGTGCCTCGCCCAGTAATGTCACCGACAGAAACAAATTTAGGTGGATCAATAATTTTCTTTTGCCAAGCTTTTTCTTTGGCTAATTTTTCGCCAGTAGAATTAATAATGTGTGTAACCTCAGATATATCAGAGCTGGGGTCAATATAAATACTAAATCGCGACATGCTATAGCCCATCGTTTTGTTGATGACGTGCTGGATTGTGCCGTTGGGCACGTAATGAACATTACCGCCAGAGTCGCGTATAACAGTGGTGCGAGTACCTACTCTCTCGACTGTGCCAGCTGCTCCCATGACGTCGACCACGTCGCCAACACGATATTGGTTTTCGGCAATGATAAAAATTCCCGATAGAAAATCCTTAACCAGCGACTGAGCGCCAAATCCTAAGGCTACACCAATAATGCCAGCGCTGGCGAATAGCGGAGATAAATCAAATGAGAACAACTTATTGGCGATAATTGCCATGACGTAAAAAATAATAATAATTCGCCAAAAACTACGCGTTAGTTGGATGAGAGTTTTCTCGCGTTTTTCCATGTCTTTACGATGCCAAGAGCGATGTTTGGCGGTGGAGCGGATAGAATAGTGAATCGCCCAAGACAGCAAATATTTGCCAAAAAAATAGACAAAAACAGATCCAATTATAATACTAATAGTTTCAATAATATGTTCGCTAATCAACCAACCCATGCTGTTGTTGTGCAGCCATTGTCCCAAAGTTGAAGAGTCTAAAAACTGTTTTATAAGCTTATCCATTACTGATTTAGTATAATGGAAAGTATGAATTTTGTCGATCCAAATCAGTTTATTATTACTCGTAAGCGCAAAAAATATAAGTTTGCTTTGTTTCATAATTCGCCACTATGCTTTGAGTTTGAGGAATGGGCGCCGCGCCAGGTTGATGTGGTGGAAATTGGTGCTGGCAACGGTATGTTTGTGGTCGAGTTGGCGACGCGTCATCCGGAACAGGTGTTTGTGGCGGTTGACGTCAAGGGTGATCGCCTGCAGAAAGGTGCACTGGAAGCGGAGGCTTGCGGGCTTAATAACGTGTTTTTTGTTAGGGCTCGGGCTGATCAGATTAGTGAGCTATTCACGCCTAAATCACTCAGTACCATTTGGCTAACCTTCTCTGATCCGTTTCCGCGAAAGCGCAGTGCTGGACGTCGTTTGACGCATTCGCATTTTCTGAAAACTTATGCCGATCTGTTACGGCCTGGCGGGTCTCTAATTATCAAACATGACAATCCTGGTTTTTTCAATTGGAGTCTCGAGCAGCTGGTTACTGAAGGTTGGCGTTTGAAAGAGCTGACTTTTGATTTGCACGAGTCAGATCTCGGCGAAGATTACAAAATTCTCACCGCCTACGAACAGCGCTGGCTGGATGAGGGCAGAACTATCAATTTTGTAAAAGCGGTGCACGGCTAATATACTAAAATTAAGGAGTTTTATGCAATTTAATGACTACTCAACAAAAGCAATTTCTACATTGACAGATAAAGAATCCCATGCGTACGGCGATATTGATGCCAGGCTAATGTCTCAAGTTCTCGGTTTGAGCGGCGAAGCTGGTGAAGTAATGGAGAAATTTAAGAAAATATTGCGAGACAAAGATGGCAAAATCTCTAATGATGATCGTGCCGCAATCATTAAGGAGCTGGGTGATGCACTCTGGTACATTAATTCTATATCTCATCTGCTTGGTAGTAGCTTGGAGGAAGTGGCGCGTAAAAATAACGATAAACTACTTAGTCGTCAGAGTCGTGGAAAAATTCACGGCAGTGGCGATGATCGCTAGTCTTTAGCTAGTTGTTCACGAATCCAGCCGTCAATTGTACCCGCGCCCATACAGAGGACTAGTTTTCCTGATTCTTGTGCTGTAGTAATATTTTGCCACAAATTATCATCAAGATTAGCAAAATGAAGTTTTTCTGGATCGATATTTTTGGCGAGTTGCTGTGGTGTTAGGGTTGGTAGGTCAGGATTCTCTCTAGTTAGGTAGGTTGGTAGCCAATAAATTTCATTAGTGTCACGGAAAATATCCGCACTATATTGGTCTATTATTTCATGCTGACGTACGTTTTGATGTGGTTGATATACTAGCACTACCTGGTCTGATAACTCCCGGGCCATTTGTAATGTCGCGCGAATTTCAATTGGATGATGACCATAATCAGAGTATAAGTTGTCGGCCAATTTTTCAAAGCGGCGCCCTGAGCCTGGAAAAGAATTAATTGCTCGATATATTTCTGACTTATTGGCGGATGTGGACATGTGCTTTAGCGCTTCAATTATCAGTGTGGCATTTTTCCGATTATGTTTACCAGGTATAGTAATATTTTGGTCGGCGCTACTTAAAGTGATTAGGTTTTTTGGATTAAAGATGGTGGAGTTTTCTTGCCAGACAATAACTTTTTTGGATTTTTCGCCAAATTCATGGAAAGCCTCTAAATAAGATTTTTCTGTTGGATATGTGTCGGGGTGGTCATAATCCACCGAAGTAATTACGCTAATTTCCGGAGAAAAATGTAAGAAATTGCGATCAAATTCATCACACTCGTATACGAAAAATTGACTGTTTTCATTAAATTCTCCACTTGGCGCAAAGCTTAATGTCGAGCCAACGGAATAACTGACGGGAATTTGTAGCTGCCTCATCACCCAGACTAGCATACTTGTGGTGGTGGTTTTTCCGTGGGTGCCAGCAATTGCAATGAGCTTAAGGCTTTTGTCAGCAATTATCTGCGCTAATAGCTCATCGCGCTTACTGGTTTTTATGCCTAATTCTCGGGCTAAAACTAGTTCTGAATGGTCTTCGGGCAGGGCTGCAGTGTATATGAACCAGTCAAAAGGCGCTTTTTTATGCTCTGCTTGTAAAAATGCACCGGATTGATCAAAAGAAACCGAAATACCAGCTGCCACTAATTCATCAGTAATAAGACTAGGTGCTTTATCGGAGCCGCAGACGTCATATCCTGCGCCTAAGGCAATCCTACTAAGTGGACCGATGCCGACACCACCAATTCCCGAAAAATAAATCCTCATAACTTTATTATAGCACTGTAAGTTGAGCAGGTTCTCGTCATTTAGATAATTTGATATACTAAAATTAGAGAGAAGACGGTGGGATGGTAATAGACAAGAGAAAGACTAAATTCAGGATTAAGCGGCTCAGTCAAATTAAGACTTGGCAGTTGGTTATTTTATTAGTTATGTCTTCTTTTATTTCGGCAACATTTCTTCGTCTTAATAATGTTGGCATGGTGGAGCGGCGAGAATCTGTGGAGAATGCTGACAAAACCGGTGACATAGTTAGTCTTCAGCAGCGTCTGTACGATTTACAGCGTTACGTTTCAACGCACATGAATGCTCATCCGGGCAAAATAGCCTTAGATCATACTTATAAGCGAGCGTACGAACAGAAATTAAAAGAATTTGAAGAGGCAATTAAAAATCAATCAAATAACGATACAGTTTCAAAAGTTCGTTCCGTCTGCGATGCCAAGGCTCAGCAGGGCGGTTATGGTAGAGCTACGACGCAGGCAGACCCAAGATATGTAAATTGTATTAATGAAGAATGGGAGAAGTATCCTGCTGCTAAGGTTGCTAATCTACAGTTTGAAGCTCCTTCTACTGAACCGTATTATCATACATTTGTATCACCGGTGTGGTCTGCTGACTTTGCTGGATGGTCGCTGTTGGTGACAATACTGATTGCCGTGATTATTATAGTGCGCCTAGTTGTCTTGGGCGTATTAAAATTAATGTTGAAGCAACGAAATAAGCTTTTTTAGCTTGACAGGGGTGATATAGAGATAGTAATCTATATAGGTATAGCATTAATAGGAGGTATATAACCAAATGGCTTACAAGCATACCAATTCAAAGGGCATCACATACTACTTGCATAAGACTGACGTAACTTTGCGCGGCGGCAAGACTCAAACCATCTATTTCTTCGCTAAGGTTGAGAAGAACGAGAAGGGCACTCCATGTGATTTGCCAGAAGATCGTATTGTAAAAGAAAACCCACGCAACGGTTTCTTGACAATCTCTAAGAAGAAGTAGTCTTTTGCTTGCACCATAAGCGTGTTTGGTGATATAGTATAACCAAACAAACAGGTGCCATAACTCCTCTGCAAAATAGCAGGGGAGTTTTTGATTGTATTGAAACTTATCATTTATTATGGTATAATATAAAATAGTATGTCAATAAAAGTGACTGAAATATTACCGTCAAGGCTAGATCCAAGAGGACTTTGTGATGGTGTTGATCTAGATGGCGATGTTGTGTCTATAGATTTATCCGGGGAAGATCTTGACGTGACTTATGGCGGTGGGGATTTTGCCAAAAGAAATGAGGCTATACGTAAGATGTGCAACCTTGCTGGTAAAGTTCGTAAGCTTTCTGGCCTTGCTGAGTATCGTAGGTCTTGTGGTGATTATGGTAGGGCAAGAATCGCGGAAGAAGCTAGGAGGCGTGCTGTTGTTGAACTTGCTCAGACTGCTGGACTTGCCTGTCAACTGTGTCCATTTAATTTTAATTGTGGATTATCGGGCGGCCTAGGAGCGGCTATTTTAGGTGATGAAATAGATTATCGGGAACTTCGTAGAGAAACGTCTTTAACAAAAGTGGGAAATCCGCGTTCGGGTTGGGATAAGAAATGTAGTGGTTAGAGGAAAGAAAAAGCCCCCTTCCGAAAGAAGAGGGATTTTTCTTGGTGGCGGGGGTAGGATTTGAACCTACGACCTTTTGGTTATGAGCCAAACGAGCTACCAGGCTGCTCTACCCCGCGATACCTAGTTATAATATCAGGTTGGCGTAATAATTGCAACAAGTTAGCGTCTGCGGCTATTCCCGCCAAACAAAAAGTTCATCCATTGTTGGAAATTACTGTCGGTTCGTACAGTGTTTGGTGTGGGTTTTTCTGCAGCAGCCGTATCTTCGAATGACTGGGTGATTAGTTGCCTCTCGCCAGGGAGACCTTTGCCGGTGCGTTGTCTGAGGGTCAGCTCTTGATACTCTTCACTTTGGTAGTATTTTGACTCATATTCCAGAAGGGAAACTTGTAGCTTCTCGATCTCTACTTGCTGGCGTTTATTCTCAATAGTGCGCTGCAACTCGTAATTTTTTTGCATTGATTCAATAGAGCCCCAGGCCCAACTCATGGCAATTAAAACAGCCACAGCAATAACAATATTATTTAAAGTTAAATAATCGTGCTGTATCCTGTAAATTAATCGTTTGAGTTTTAGTTTGTTCATTTTACAAATTTAATAGCTACCACATAATATTGTAGCAGGAATAATAAAAATATTCATCTTATGATTAAAATAGACATGTTATAATATGGGTTATGAATGGAGATGACAAAGCAAGAAAAATCGACAATCAAACAGACAATCCTGCGGCAACACGGGAAAGTAGTCAATCGTGGAGTGTAAGTAATAATCAAAATGACGGCTTGAAATCGACTAGTCGGCCTATAGAAGACGGTATGTGGGGTAATTTTGCTACAAAGCATGCTTATTTGGGGAGAGTTAAGCTTAAGTCGCGTAGTGTATGGGCTATTCTGTCTATGGTATGCTCTATGATTCCTGTAATTCTCTGGGCTTATTGCTTTATAGCATCTGGCGGTGACACCCAAGAGAACGGTCGAGGTGCGGTTTGGATACTTATCTTTTTTTATTATTTTACAGTGGGCTTTCCTCTGGCGGGATTATCTATAATTTTTGGCACGGCGGGGTTGAATACGAGGCTAGATCGGCTAGCGCGTATAAGCTTATCTATCAAGATGTTGACTATATCTGCTGTAACTATATTAATATTATGGCTTATATTTAAGCCTCGTGTATAAAATCAGGCCGATAAATATATCGGGTACTATAATAATTTATGATTGCAAATTTGCTATTAAAAAATGGTGAAAACGCCAAGTTATATAGTTTGTGGTGGGGGCGGCTGGGATCGAACCAGCGACCAATCGGTTATGAGCCGACTGCTCTAACCCCTGAGCTACGCCCCCATAAAGCTTATTATAGCGCATCAGAGGTAATTAGAGAAGTTTTCCGGCGGCAATTCGTACAGCTTCTGACCAGGAGGTGAAACAGTGCGGTGTGGAAGCCAGTTCATCACTGGTGATTTTATGTCTAATTGCTAGAGAGAGTTCAGCTATTATGTCGCTGGCGTGCGGTCCGACGATTGTTGCCCCAATAATTACTCGTCTTTGATTAATAATTAACTTCATAAACCCTGTTCGTTGGTCGGTAATATTGCTGCGCACCGTGGCTGTCAGTGGGACAATCGCCATTTTTACTTTTATTCCTTTCTTTCGGCAATCATTTTCATTCATACCCACTTGGGCAATCTCTGGCTGCGTAAAAGCTACTTGTAAGCGTGGTGAGTCACCCGTCTTTAACTTGTTGTTGTGTAGTAAATTATGAGCAGCTATACGGCTTTGGCTTAAAACTTCATGCGTTTGAATGGTAGCATCCACGACACTTCCAGCAGCAAAAATATGTCGCGCAGAGGTTCGTAGGGAAGAGTCGACAGAAACACCTTTTCTTGTGTATGTTACGCCAGCATTTTCTAATCCCAAGTCTGTCGCAGGTATTTGTTGGTCGGCAATTAAAATTTCATCGACACGTACTGATTTTTCAACTTGACCCTGTAGGAAAGTAATGCGTTTTTGGATTGAAGATTTTTGGATTGAAATAACTTTGGTGTAGGTTAGGACGGATATATTGCGGTTTTTCTTTGCATCGTTAGTTAGGAGGCTGCTAACTTCCTCGTCAAAATTCGGCAAGATTCGCGATGACTCTTCTGCTATATAAACTTTAGTGCCTAAAACTGAGAATATATGAGCCAGCTCCAGGGCTGTAGTGCTCGACCCTATGACAAATATGGTCTTTGGTAGTCGCTTTAGATTGAAGATAGTTTTTGGGGTGTGGTATGTAGTGTTTTCTAATCCAGGAATTTTTGGAATTTGCCAATCAGAGCCAGTGGCAATAAGGAATTTGCGGGCTGATAAGTGTCTGCGATTTACGGCAATTTCGTTTGGACTTAAGAAATGGGCGTTTCCCGCAAACACACCAATGCCTTGCTTCTCATAGTAGCGATGGTTTCCGCCGGCGCCAGTTCTTCTGGTGACGACGTCTTTCCAGGAGAGCAGGGAGGGGTAGTTATAACCAACAGAGTTAGTGCGTAGCCCAAACTTAGCAGCATTTTTAGCAATCTGATAAGTGTTGATGGTGTAGGACATAAATCCGGTCGGTACATCTCCCCAATTTGGTGATTCCCCGCCAAATGTTGATTTTTCTACAACAGCAACTTTTTTACCAACACTAGCCAATATGCTGGCTGCTGGCGAACCGCCAGCGCCGCTACCAATTACGATATAGTCATAGTCAAATGTCGGTTTTTGTGACATTAAATCTCCTAAATTATAGTTTTATAATTCTTATATAAATAAGCCGCGTCGGGATGTAAGTCTTTCATAATGCGCTGAGCTTGTCGTCGAATGTCGGCAGAAGTTATCTCTGGGCGAGTTTCGCACCAATTCATAACACCTAAAGTGACGGTTTTTGCAATGTCCTGAGCCTGTCCTTCTGGCGTGCGAACGCTCAGGCAGGTAGCAAATATAGAATTATGTAGCTTATCGGGGCTAAATTCTTCTGGTGGTCGCTTCCCTTGTTTTGTGACATAAATTTGCTCGGATCTTACCATAGGCTACCTCCGTAACTGATTACGCCAATAACGCGATCAACAAACATAAAGGCAGCTAGGATAAGCAAGCTTCCGCCGCTTGCAAATTGTATAAATCGTTTATGGTTTTCTCGCCATTTTTGCAGACTAGAAATATTGTGACCGCTGCCGACTAGCACGATGATAATTAGAAGGGGCAGTATTGATATGATGATATAAGTGACGACGCAGGCAACTTGTAGTAATGGATTCGGCAGGGTGATTATGGCTAGACTGGCGGCAACAATTGGCGCAATGATGAAGATAATTTCTGCAATTACACTGGTTAGGCCTAGAGCAAAACTTTCAACAGAGTTTTTAGTCTTTTTGGTGCGTTTATTTAGATAATCAGCAAAACCGCGCGGAATCCATAATGAGGTGCCAGGCTGGCGGCGATAATAAAATGCCCAGATGGCGATACCTAATCCAAACATCATCCCAGAAACAATTGCAGCAACGAGCTGCTCGGCACTGGTGACATGATGGATTAACAGAGATAAAAAGTAAGAAACCGAGCTAATTAGTAGTAGAGTGGTGGTTAATACGCCAATCGCAAAACTGTTGCTCATGCGAAAGATTTTTCGTTGAGCAGTTTTTTTGCCAATTGAATGACCGCTTAGTAGTGTCAATACACTGACGCTTAGTTGAAAGCTGGCGTGGATAATTGCCGCAAAAACTATGATGGCTAGTGATGAGATTGTTACGGGGGTCATGTTTGTGTATAAATCCTTCCCCACTAGTGTAGCACAAGCGGAATAAAAAGGTAAATAATAGGCTAAAAAGGTATTGCTTTTTTGTCAAATTTATGATAGTATAAGGACAGTTAAATAATTAACACAAAAAGGAAAATATCATGGAAATAAATATCAGCGAATTGTCTGAATTTTTAGAGGTAACTCGAAAAAAGGAATTGGCAACTTGGGATCGACAGCGCAATTCGTGGGAGCTGGATAGTTTTGTGTCGCGACAGTTGGCTGCCCTAGATGGCGTCCAATCTGATGAATTAGAGTTAATCTAGTCATATAAAATTCCTCGCCAGTTGACGAGGAGAATAAATAATTTCTGGTAGCACCGGGTGGACCCGAACCACCGACCTCAGGCTTATGAGTCCTGCGCTCTAACCAGCTGAGCTACGGTGCCACGACTCATTGATTGTAACAGATAGTACAGATTTTGCCAAATACGTTTTGGGTATAAGTATTTTGTGAGATAATAGATGGGTGAGATATATTGTCGCAGTCAGTGGTGGGATTGATTCGGTAGTATTACTGGATTTAATGTCGCGGACAGAAAAAGATCTGGTGGTCGCTCATTTTGATCATGGTATCCGCGAGGATTCGGCAAGCGATGCTAGGTTTGTTGAGGCTTTAGCTGACAAATATAAGATTCAATTTGTTTGTCAGCGCGAGAAGTTGGGTTCTGGCGCTAGCGAAGAATTGGCGCGACAAAGGCGTTATGAATTTTTGCGTGGCGTGGCGGCGGATTTTGATGGGATGATAGTGACGGCGCATCATCGGGAAGATATTATTGAGACTGTGGCTATGAATTTGGCTCGTGGCTCCAGGTGGCGTGGACTGGCTGGTATGAGTGATAGCGAGATTGCTAGGCCACTGAACGGATGGACGAAGCAGAGAATTTATGAATATGCAATCCGTCAAAAGTTGGAATGGTGTGAAGATGAAACAAATCAAAGCGATGCATATCAAAGGAATAGATTTAGGCGTCGGATAAATTGTGAACTTGATGAATATCAAAAGGCTGGCGTGTATGAGGTTTGGCGACAGCAGAGAAAATTGAGAATAGAGATTGAGCAGGAGCTAGAGCGGTTTGATGATGTCGTCAATAGTCGATATTTTTTGACTATGATTGACGATAATGTCGCACAAGAATTAATCTACTGTCATATTTTACGACATTACGATGTTTCGTTGCTGGGTTCTCAGTTAGAACGAGCGCTCGTTGCCGTAAAAACCGGAAAACCTGGTTCGTGCTGGCAAATTGGTGGTGGTATTATGATGAAATTGACAATGAGAGATGTTATAATAGACAGAGTTTGATTAGTATAGGCGAAAGGATTAGTTGAGAATGGCTGTTAAGATGCCTCAAAGAAACGGCAAGAACGGAATAAATCAGATTGTAAAATTTGGACTGTTTTGGGCAATTATAATTTTTGTAGCGTTGATTTTTTATGCAACACTCTTCCCTGCGTCTAACCTTAAGGACGTAGCTTTATCAGATGTGGTTCGTCGGGCGAACGAAGGTAAGATTGCTCAATTAGAAATTCAGGGCAATGACATTAAGGTTACCGTGAAAGACCAGCCTAAGCCTACCGAGCGATCAGTTAAGGAATCTGGTAGCATTTATGAGCAGGGCTTAAATAAGGATGCTAAGGTAGAGGTTAAAGTTATTCCACCATCAACAACCGGTGAGGTAGTGTGGAACTTGGCGGTGATAGTGGCGCCAGTGCTGATTATTGTCGTCTTCTTTATGTTTATGATGCGTCAGGCGCAAGGCCAAAATAATCAGGCTATGGGTTTTGGTAAGAGTAAGGCTCGTCTGTACGGTCAAGATAAAGAAAAAGTCTTATTCTCAGATATTGCTGGCAATGATAATGCCAAGCAGGATCTGAAAGAAGTTGTCGATTTCCTGAAACACCCGAAAAAATACAAGGAGCTGGGTGCTAAGATTCCGAAGGGCGTATTGCTGGTTGGTAATCCAGGTACCGGTAAAACCATGCTGGCCCGCGCTGTAGCGGGTGAGGCTGGTGTGCCGTTCTTCTCGATCTCTGGATCAGAGTTTGTGGAGATGTTTGTTGGTGTTGGTGCTTCGCGAGTGCGAGATTTATTCTCTAAAGCAAAGAAAAATGCGCCGTGTATTATTTTCATTGATGAAATTGATGCAGTGGGACGTAAACGTGGCTCAGGTATGGGCGGCGGCCACGATGAGCGCGAGCAGACCTTGAACCAGATTTTGGTGGAAATGGATGGCTTTGATGGCGAGACGAACGTGATCGTTCTGGCTGCTACTAACCGAGCAGATGTGCTCGATCCAGCGTTGCTGCGACCGGGGCGGTTTGACCGACGGGTGACTATTACCTTGCCAGAGCGTAAGGATCGCGAGGCGATTCTGAAGGTTCACTTTAAGAAAAAGCCGACCGACGAGACGGTTGATCTGGATAAGTTAGCAGCCAAGACAGCTGGCTCGTCTGGTGCGGATCTCGCTAATATGGCTAATGAGGCAGCAATCATTGCAGCAAGGCGCAATAAAAAGAAGATCTCTAATGATGAATTGACTGAAGCGTTTGAGCGAGTAGCTATTGGTCCAGAGCGTAAAGCTAAGGTGATGAACGATCATGAGAAGGAATTGACAGCTTACCACGAGGCGGGCCACGCCATCGTCGGTCACGTCTTGCCAGATTCTGATCCAGTTCACAAAGTTACCATCATTCCGCGCGGCGGTACGGGCGGTGTGACTTGGTTCTTGCCGCCAGAGGACAAGAGCTATACTAACGTTTACGAGTTTAAGGATATCTTGGCCCGGGCGATGGGCGGTCGAATTGCCGAGAAACTGATCTATGGCGATGATGGCATTACTACGGGTGCTGGCTCAGACCTAAGGAAAGCTACTGAAATTGCCCGTGATATGGTGATTGAGCAAGGCATGGGCCAAAAGCTTCGCGACCAAGTTTTCCACGAAGATAACGGTGGCTTGATGTTTGATAAGATGACTCGCGAGCGGCCGTACTCGGACGCAGTTGCTGAGTTAATCGACAAAGAGGTTGAGACACTAATAAAAGAGGCGGCGCGTCGTGCAGAAATAGTATTAGTTGCAAATCGTAAGTCACTTGAGGATCTTAAGGACGCACTTCTTAAAGATGAAACTCTAGAAGAAGCGGCGGTCGATGAAATTCTCCAGGGAACAAAGCTGCCAAAGGAAGCCAAATTACACGCGTAAATTGTTATGGGGCGCGTCCGGAGAACTGTCGATAAAATTAATCAGCGGCTGACAGTCAAGTTGGCCGCAACCATTTTGGCTGGCTCGACGCTACTGTCAAGCTTGCTGGGATTCTTCCGTGATCGATTGCTTAACTCTGCCTATATGCCAAGCGAAAACGGCGCGCTGGCTGGCTATCCTGTCGGATTAGATGCCTACACGGCAGCGTTTATGGTGCCAGATTTTATGTTCGCTGTGTTAGTGTCTGGCGCCCTCAGTGTGACTTTCATTCCAGTTTTTAATGAACGCTGGGTCAAGGGAAATAAGCAGTCGGCGTGGCAGATTAGCTCTAGTATGATCAATTTTATGGCGCTAGTGACGATGGTTGCGTCGGTGTTAATTATTATTTTTGCTGATCCGTTGATGAAATATTTAATCGCGCCAGGTCTGAGTGAGTCGGGTCACGCTTTGGCGGTGAGCATGATGCGGGTGATTGCGGTAAATCCGTTTATTTTTGCTATTGCCTCGGTGATTGCCAGTATCCAGCAGGCGGTTGGTCGATTTATGTTCTGTGCCCTAGCGCCAATGATTTATAATGTCGGAATTATCATTGGTACGGTGTGGTTTACCAATGGTATCAAGTTATTCGGCTGGCAGATATTTGACGGTGGAATTATGGGCGTGGCGCTTGGTGTGGTCCTGGGGTCATTCTTGCAGCTGATTGTCAGTGCGGTTGGGCTAGCGGGGCTGGGCTTTGACTATAATTTTAAGATCTATTGGCGCAATAGAGGATTTAGGAAAGTCCTATCATTACTGCCGGCGAGGTCGGTTGATCAGGGGATGGATTATGTGGTTAGTTTGGTCGAAGTTAATTTGGCATCGCGCTTGGCGGACGGTACGGTTCGGGCGTATCAACAGGCGTTAACCTTACATTTAATGCCAATTAATCTCATCGGCGTGGCAATTTCTAATGCTGCCTTCCCTAAGCTTACTGAGCATTTAGGTGAGGGGCGTGATGATCTGTTTCAAAAGGACTTACGCTCTCTACTGAGGATTATTTTTTGGATGGCATTGCCAGTAGCGGTGGTGATTTTCTTTACGCGCGGTTATGTTGTGCATTTTATTCGTAATGGCGGCAATCAATTGATTGCGGGAATTCTGGGTTGCTTAGTGGTGGCAATTTTGTTTCGGACGATTTATCACATGGCGGCGCGGGCATTTTATGCTCGCCAAGACACTAAAACTCCGCTTTATATTTCAATTTTCTCTATTTCCCTGAACATTATTTTGGCAATTGTTTTATCTATGGTTTTGAAAATGGGTGCCTATGGTTTGGCTTGGGCGCAGTCAACGGTAGCGGTTTTAGAGGTGGTGATTTTGTTGGTTGTGATGAATCGTCAAATGCCAAAGTTGTTTGATATGACATTTATGCGAGCAATTTTTAGGATGATAATTGCTGGAATCATTACCGGCGTAGTTTGTTATATTGGTGTACTGGTTTTACCGTTCCGTTATCACGATGATAGCTTCTTTAGTGCTTTTCCAAAGTTTGTTGTTATTTCAATGGTTAGCTTTGGTGTGTACGCCGCCGCATCAAAGTGGCTAAAATTGCCAGAAATTGATCCGGTTTTGACGCGGCTAAGAAAGATGCTATTTGGAAGATTGGAGTCTATGCGCTAATGGAGAATATTCGTAATTTTTGCATCATCGCTCACATTGATCACGGCAAATCGACGCTGGCTGACCGGATGATGGAGATGACGGGGACGGTGGAGAAGCGCGAGATGAAATCGCAGTTGCTGGATAGTATGGATTTGGAGCGTGAAAAGGGCATCACCATTAAGCTCGCGCCAGTGCGGATGAAGTATCACTACCGCCAGCCAGCATCAACCGCTTCCTCTCAATCAAATGTTGCAGGCAACGCCAGCGACAGGACTATCGATTCATCGGAAGGATTGCCGCCAGCTGGGTCTTACGATCTCAATCTCATCGACACACCTGGCCATGTCGATTTTAGTTACGAAGTTAGCCGCTCGTTGCAGGCCTGTGAGGGGGCTGTGTTGGTGGTCGACGCCAGCCAAGGTATTCAGGCGCAGACGTTAGCGAATGTCTACCTGGCGATGGAGCAAGATTTGACGATAATCCCGGTGCTGAACAAGGTTGATTTGCCAGCCGCTGATGTGCCGCGCGTATCCAAGCAAGTCATCAATTTATTGGGTTGCGATGAAAGCGAGATTATTCATATTTCTGCCAAAACGGGGCAGAATGTTGATCAGGTTTTGGAGACGATTGTTGAACGAATTCCAGCACCAATTGGCCAGCCAGACGATCCGACACGGGCGCTGATTTTTGATAGTTATTATGACGATTATCGCGGCGTGATTTTGTATGTCAGGGTGGTTGATGGGCGGATCAAAAAAGGTGAATCAATCCACATGATGGCGACTGGTGCAAATGGCTTAGCATTGGAAGTTGGCCATCTCAGCCCCGGCATGATTCCCGACCTATCGCTCGATACTGGCGAAATTGGCTACATTGTCACTAACCTGAAGACTACGCGTGAAGCACGGGTGGGTGATACGGTGACGTTGAAAAAATATGTAGGCTAGTGATGATTGATGTTTGGTTTGATTGTCGTCAAGACGCTAACAATAAATATCCAGATCAGCACAGTCCGACATTAAAACGCTATCATGCTGAATTGTGGACTAAACCACTGACTGATGGTCGTCAACTGACCATGTTGGATCAAGGAGCGTACTTAATGGCCAGTGATGGTCGGTGTCAGATTCCTGTTTCGAGCGATAATATGGCAGCTACTTTTGAAGCTTGGAAACGTAATAAGTTGATTGTTGAGCAGACACCACAAGATGTTTTGACGGCAATAGATAATGTTGATTGGCGCATCGGTTCAGAGATTATCTTCCCCAGCGAATTACGCGGCGGCACGCAAACCATCAATCGTGCGAGAGGCTGGCACCGCAAAATTGGTGATCGGTTTGACCTAACGTTAGAGTGTATTGCTCGCTGGTATCAGGGTGAAGACAGTCCGCTGATTGATATTTTCGATCGTTATGGTGACTTTTTTGAGTGGTTTGGTGATTTTCGGGGCTATGTCGATTTTTTCTTGTTGCAAGATTTTGTTGATGACGGATACCAAGTTAACATGCTAACAGATTTTGATAATTTCCAATCGTCACCGTTGCCTCAGACTGTTGAGCAGTATACGGCATATTTGCAAGGCTTGACTGAGGTGCTAACTCTGCGGGCTAAGCGTATCGAGCGGTATGCTAATCAGTAGAATCGTTTCACAAAGCCGATATTTGATAGACATAATTAACTTAAGATGGTATAGTATCATTTGATAGTCTGTCACAGATGACTGTCGAGTCATTGCTTGACGGCACTATCGCTGTCCTCAAGGGGACGAGCGATACGGTGACAGTAAGAAAATATTATGATTAGCTATGAATGAGTTACCGCCAATTACGTTTGCCAATGGAGACCGCGTTCCAGCTCATGCGCGAACTGCGCCGTCTGGAGTAGAAAGAATTATGTTTGGGGAGAATGCGGAGAAGCCCATGGCGCGGCTTAGTTATGCGAGGCTTGGCAAAAGGCGTGCTTCGCTGGCATGCTGTTTCGTGATGCTCCGTCTGAATATCGGGCTGGTACTTCTATGCTGGAATATTTCTTTGAAGAGGCAACTCCTGCACTTGGTCTTGAGCCAGGGGTAACATCAATCATCCGCAAGCCTATCATTGCTTTGTTGCTTGCCAAGTACGGGCTGGAGCCAGACGTCACGTCAGAAACGTGGTCGCATGTTGGGTTGCTGGTGCGGCGTGATACTACTTCGAGGAACCATCCAGCGCTACATTTTGTTGAGGGCAATGAGCCTGAATTTAATGATGATCGGCATCGTCGATATTATGACATTGTGCCAAACAGAGAACTGCCCTATATGTATCCATTAGCCTCACCTTCGAGGCGAGTTGATATCCACACGTCGTATACTCCGTGATGAACATAGATTATAGTAATTCGACGCCATCTCTGTAAAATGCTATAATATGACACAATGACTGAAAAAATTACTGTCCAGCCGCTGCCAGGCTATAAAGAAGTCAAGCCCTTTGTCTACGCGGGCTTTTTCCCAGTGTCCAACGAGGATTATAATGATCTGAAAGAAGCGATAGAGAAGCTGAGCCTGAGCGATTCGGCGCTGCAGTTTGAGCCGGAAAATTCGCCAGTGCTGGGCTACGGCGTGCGGATCGGTTTTCTTGGGCTACTTCATATGGATATCATTCGTGAGCGGCTGGAGCGTGAGTATAATCTGGATCTCATCGTCACCAACCCGAGTACTGATTACCAAGTTAGTTTGACGAACGGCGAGGAGTTGGACATCAAATCAGCCAGTGAGCTACCTGACCCAGCACAAATTACCGAGGTTCGCGAGCCGTGGATTGACGGCGAAATTGTGGTGCCGCAAGATTATATCGGTGCGGTGATTCAGCTGATTGTTGCCAAGCGCGGCCGGCAGAAAAACCTCAGTTACATCGACGAGCGGGCGCTGATTTCGTTTACGGCACCGCTGGCCAATTTGCTGACGGATTTTTATGATCAATTGAAGTCGGTAACTAGCGGGTATGGTTCGTTTAACTATGAGCTGGCGGGCTATCAGTCAGAAGATTTGGTGCGCGTTGATTTTTATGTGGCAGGCGAGATGGTTGATGCGCTGAGCGTGATGTGCCATCGCTCAGAGGCACCAGGCTTGGGCCGGGAAATTGTCAAAAAACTCAAAGACGTGGTGCCGCGCCAGAGCTTTGAAGTAGCGTTGCAGGCGGCGATTGGCGGCAGGTTTATCGCCCGTGAAAACATCGGCGCTTATCGAAAAGACGTAACAGGATATCTTTACGGTGGTGATGTTAGTCGCAAGAAAAAGCTTTTGGCAAAACAGGCTAGGGGAAAGAAGCGCATGAAACGTTTCGGCAAAGTTGATATTCCGTCAGAAGCGTTTACGGTGATGTTGAAGAGGGATTAGTCTCTATATAGAAATTGATTTAGTGGTAGTTAACTTCCTGATTGGCAATTGGTGCTGGATGAGTTATCATAAATAAATATTATGTCAGAGATTGAAAGTTTAATCACCAATTATCAACCAGCCGAATCAACCATCCAACTAGTGCGGGACACAAAGATTGCACTACTGGCGGGGATTTCTGGCGCTGGTAAGGATACGATAAAAAAACGATTGTTAAAGTTGCCGGAGTTTCGCGATATCGTTTCGCACACCACGCGTCCGCCGCGGATTAATAATGGATCTATCGAGCAGGACGGCGTCGACTATCATTTTATTGATCAAAAAATAGCTGAGGAAATGCTACAAAATAATGAATTTATTGAAGCTAAGTTTGTGCACGGCACAGTTTATGGCACGTCGGTGGCTGAGTTAAAATTAGCACATGATCAGAATCGTGTAGCAATTACTGACGTTGACGTGCAGGGTGTGGAAGAATATGAGCGATTAGCTCCAGAGAGTATCGCAATTTTTATTGTGCCGCCAGATTATCAAACTTGGATTGAGCGGCTCAAAAAGCGCTACGCCACCGATGAGGATTTTCGGACGGAGTGGCCAAAACGCCGCCAGTCAGCGATTAGTGAACTAACTTATGCGCTAGAGGTGCCATATTACCACGTGATTATCAATGACGATTTGGATCGGGCTGTTCGGGTGACCGAAGAAATTATTTTACGGGGTGATATTTTTAAGCGCCAGGACGACGAGGCTCGTTTGGCGGCCCGGGGTCTTCTCAATGATATAATTAAGACATGAGTTCAATAAAAACCCCAAAGAAAATAGCAGCTATTGGCTCTCAATCATCAAAAACCGTCACCTTACTGCTAGACCAATCATTTTTTATTTTTGCTGGCTTGGCGTCGTTTTGGTTAGCCTGGCTGGTGTTTAGGGAGGGCTTGGCGACGGGCGGCTGGTGGCTGGTCGGTCTATTTTTTGTGGTTTGGGCGATTGTTTCTTATCTGGCTCTGCCACGTCTACATAGAATATTGAGCAATATGTATGTGCCAAATTATTTTATTGGCAGGACCCGAACTGCTGACGGCATATTAAGTGACCCTATTAACCTGAGCGTGCGTGGGTCTGAAGAGAAGTTGCATAAGGCTATGACTGCGGCTGGCTGGGTGCTGGCCGATGACATTACGCCGCGATCGGCTTGGAAGATGGTTCTTACTGTATTGAGTGGGCGTAGCTATCCCAATGCGCCAGTCTCGCCAGCTTTTTTGTTTGGGCGGCGACAAGATTTTGCTTACCAACAAGAAGTTGATGGCAATCCAAGGCGTCGTCATCATGTGCGTTTTTGGCGTTGTCCGGACGGTTGGCTGCTGCCGGGTGGTCATCGGGTGGATTGGTTGGCGGCTGGCTCGTACGATAAAAGCGTCGGATTGTCGTTATTTACCTTTCAATTGACGCATAAAATTGATGAAGATATCGACATTGAAAGAGACTACATTATCGAATCTGTTAAAAAAAGCGAAAAGTATATTCGGGTAGCGGTTCTGAAGGATTTTTCGACAGGTTATCATTCGCGTAACGGGAGTGGTGACTTGATTCGTACTGATGGTGATTTGCCTATTCTGGAGGTTGGTCGTATCAGGATTGATAAGCCTATTGCCATCTTGAAGCGTTTTGGGATTATTATGGACGGTACAATTCATGACCGCTGTCCTCGCAACCACGAAACGCTACTGGAAGAGCTGTGGAGTCGTCGGCCGCCGCAGATTTTGATTGGCAGTGTGTTGATGATATTGGCGTCGCTGTTTGCCGTTGGCCAAACCTTAGTTGATATTTCTAGCTGGCCGGAGATCTTGGCGGTGTTTACGAATATTGAGCAGATCGACATCAATCTGGCCAACACGGCATTATCAATCATGGCCGTCTTGAATATTCTATTGGTGATCGTGGAGTTTATCTTGGTTGGGTTGCTGCTTCGGGGTAGTAATCGAGCGCGCATCTCACTATTGGCGGTGGCAATGCTTGCTATTATTACTGAATCATTGTCGGTGACGACCGGAAGGATTAATGCTTCAGCCGTATTGTTGTTAACTTCAATCGGCGTACACATCATGATTATGATGCTGTTTTCCTCAGATGCGGCGCGCTATTTTACGGAGCGACGATAGAACTAAAGCGCTAGCACTCTACTTGTATGAGTGCTAAACATGCGCTATAATCAAGACATGACTGAACGTCAACAGGCGATTCTTGTCGCGATTATTGAGCAATATGCGGAAATTGCCGTGCCAGTTGGTAGTGTGACGCTGGCCAAGTTGTTTGGTGTGTCCAGCGCCACGATTCGCAGCGAAATGGCCAAGCTGGAGGAGATGGGACTCATCGAAGCGCCGCACACCAGTGCTGGGCGAATTCCCACGGATAAAGGATACCGCGTGTATGTCAATGGCATCACTGACGCTCAGATGACAGAATTACCAAGCGGCATCGATCGCAGTGCGAGAGCGATTGAAGCGCATGTCAATTCGCACGTTGACAAGTCTGACCGGGCAATTCGCAGTGCGGTTGATAGTTTGGTGGAGCTGACGGGCAATTTCGGCTTTGCGTCGTTTGGTACGCACTTGTATATGAATGGCATGACTCAGCTGTTTTCTCAGCCAGAGTTTGTCGAAGGTGGGCATGTTCAGGCGATTGCCAGACTGATTGACAATATTGAGCCGTGGCTGCGTGAAGCGGCACCAAATGAGCCGTTGAATGTGTTTATCGGCAGTGAGAATCCGATTGGTAAAAGTTCTGGTGCGACGTTGATTATTAGTAAATTCTGTTCGCAGTTTAGTGATGATAGCTATATCGGTGTGATCGGTCCGACGCGGCAGAATTACCGTCGAACGATGGAGCTGGTTAGACGAACGGGTGCGATGCTAGAGGAGGTATTGTAATGGCTGAATGGATTGGCAGTTTGCTAAGTGGTTTGCCGACGTGGTTAGTAGTGATTATTTTGATTATTATTTTCATGGCTATGGTAGTGCTTTTTCCCTGTACGTATGGCGAGAAGCCGTTTTGGCCGTTTAGAAGGAGGAAAAAATGACGAAAAATAAGACCAAGAAAACTGAAGATTTAGAGCAGCAATTGGGTGAACTGACGCTGGATTTGCAGCGGACACGGGCCGATTTTGAGAATTATCGCAAGCGTGTGGAGGCGGAAAAGCAGTCAGCCCACAGCATGGGTCAGGCCAAGTCAGTGATGAAATTATTGCCAGTGATTGACACGATTGAGCGGGCGATTGCTAATGTGCCGGAAGAACTGCAAGATAATGCCTGGGCGAAGGGTGTGGCTGGCCTAGGTAAACAGCTCGACAAACAACTCAAAGAAATCGGCCTCGAGAAAATTAACGCTAAACCTGGTACTCCGTTTAACCCTGAATTGCACCAAGCTATTCAGTTCGATGAAGAAGCTGAGGGTGAAAAAGAAGTGATTGCTGAGGAGTTGCGTGCTGGCTATATGCTGAATGGCTCCGTTATTCGTGATTCGATGGTTAAAGTTACGCGCCAGTAGGTAATCTGGAAAAGTTAAATAATTAGCACTCTTGACACGGGAGTGCTAATTATTTATACTGAAATAGTTAGCACTCGTTAATAAAGAGTGCTAAAATGGATATAAACAAAAACCAGATGTGATCATAATAGAAAGGGGAATCATATGGGTAAAATTATCGGAATTGACCTTGGTACAACCAACAGCGCCTTTGCGTATATGCTGGCAGGCAAGCCGGAAGTTATCGCTAATGCTGAGGGTAACCGTACCACGCCATCAGTGGTGGCGATTAATAAAAAGGGTGAGCGCTTGGTCGGGCAAGTGGCGCAGCGCCAGCGGGTGACCAATCCAAAGAACACCATTTACGGTGTCAAGCGTTTGATCGGCCGTAAGTTTACTGACAAGGAAGTCCAAAAAGACCTCGATATCATGCCATACCAGATTGTTAAAAAAGGTACCGGTGTAGCAGTAGAGATGGGCGATAAAGAATACACACCAGAAGAAGTTTCAGCTATGATCCTTAGCAAGATCAAGGCTGATGCTGAGGCATTCTTGGGTGAAAAAGTTACTGAAGCGGTCATCACCGTGCCGGCCTACTTCGACGATTCGCAGCGCCAAGCCACCAAAGATGCTGGTAAAATCGCTGGCCTGGAAGTCAAGCGCATCATCAATGAACCAACGGCAGCAGCTTTGGCGTACGGCCTGGAAAAAGGCAAAAATGAAGAAACCATCGTGGTGTTCGACCTTGGTGGCGGTACTTTTGACGTTTCTATTTTGGAGCTCGGCGACGGTGTGTTTGAGGTGAAAGCAACGAATGGTGACACTCACCTCGGTGGTGAGGACTTTGACAATGTCATCGTTAATTACTTCCTGGATGACTTTAAGTCTAAAGAAGGCATCGACCTGCGCAAAGACAATGCGGCCATGCAGCGTCTCAAGGACGAAGCCGAAAAGGCCAAAAAGGAGCTGTCGACAGTTACTGAATACGAAGTCAATATTCCGTTCATCACCGCTGATGCTGATGGACCAAAGCACTTTGAACTGAGTCTGACACGGGCCAAGTTGGAAGATTTGGTGAAAGATTTATTGGATCGCCTTGACGTGCCAGTTGAAAAAGCGCTCAAAGACGCTAAATTATCAAAATCTGACGTCAATGAAATCGTTATGGTCGGCGGTATGACTCGTATGCCAGCCGTGGTCGAGCGGGTGAAGAAGTTGTTCGGTAAAGACCCAATGCAAGGTGTCAACCCAGACGAAGTGGTGGCAGTTGGTGCGGCTATTCAGGGTGGCGTGTTGGCTGGTGATGTTAAGGATGTGCTACTGCTGGACGTGACACCACTGAGCCTTGGCATCGAGACGATGGGCGGCGTGTCGACCAAGCTGATTGAGCGCAACACTACTGTGCCAACCAGTAAGAGCGAAGTATTCTCGACTGCTGCCGACAACCAGCCGCAAGTGGAAATCCACGTCTTGCAGGGTGAGCGCGAATTCGCTAATGACAACAAGAGCTTGGGGCGCTTTGTGCTTGACGGCATCGCGCCAGCACCGCGCGGCGTGCCGCAGATTGAAGTGACGTTTAACATCGACGCCAACGGTATCCTTAATGTGACTGCTAAAGACAAAGGTACTGGTAAGGAGCAATCAATTACCATCCAAAACTCTGGCAATATGAGTAAGGAAGATATTGAAAAAGCCCAGAAAGAAGCCGAACTCCACGCTGACGAGGATAAGAAAAAGCGCGAGACCGTTGACGCTAAAAACCAGCTAGAAAACGCTATCTATCAGGCAAAGAAAATGCCGGATGAGTTCAAAGATAAGATTTCTGACGACGACAAAAAGGCGATTGACGAAGCGGTCAAGGAAGCGGAAAAGCACAAAGACGCTGACGACAAAGATGAGCTGGAAGCAGCAGCCAAAGCCTTGCAGGATGCCATCATGCCGATCGGCGCCAAAATGTACCAGCAAGCTGCTGAGGACAACAAGGCGGACAAGTCTGCGGATGACAAAAAATCTGACAAGGACGAACCAGTCGAAGGCGAAGTGGTTGACAAGAAATAATCGTTGCCCGTAAATATGTAAAATACTGCAGCAGTTTTTAGCCTGCAGTATTTTCTATGTCAGCTTAATTAGCACTCTTGCATGGTGAGTGCTAGTTTGTTATCATAGAATATATGAGTAAGCGTGATTATTATGAAGTTTTAGGCGTGTCAAAAAGCGCTTCTGAAGATGAGATAAAAAAAGCCTTTCGTAAGCTAGCGGTAAAATATCATCCTGATAAAGAGGGTGGCGACGAAGCTAAGTTTAAGGAGATAAATGAAGCTTACGAGGTTTTGAAGGATAAACAAAAGCGCCAGCGCTATGATCAATTTGGTCACACTGGTGTCGGCGGCACTTCAGGTAGTGGTTTTTCTGGTAATCCGTTTGAAGGCTTTGGTGGATTTGGCGGGCAGAATGTTCATTTTGATTTTGGTGACGGTGGTCTGGGTGATATATTTAGTCAGTTTTTTGGTGGCGCGCCTGGCGCATCGGGTGGTGGCCGTCAGCGTGGGCGTGATATTGAAACTAGCGTAACCCTCAGTTTTGAAGATGCAATATTCGGCACGGAAAAGAAAATCAGCTTATCACTAGAGGATGAGTGCAAACATTGTCATGGTTATGGGGCTGAGCCGGGGTATGGCGTAAAAACATGCCCAACATGTAAGGGTGCGGGACAACAAACACGAGTAATGAACTCGCTATTTGGTCAAATTCAGCAGGCGGTTACTTGTGAAACTTGTCGCGGTAAAGGCAAAGTTCCTGAAAAAGAATGCTCAGTTTGTCGAGGAAAAGGCACGACTCGCCAGAATAAAGATATAACTATTAAAATCCCAGCTGGTATTGACGACGGGGCAACGATTAGATTGCGTGATCATGGTGAGGCTATATCTGGCGGAAGTCGAGGCGATTTGTATGTTCATGTTCGCGTTAAAGCGCATAAAAAATTCACTCGTGAGGGTAATATTATTCTTAGCGAGGAGCATATTTCCATGGTTGACGCGGCATTGGGCACGGAAATTGACGTGGAAACCGTAGACGGTGTTATTACTATGAAAATTCCTGCTGGTACTCAAAGCGGTACTGACTTTAAGTTGTCAGGCCATGGCGTACCAAATTTGCGTAGTGAATCACGCGGTCCACATATTGTAGGTATTATTGTCGACACCCCAACTAAATTGACGAAAAAGCAGCGTGAGCTTTTGGAGCAGTTTAGGGATGCAAAGAAGCGTGGGCTGTTCTCGTAGAGGCGCCACCTCTTGTCATAATGCGCATTTTATGCTATAATAGTGAGCGTGACGAATACACCAGAGCTGTCAGTTAATACAAATGAATCAAATCACACGCCCATAGAAGATCTTTATGGTCAGCTAATGGATTTGTCCCCAAAAATTGTTACGATGTTTACGCCGTCAAACCGTGGCGAAGAAGAAGAGAGGTTCTTGTCTGGAGAGGTTATAAATCCTCAGTTTGTTTACGATAAGCTGCATGTCGCTGATTTTGACGAAGCTATAGAAAAGATACGAGAACTTGGTGATAAGATACTGAATCATCCTGACCTGACATCAATTAGTAAGAAGGTTTAGAAGGATTTATTAAAAAATACTACGAGCAAACTGAACTTCTTCGTTGTGCTCAAGCTTATCGCGGCGCTAATTCAGAAGAAGATAGACAAAAGATTGCTGAGGCGTATAAAGGTCTAAATATAGAGACTTACGGAGAGCCAGACGAGGATACTTATCGTTCTTTGCTGGGTGAAAAGTTGAATCGTGTGTACAATAAAAAACTAACAGGAAAAGCGAATAGATTGCGCAAAGAATTGTTTGACATGGTTGATTTCGATCCTGATATGGATACTCCAGAAAGGTTTCGTCCTTCAGACGAAACGGTGGAATGGACGCATGACGTAGCAGAATCTTTGTATAGAGGTATGTTGAGCCATGTTCCGGTTGATAAGTCTGAATTCTGTCCGCATGAGCTACAGGAAATATTTATCAATGTTATCCAAAATGAGTTTAATACGTATGGAGATTCTGATGATGTTAGGTTTTATAATGGTGCATCAGAGGGTTGGATGGTTTCCGTAGAGGAGGCTGGTTCTGTTAATGTAAGATCCTCTAAGAAAAAGATCGTTATTCCTGATAATAGTATGATGAGGTCTCGTAAAAAAGTTGAAGAGTTGATAGTTCATGAAATTAGCGTTCATATGCTGAGGTCTATTACTGGTGGAGAAACTGATATACTTCCTCTGAAATCTGGATTGAGCGACTATTATGATACCGAGGAAGGCCTGGGCGTGGTGATGGAGCAGGCGTTTAGGGGGAAGTTTGCTGAACGTGGCGTTGATCACTATATTACATCTGGACTTGCTCACTTTGATAATAAAGATTTTCGTGAAGCATTTGAGATTAAGTGGCGGCTGTCCCTGCTCGGTTCTATAGATGATGGAGGTGAGGTTGGCGATGAACAGATAGCAAAGGCGAAAAAGACTGCCTTTACTCAGACTTTGCGTAGTTTCCGCGGCACGAATGACTTACCGCTATTTAAGGACTTAAGCTACTATAATGGCTCGGTGGAAGTTCGGAAATACCTAGAATCCATAAAGTGTGACGATTTATTACTATCGTTACTGCTCGCCGGGAAGGTGAATACCTCAGCTGATCATAGGCGTGTAATTCTTGAATCAAGAAGTGTTTAGCGGGGCGATATATTTGATATATATCTTAAAATATGCCATAATATTTGCACATGAAAGAAAAAACTGTTATTGGATCAACTGAGTTTGTAGATTTTGGCAAACGAGCGCAAAAAGTCCCAGCTAAGATTGACACGGGGGCCGATTCAAGCGCGGTATGGGCAAGTAATATCCGCGTTGATAAAGACGGAGTGCTAAAGTTTTCATTATTTGGCGAAGGTTCGCCCTATTATAACGGTAAAATATTTAAGAGAACTGATTATTCCGTGGCTAGTGTGCGGTCTGCTATGGGTCACGAGCAAATTCGTTATCGTACGCATTTTTGGGTAAAAATTGGCGGTCGTAAAATTAAAATGCTGATGAATTTGTCTGATCGATCAAAAAATGATTTTCCAGTGTTAATTGGTAGAAGGTCAATTTCTAGAAAATTCTTAGTTGACGTATCAAAGAAGAATGTTCCCAGAAAAAAGGCGTCCGTAACCATTAGGCTTAACGAAGAAGTAAAAAGAGACCCGTATAAATTCTATAAAAAATATCATCAGAAAGGTGGAGAAAAATAATGCGAATTGCGATTCTATCTAACGGCAACATTAATTATTCAACCCTTCGCCTAAAAGAAGAAGCTGAAAAGCGTGGACATCAAGTTAAAGTTGTTAAGTATAAAAACTGTTATGTTTCGATTGATGAAAAGCACCCGACGGTTATTTATAAAGGCAAAGAAATCGGTGAGTTTGATGTGGTGATTCCGCGAATTGCTAGCCATATGACAAAATACGGTACAGCGGTTTTACGACAATTAGAGATGATGTATCCAAAGGCATTTTTCATGAATCGGTCGATTGCAATTACAAGGGCGCGTGACAAATTACGCTCAACGCAGCTATTGGTTAAAGCGGGTGTGTCAATTCCAAAGACGGTTTTCTCGCGGAATGCGACGGATATAGATTCATTGATTGAAGAGATTGGCGGTATGCCAGCAATTATCAAATTGGCGCGAGGCACCCATGGCAACGGTGTCGTCTTAGCTGAGACAAAGAAGGCTGCCAAGTCGGTTCTTCAGGCATTTTATCTCAGTAATTCTGACGGAACTAACGTGCTACTTCAGGAGTTTATTAAAGAATCGGCTGGAACTGATATTCGTGCATTTGTGGTTGGCAGTCAAGTGGTAGCGAGTATGAAACGACAGAGTTTGGATGATGATTTTCGTAGCAATCTTCACAAGGGTGGCGAGGGAAATAGTGTAAAGTTGACTGATGCTGAACGGAAAATGTGCATTAAAGCAGCTAAGGCGATGGGTCTAACGGTTGCTGGTGTCGACTTTATGCGATCAAGTCGTGGCGCCTTGGTGCTGGAAGTGAATGCTAGCCCAGGGTTTGGTATCGAGAAGATAACGCGGCGTAATGTTTCCGGTAAAATAATAGACTATATCGAGCGCAACGCTAAGCGCGGCAACAAAAAAGATAAAATCGGCGCTTAAGCATAAACTTGTTATAATAAGTTTATGGACGAATCTCGTCATCCAACAGCAATCCAGACTGCTATCAAATGGTTTTTTATTTGTGGCATGCTGGCGATTATTGGTGGCGCGGTTTTTTGTGTATTTCAATCAGTATCGCCAAAAACAGAGATTGTTTATTTAAATAAGACGATGCTTCGTGCGGAGATTGCTGACAATGAAGATTCGCGTCGAAAGGGTTTGGCTGATAGGCTAGGAATAGAGGATAATTATGCGATGCTGTTTGTATTTGATAGTATTGACCGCCATCAAATGTGGATGAAAGATATGAAATTTGCGGTAGATATCATTTGGATTAATGAGAAAAAACGTATTGTCCATGTGCAGCATAATGTTAAGCCGGATGCTGAGCCGTATGAAAAATATAAACCGCCAGTCCCTGCAAAATACGTTTTAGAGGTAAAGGCTGGTGTTGCTAAGAGAGCAAGCGCGACAGTAGGCTTGGTAGTAAAATTTGATTTGGAGGATAATAAATGAGCGTAATAATTTTATTCGGGGCAATTTTAGTGATAGTTTTTACGATTGCGTTTGTATCGTCTCGTCGATTCGGTCCTTTGGCTTTAGCGCTAGCGGCAGGATTTTTGTTATCGGAGTGGTGGGCAAGCTGGCTTACTGGGTTGCTGGACGGATTAAAGTTGGCGGTTAGTTGGCTGCCAAATGGTGTGATTGCGGCGTTGACCTTGACGTTGATTCCACTATTTACACTACTGCTGGGCGGACCGAGATATCAACGTAAACACGAAAAGATTATTTCTGCGGTGGCAATTGCCTTTTTAACCGCTTCGCTGCTTGTTGTACCGCTGGGAAAATATGTATCGCTGGACGGGCAGGCTCTAGATTTGTATAAAGTATTTGCTAATAACTGGCGATATGTTGCTACGCTGGGATTAGTGTGTGGCGTAATTGACTTATTCATGTTACATACTGGAGGACATAAGCCTGGCAAGCCTTGATATTTTAATTGATTTGTGATAGGATGAAAAAAGCGGATATTCCGATGGGTCCATAGCTCAGTTGGTTAGAGCACCTGCCTTTTAAGCAGGGTGTCCCGGGTTCAAGCCCCGGTGGACCCTCCAATTTTGAAATCGACTCCTTTTTGGAGCCTTTTTTCTTGTCTATATTCTGGCTATACTTTAAATATGAATAGTCGCCTATTTGAGAAAATCCACATTTCTTGGTTGGTGGCGGCGTGGTGTTTGGGGCTGACGGTTGGCGTAATTGCGGTTCATCATTTGCCGCGGTCGGTCGAATTTAACGTGCTGGCGTTATTTGGCGGGCTGGTATTGTTTGTGCCAGTGCTGGCTTGGCGGTGGCGGGCACTGATGATTGTGGCAATTATTTCTGGCGGTTTGGCGGGGCTGTGGCGCGGTGAGCTGGGTCGAGCGGGTTTGGAAGTGTACGATTCGCTGATTGGAAAAACCGCCGCTATTCAGGGCCGCGTTTTGGAGGATCCTGACATTGATAAGAAAGGGCAAACGGTGTTGCGATTGAGTGACTTGCGGATCAACGGCAAGAAATTAGCGGGGCAACTATGGGTAGTGACAGCCGACAAACGTCCCGTTAAACGCAGCGACATCGTCCAGGTTCAGGGAAAATTGACGGCGGGATTTGGTGCTTTTTCAGCGAGCATGTATCGGGCGAAAATTGGCAGTGTTGAGCGTCCAGTTCCTGGCGATGTGGCGGTTGGGGCGCGTGACTGGTTTGCTGAACGGGTGCGCAAGCATATTCCAGAGTCCGAGTCGGCACTGGGTTTGGGATTTTTACTGGGGCTACGGCGAGCCATGCCGACGGAGCTGAGTGATAATTTGAAGATTGCTGGCCTGACGCACGTTGTGGTGGCTAGCGGTTACAATTTGACGATTTTGGTGCGTCTGGCGCGGCGGTTATTTGCCAAGCGGTCAAGATATTTGGCAATGCTCAGCGCGGCAACGATGATCCTTGGATTCATGGCGGTGACGGGTTTGAGTCCGAGTATGTCGCGGGCTGGGCTGGTGGCGGGATTGAGCCTGGCAGCGTGGTATTACGGCCGGACGATTCATCCGCTGGTGCTGCTGCCAGTCTCGGCGGCGATTACATTGATGATCAATCCACAATTTGGCTGGGGTGATTTGGGTTGGCAACTGAGCTTTGCGTCGTTTACGGGCGTGATCATCCTGGCGCCGCTGCTGCACAAGTATTTCTTTGGCGACAAAGACCCTGGCGCGTTTCGGCAAATTTTGATCGAGACGTTGTCGGCGCAGCTTGCGACACTGCCGCTGTTGATGATGAGCTTCGGTGTGGTTAGTAATGTAGCGCTGATTGCTAATATGCTGATCTTGCCGTTCGTGCCGCTGGCGATGCTGCTGACGTTTGCATCGGGCGTGTTGGCGATGGTGCCGATGATTGGCGCGGCTATTGCCCTGCCGACGACCTGGCTGCTGAGCTATATGATTCAGGCGGCCAATTGGCTGGCGGGGCTGGAGTGGGCGCAGATGGAAGTGAATATCACTTGGTGGCAGTGCGGTTTGATGTATGCGGCGATGATTTGTGCCGTGTGGTGGATGAAGAAGCAGACGAAATTAGATCTCATTCAGGTGAATATCGTGGAGTAGTGTATAATAGTAACAGATTGAAATAGCAAATAAACGGTAGGAGATAGTATGTCAGGACATAGTAAATGGGCAACGACGCACCGCCAGAAAGCGATTGTTGATGCGAAGCGCGGTGCGATTTTCACTAAGTTGGGTAATCAAATTGCAATCGCGGCACGTGGCGGCACAGACCCATCCTTAAACTCAAGTTTGGCGATGGCGATCGAAAAGGCCAAGGCTGCTAACATGCCGAGCGCTAACATTCAGCGAGCGATTGAGCGGGTGGCTGACAAAAGCGCAGCAGCGCTGGAAGAAATTACCTATGAAGGTTACGGCCCGGGTGGTGTCGGCATTATCATTGAAACAGCGACCGATAATCGTAATCGCACCTTGCCAGAAGTCAAAACGGCGCTGGTCAAAAACGGCGGGCGAATCGCTGACGCGGGCAGTGTGGCTTTTCAATTCACACGTAAAGGCGTAATTACAGTCGAAGGTTCAGGCGAGGAATTGTTGTTACAGATTCTTGATGCTGGGGCGGAAGATGCAGCCGAGGAAGATGGTGAAATGATAGTCTATACTGAACAGAAAGATTTGGCGGCGGTCCGAACTGCTTTGGCGGAGCAAGGGCTAGTGATTAAAGATGCCGAACTGCAATATGTGCCAAATTCAGTTATCGAGGTGGCCGATACCGAAACCGCACAGAAGTTGTTGAAAGTGCTGGATGCTCTGGACGATTTAGACGATGTAGTCAACGTCTACACCAATGCCGATATTACTGCCGATGTGTAGTTTGCCGAGAGGGTTGGATCTCCGTCTTTTCATAAAGTGGTTTTATATGTTACGCTATAATTGAAAACCATAAGCAAGGAGACGGCATGAAATATTTGCGTACTGGACTACTTATGACTCTGGTTGTGTCTTTAGTATTGCCTGTGTCTACGGTGAGTGCCAATTCGTCTCTTGATGCTAATACCTCTTTGGATGACTCTTCATCTGCCAGCTCTCCTGTAAAGTCTTCTTTACCTGCGGCTTCTAGTGGGTCGACTACACTGTCAAGTGAGCCATCTGCGGGCGATAATAAGCCTACGAAACCCTTTGTTGGCGATCAGCAGACAGGCGTTGCTTCCACTCCTAAAATTGAGACAGCCAAGCCTCAGGCGGAATCTCAGCCTGCCACGTCTCCTGATACCCAATCATCGACGACAAAGTCAGAACAATCGACGGCTGTATCACCTCCGGTTGCTTCGCCCATTACTCCAGTTTCAACAACTCCAGATATAGCCATCACGGCTTTTTTGGGAGGTGTGCGACTTGAATTGATTGAGCTATATAATCAGTCGGATCGTGCTTTATTTCTTGGCAAATTGGCGATTCGTTTAACCGACAACAGCGGCGATACTCAGCAAATCCAGTACGCCGACACCGATGGTTATATTCTGCCAGGTCGCTACGTAAGTTACGCTGCTGAAAATAATGGCTTCCGTCGATTACCGCAGCTACCCCGGGATTTTCAGCGTGATATCGTTAAAGTTGAATTGATTTATGACGGAATTGTTATCCAGACGGTTAATAATATTCCAGAAAATCAAGCTGCCACTATCGCCGTCCATAAGCAGCGTTCAAAAAAAGTAAAACAAACGGGTAGTTTTGAAAAAGATTTTCAGTTGAAACCAGCTGCTGCTGTACAATTTTATGATGACGGACATTATCTTCCTCCGGCCGATACCGCTGGCCTGGTGATTACGGAGGTGCTGACGAATCCGCGGCAATGTCTTATTGACGAGGAGCAGTTGAACGACTGTGCTGATTTTATCGAGGTTATGAATCAGGGGACTGAGCCGATTGATTTGGGCAAATATCGACTGCGGTTTGGGTTATATGGCGATACAGCCAGTGTCGCCAACACGTTTCATTGGGGTCGCAATCCAGAGCTTAATGAAGAGGTGATCTTGCAGCCTCAAGAAGTGCTGGTCGTGAAAAAGCGTGATGACAGCAAGGCTTTGAGTCTGGTGGCGGACGATCGGTCGGTTTGGCTTGAGGATATTCAGGGATTAGCGAGATATCAAACGGTGGCGGTGAAGGGGGCGGACCGAGAGGCTCGTCGAGGCTCTTCGTGGGCATTGTTCCATGATGGCTGGGGTTGGGCGACACCAACACCTGGAAAATGGGCAAATGTGCGTGTTGTTGAGACTGCTCAGCCGCCACGATCACAGAGTCCGCCGCGTGAAGATTTGGCTCCATGTCAAGCTGGTTATTATCGTCATCCAGAAACAAAGCGGTGTCGGAAGATTGAGGTTGCTAAAACACCAGCCCCGTGCAAAGAAGGTTATTACCGCAGTGAGCAGACTGGGCGTTGTCGGTCAATTGTGGCCCTGGCCGCCAAAACCTTGAAGCCTTGCCAAGATGGCTATTTTCGCAATCCAGAAACTGGACGCTGTAAGAAAATTGCTGCAGCAGATGACATTCTAAAAGACTGCCCAGAAGGCTTTGAGCGCAATCCAACCACCCGGCGCTGTCGGAAGATAAAAACCACCAGCATGCCAGTTGTTGGTTCGGCGGCAGCGGGTGTTCAACAAGTTGCTGGCGCGACGTGGGGTTGGTGGGTGTTTGGCGGCGTTAGCTTATTGGCGGTAGGTTACGGTGCGTGGCAGTGGCGGTGGGAGCTGTCGCAATTGATACGCAGATTGCGGCGATGAGTTAGTGACCGAGTAGTCAAATCATTGCTATAATACATACCATGAGAATTATTGGTATCGATCCAGGCACAGGTATTTTGGGCTTTGGTGTGATTGATTTTTCGGGCGGTAAGTTCAAGCTGGTCACGGCGGGTGTCGTTAGGACACCAGCTCACACGCCGATTGATGAGCGGCTGGAGGAGATTTTCGACAGTTTGACGGAGATTATCGCAGAGGCTAAACCTGATGTGATGTCGATTGAAAAATTGTTCTTTGCGCGTAATGTGACGACGGCGATTTCTGTGGCAGAAGCACGCGGTGTAGCGATGTTGACGGGCCGAAAAGCGGGTTTGCCAATTGCCGAATATACGCCACTACAAATCAAACAGACGTTGACGGGCTATGGCAAGGCTGATAAAAAGCAAGTCCAGGAAATGGTGCGTTTAAACTTGGGACTAAAGGATGTGCCAAAACCGGACGACTGTGCCGATGCACTGGCGGCAGCAATTACTCATGCAGCGATGAATCGGGTATAATTGGTGTATGATTGCACATGTTTTTGGAAAAGTTGCCGAGAAATTTAATGGGTCGTTAGTGATCGACGTTCACGGTGTTGGCTATGAAGTTAGTGTGGCGGCTGGTGATTTTGACGCGGTGGTGCTGGATCAGGATGTCAAGTTCTATACCTATCATCATGTGCGTGAGCAGGCGGAGGAATTGTTTGGTTTTTCAAGTCTGGCAGCGAAGAAGCTGTTTGAAATGCTCATCACTGTTCAGGGTGTCGGCCCAAAGGCAGCATTGGCTATCCTCAGTCTGGGTGACGCGGAGCAAGTACGCAACGCCATCGCTAACGCCGACAGTGCGTTTGTGCAACAAGCTGCTGGCGTCGGTAAAAAAACTGCTGAGCGGGTGGTAGTTGATTTGAGTGATAAAGTTGGCTTGCCAACGCAGTATGGCCGGGCGGATGCACCAGTTCAGACTGAGCTAAACACCTCTGACGAGGCACTGGAAGCGTTAATGGCGTTAGGCTACACTTTGGCTGATGCTACTAAGGCACTGGAAAACGTTGATGTCAGCTTACCGACAGCGCAGCGGGTGACTGAGGCACTGAAGGGTTAAAGCTGGTTTGGCTTTAAAAGCTTACTGGCCTATTCCGACTCGTTTTCTGTTTTAGTTGCCTGCTTTGCTTCTTCAATAAGTTTTTCTACATCGTCAACTGTTAGCCTGCTGCTGTCGTGGAAACTTTGAACACTACGGCGTAATCGCTGACCTTGTATGTCAGTAATTCCATATAAGCCAGGCAGATCATCAAATTGGTGATTGCACGACTTTTGGTCGAATATTTCGGCCTGCTCTTTGTCAGAAGCGCCTTCTTTCGATGCGATTCTATCGCACCATAAAAATGGATATCTTACCAGTAAGCCAATTACGTGTTTTGCAACTTCTGTTGATTTAGGATCTTATTCTTCTGTCTGTTCAAAATTGCCATATCCTTGCTCTATCAAAGTATCGCTAATTCTTTGTACATCAATTGCGGTTTTTTGCGACTCAATTCCCTCAGATTCGTCGGAAGGTGCTAACCCTAACGCCGTCAAAAGATGCGGTACCGCCTCTGACATTAATCTAACACCTTCTGGAACTTGGTCGTATATTTCTCTTATGTCTTTTTTGACTTCTGCCGTCGAATTCAGCATTGAAAACTCCTATTTTAACTGTAGACACCCCTATTGTACTACAAATGGTATAATTAGTGTATGGCAATTGAGAGAATAGTCGATACCAGCTCGCACAGCGATGATGCCGAGGAGCAGCGGATTGAAGTTAGTTTACGTCCGCAGAGTTTTAGCGAGTATGTTGGTCAGGAGAGGCTGAAGCGTAATCTGCGCTTAGCAATTGAAGCGGCAAAAAAGCGCGGTGAGCCGCTGGATCATGTGCTGCTATACGGCCCACCAGGGCTGGGTAAGACGACCATGGCGACGGTGATCGCCAATGAGATGGGGACAAATTTGCGCATCACCAGCGGTCCGGCCATTGAAAAAGCTGGTGATTTGGCGTCAATTTTGACCAATTTGGCGGATGGCGATATTTTATTCATCGATGAGATTCATCGGCTCGGTCGGGCGGTGGAAGAGATTTTGTATTCGGCGATGGAAGATTTCAAGCTGGATATCGTCATCGGTAAAGGGCCGGCAGCCCGGTCAATTCGGCTGGATTTGCCGCGGTTTACGGTCATCGGTGCGACGACGCGGACGGGTAGTCTAGCGGCGCCGCTGCGCGATCGATTCGGGCATATTTACCGCTTGGAATTTTACGAGCCAGAAGACATCGCTAAAATTGTGACGCGAAGCGCAGCCATCCTAGAGTCGTCGATTCGTCATGAAGCAGCAAACTTACTATCGACGCGGGCTCGCCTGACACCACGTATCGCTAACCGCCTGCTTAAGCGCGTGCGCGACTACGCCGACGTGAACGGTGATGGTATAATTGATGTGAAAACCACAACGAGCGCCTTAGAAATGTTGGAAGTGGACGAGCTGGGCTTGGACTCGGCTGATCGCAATTTACTGCAATCAATCCTAGAAAATTATGGCGACAATCCAGTGGGACTAACCACCATTGCCGCCCTGACAGGCGACGAAGCGACGACGATTGAGGATTTTTATGAGCCATATTTACTGCAAATTGGCTTCATCGAGCGCACGCCGCGCGGCCGTAAAATCACAGCTAAAGCAAAGCGACATCTGAAAAATAGGTAAATTGTTAAATGAGTTAAGCCTGATATACCGAGGAGGGTATGTTATAATATTGTCATGAATCCGCAAACACCATCGGAAGATTTGACGCAGCCAGTAGCTTATGATGCTGACGGACGTCCGCTTTATCATCACCCACCTCAGACTGGCAGGCCGGCTCCGGTGGTGGCGCAAACAAACTCTCATGTAACGACGCGTCCGGAAATTATTGATGGGGAGAATTTTGATCCGCGACTGCGCAGTCAATATGCCAATGAACCGCAAGTTGTACATGTAGCGCGCGAGATTGACCCAAAGCCTTTTACTATTAGCGATGAGCTAAAAAGGAAGCATGCAAAGTCAGTCCAGCAATACCCAAACTTAAATTTGAGTGAAGGTGAGTATGTGATTTTGGATATTAAACGTCATCCAATTGGTATGTTGATTCCAGCGATAGTTTCAATTTTTTTGGTAGTGATAATTATGATATTCGTGATGTTTTATCCGTCAATCGCTCGCGATTCAATTCTGCCTATTATGCCTTCTGTCACTGACATTTTTGGCGTGGCGATGTTGCTTATTGGTCTTGTAGTGCTTGGTGGCGCGGTAGCTCTATGGATATATCTACAGAATCAATTCTTCATGACTAACGAAAGTGTCATTCAGGAAATCCAAGAAAGCCTGTTTTCTCGACGTGAGCAGACGGTGAGTCTGGGTAGTATTGAGGATGCTAGTTTCCGACAGTCGGGGATTATTCAGACTATATTTAATTACGGCACTATTCGTCTTAGCACCGAGGGTGAAGAAACGACTTATAGATTTCATTTTGTAGCAAATCCACGTGAGCAGATTGCGATTATCAATAATGCTATTGAGGACTTCAAAAACGGTCGTCCTGTTGACGATTAATTATTTGTGGCGACTTTCTTTTATGTAGTCGTCTTCGCCAATAAGGGTTGCGACCAGTTTATAGGATTTGCATTTTCCTCCATTGCAGTTTGAGGATTCGTAGCGATAGCTACTGTCTTTTTCGCCAATTTTCTTACCATTTGGGTCTTTTAGTAACTCAGGGTCCATAGTCGACAATGTCGAGTCTTCTAATTTCTCTGGGTAGTGGCCGTTTTTAGTGTAAAAACCTTCCTCTAAACTATAATACATGGCGTTTAGGGCGGTGCGCTTTTTTGTGTTGTTTGACTCATTGGTCAATTTGGTATATTGCGAAAAACCTAATATTGCAATAATAATCAAAAAAGTTGCTACAACCAGAAGTTCAATAATTGTGAAACCGTTTCGCTTATTCATGAATGTAATTATAGCAAATATTGTGACAAATCGGTATAATGAAGGTAGTAACTAAGGAGGGAATGCTATGGCAAAATCAGACAGTAAAACAGTAAATTCAGAGAAACCAAGTCAAGCATCAGATAAAAAAGTTGATGACGGTAAATTGAAAGCGTTAGGTCTGGCGATGGATCAGATCACTAAACAGTTTGGCGACGGATCAATTATGAAACTTGGCGAGGCTCATAAGGTTGATGTTGAGGTAATTCCTTCGGGCGCTCTAAGTTTAGATTTAGCTTTGGGTGGCGGTTATCCGAAGGGTCGGATTATCGAGATTTATGGTCCAGAAAGTTCGGGCAAGACGACATTGACTCTACACGCTATTGCTGAGATCCAAAAGCAGGGCGGTACGGCAGCGTTTATTGATGCTGAGCATGCGCTTGACCCGAGCTACGCCAAGCGTTTGGGTGTCGACACGGAAAATCTGCTGGTGTCGCAGCCAGACAATGGTGAGCAGGCATTGGAAATTGCAGAAACGCTAGTTCGATCAAATGCGGTTGATTTGGTTGTGGTCGACTCGGTGGCGGCCTTGACGCCACAGGCAGAAATTGACGGCGATATGGGCGATTCTCACATGGGGCTGCAGGCGCGATTAATGAGCCAGGCGTTGCGTAAATTGACGGGAATTATTAACAAATCGAAAGCGACAGTGATTTTCATCAACCAGATCCGCATGAAGATTGGTGTGATGTTTGGTAATCCTGAAACGACCACGGGCGGTAATGCTTTGAAGTTTTACGCTTCGCAGCGAATTGATATTCGCCGTATCGGACAAATTAAAGTTGGTGATGATATTATCGGTAACCGTACTAAAATTAAAGTGGTGAAGAACAAGATTGCGCCGCCATTCCGTATCGCTGAGTTTGACATTATGTATAATGAGGGTATTTCTAAGACTGGTGATATTCTGGATTTAGCGGCTACGCACGGCATTGCTGAAAAATCTGGTGCTTTCTATAAGTATAACGGCGAAACTATTGGTCAGGGTCGTGACAAGTCTAAGACTTATCTAAAAGAAAATCCTAAAGTCTTGGCGGAAATTGACCAGAAAGTTCGTGATAAAGTGAAGGAGGCGGAAAGATAATGCGAGCAGTAGAGTCCAGATATTCAGCCGAAAAGCATATGGCGTCAGTTAGTCTTATTTTTGATGACGAGCAGGCTACTTACCTTCAAGAACTGTCGGAAAAAATGAATCTTGATTTCGGTGAGTTTATTCCGCACGCAACGCTGATCAATGTAACTGAGCAGGATATACCGCGTCTCAAGTTAGCCGCCGCCGCGCTGCCGTCCATAGACAAACTGGTACTTGACGGTGTCAACTTCTTGCCAGATGAAGCTGGTAACTGTGTTTGTGTTGAGTTGCGTGTACAGAAAACATCCTGGATGGTTGAAGTACGTCGGAAGTTGCTTGAAATACTGGACGACATTCATCCAGGGCTGGATATCGATGGATTTCGTCCACACATTACACTTGGGTGTGTCGAGGCTGGTACGCTTGGCGATGTCGATATGAGCGCCATTCCGCGCCAACTGCCGGTTATTACTAAGCCGCGTGCTGCCGCTTGTTATAACGGCGTACATGGCAAAGTGGTTGAGGTGGTCGAATAGTCCACCAGTAGCTAAGTATAGCTTTAGTGCTATAATAGTTTTATGAAAATCACCGATATTTCTCTTCAGGCTCGTGATAAAAATCGGGTAAATGTAAGTGTTGACGGCAAATATCGTTTTAGCTTGGACGTATTTCAGGTCGGTGAATTGGGTGTCAAGATTGGTCGCGAATATACGGAAGAGGAAATTTCGAAGCTAGAAGACGATAGTCAGTTTGGCAAGTTGTATGCTAGATCTATAGAGTACTGCTTAATGCGTCCGCGAGCCATCAAAGAAGTGCGCGATTATCTGCGTCGGAAAACGCTAGCGACTCGTCGACGTTCAGCGAAAACTGGAAAAATTATTGAATGTTCTGGAGTAAAACTGGAGATTGCTGAGCGCGTTTTAGATCGTCTTATTGAGAAAAAATATTTGGACGATGAAAAATTTGCTCGCTTTTGGTTTGAACAGCGATTCGTGAAAAAAGGAACCAGCGTCCGTCGTTTGAAGTTGGAGTTGGCACAAAAGGGAATTGATAATACAACGATTGAGTCGTTAGTCAAAGAGAATATTCGCTCTGACGACGAGGAATTGCGGAAAATTATTGCTAAAAAACGTTATCGATATAGCGACCAACAGAAGTTTATGCAATATTTGGCTAGGCAGGGTTTTTCTTACGACGACATTAAGAAGGCTCTTGAAAACCCAAATGATTAATCAACTTTTGTAGATTCTGGTTGTGGATGAGGCTGCTTGCGGAATGGATTTTCGTATGAATTTATCTGTGGAATAGGTGTTTTTTCAGCTACGTGCGAGATAGTTGCTGATTTTACAACGATTTTATCGTCGGTTACTTTTATAATCTGAGAACGATGAATAAGTAGCTCTGTATCGCCAAAACTTTTCAAGAACGGTCGCCGAACTCGAAGTTGTTGTATAATAAAATTCCCAGCCGCCAATGTGTATCCGATAACTTTTCCGATTTTATGGTTTTTCTCGTCGGTAACTAATTTGTCTTTTAGTCTAAAATCTATATCGTAAATTTCTTTTATGGCAATAACATCATCAACGCCAATAATTTCATCAGTTGAATCAATAATCATGCCTAGCGGCCCAATTTCTCTGATATCGTTAACGCGAAGTAAGCTTGGACATTGATCTAAAAGGCGACCCTCAAGCTGATAGGCAATTACAGATAAGTTCTTTGGATTGATAATTTCTCGTGAAGTTCGCGCTAATTCCGAGCCAGTTTGCAAGCTCATGACGGGCGTATTAATAAAGCGGTCTGCAGAAATAAGCATAATCTTAGTATATATGGTTATATTTTATTCAGCAAATGGATTAGATCGTCCGGCGGGCAAAGTTAGTGAATCATTACCGGAAGTTGAAGTGCGAAAATCCTTAATTATCTTCATAGTTTTTTTATCAAATGTCGCTGATGAAGCTGGGGCTGGCTCGCTAGATATTGAAAGGAGACCGCTTAAGGTAAATATAGCAATTGATAGTCCTCCGATGACGGCTATGCTGTAGATCATGACATGGAATCGCCACAGAAACTTTGATAGAGGCTTTATGATTGGTTCAAGCTGTTCTGATATCGATGGTTTCATCTTGTGTACACCTTTACTTCAAATTCTTGGACTGACACCTCGCGACTGTCTGGCGCTCTGGAAATCGCAACGCCTGATAGCTGCATACGAGTAACGTTTTTCTCAATCAAATTAAGGAAATGCAGAAAACGTACATAGTCAATTTTTTCACCTAGCTGAATAGATACAAAGGTACTTTTAATGCCAGCTGGTCCAGTATTTGTTTTCTTTTTTGCGGCTGGTGATTGGGCTGAATTTTTTGAATCGCTCTGGAAAGTAAACGAGCGAATTGGAACACCTGCGCGGTCGGCATAGGTTGATAAATCTTGTACAATTTGATTTTGATATTGATACATCTTTGACTCGGAAACTATATTTTTAGCTTTTTTAGCAATGTCAGAGTTTTTGTCGAGCTGATCTTTTAGGACGAGCAGATTCTGTATTTTCGAGTCAATAGCTACTGCTTCGTTTTGCATTTTTCCGACATCTTCTGATGCTTTACTGAGGAATGAGTAGGCAAAAGTTACAGCGCCAATCATTGCAACCAGAATAACAATGAGCAGTAATGTCATAATAATGCGCATGATGCTGGCATTTAATACTTTTTTCATTGCTTTAACACCTCCGGCTTCGGCGTAACACTAATAGTTATTACGACGGGGTAGTCTGAGGACTTTTCTGCTTTTCCGTCACTATATACTATGCTTTCCAGGTGGACATCTTTAAAAATTTCTGATTTCTCTAGGCTTGTTTTTAGTCGGATAGAGTCGTCTTTAGTTTTTCCAAGTGCGATTAACGATATTGGTTTGTCTAGAGTGGAGGTGTCCAGAGTTAGTGATTCTAAAACTATACCAGACGGAATGTGCTGGGCAATTTTAGGAATAATTGATGAGTAGTGAGCCTCGCTGCCAATAATAGCCTTAGCATCAGCTAGGTCTTTTATAAATCCATCAACGTCTTTTTGAGTTGATTGGTGCTGAGCTAGTTTGGCGTTTCCTTCGTTAATATTGTTTTGGGCTGCTGTTTTACTATTTTCTAGGAATAGATAAAATCCGCCAATTGTTAAGAATAACAGGCCGGCAAATGCCAATGATATTATGCAGTATCGCCTCAGTATTATATTGACCCGTCCGGCTCTGATCTGCTTTTTTTCTTGAGGAGGCAGAAGATTAATCATAAATATCCTCCTGTCGAATAAGCGCTAGTCCTGCGACGGGCGAAAGCTGAGATCTCAACTGTTTGGCTGGCTGTTCGAGACTGCCGAAATTTAATAACTGCCACGGACTGGCTACGCGAGCTGGCATTAATAGTTCATTGGTGAAAAATTCTCCAATTCCTGGCACATTTCCGCCGCCACCAACGATAAGGATTTGCTCAATTTTTCTCTCATCCGGGAATCGGTCAGTGTAGTATCGCATAACGCGTTTAATCTCGTTAGTCATTTTATGCAGACTTGGCTGCAGAGCTCCGGTAATGCGAGCCTGCCTTGGTCCAGGATTGAGTCCGTTTAGGACTTTAAATTGATGAGCGGTCTCAATTGGCACATTCATTTTCTTAGCTAGGTTCAGGGTTAGCGTGTAGCCACCAACATTAGACCCTCCAGTCACGCGGATATCAGAGTCTAAAATAGCTATGTCAGTAGCTGATGTGCCGATATCAACGATAACTGTTGGTAGCATGCCTTCTTCGGTTTTCTTTAAGAGTCTTGATATTGCATTAACATTTGGCTCGATAGCTGCAACTTCTAATCCACATCGCTGCGCAGCCTCCAACATATTGTCAATCATCTTTTTTGGAGCGGCACACATTAGCACACTAAGCTCATCTTTTGAGCGATTGATAATTCTGTAATCTACATAAAGTGAATCAAGTGGAGCTGGAATATACTGTTCAACCTCCAGATTTACCGCACTAAGGATATTAGCTTCTTCTTTTACGGGCAGGGTGAATGTCCGTGAAAATGTTCGGCTGGTTGGAATGCCAATAGCTACGCGATTACTATCAATCTGTCCAACGATATTATTCTTTAATAGCTCTTTTATATTTTGAGCTAGGTATTCAACGTTATCATTAGAATTGCCATCATTTTGTTGGGAGTCAAGGTTAATTGAGCCATAGCCATGAACCAGCATGCGAGTTTTGTCAATTGACATAATTTTAATGCTCGTTCTACTGATATCTAAGCCGATTATTGGTTTTTTTCTATAAAATATACTCGACACTTTATTCTTCCCACCTATATACCGGTATTATAGCATAAGCTTTTTTGAAAAACTATCCCTTAACTTGTCCTGCCATGCTGGTAATTGGCCCCATCACGCTGACTGCCACCAAAGCAATCACGCCACCCATTGCTACAATCATTACTGGCTCGATAATGGAACTGACTCCGTCAATCGCAGTGTCAACTTCTTCTTCGTAAAAGTCGGCAACCTTAATAAGCACTTTGTCTGTTTGTCCAGTCTCTTCACCGACAGATAGCATCTGAGCAACAATTGGTGGATACAAATCATCCCTCTCGGCGATAATCCTCGACAAGACTTCACCATTTTGGACGCGCTTGGTGGCTTCTCTCAAGGATTCTTCGTAGACAACGTTGCCAACTGCGCGGGAGGTGACGTCTAGAGCCTCTAACACGGCTACGCCGGCGCCAATGAGAGCGGAGAAGGTCCGAGTGAATCTTGCAATTGCTACTTTTCTAACGATTGCCCCGACTGCAGGAACCTTAATGATAATATGATGAAATTTAATACGGCCCTTTGGTGTTTTAATGTAGCGAATTAGCGCCCAGATTCCGCCGATGAATGCCGGGATAATCAAATACCAGAATGATACCATAAAGTCGCTAATGCCGAGCATGATTTCAGTGAGCAGCGGCAGCTTAGCGTCTGGTCCGCCCATGTCTTTAATAGTTTTACCGATGACTGGAATGATAAATGTCATCAAAATAAAGAATGCAATGATGGTTATCGCCAAAAGAACGATTGGGTATGTCATAGCCCCTTTAATCTTTTTCTTCATGGATGAGTTTTTTTCTTGTTGCAAGGCTAGTCGTTTCAAAATATCGTCCAGAATACCTCCAGTTTCACCAGCGGCGACCATATTGACGTAGATGTCATTGAAGGTTTCTGGATGTTTTCCTAGAGCATCAGCAAATGACATACCACCTTCGATGTCTTTAATAACAGCATTAATTGTCTCTCGGAAGCCGGCGCTCTCAGCGTGCTTGGCCATTGAATTTAGCGAACGAAGAATCGGCACGCCAGCTGAAACCATGGCGCTTAATTGGCGCGTAAACATCACTAGCTCATCGGTTTTGGCGCCTTTCTTTTTTTTGCCAAACGAAAAACCGCCAGCTTTTTTTGCGCTCTTTTCTTCGATTTTTATCAATTGTCCGCGTGATTTTAAAGTGTTGATGGCTGATAGTTTATCGGCCGACTCTATTGTTGAGGAGACAGTTTCTTTTTTCTTATTGACAAGTAAATATTCAAAAACTGGCATGACGTTACTCCCTTGTTGCTCTCAATACTTCTTCAGTTGTTGTGATTCCGCGCAGTGATTTAATGAGGCCGTCCATCTGCATAGTTACCATGCCTTCAGAAATTGCTTGATCCTGGATATCGTTACTGGTGGCATTGGCGGTAATCATTTTTTGAATAGGGATAGAAATTCCGAGAACTTCGTAAATACCAACACGTCCCTTAAAGCCATTATGTCCACATTCGTCACAACCCTCAGGGTTTGGCTTCCATAGCCGGGCGATTGTTTGCTCGGTTGAGCCCATTGGTGTGTCGCCACCGATTTTATCGTCAAAAGCTTGCTGCTCTAGGTCGTGAATTTTTTTAATTGACTTGGTGTCAATATTAAACATCTCGGTGATGTATTTCAATTCTTCTTGGTTTGGTGTGTATTCCTGACGGCAGTTCATACAGAGTCTTCGTACTAATCGCTGACCAATCACCGCCTTGACTGTCGAAGCAATCAAGAAGGGCTCGATTCCCATGTCCAGCAAGCGCGGCAAACAGGTCGCTGCATTGTTGGTGTGTAGCGTAGAAAACACCAAGTGTCCAGTCAGTGCTGCCTGTACGCCCAGGTTGGCAGTCTCGCCGTCGCGAATCTCACCAACCATGATGATATTCGGGTCTTGGCGAAGCAGCGCGCGTAGTCCTGAGGCAAAGGTCATGCCGGCTTTGGCGTTAGTCTGGGTTTGGTTGACACCAGGGATTTTGTATTCAACCGGGTCTTCAATTGTCGAAATATTCACATCTGGCGTATTAAGTTCTGACAGCACACTAAACAGCGAGGTTGATTTTCCCGAACCAGTCGGCCCAGTCACCAAAATCATACCATTTGGCTGCGCCATGGCGTCTTTTACGGTAGCTAGCGATAATCCCCAGTAGCCAAGTTTGTCGAGCGAAATTGCCTGGTTTGACTCGTCCAGAATACGCATCACCACCTTCTCTCCGTCAGCAATCGGCAGAGTCGAGACACGCAGCGCGTATTGCTTGCCGGAAACTTTTATCTTAAAGCGACCGTCTTGCGGTACACGGCGTTCATCGATTTTTAGATTGGATAAGATTTTGATACGACTAACTAAAGCTCCATGGACGTTACGTGGTAGCTTATTAACTTCTTTTAGAACGCCATCAATTCGGTAGCGGACTTGGACGTAATCTTCGCGCGGCTCAATATGGATATCAGAAGCATTGGATTTAATGGCATACTCTAGCAGCAAATTAACAGTCTGGGCAATTGGTGAGTTTTCCGCAAAATCGTCCTGACTGATATTTTGATCGTCAGCCGAAGCATCTTTTTGTACGGCAATAACTTCGTCTAGCTCAGCATCGATATTTCCTCGATAGTTATCTAAGCATTCTAAGATATTACTTCTTGTCGCCAGAAAAACTTTAGTATTGTAGCCAATTTCTTTTTGGATGAAATTTAGCGCCTGAACGTCGTCTGGGTCCTCCATGGCCAGAGATAGACTCTCATCATCATTTTTTTCGAAGAGTACAACATTATACTGGCGTGCAATATGTTCAGGGATTCGCTTTAATACTTCTTCGGGAATATCTTTTGGTTCGATTCTAACGAAAGGTACGCCGATATAGTCACTAATTAGCTTTGTCAGGTCCTCTTCGGATAGAACTTTTTGTTCAATAATGGCTTCTTGCAATGTTTGTTTTGATCGTTCAGCGAGTAGCTTTAAATCAGCAAGCTGCGATTCATCAATAACCCCACCTTCTTTCAGAATACTTTCAATTGTTTGATCTGAAATACGCATAATTCTTATGATTATTGTACTATCGTCGCTAAAAAAAAGCCAGCATAGTATAATAGAAGGGTGAAAATTGATAGCGACGAGAAGATGCAACGATTAGGTGTGGCAATTGGCCAGGCGGTTTCGGGTGGTGAAGTGCTGGAACTGGTTGGTGATATTGGCGCGGGGAAGACGACGCTGACAAAGGGGATAGCTAAGGCTTTAGATATCAATGAGCCTATCCAGAGTCCAACTTTTACAATTTCTCGAGTATATGATTCACCGAGGGGGCTGCGTTTGGCGCACTATGATTTTTATCGATTGGGTGAAGCTGGCATTATGGGCGATGAGATTCGCGAAGTCGTAGACAATGATTCGGTGGTGGTCGTTGAGTGGGCTGGCGCAGTTGATGGTGACTTGCCGGAAGATCGATTGGTGATAAAGATTACAGCGACTAGTGAGGAGGAACGGCTGGTAGAATTTCATCCCAGCGGTAAAAAATCGATCGAACTTTGGCAGAAGATAAAGGAGGATTTGGCGTGATAATTTTATTAGACACCTCGACGGCAACTTGTTTTTTAACGGTGGTTGATGATGAGACTCGTCAGGATTTTGAGTGGCAAGCGGGGCGGACATTGGCGCGCGGTTTATTGAAATTTTTGGAAGAAAAAACCGGTAATTTGCACGATATCGGCGGTATTGGTGTGATGAAGGGGCCGGGCAGCTTTACTGGACTAAGGATTGGATTGACGGTTGCCAATACGCTGGCGGATAGCCTGAATATACCAATTGTCGGTGCAACGGGCGAAGATTGGCGGGAGATGGCGCTTAAAAAACTGCGTATAGGCGAGAATGAGAAAATTGTCATGCCAGAGTATGGTGCCGCCGCTCATGTTACCTCGCCGCGAAAATGATTTTCAGTGCCAAAATCTTCAAAACCGTGTATAATTAAATTACGGCGTTTTGTAAGTTCTGATTCGCCAGATTTAGATAGTTTGAAATTGATTGGCTGTTGATATATTTCCTTGAGGCGAACACTCAAGGGCGGCTGATCGGAAAGGAATAATATGATAGAGATGATTATTGCCGCCATTGTTGGTGCGGGTGTTGGTGTTGGTGGTTTCGTAGGATATCAACGAACGCGCCAAATTAATGGCAAAAATCAAATTGAGCGTGATTTGGCTTATGCCAAGACGAAGGCTAGCGATATCGTTTTGAAAGCCAAAGACGAGGCTCTAAAAATTGAGAATGAGCGCCGTAAGGAATGGCAAAAAACCGAGAATCGCTTGGCGGATCGCGAGAGAGCGCTTGACAATAAACTAGAGGAATTGGATCGTCGAGCGGAGAAGCTGCGTACCCATGAAGATGAGGTTGATAACCTTAAGAATGAGATTCGTGATATCCGTACGCGTCAGCAGGAAAAGCTTGAAAAAATTGCTGGACTGAAAAAGAAAGACGCAGCCGACAAGCTGATGCAGATGACCGAGCGTGATATTAAGCAGGATTTGGCTGGTTTGGTGTCAAAATTGCAACATGATGCAATGGATGATGCCGAAGAACGGGCGCAGATGATTTTGGTGACAGCAATGGAGCGGATGAGCAGCGAAGTGACAGCCGAGCGCACAGTTACTGCCGTTAAATTGACTGATGATGAGATGAAAGGTCGAATTATCGGCAAGGAAGGCCGCAATATTCAGGCACTGCAGCGTGAAACTGGTGTTGATATTTTAGTGGATGATACGCCAGGTATGATAGTGTTGTCGAGCTTTGATCCGATTCGTCGGCAAGTGGCTCGCTTGAGTCTCGAGATGCTGATGAAAGATGGACGTATTCATCCAGCGCGCATTGAGGAAGTTGTCGCTAAGGCTAAAAAACAAATTGATAAAGAAGTCAGGCAGGCTGGAGAAGATGCTATGCGCGAGACTGGCGTGGTCGGTATTCCAAAGGAAATGTTGCTGCTGCTTGGTGAACTGAAGTTTCGTACTAGCTTTGGCCAGAACGTCCTGAAGCACTCAACGGAGATGGCGCAAATTGCTGGTATGATTGCTGAGGAAATTGGTGCGGATGTGCGTATTACAAAAATTGCTACGCTGTTGCATGACGTTGGTAAGGCGGTGACTCATAAAATTGAGGGCAAGCATCATCACATTGGCGCGGAATTGGCGCGGAAATATGGCATGGATGAGCGGATCGTGCATGCAATTGAGGCGCATCATGATGATATTGAGGCAACTACGCCAGAAGCGATTATTGTGCGGGTTTGTGATGCAGCTTCGGCGGCGCGTCCGGGTGCTCGCAACGTTTCGGCCGAGAACTTTGCCGAGCGAATGCGTGATTTGGAGAATGTGGCGACTAGCTTTGAGGGAATTGATAAAGCCTACGCAATTTCGGCTGGACGTGAAGTTCGGGTGATTGTCAATCCGCAGTCAATTGATGATTTGTCGGCTATTAAATTGGCGCGAGATATTGCCACGAAGATTGAGTCGACTATGCAATATCCTGGCACAATCAAGGTTAATGTCATTCGCGAAACGCGAGCGATTGAGTTTGCAAAATAATGAAATTTACTGATGAGCAGCGGCGAACTTGGTTGGCTAGTTTAGATAGGCGTTTTTCTAGCGCAGCAGTATTGATAGAAAACGAGCTGGGTGAATTGTTGATTGTCAAATCCAACTACAAAGATCACTGGTCGCTACCTGGCGGAATTGTTGATCCTGGAGAATCTCCGCTGGAGGCGGCAGTGCGTGAAGTTGAGGAGGAGGTGGGAATTAAAATTAATCCCGAAAACCTACAGCTAGCCATGGTTGCGTCGCGTCATTCAGATGAGTTTTTAACGCATCAGTTTATATTTTTTACGCAACTAGAAAATAATGTCTTTTCTAAAATAAAGCTGCAAGAGTCAGAAATTGTGTCTAGTGAGTTTATTTCTAAGAGTAAGGTTGACTCTGATGACGGGTCATTATTATGGGCAATTCGTTTTTGGGCGGCTGATAAATTCGGTTACGTAAATACGAAAATAGTTGATGATAATGGCGTAAAAAATGAGCAAATAGAGTTTTTTGCGCCGACACTGGGAGGAAAATAGTGGGATTATTAGTTGTCTGTCGACACGGTGAGAGTGAATGGAATCTACTAGGTAAGTGGACGGGCTGGGCAGACGTGGGGCTAACAGAAAAAGGGCAGACTGACTCGGTGCGTATGGGTTCGCTAATCAAAAACATTAGGTTTGACGAGGCCTATACATCAGCGCTAAAGCGGACGCGTCAGACGCTGGATGCCCTGCTTGAGGGGTGTGGTATGGGAAGCTTACCGACAACGCAGGCGGCTGATCTTAATGAGCGTGATTATGGGGATTTGACTGGTAAAAATAAGTGGCAAGTGAAGGACGAGATTGGTGAAGAGGTGTTCAATGGAATTAGGCGCGGTTGGGATTATCCGGTGCCAGGCGGCGAAACATTAAAAGACGTTTACGCGCGAGTGGTTCCGTATTTTGAGCGAGAGATTTTACCGAAACTACAGGCGGGCGAGAATATTTTATTAGTAGCGCATGGAAATTCTATTCGGGCGTTAATCAAACATCTTGACCAAATTTCAGAGTCAGAAATGGCAAACGTAGAAATGCCGTTTGGTCAATTATTGCTTTACAAATTTGAAGCTGATAATAATTTGCCAACTAAAAAAGAAATTCTATCGGTAAATATTGGTCCGGTAAACGCTTAGCCATTTATGTATATCTCATAGGCACTGAGAGCTGACAAGAATTGCTGAAATCTAGTCATGTCATTGCCGTGATATGGCCAGGTCGCATGATTCAACCAAAACCCCATTAGTGTGAGACAGTAGTCTAAGTTTATTATGTTTTGATAAGGAGAGATATCATGGTGGCTTTTATGTAGGTCAATTAGCAGGCTGGTAATATCACTACCCGATTCGCCTAACCCAGACCAGCTCCAATCAACTAATCTAGTGCCGTAATTAGGATGCCAAGCCATGTTTGATTGTCGGATATCATGGTGGCAAAAAACTAATGAGTTTATTTTAGGAGTCTGGCTGCCTATTTGTCGTAGTAAGACTAGGTCTCCTAGTAATGATTGAGCGACTGCTTGGCTGCGAGGTGTCAATCTATCTAAAAAACTTGGTGCTAATTTATGTAATTTATCTATTTTTTGATTATCAATTGACTGCCAACCTTCTTTTATAAAACTATCACGCGACGGTTCAATGTCGAAAGCGTCAGCTGGTAGTGGTATACTCTCTAGCTCATTAAATTTTTCAATTGCTGAATTTACGTATGAATTGAGCGTGTTTTTCCTGGCTCGCCATTGCCATCCGTCGTCAGGTTCCATCGCATCCATGATGAGCGTATCACTATCGTGTAGAATTGACCGCTCGGGTATTCCGCTATATCCATGAGACCTTAAGTGAGCCATAACGAAAGCTTCTTTCTCCAGATATTGATGTAATCGGTTTCGTCTCGGCGTATCGTCATACTTAGCTGATATCTGTTTGAAAAATACTGACTGGCCATTTCTTGTAGCAATAATTTTGTCATATTGCATATGACCACCGCTCACGTCGTGGTAAGTTTCTGGAGACTGGGCTATTTCAATAAGGTTTTGGCAAGATAAATGATCAAGCGCCCTTGTCAAGATGTAGTCGTGTGAGGCGTAAAGACTGGGTAAATTATCAATTGGCCACCAACCAGCGTCAATTGCATCATCGTGGCTGGTCGCTTTTATCGTGTCAGATACGGTAAATAGGTAGGCGCTCGTCTCAATCCATGATTCTTGGCGATTGCGCGGGTCATCAACTAATCCTCTAAATATAAGTGTAGCCCCGTCATTAATTGTGATGCCAGTTTCTTCTCTAGTTTCGCGAATGGCCGCTGCAAGGGAATCTTCTCCGGGATCGATAAAACCGCCAGGTAGTGCCCACTCGCCGCTAGAACGTTTTATTAAAAGGATTTTTTGTGATGCTGTATTAATAATTACACTATCCGCGGTGTAATTCGGACCATCGTACCATAATTCGTGCCTCAGGCTTGTTGGTTCTATTTCTTTCATACTGCGACTAGGAGGCTATCGCTTAAGGCTTTTTTTGCTAAAGCTTCTTTTACGCGTTGTTTATACTCGCTAATTTTATCAATCGTACCTGTATGTTTACCAGGTGTGTCGCTCAGCTTCACTGTGGATATTCCATCAACTTCTGTGGCTTTCATGACGAAGTTATTGGGTTTGATGCCAAGGTCATTGGTTAAAGTTGTACCCCAGCCAAATGTGACATTTATTTTACCTTTGAAATAATCAGCCAGGCGAATAATTTCATCCACATCAAGTCCATCACTAAAGACGATAGTTTTTTCCATTGGGTCAATTCCGTTTTTCTGATAGACCTCAATAGCTTTATTTCCAAAATCTATCGGGTCGCCAGAATCATGGCGTAGTCCTTTCCATGAATCCATCTGCTCAGGCGTAAAATAGGCAAAGAAAAAGTCTGTTGTAAATGTATCGGTTAAAGCGATTGATAGATCGTTGCCATATGTGTTTTGCCAATCTTGCAATGCTTGATTGTGGCCGTCTAGTGGATTATTTCCGCCCTTGTCTGCTAGTGCGGCATAAACCATTGGCATTTCGTGCGCAAAAGTTCCAATTGGCTTTAGTCCTAATTTATGTGCCAGATATATATTTGAAGTGCCAACGAAATTATCCGGCAGCTCTGTCGCAACGCGCTCAACTACGTGTCTATGCCAATCATAACTAAACCGTCGTCGAGTACCGAAGTCTGAGAATTTTATATATGGAAGATCCTTTAATAGTGTAATTTTTTCACTTAATCGACGGTCACCTTCGGCATATAATTCGGTTAATGATCGACCTTCACTAGTAAGCTTATTTTTAAAATATATTTCATTTATTTCGCTCATAATCACCGTTTCCCAGAATGTAACTAGCGGCCATTTTCCTGTAGATTCAACTGTCAGATCTCCACGCTCATCATACCCGATATTTACTGGAGGTAGGGGATTGTCCATTAGAAAATCAAGGTATTCTTGCGAAAACATCGCTTTACCGTCTTGGCTTTGTAGTCCAGCTAAGTAAGCAATCTCGTCAGGCTGCCACCCTTCAACTAACTCATTTAAGGCGTTTTGTAGTTCTTCTGGGGCTACAAACTCGGATAATAAATTAGGAGAGCGATTCTTTAATGTGAAGGTGACTTCAGCTTCAGGGTGTTTTAAGAATTCATTCATCCCCATGGTTGCTTTATAATAATCTAATCCTTGTGATATTTTTGATTCTTCTTCCATTTAAACTGTCTCCTCAATTATCTTTTTTGCTTCTTCGGTTGATATTGCTAATATTCCAGCTTCCTTCATTGCGGTTAGTGCTTCTTCTTCAGCGTTTGGCGTCAGTCCTACGGCACGAACAGCCTCTCGCAGTAGATAGATGGACACTTGATCATCACTCTGGAAGTGCTCGGCAATGTCCAGCGCAGTTGCCTTCACACAAAAGTCAGTTGCCAGTCCACCGAGAAATACCTGAACCTTCTCGTGAGGTGTTCGTGGCGTGATAATGGTCTCCAGCGTCTCGCCTGTGTCGCTCTGACCCTCCCAGCCAGAGTACCCGTCAGTCTGGCCCACGCCTTTGTCGATAATAGTGTCACCAGGCTGCACGTTGAGTTTATCGTGAAAGCTAGCGCCGGTAGTGCCGGCCACGCAGTGGACTGGCCACTGGCCACCAAAATTAACAAAATGTGGTGTTTCACCGGGGTGCCAGTCGCGGGTAAAAACGACCTGTCCAGCATGGTGTCGCACGGTCTCGGCGATGGTGTTGAGCGGGGCAACGACCTGCTCGCCCTCGGCAACTGCCAGGCTACCATCGATAAAATCATGCTGCACATCAACGGCAACAAGTATATTTCGAGTTGGTTTTACTGTTTCCATGGATTACCTCCTTACTTAATGTATAAATTACACTTACTATATAGTCTAATCGTTAGTTATTGTATTGTCAACACTAATTTATGAAAAATATAAATTTTAATAGATCTATCTAATAAGATTAGTCGAACCTGCGGTCCAAAAGCTCTAGTCTATCTGAATTGAATTCATATAGTTTTGCTGGGCGATGTGCGCCGTCACGCCATAACTCGTTGGTTTCATGAATGAGGTTGAGGCTGAGGAATTTTTTGCGAAAATTACGCTTATCAAATTCACGATCAAAGATAATTTCGTAGGTGTTCTGTAGTTGGGTCAGGGTAAAACGCCGCTCCAGAAATGCCGACACAGCATTCGTATATGTTAACTTGGCGATTAGCCGCTCTCTGGCGTATTCAATAATGCTGGCGTGATCATAAGCCAGTGGCGGTAGATTGTGTACATCAAAAAATGTCGCGTGTGACTTCGCATCATCAAGCGGGATAGTACGCCCACACCCGAGGTATGTCACCGATACAGCATGTCCTCGTGGGTCACGGTCGACCGTGTCAAAGGTGTAGAGCTGCTCAATGTAGCTCAAGTCATTCTTAACATCCACGCCCGTTTTTTGGGCAACGATACGTCTCAGTGCGGCTGTCGTCGTCTCGCCCTTGGCGTTGTATCCGCCGGGTAGCGCCCATTCACCCTTGAACGGCTCGTTGGGGCGCTTTAGGAGCAGGACTTCTAGCGCACCGTTACTAATTTGGAATATCACGGCGTCAACGGTTAGCGTCGGTGGAACGTATGGTTTCGTGTATTTCATACAATATATAGTACCCTGCAGTAGCTAGTTTGCCAAGGCAGATTTACTGACTACTCCTATATGCTATCGGTAGGTTTCGTTTATGTTGAGTCTTATCGTAGCGTTCTTCTATCTTCTTAGCAATCTTGAAATCGACTTCTTTGCCCTCGAGATAATCATCAATATCGTCATATGTTAGATCCAGCTCTACTTCATCAGGTTGAGCAGGGTTACCATCTAATAAATCAGCAGTTGGCGTTTTCCGGAGGAGGAGTTCGGGAGCCTGTAGTGCATTCAGCATGGCCCGGCCTTGACGTTTGTTCAGACCATATAGCGGCATAATATCGGCGGCACCATCGCCAAACTTGGTGAAAAATCCCGTGGCTGATTCGGCGGCATGATCAGTGCCAACCGCCAATAACCCATAGACACCGGCAATGGCATACTGTGTCATCATACGGCTACGAGCCTTGATGTTGCCTTTGTTGAAATCGCTAATTTCTTGACCATTGGTGTATAGGTCCGCAACAAGTGCGTCGACGCTAGGTTTTATATCAATGTCGTGTTCTATGACGCTTGATTCGCCATAAGACTTAATAGTCTTAACGGCTAGCTCAGCATCTGAGCGGTCATGTTGAACGCCGTAGGGCAGTAGCATAGTGTGGAGGCGGCAGTTCTGTCCGCTTTGGCGTCTCAGCTCGATAGCGCGCTGAGCCAAGATTCCTGCCAGTAATGAATCTTGGCCACCCGAAACTCCCAGCACAAAACCGTTCAAGCCAGCTTGCCTCAGATAGTCAGCTAGGAATTTAGTGCGCTTCTCGACCTCTTCTATCGGTTGGATAGTGGGCTTAACACCGAGGGCGGCGATAATTTCTTGTTGCTTGGCTCGCATATATACCTCCTTTATTATTTCTGTAGGCAGCTTAGGGTTATACGTAGAGTATAGCATAGTTAGTGTGTATTTAACAATAAGCTACGAGAAACGAGTATGTATGATATTTGTACAACAAATTGAGGTTAATCGATAATCCCCAAAGTGATCGTCATCACACCAAGTACCACGTGGCTTATCGTTACGCCGATGAGGTTTGATGAGCGCTGGTACACTCGGTACCAGAAAAGGCCGACGACGCTCATGACAACAACAGTGAGCATATCGCCGTAGATGATATGTGCGTAACCGAAAAGGGCGGCTGCTACGCCAAGCTCCAACGCCCGGTGTAGCCGTAGTTCTTGCAGCATACGGCTGAGGATGCCGCGAAATAACAGTTCTTGTGCCGGGCACGAGATGAGAATATAAAATACATAGAATCCTATTCCTTCGGTTGGTGAGAATCGAGGTTTTTTGAGGAGTAGAAACAGCCCGGCTGCGATAATGAGAGCTATAGTTATAGGCAGCACGGTTTTGAGTGAATAGATGGTGCGTTGCCGCGTAATGCCGATGTCATTATGCGTATTGCCGAGAATTCGTGTCACTATGTACATCGCTACTGCACCGACGACGAGTGTCGCGAACTTCATATTCCAGGGAATGACACCGGTACAAATGAGAATGGGCAACATGAGATACACGCAGACAATGGCGCAGAGATATATCATTTGTCGGCGGTGAGTTGTGCGGGTAGTGTGATTAGTATTGGCCATAATTATGAGGGTATGTCTATATATTAACTCAAATCACTAATTATTGCTGTATTTAATGTGTAAAGTGTGGTAGAATAGTGATGTAAGTGTCGAGATCATCTTTCGGGGTGTGGCGCAGTTGGCTAGCGCGCGCGGTTTGGGACCGTGAGGTCGAAGGTTCGAGTCCTTTCACCCCGACCAACTTAATGATCATTCGAAATATTAAAATAGCTGAAAGTTTGGTCGGCTATTTTATTTTTTTAAGTTATCTATTATTATATACAGTATCATGAGTGTCGAATACAACCCATCGTAGAAGAGTAGTGGAGATACCCCCGAAGACGATGATTACCTTCCTCCATATTCGGAGATATTTCAGCCGGGACTGCCTGGATCGCGCACGGTTATAGGCGTGGCGCAAATGACATACTATCCACGGACACCAGATTTTGAGGCCGCCATGTTGGAGCATCTTCCGTATCTAGATGAAGTTACTCCAGATACCGTGAGAAGGTGGCTCGGCCTTGACGATAGCAGTGGTGAAGAGAATTAAAGCTTATTTACATATAGCCCAATAATCAAATCACTCTCATGATATTCCTGTTGTAATTGCCAATGTGGCGGAATTTGTTTTTTATATTTGTCATATGTTTTTGTGCGTAGAATTAACCAAATTCGCGGGCTTTTTACTTCATTTAATGAAGTTATTTCTGGAGTATTAAGTTTTTTTATTAACCCCCATTCACCAGCCCAATCCAACTCCTCTGCCGGTTTTAGTAAAATAATTTCCTTACCAGAGAGGTTATAGTATGAGGTGTGAAAATAGGTGTAGATTTCACCGGAGATAATAGAGTCATTGCTTTTTATGTTCTTATTTATATGATTCATGGCGGTGTTGGTATTGTTCCAGGATGCTTCTGTTATATTTTTACTGCCGACATGCCACATGTAGCAGCCAATTAGCAATATGAAAATAATAGATAAACCGACGCTACGAATTCTTTTACTCGAAAAAATAATTCCTATGTAGATAGCTATCAGACTATAAAATGCTGGTGCCGAGTAGGTGAAGTAACGATCTAAGTAAACAGGACGGCCTTTACTAAGTGTGTAGATGATGATCATTGGTAGAAATGACCAAATTGTCACGAGCCATATTGCTGCTCGGTATTTATGGAATTTTCTAGCTACGGTGAGCGATGTGATAAGCATTATTGGTAACAACAGTAAGCCAAAGTAGTGAACCATCCTCTCGTCGTAAGTTAAGAACATGGATAGGGTTGTTGGCATGGTAAATTTATTAACTTCTGGTATCCAAAACTCGCCACTGACTCTACCGACTTGGGAGATCATAACTGGTAGCCAAGGTAAGAATAATAAAAAGCATAGCCCGGCTGCTAGCCAGATATTTTTATTAGTAAAAATTTTTATGATATCAGTGCGGTCTCCGCCAATTTTTAGCCATAAATAGACGAAGTGAGCTGGAAGTAGCAACGCCAGGAAATACTGCGTGTAAATGCCAATTGCCACTAAAAATCCGTATAATATCCACCAGGGTTTTTTGTCTTTTTTGTCGACCGCCATGATAAATGCATAGGTGGCGGATACGCTAAGCAGCGCCGCCAAAGCATACATCCTCGCCTCGTCGCTATAGCGAATCAGAAATGGACCTAAAGCTGCTAAAAAAGCTCCAAATATAGCGATTCTTTTAGAGAATATTTTTTGTAGTAAGAAAAATAGTAGGGCAATTGTCATGACGCCACATGCAACGCTAAAGCTTCTGAGCGAAATGATTGAGTCGCCAAATAGTAATTGCCAAAAATGCATGATAATGTAATAAAACGGTGGATGTACGTCCGTGGTTGTCGTGGAGATAATGTCAATCAAGGGCTGCTTGATAATGGCAGCAGTATAGCCCTCATCGTGCCAAATATCAGCCTTAGTTAATTGGGCAGCGCGAGCGCTAATAGCTAAAATTAATATGGGAATTAGCCAGACCCAGCCAGGTATTTTATGAAGAAATGCATGTAGATTTTTAAGACTTGCGCGCGTATTTTTCATTACACTATCTAGGAAGCTTTAGAGATATTTCACGTGATTCATTGGCTAGACTGTCGTCAATCTTATCTGTTTCGGGGTCTATGCTGATACCGCGTCGCCTTAAGGTCTCATTAATTAGAAAATCAGCAATTTGCGGGTTTTTCGGTAGGATTGGCCCGTGGAGATATGTGGCTATAACATTGTTATAGCGAACGCCTTCACTCGCATCAATCATATTATTACCAGCACCCTTAATCACTTGCCCTAGCGGCGTGACAGTTTTATCAAGGAAGGTCTGCCCACTATGATTTTCGTATCCGATAATCTCGCCAAATTCTTGGCTCTTGATAATAATATTGCCAATCATTCGTTCCTCGCCAGCAATTGTTTCAATCGGTAAAATATTAGCGCCAACAATCTCTTCGCCCTTAAGTGTGCGGAAAAAGCGGCCGAAGAGCTGATACATACCACAAATCATTAGCATCGGCACGCCGTCGTTTGCTAATTGTTGGAGCTCGTCTGCTCGTTTCAAAAGGTCGTTTTGGATAATCGTCTGGCCAGAGTCTTGACCGCCACCACCGACGAAAATATCAATCTTAGAAAAGTCTGTTGAATCGCCTGGATTGTGGTCGATAATTTCGACTTCAAAACCGCGCCACTCTAGGCGTTTTTTTAGGACCAGCGTGTTACCCCAGTCACCGTATAAATTCATGTCTCGTGGATAAAGTTGTGCAATTGTTATCTTTGTCATAATATTTCCTCTACGTCAGTTTTTCCGCTAAGCAGGCGTCGAATTGCAGTCATGGCGGTGTAGCTACAGAATATTTGCTTCGGTTCTTCTGGGTGGTCGTTGATAAAATCATCTAACGCCCGCGTAATATCGGTGTCGATTTTTTCAATCGCAACTTCGTCATATTGAAGACGCAGCGCCATGTCATAAGCTCGCACCCCACTAATCATGGCTACCTTTTTCAGAGCTGAAAAGTCAACATCCCAAAACCAACTAACATCTCTCCCGTCTGCGTAATTATCATTAACCGCGATCATCGTCGCGCTGCTATTTTTGGCAAATGACAAAAGCGCCAGCCGAAAACCGCTTGGATTTTTGACGAGAATAAGTTCAATTGGAGTGCCGTTTAGGAAAATTGTTTCACCGCGACCAAAGGCTGGCTTAACATTTTCGAGCGCTGACAATATGGTGTCTGTAACTTCCGGTCCGGTAATTTGTCGCGCCAGGGCGGTAGCTGCTGCGGCATTAAGTAAATTATAAACGCCGGTAAGCTTTAAATTGACAGCAGTTTCTTTGTTGTCAATCTGTAGAGTCGCCTCCTGTCCGCTAATCTTTTTTAATAAAACATCAACATTTACGCTTTGGTTGGCAATTGCTGCACCGTATTTTAAGCTGTCGTCGGTCGGCATTAATTTAAGTAGCTCATCGGTTGTGCCGAAGAATACTTTTTTAGCCTGAATGTGTTTGCTAATCTTAAAAATTCGTGGATCGTCGCGATTAAGAACAACGGTATCGGTAGTTGCTTCGGCTATTTTCTGAAGCAGCGACGCTGTATTATCAATCTCTCCAAATCTATCCAGCTGATCACGCATTACGTTTAATAGTAGCGAGAACCGTGGGCGAACCATTTGCACAAATTTCACCGCCCAAGCTTCGTCAAGTTCCAGGACTGCAATATCGGCTTCCAGTTTACCGCGGAGGTTGACTTCATCCAGCAGCGCGGCTGCTACACCTCGGGAAAAATTGCTACCAGTCCGATTCGTAAAAACCCTTAATCCAACTGACTCAAGCAATTCCACGACGATTTTTGTGGTTGTTGTTTTTCCGTTAGTGCCGCTGATAATTACCACGCCTTGTGGTAGGTCTTTCAGTGTGCGCTGGATGAACTTTGGGTCAATTTTCTCAATCACTAAGCCTGGCAGAGCTGAGCCGCCGCCGCGTAATCTTGCAACCTTCTTGACCCCTTTGCCAATTATAGTACTGATCATCTGTCTTGCCATATAATCCATTATACTCTGCCGGGCTAATATGCTACAATATCAATATGTTTTTGGTGGGGATCTTTCAGTGGTGGTATGGCAGTGGATTATTGCAACACATTCAGCAAGGTTTTTTGGGGGTTTTGCGAACGGCAGACTTTTTTTCGGTCGGATTGTTGTTAAAAACATTATTTAATCCGTTTCGTCAGATTTCAGCGGCTCCAGTTGGTGGTGCTGCGCCAGTTCAGTTGTCGGCATTTTTCGATAAGTTATTTTCACGCGCGGTTGGCATGGTGGTACGCTCTGTAGTGATAATTGTTGGAATATTGATGATACTGCTGAGAGTTTTGTGGATGCTTCTAGGAATTATTCTGTGGCTGTTCTTGCCACTATTGCCGCTTGCGGGAATTGTGCTGTGGCAAATGGGGGTTTCGCTATGAATGTGCAGCCAAAGTTTAATTACGATAGTTTGAGGTCTCAAAAGGCAAGGTTTTCAGTTAGGTTTGGTAATGCTTGGCACGTTGTGGTAATAGCAATTGGCATCATGATGGTGGCGCTTGGGGTGTGGATGCTGATTGAGCACGGATCGGTCGGCTGGCTAATGCTGGGTTTGAGCGGTCCGATTGTTATGCTGTCTATTTGGTGGGAGAAAGATTTGAAGACGGCGGAGATTAATAAGAATCCGCAGACTATTGATGATGTGATGGCGGCTGACGTTTTAGGTAAGCTGCCGCGTCGGCCAACACCAACGGATATTACTGAAGCGATTACGGGCACTCGAGCTGGACAGTTTTTAGCCTTGCGTCTGGGTTTAACGCCAAACTTTTTGCATAATATTTCTGTTGACAATCCAGATCAAACCGAGCAAGTCTGGAAAGCGGCAATTGAGATTTGGCAGAGCACTAAAAGTCCGAAGATTACCAGTGCGGTTTTAGCCGCGGCTATAGTAAAACAGTTGCCGCAGCATGATTCGTTGCTGGCAAATATGAAAATTGATTTTAATGATATAGAAGAGACTATCAAGTGGTACGAGCGTATAAAGGCGTTAATTGAAGAGCATAACAAAAAACCGTTACGGACGGGCGGAATTGCCAGAGATTGGTCGTTCGGTTATACTCCGCTGCTGAGCCGCTTTGCGCAGAATATTAGCGCTAACATTTCCGGTCAGATGCTTACTACAAAGTTGGCGGCGCATGAAAGTGCGCTTGAGCAAATGATGAAAATATTTAGCTCAGGTGGTCGTCAGAACATTGCGTTAATTGGTGCTGATGGCGCTGGGAAAAGTACGGTAGTTTCGGCGTTTGCAGAGATGTTGATTGATGGGCATCAGGGCGTTCCTGGGTCGTTGATGTATCAGCAAGTTTTTATGCTTGACGCTTCATCTTTGGTTAGCGTAGCGTCGGGTCGCGGTGAGTTGGAAAATCTGGTTACAATGATCTTAAATGAGGCGTTTTTATCAAAGAATGTTATTTTATGCTTAGATAATGCACAGCTATTTTTTGAGGAGGGTGTTGGTTCGGTTGATTTGAGTAATTTACTATTGCCAATTCTAGAAGCTGGCAGATTGAGGATGATTTTGACAATGGACGAGCAGCGTTTCTTGCAAATCTCCCAGACTAAACCGCAGTTAGCTCACGCCTTAAATACCATTGCTATTCAGCCATCAAACGAATCGGAAACTATGAAAATTATGCGCGATCAACTGGTGTTGTTTGAGGTGCAGCACAAAGTTAGGTATATGTATCAAGCTTTGGCGGAGGCTTACCGAGTGGGCGATCGATATGTTCAGGATTTGGTAATGCCGGGTAAGGCGCTAAAAATTTTAGAGGCGGCAGCGAGTTATGCTAGCGGCGGTCTGGTGACGGCACAATCAGTGGATGACGCGATTGAGAAGACTCTCGGTATAAAGATTTCCGTGGCGTCGCTAAGTGACGAGAGGGAAAAGCTGCTGAATTTGGAGTCGCTGATTCACCAGCGCATGATTAATCAGTCGCGGGCGGTGACGGTTGTTTCCGATGCTATTCGCCGCGCTCGTACTGGCGTTAGGAACCAAAATCGCCCAATTGGCGCTTTCCTATTCCTTGGTCCTACTGGTGTTGGTAAAACTGAACTATCCAAAGCTTTGGCAGATGTTTATTTTGGCGGTGAAGGTAGTATGATTCGCCTAGATTTAAACGAGTTTGTCCGTCCAGATGACGTGGCGCGGCTGATTGCCGATGGTGCTCGCGACCCAGGCAGTTTGACGGCTCAGGTGCAAAAAAAGCCGTTTTCAGTGGTACTGCTGGATGAGATTGAAAAAGCCCATCCGCAGGTGTTGACGACTTTACTGCAGCTGTTGGACGAGGGTATCCTGCGTGATGAAAATAATCGAGAAATTAGTTTTCGCGATACGATTGTCATTGCTACGTCGAATGCTGGAGCGGATAGAATTCGTGAATATATCGAGCGCGGTTATCAGCTGGAGCAATTTGAGCAAACGTTTATTGATGAGTTAATCAACGCTAACTTATTCCGCCCAGAGTTTTTGAATCGTTTTGATGAAATTGTTTTGTTCCGGCCGCTGGGCAAGGAGGAGCTATTGCAGGTTGTCGATTTGATTTTGGCTGGCGTTAATAAAACCTTGGCGCCGCAAAAAATCCAGGTTGCGGTCGAGGAGGAAGGTAAGAAATTATTGGTTGAAGCCGGCTACGATCCGCGTCTGGGCGCCCGTCCAATGCGCCGTGTTGTCCAGCGAGCAGTTGAAAATACTGTCGCTAAGCAAATGTTAGCTGGTACGGTTGCGCCTGGATCAACTACAATTATTACCACTGAGCAAATTCGCCAGATTTTAAGTAGCCAAACCCCTCAAGCTCCAGTGGTTCCGCCGGCCAGTTAATTAAGTCTCTCGACAATAGATTTAGCGAACTCTCTATTGAATGGTGTCACGGCTGCCACAGCTACCGCGCCAACACCTCTCACAAGCGCGCGAGCCTTAGCTTTGAAGCGTTCTGTAATGGACAGCTTCGGATTTGAAGTGTCAATCTTTGGTGATTCAGACCAGAATGCCAGCCATACAGCTCTGGCCCCAAGCGTTAAGCTCCTCTTTGTATTGTCAGCCATTGCTTCAGCGAAGCTCGCACGAGCAGTAAAGTTAATGTCATATTGGTCAACCCTGCAATTCTTGCCGGTAGCATGCTCGCGGGAATCTTCAATATAGCGCAGGCCTTTGCTTAGATTTTCTGCTGCCTGTTGAGAGTTTTCCTGATTATCATAAGAAGGGTCTGTTGCAATACGCTGCAGCTGCAGGGTTCCGAGCGTCGCGACACTCGCGCCCAGCTCACGCAGTACGCGACGCCTCCTCTTCTTGTCTTTTTCTGTCAAATCTTCCAGACTCTCTTGCTGCTTTATTACTTCTTCGACCAAAGCTTCATGTTGCTCCACTGCTTTAGTAACCCATTCTTCTGCCTCATCATACTTGTTCAGATGGCGATAGGTAGTACTTAAATCGCGAGCCGCTCGCGCCTGCTCAGATGGGTCCGGTGCTAAATCATAAGCCAGAGAGGCTAATATAGCCGCCTGCTTGAAATCTTTCTCACGTATTGCCTTCAGGGCAGCTTCTATTGCGCTAGAGAAATCATTTATAGGCCTTTGTTCGTTAATCTCCACAATACTCATATTTATACCACTATTTAATATAAAAAGCAAGCAATAGGCATAATTAAAACCCGTCACAATAACGGGCTAATCTGGTACCCCGCACAGGAATCGAACCTGCAACCTTTGGTACCGGAAACCAACGCTCTATCCAGTTGAGCTAACGGGGCGTGTGTCTTGTTAATGCAATAAAATGGTACACCCGGCAAGATTCGAACTTGCGACCCCTTGGTTCGAAGCCAAGTACTCTAATCCGCTGAGCTACGGGTGCGTACAGAGGTATTATAGCATAGATGGCGACCGAGTAAAATGATATAATATACGCATGGATGTCATGACGAACGTACCATTGAAGCAGTATACGACTATGAAATTAGGCGGCGCAGCGCGTTATATGGTGGCTGTAGATTCTGACAGCGATGTTGTAACTTTATATCAGAATGCCCGAAAGGAAAATCTGCCTGTCTTTGTGCTGGGTGGCGGCAGTAATGTTATTACGCGCGACGAAACATTTGAGGGGATTATTCTGTTGAATAAGATCAAGGGGTTTGAGGTTGTTGCCGATAATGATGATACGACAGATATCAAGATTGGTGCGGGCGAAGTTTGGGATGAAGTTGTCGAACGGGCTGTTGGCCTGGGGCTTCAGGGGGTTGAGGCTATGTCGGGAATTCCGGGAACGGCTGGAGCTGCGCCGGTCCAGAATGTTGGAGCTTATGGTCAAGAGATTGCCGATACTTTAGTTAGTTTAGAAGCATACGACTCGAAGACTGATTCAATTGTGACGATTTCTGTTGATGAATGTGATTTCTCTTATCGCAATAGTATTTTTCGTGATAGCCAAAAGGGTCGCTACTGTATTTTAAATATCACTCTAAGATTAAATAAAGCAGAACCGAGGCCGCCATATTACGCTTCGCTGCAAAAATATATTGAAGATAATGACATTCGTGAAGTTAATTTGTCGGTAATTCGTGTGGCGGTGCTTAATATTCGCTCGGAAAAATTGCCAGATCCAGCTGAGATACCTAGCGCAGGTTCTTTTTTCAAGAACGCTTTGATCGAAAAATGGCAACTGGAGCAATTGCAAAAAGAATATAGTGATGTGCCAAATTATGCTATGTCTGACGGAAGATATAAAGTGCCAACGGGCTGGCTGATTGACAAGGCTGGCCTGAAAGGTTTTGCTAGTCATGGCATGAGGGTTTATGAAAAAAATGCCCTGGTGCTGGTCAATGAGTCGGCAACGGGCTATTCTGATTTGGCGGCAATTCGTGAGCAAATTATTCAAACGGTGTATGATAAATTTGGTATAAAAATTGAACAAGAACCGTTGGAACTTTCTTTGTAATAAGCATAGGCTTTTTTGTAAAACTGCGCTACAATATTGAATATGAATCGTAGGATGGGTGGTTATACGTTAATCGAGTTGGCGGTAATTATTGTAGTTGTGTCAATTTTAGCGGGTATCACCCTTGTTGGTGGCGAAAGATTTTCGAATCTCACTAAAAGAGAAAAACAGCGAGCTAATATTTCCGAGCTATCACTAAAGCTGGAGAGGTATTATAAATATAACAATACAAGCGGCATCGGGCATGAATATCCGTCGTGTGGTGATTTAATCAGGAATTTTTCGTCAATTGTAGGAAACGATTCTTTGAAGAAGGAAATGATAAAGTGTAGCCGTAGTGACTGGGCTGGCGGAAATAACGGTGAAATATTATATGAAGCCTCAAATATTGATGGACATGACTGCGCTAAGCCAGTATCTGGCACGCCATCTGATATAGTTGCAGCAACTTGCGTCAGGCATAGTATCACGTATAAAGATTTGTCCACTGGGGCAGAAAAAAAGGTGGATAGCATATGGCGCGACTAGTAAATAAAAGCGAGGGCTTTACGATAGTTGAAGTGGCAGTGACGCTGGTTGTTATTGGTATTTTTATGGTTGTCATATTGAGTATGCAGGCTCAGGTCAGTACAATTTCAGTATTGAGTGCGCAGCAAACTAAGGCTAGCTTTTTAGCCTACAATAATATGCGTCGTTACGCGAATGATTCTCCGCCCTCATGGTTTAAGTGTAGCTCTGATCCATCTAGTACTAGATATAAAGTTATGGAAAAAACGGAGATGATTGATGGTCTGCCGGGTACGGTGAGACAGGAGGTGTATGCTTCAGCGCCGTATGGATGTAAGGATGTCAGTAGCGGTAGTGGTGGCAAGTCTAGCCTAGGCATGCCAGTTAAAGTAGAGTCAGTAGTAGAATATGGATTGCCGTCTTCTGGGGTTGGCAGTGGAAGAAAGGTGACACATGCAACATACGCAGCATTCTAAAGAAAATGGATTCACAATAACCGAATTAGTATTAGTGATGGTAATTATTGCTATGGTCGTCGGTGTCTTTAGCCAGATGCTGGTCTCGTCAAATCAAAGCGCTTCTATTAGTCGGGCTAGGGTTGATATTAACCGCAATCTTCACAACTCCATGGATGCAATTGAAACTGATGTACGGCAGGCAGTGCGATTTAAAGCCAGTGGCTATGACGGTTATGACACGTTCGCTGTGGACAGGAGTTTTTCTGGAGCTGGGCATAGCTGGAGCTACATGAATACACCATACGTCAACGGGACAAATAGGGTCCTGATATTGCTACAATATGCGACCACTATGGGACATGGTGCAGACTCGAGGCAGATTGTTTATCTAAGAACTCCAGGCGGCGACTGTACGACTAAGAAGACTCAGCAGCCTAAGTATAAAAAAATAATAATATATTTCTTAAATAACGGAGAATTGCATAGACGTACTATCTATAACGACATGATTGACCCGTATGGTCATCCATATTCGGGGTCTGCTGGTAATTATTTCTGTATGAATAATGCAGAGGCTAATAAATTTAAAGACCGAGCTATGAAGGTTCATCAAGATTCAATTTTAGCAACCAGCGTTTCTGAATTCGAAGTTGAGTATTACGAGGGAAAAACGAAAATACCTGATCAATATGATGCAGTTAAAAGCTACCCAGGGATACTTGATTCTGCTGATAATGTAGTAGTTACTTTAAAATTACAGTCGCCAAGTAAGCAGATTTCTGAATCACAAACATTAACTATACGAAAGATTAATAACTTATGATGCGAAAAAAAGACGGCTACTCCTTGGTGCTAATCGTGCTTATGAGCACCTTTATACTAGTGGTTTTGGCGGGCGCTATGAGAGTTGTGACACAGTCATATATCTACTCTCAAGAGGAATATTATTATAAGTTAGCGCAAGAAGCTGGTGAGGCGGGTACAGCATATGCTAATGCTTGTCTGGATGCTAATAATGCAGAGCAATCATGGACTCCAGCTGCCGGCAGTGCAGGCCCACTTCGCCCGGAAACTGACTGTTTGGGGGCGGTAAAGTTTAGTGGGAATAAATATGTATTTGAAAATGGTAAATTGCGAACAAATTTTGAGGTTGGTAAATTAGAGGCTTCGACTAAAGCGTCAGCACTGTCAGCCGCTACTGCTCAGATTTCCGCTATTGGCAGGACTGAAGTGATGAGCGGCAGTAGAGTAATAAAAACCTATGCAGTTATTGTTAAAAAGTCTGTGACTTGGCCGGCTGATATCGACGCAACGCGTACGGTGAGTGGCACTAATCGCACCTGTGCGATTCTGTCAAACAATGTATGGTGTTGGGGTAGTAATAATATGGGTCAATTAGGGGATGGAACTACTGTCAACTCCAATATTCCAGTGAAAGTTCGTTCTATTGGTGACATGAAATATGGAAAGATTATTGATATATTTACAGCACAGCACCACAGCTGCGTTTTAACCCAGCTGGGCAGTAATAAAAAAGTATATTGTTGGGGTGATAATAGGTCTGGGCAACTGGGCAATAGTGATTTTGGGAGTAGCTATTCTGCGGTACCGATTGAGATTAAAGTTGTTGGCTCGGCTGCAATCTCGGATTTTTCTGGAAATAAAATTAGCGCAATTGGAGGGACGGGTGATACTTCGTGTGCTATTGCCTCGGGGAAGGTGTACTGTTGGGGCGGAAATGACAGGGGGCAATTGGGCTACGGTAGTCCGGGTAGTCCTGGCTATAGCGCAGCACCAGCGATGATTAATTCGGGCGGACCCAACAGGATTCCTAATAATTATTCCGCCACTAAATTGTCGACTGGTGGATCTCGTTCGCGGACTATGTGTGTTATAACTACCGAAAAAAGGGCTTACTGTTGGGGGCAGGCTAGGTTTGGACAACTGGGCGTTGGTCCAATAGCTAGCGATAATTATAGTCTAGCTACTCGAGTTAAGGGGTTGGAAGATGTGATTGATATATCTCAGGATGGATATTGGTGGACAAAAGATCCTGATTACGTAACTCACACCTGCGCTATCGCCAATGCAGGTAGGGTGTATTGCTGGGGTGGTGCTGGGCTTGGGCAATCTGGATCTCCAGGGAGTGGTACTCCTAGAAAGCATCTTCAGCCGGCGGAAGTCCATGGTTTACCTGGAACGGCTCTGCAGGTTGAGGTTGGTATTTCTCATTCTTGCGCCTTAATGAATAATGGCGGAAAAAGGGAAGTGTATTGCTGGGGAAATAATGAGATGGGGCAATTGGGGGTAAACAAGGAATATAATAATCCCCCCAACGGAATTAGATGGACATATAAACCTATTAAAATTGAGGACGGATTGCCTGCAGGAGAGAGGATTGTCAGAATGTCGGCTGGAGCGAACCGCGGTTGTGCGATTATGACAAATAAACGGTCTTATTGCTGGGGATTGAATGATAATGGGCAGATTGGTGACGGAACCAATATAAACAGGATTAGTCCGACAGAGTCATTGTTCCTTCGTCCGGTCCAAAATCGATACGTATATTAAAAATGCTTGCGCTTTTAAATACGTTGTAGTATTATCAAATTACAAATCAAACTAACACAATTTAGGGGGCACATTATCGTGACTACAAAGAATATTAAAAATCAAGGTTTTACGCTCGTTGAGCTTTTGATTGTTATCGTGATCATCGCGATTTTGACAGTTGTTTCTTTGGTTGCATACAACGGTTTGCAGAACCAGGCAAAGACATCAGCTGCTAAATCAACAGTTGACTCAGTTGCCAAGAAGGCTGAGCTATATAACACTGAAGAGGGTAAGTATCCAGAGGATATCGCAAAATTAACTACCGCAGACACAAAGAAGTCTTACTACATTGCTGCAGCCAATGTTACTGAATTAGGTACTGGTACTTTCGGTTCAAGCACTCCAACTACAACAGTTAAATACACCAAGTGTGGTGCCGGTGACCCAACGGGCGCAAAGATTGAGTACTACGACTACAGTAAGAATACTGTTGAAACTCGCATAGTTGGTACTGGCTGTTAATCAGTCATATGCCAATAATAAAACTCCGGTACTATGACCGGAGTTTTATTATGTTTTAGGAATTAAATGGCGCTTAATGTTTGGCAGAAATGTTTGACTTCTTGGTGGAGCTTGTCTAGCTTTTCTTCATTGCCACGATGATTGATTGCCTGCTTCATCCATTCAGCTATTTTTTCCATATCCGCCTCTTTGGCTCCGCGTGTGGTAACGGCGGGAGTTCCTAGACGAATGCCGCTTGGCCGAAAGCGTGTCAAGCTGTCATTTGGTATAGCGTTGGCATTTAGGGTTAGGCCTATCTTATCCATAGCAATTTCTGCCTCCTTACCATCAATACCGAAACTGCTATAAATATCCGCTAAAATTAGGTGGTTGCTAGTGCCACCGGTAACTAATTTAAAATCTCGTTTTTGTAGTTCTTCTGCTAGTTTTTTCGCGTTCTTAACAATTTGCTCAGCGTAATCTTTGAATTCTGGCTGCAGTGCCTCACCAAACGCGACGGCTTTAGCGGCTATGGTGTGCATGTGTGGGCCGCCTTGGGTGCCGGGGAATACAGCTCTATCAATCAACGTCGGTAGATTCTCGAGAGTTTTTTCTGGCTTTTTCAGTGGGTTACCGACAACGCCACGGCTGAGGATTAAACCGCCACGCGGACCACGTAAGGTTTTATGTGTGGTGGTGGTAATAACATGAAAGCCGTAGTCGAATGGATTTTTAGCAACGCCGCCGACAATCAGCCCGGCAATGTGACTCATATCCGCCATCAGCATGGCGCCAATCTCATTGCCAATTTCGGCGAATTTTTCATAGTCTAATTCTCGGGGGTACGCTGAAAAGCCAGCTAAGATAATTTTTGGTTTATGCCTTAACGCTAATTGCCGAATCTCTTCATAATCAATTTCACCAGTTTCCACATCCTTAATGCCGTATCGAATGAAATTATACTCGCGCGCACTACGAGTTACTGACGCGCCGTGCGTCAAGTGTCCGCCATGCGCCAAGTCCATCGCCAGAATGGTGTCGCCTGGCTCACACCACGCGTAATAGACGGCTTCGTTGGCCTGGGCTCCAGAATGTGGCTGAACATTAGCGTGATCAGCTCCGAATAATTGCTTAGCGCGGTCAATTGCCAGCTGCTCGACTTGATCGGTGTTTTCTTGTCCGCCGTAATAGCGGCGTCCAGGATAGCCCTCAGAGTATTTGTTGGTAAAAACGCTACCTAGCGCTTTCAGAACGTCTGATGACACATAATTTTCACTAGGAATTAATTCCAGTCCGTCTGTTTGGCGGATTTTTTCTGCTTTTATAAGTTGCTCAATTTGCTTATCTTTCATGTATGTGCCTCCAATGATATTATTATATCATTGCCCATATATATCATTAGTGATATAATCTACGCATGATAAAAGATAAGTATCTTCAAAAAATCGGCAATTTAATTGCTGAAAATCGCCAAAAGCAAGGGTTAACGCAGACGCAGTTGGCTGAAGCAATTGGTACATCTCAGAGTGCCATTAATCGTATTGAAAACGGTGGTCAGAATATTAGTATTGAAATGATTGCTCGTATTAGTGAAGTACTTAATAATAATATAGTGACTGTAAATCATTCCGGAAAAATGAATTTTAGAGTGTCTGGCGGCAAAAAATTGTCTGGTGAGATACGGGTTAAGACGAGCAAAAATGCTGCAGTGGGATTGCTCTGTGCCAGCTTGCTGAATAAGGGTAAGACCACCCTCAGAAAGGTGGCGCGAATTGAGGAAGTTAATCGGATTATTGAGGTTTTAAATTCAATTGGCGTTAAAACTCGCTGGTTGAACGGTAGTGATTTGGAGATTATTCCCCCTGCTAGGCTAAAGCTGGAGGATATGGATATCGCCGCTGCTAAGCGTACGCGTACGGTAATTATGTTCCTGGGTCCGCTACTTTACCAATATGAGGACTTTAAGCTGCCATTTGCGGGCGGCTGTAACTTGGGTAAGCGCACAGTGGAGCCTCACTTGAGTGGCCTAAGGCATTTTGGCATGAGTGTAACGGCAGAAACTGATTATTATCATGCAAAAACCAATGTCCATTCTGGCAATCGGACGATTCTTTTAACGGAGCGTGGTGATACAGTAACTGAAAATATTATTATGGCGGCAGCGCTTTCTCCAGATACAACTATCATTCGCAATGCTAGTCCAAATTACATGGTTCAGGATATTTGTTTCTTCTTAAAGAAGCTGGGTGTAAAAATAGAGGGAATTGGCACGACAACTCTAAAGATTACAGGACGTAAACGAATTAGCAAAAACTTGGATTATTATCCAAGTGAAGATCCAATTGAGGCGATGAGTTTTATTGCGGCTGGCGTGGTGACAGATTCAGAAATTACTATTCGTCGTGCACCAATTGAGTTTTTGGAAATTGAGTTAGCTACGTTAGCAGAGATGGGTCTTAAATTTGAGCTGAGCAAGGAATATCTGGCCGACAATGGGCAGACTCGTTTGGTGGACATTATGCTGCATCGCTCCAAGCTCCAGGCTGCCAAAGACAAGCTGCACGCTTTGCCGTTTCCTGGAATTAATATGGACAATCTGCCGTTTCTGGGGCTTATTGCAACGGTTGCTAAAGGTCGCACACTGGTGCACGATTGGAGTTATGAAAACCGAGCAATTTATTTCACCGAGCTTAGCAAGTTGAACGCGCAAATTGAGTTAGTCGATCCGCACCGTGTTTATATTACCGGCCCAACAAAATGGAAGCCTGCTGATATTGTTGCTCCACCAGCGCTTCGTCCGTCTGTTGTTATATTGCTTGCAATGCTGGCGGCGCCAGGTGTATCCACTCTAAGGGATGTATATTCAATTAACCGCGGCTACGAAGAATTGGCTGCTCGCTTAAATTCTTTGGGTACTGAAATTGAAGTAGTTATTGAATAACAATTCGCTTAACAGAAGGTCCTTTTTTAGACTGAGCTTGCGCTTTGGGAAATATAAATTTTAGATAATCCTTCATCATCCTGGCACCAGAAATTATTGGCAAATAATTATTTAACTGATGACGTATATGTTTTTCTAGCAGCTGATCATTTTTCACTATGGCTGCAGCTTTATGCATATTAACGTATAGCGATGAAACCTCAGCCTCATAATTTTTACCAGACACTTCCAAGCAGGCGATTGGTTGAATATCTGCTACGCCGCCATCGTTCGTGGAAATAAGTATTTTTAGGTTAGCAATGTCTTTTTCCCATGATGTCCCGCAGGCCTCTAGTCCAACAATAGGTATATTTATGGCGATGTCAGATCCGATTGCTAAGGCTCGTCCTAATTCTTCATCGTAATCTTGGATGTAATGAACTCGCTCACGCAGAACTGGGTCTTGATCGATTAACTTTAGGACCTCTAATAGTTTTTGGTACATAGTCACGTCGCCCTGGTGGACTTTTCCTGTCAGTATGTAATGTGCGTTGTGATTGATGAGGATCTGCCGTAGTGCGTCGGGATTTTCGAATGGCATATAGGGTCGTTTATAATTGGCGAATCGTCGCTTAAAATCAAATAATATTGCATTTTCTGGAATCTGGATGGATTTGTTGTATTGATCCTGGCGTTTTAATAAAACTCTATTGAGCTCTTTACGCCCCAGCTTTTTTAGATATCTTATATCGGCACTGTGGATGAGATTCAGTCTCTGAGAAAAATCATCTGTAGGTAGGCCAAATTTATCTATGATATTGTTATTATGATATGTCTGAAGAATCTCTGGCAGCGTCCATGTTTCCAGGTCGATGCCATTGGTGATGGCCTGGAATTTGACCTTGTCGTTGTTGCGGTCGCAGAAATTTGCCACGCGGGCGTGCAGTTTACTGACGCCATTTTTGGCTTCGGTCAGCTCAATTGCCAGCAAGTTCGGCCGCAGACGGTCGTTACGAAATTGCTCCATTAGCCAGCAGCGCACGGCGTTGCTTTTGAGATTTGGCAGCACCAATTTTTCAAATTGCGAGCGGTGGAATTCTGGCTCAGCCGCTTGGAGTAGGGTGTGGTTGGTGTAGAGTGTATGTTTGCGGACGTAGACGATTGCTTCGTACAAGTTCATGCCGTTGGCACATAGTTCATCCAGCCGCGCCAATGCTGCAAAAATTGTTGCGGTTTCGTTGAGCTGAATGACGGCTGGTTTGATGCCGAGTAGCTTTAGAGCTTTATAGCCACCAAACCCGAGCGCAACTTCTTGGTAGAGTCGGTGATCGCCCGAGCCTTCACCTTCGTACAATTGTCCAAAATTTGGCTCTGAGATAGTAACAAACTGAGTCGAACCAAGTGTCTTTTTGAAGATGCTCAAACTAGCGTCGGGAAAACCACGTGAACTGATGGACACGTCGTCGATATACTCAAAACCATAGTCTTGTGGTGAGACAGTTTCTGAAAATTCTTCCTGCTCTAAGTTAGTAATTTTTTGGTGCGATTCGCTGCGATAAAATGGCGTGACTACTACAAATGGCACTTCTAATTTTTCGGCCACTCGCCGCGTGTCCGCTGCCAATACGCCCAAACCACCACCACCCTTAATGCCGTTGGCTTTGTCGTAAATTTCCATCGTCCAGTAGATGTATGGCCTGGAGTCAGACAGTTGATGAGTCAGGCTACTACGCTCAATGATGTCATAAAATTCAGAGGCATCTTCGATGTCTTGTAGTTGGTATTTTGGTTTTTCTGTATAAATATATGGATCCACGATGCCCTTTATGGATATAAATTATCTTAAATTGGTGCGGGTGCGGAGAATCGAACTCCGATCTCAAGTTTGGAAAACTTGCATACTAACCGCTGTACTACACCCGCAAGCTTGTATCATTGTAGCAGAAAGATGCTATAATGTGAATACGCCCTGATAGCTCAGCTGGATAGAGCAGAGGACTTCTAAGCCTAAGGTCGTAGGTTCGAATCCTACTCGGGGCGCCATTTCATATAACAATAGGGGGTATATGGATGCAAGTCGGAAACCGCAAATGACGCGGGAAATGGTAATGAGATTATCTGGCCCCAGGAATGGGTCAATTGATGGACTTAAAGCGTATGGTTTGACGGAGCGGAGCTTAAAAGCTAATCGCCAAACGAATTTAGATCGGCGATATGTCAAAAACTACCGAGCCTCCATGGTGGCTAATAGTTCGGCTGGAGTAAGACGGTTTGGTGCAGAAATAGGGGCGGCATCTGGAGCTGGCGCGAATAATAGTAGTCCAAGTCTAGCTGGCGGAAATCGTCAGATTAATAGTACTGCTTTGGGAAGGGGTGGCGGCGAATCTTTGGCAAATTCTCGTCAATCATTTAATGCGGCAAGTTCGCAGACGGTTTTTCGTGAGCCGCCTTCTCGTGGGTATAATCCATTTAGCTAAATAAAAAATCCTCACTTCGTGTGAGGTTATTTTTTGGAGGGCCAGGAGGGGCTCGAACCCTCGACACCCTGCTTAAGAGGCAGGTGCTCTAACCAGCTGAGCTACTGGCCCACGATTTCATTATACAACAATCGATAAAAATGTCTACTATTTTACCGTAAAAATAATTTTTGGTACTAGCAAATTGCTGTAAGGCTTGGGGCGAATGATGGGGTTCGAACCCACGGCCTCCGGAGCCACAATCCAGCGCTCTAACCAAACTGAGCTACATCCGCCATAGACCAAGCTTTTTGAATTATAACACATACTATATCTGTACTCAAGATAGTAAAATTGCTATACTTAAGCTAATGAAAGAGCTAAATGGTTCAGAATTAGCCGGCTTTATTAAGGAGCGGCAAGCAAAGCAGGTGCGTGCCTTGAGGCAAGCTTGGCATATTCAACCGCGCCTGGCAATTGTGACGGATACCGAGAATCCCGTTATTGAAACTTACATGCGTTTGAAGCAGCGATACGGTGCGGATATTTTGATTGATGTGGAAATCCATCGGGCGGAGGCGAGCCAGGTTTTAGGTGTGATTGACGCGCTAAATAATCGTGATGACGTTCAGGGGATAATTTTACAACTGCCAATCAGTAATCCTCAACAAACCGAGGAGCTGCTGGAGAGTATTCGGACAGACAAAGATGTCGATGGTCTGTGTCGGCAGACGGATTTTCAGGCGGCAACACCGACAGCTATTAATTGGCTGTTGGCTGGCTATGGTATTGATCTTAAGGGTAAAAAAGTTGCGATTGTTGGGCGAGGTCGTCTGGTCGGGGCTCCCTTAGAGAAAATGTGGCTGAAATCTGGTATTGACGCCACAGTGTTTGAAAAGGGAGATAATTTATCGCAGTTGATTAACTATGACGTTGTTGTGTCGGCAACTGGTGTGCCGGGTTTAATTACTGATCAGATGGTTAAAACAAAAGCGGTGGTTGTTGACGCGGGGACGGCTTCGGAAGATGGGAAAATAGTGGGTGATGTGTCGGATGAAGTGCGACTGCGTGAAGATGTTTTAATAACTCCGAAAAAAGGTGGCGTTGGTCCGCTGACAGTATCGGCTCTGTTTGATAATTTAATTACGGCGTGTTTAAAGATTGCTAATCAGGCTAAAAATTAGGAAGTAGTCTTTATAGCAGATTTAACTTGCTCAGCGACTTGGCGCGGCGTAAGATTAGCTTTTACGATATAGCTGTGTATGCCTAGTTTTTTCAATTCGCGCGGTGCCTCTTCTTCGCCCAAATTAGTCAGGACAATAACGGGAATAGTTTTCCCCCAATCCTTAGACCTAATGCGCTTTAATGCTTCTGTGCCATCCATCTCTGGCATTTGTAAATCCAGCAGAATAATATCTGGTTGGAATTTTTCGACAACTTCTATACCAATTTGGCCATTAGCCGCCAGGCGGACTTCAAATCCATCTGACTCAAATTTCATTCGGTACATCTGGCTGATGGTTGGGTCGTCTTCAATGATGGCAATTTTTATCATGCTCTAAGTATAGCATAATAATTATGGTATAATTTTTGACATGGAAAAATTTGGGAATAATTGTGGCGGTCGCGAGCTTGTTGATGGGTCTGACGTCGAAGCTAATGAAAAAATAAATAGAGAAATTGCAGATCTCAGAGCTCAAGGATATAGGGTTCTGGTGGGTGAAAATAATGATCCTGCATATAGGAATCCAGAGAAGATTGAAAAAGTATATAGCTATCTGGAGAGGGGTGGAAGAAAATTAAGAGAAGTGCGAAACAGGTTTATTCGCAATAATATGGGTAGGGCTGCAGTTGCTGGTGTTGTGAGTAAAATTCCTTTTATAAGCAAATTGGCGGGTAGTTGGAGTAAAAAACTTGATGACTTCTTGGAGCCTTACCGTGATGAGTTGCTGTACGGTGAGAAAGAGACTAGCTCTCAGCCGTGGCATAAGCAACGGGGTTCAGCTTCAACGTTCTTATCAATTGGGCCGGCATTTTCTTTGGCGGTTATAGAGGGTGGCAAGTTGGCCTTCCCGGGCAGATATCCAACAATGAGCGGTCCAATAGATGAATCGTTATTTGACGAGAAGATTGACGGTGTGCCGTTGAGAGACATGATGATTAAAGCCGAAGCGGCAAATCATGATAAAACTCAACAAGAAGCAGCGCGAGCGGTAGATGAGAGAATCAATAACGTTCGCGAGTTCATTAACGCGCCGGTGACACCAAAATTTGCTGAGGTTATTAAATATTGCATGGATTCCCTGGGCATTCGTGAGCGGGGAGATTTGGTGAAAAAAATAACCATTGATCACATATTGGATATTGATATGCAAAATGAGAATCGGTCAATTGACGATATGCTAGTCATGAGCTTTGGTTGCGGAACCGGACTGCCGACCCTGCAGATGCTAAAAGAACTAAAAGAAAAAACTGGCCAGGCTCCAACGGCTATTTTGATTGATCAAGATCCGCTGGCTTTAGCGGCAGCGCAGAATCTAGCAAAGAAAATGGGACTGGAAAATAACGTGGAGATTCATTGCCATAGGCTTTTTAGTAAGTTTGGGCGTCCGTTGGGGCTGAAAAAAGTTTTAAAAGGTCGGCAAGTAGATGTCATGGAGGATTCTGGATTGCGCGAGTATCTTCCTGATATGGTGCATAAAAAATTAACGGAGGAATCTTGGGGATTCTTGCGAGATGGCGGTCTAATGATTACCGGCAATATGAATGAAAATCGTCCACAAAAAGATTTTCTCCATGGGCTAATGGGCTGGACCCCAAAGGTTATTATGCGTACAATTGCCAGAAGTCTTAAATTACTTCAAGCGGCTGGTGTATCAAAGGACAATATTACCGCAAATATTACCGCAAGCGGTGTTTACTCAGTTTTTGCAGTTGAAAAACCAGATAAAATGCTATAATAAGCATTAGCATGATGTCTCGAGCATTAGTACTAGGCATGGTTGCGCTAATGGCGCTAATTTTAGGCATGCTAGTGCTTAAAAAATCTAAACGCCATCACGATACTAAACAGTGGTTTTTCTTAGTCTGTTTGTGTTTAGCTGTGTGGTCGGCTGGCCTGGAGGTATTTTCTTTTGCTGATAATGGAGCGGCGTTAGACATTGCCTCGCGGTGGTTTTATGTTGCTTCAGCGGTTTTTTGTCCAGCGTTAGCTATCTTTACTGCTAAGTCATTTCTTCCTCTGACTAAATCTTTAAGGGCTTTTATCTGTATAGCTAGTTCGTTATTTATAGTATTTTCTATATATATTATTTTGGCGCCTGAGTTTATTATTAATGTGTCAGAGGTCACTGCGCCAGTAGATTTTTCACAAATTCCGATTAACTCTATTAATTATGTAGTTTTTGCTACTTTTTTCTCCGTCTTTTTCCTGATTGCTATGTGGTTTGGCTATGTTGCGTGGCGGAAGTCTGATAATATTCGCCGTAAGCAAGTGGCGATTTACATGACTGGTTTGTTGGTATCTAGTATCCCGGGGTTTGTAGTTGACTTATTGTTGCCAGCTCTTGGCGATTATAGATACGTGTGGGTTGGACCGGTGGCGATTATCCTCTTTCTGTTTGCAATTATGTATAGCATCGTAAAATATCGATTAATGGACGTAAAAACGGCGGTGGCTCGCAGTGTTTCATACATGCTACTGCTAATCGCGCTAGCTGTCGTTTACATAATCTCTGCTTATGTGATTTCGATTGTTATTTTCCAGCGGACTTTGACAATTGATAGTCGTGTGAATTTCATGAACATGATTCTAGCTATACTTTTAGCGTTCTTATATCAGCCAATTAAGAGGTTCTTTAATAAGTTGACGGATAGGGTTTTTTATTATGGTGAGTATGACGCTGATACTTTTGCGCGTGAGATTAGTAAGATATTAACTTACACGGCAGACCTACAGCTCCTGACGCGGCGGGTCGGCAATTATATAGCAAGTTCATTGAAAGCGGAGAAAGTGGCGTTTTGTATTCCAGAAAAGGGAATTTATGGTCGAACTGGTCGGCGGCGCTTGTCGGTTGTCGAGGAGGACGTGCGTAGGATTATGGACTATTACTATAAATATTGCAGTTTTCCAGAGGTTATATTAGCGAATCAAGTTAAGGACCCAGAGCTAAAAAAGCTCTTAGATATTCATCGTACAAAAATTGTCATACCTCTTTTACATCAAAATCAAGAAACAGGAATTTTATTTTTAGGGGAGCATAAGAGCTTGGGCTATAGCTCTCGGGATATTGAAATGTTGGAGTCAATTGCTGGTGAGCTGGCCGTGTCAATACGCAACTCTCTTTCAATGGAAGAAATAAATGAGCTAAATAAAAGTTTGCAGCGTAGAATTGATGAGGCGACGAAAGAGTTGAGATTTAGTAATCGCCAGCTTCAGCGGCTGGATGAAGCGAAAAATGAGTTTATTTCTATGGCATCACACCAGCTAAGAACGCCACTGACTAGCATTAAAGGTTACTTGGATATGATGCTGGAAGGAGATTTGGGGAAAATATCGCCAACTCAGCGAGCGGTTCTTAGAGAGGCATTTTCTTCTAGTGAACGAATGGTACGGTTAATTAATGACTTTCTTAATGTGTCGCGGCTTCAGACGGGAAAGTTTACCATTGATAAACAGAGTGTGGATATCGCACAGATTCTCCGTGATGAAGTCTCATTGCTTAAGGTTGTGGCAGATCAGCGCTCGGTCGAGATGGTATTAAAGGTTGATAAAAAGATACCTTCGCTAGCGGTTGATTCTGAGAAGATTCGTCAAGTTATGCTGAATATGATTGACAATGCTATTTATTATTCAAACCCACACAAAAAGGTGGTGATTACTTTAAAGAGCAGTGGTAAAATGATTGAATTTTCAGTAAAGGATTCGGGAATTGGTGTGCCAAAGTCGGAGCAGGCAAATCTATTTGGTAAGTTTTTCCGTGGTACTAATGCTAAAAAACGACGACCCGATGGTACAGGCGTAGGGTTATTCTTGGCGAAGAAAGTTATTTTGTCACATGACGGTGAAATGATCTTTGAATCAGAAGAGGGAAAGGGCAGTACCTTCGGATTTAGACTGCCGGTTCGTTAGCGAAATAGACTGACGATTCCAGAAACAGTAATCACAATTGCAATAACAACTAGCAGGGTTATGCCAATTATGCGAATAATCTTCTTTCGGTCAAATAGCCATTGAGATAATTTGGAGCGATTTGCTGCTGTGATACGTGTTATTTTTGGTCGTTGAACTGTAGCGTCTGCGCCAGAATATTTTTTATTGCGTTTCTTCTTCTGTTTTACCATAGACTTATTATACATTAAAGCATCACTATCCAATAAGAGCAGGGCGACTGACTCTAGGCGAATTACAGACAACTGGCCGCTTGACTATAGACATTTTTACAATAATTTGCTATGATATCTGAAGTCGTGGCCTTATCGTCTAACGGTTAGGACACCAGGTTTTCATCCTGGCAATCCGGGTTCGATTCCCGGTAAGGTCACCATCAAAGGATTTATCATCCATCCGGATTCGAAACAGCTCGTTTACCTCTGGTAGCGGGCTGTTTTTGTGAGTTCCAAAGTTTATTTCGTCATAGGTTGGGATTTTGTTAAAGATAGCGGCGAAAAAGGCAGCTTTTCGCAGAGGATTACAGAGGTCAAGCAGTAGTTCAGGCAGGTGTTCCAAAATATATTTGGCGTATTGCAAGACTTGGTCGAATTCGGCTTGCAGGTTAGGCTGATTGGCGATTTCTTTGTCTAGGTTTGCTAGCTCAGTTTCGGCGCTGACGATATCCTCTTCCAGGTACGTAAGCGCCGTTTCGCTAGTGACGACGCGCATTCTGTCCACGGTCGCCCGAATTTGGTTTTGCAGGTTTTGGCGGTATTCTAAGCGCTGCTGGTTAGCTTCAAGTTGCTTTGCTTGGCGTTCGCGCCACAGTTCAGCAATATCAGCGATAATATCATCGACATACTCCGGCTTTACGGTAATAGTCCGCACAAAATCCTCAAGCGTCTTGTCGAATTCAGGCTTGGGCACGCGGAAATAATGCCCATTGCGACTACAATGATACGCCGGATAATACGCACCCATCTTGCCACGCGAAGCGCTGCCAGAAAGAGTTTTGCCACATTTCGGGCAAGCAACGACTTGCTTGTATGGATATTCCGGATTGTAGATTTGTTTATTTTTCAAGTGCTCTGGCACGGCTCTACGCTTGATAGTTATCATGTCGTGGCTGTCAATCTCCACAAAAATCCGCCCGCGATTCGCTTCATTAAAAAGTTCAACGCTAACCAATCCATCAAACTGTGCCTTGACCGGCTGGTCGTGCGTCCACTTTTCTTTGATAATGCCGCAATAAACCAGCTTGCTAGCGTACTGGTCAATCATCTTAGCGGTCATTTTCTTGCCGCCGATTTGCCGCCTGACTTTGGTTCGGTCGTACTTATCGCGCACAATCGTAACGCGCGAGCGAAAGCCCATCGAATTTAGTTCGTCAGCAATTTGCTGATTGGTATAAATATGAGCGGCACGCATTTCAAAAAGTTTGATAATAAATTTAGCCTCGTTCTCATCTGGCTGCAAAATCGTACGTCGACCATTTTTCGTATCCACCTTAACACTGCGAAAACCATAGTGCGGACGGCGCATCCAATAACCGAGCTGAGTGTAGCGAATTTCTGCACCAATCATTCGGCTCATAATGTCGCGCATTTCATCCTTAGCGCGCTCCGCTTCCAAATATTCAGACTTTTGTGTCGGGTTAAACTCACTCCAATAATACTTAAATCCAGTGTGCTCCAGCGTGTTAATTTGCTGTTTACCAATCACGCCGTACATATCCTCAAGCGCGATACCTAGCCGCGTCAACTGCCGCTTCAACGGCGAATAATAATCGCCGCCACCGCGCGTGAAGCGGTCGATTGATTTAATTAGTACGACTTGAAAACCTTTGCTTTTGTCTTTGCAAACATCAATTACTTTTTGCATCGGTTGCGTTTCGTGTGACGCCGATTCAAGCAAAATAATCGTCTCGGTGATTATGATATTGTGTGCCTTGGCGTAAGCTTCGCCTTGCTCGCGCTGGGCTTCGGGCGAGTCGCCATCAAGACCTTGCTTGTCAGAAGAAACCCGTATCGCCAGCAAACCAATTCGCGGCTGATTATTTGGAGACATTTTTATCATCCTCCAGTATCGTGATTAGCTTTTTGGCAAACGCGCCGTCTTCGATAATCTTCTCGACGATTAAATTTGCCACCAACCTAATCCGCTGCTCGGTCGTGAACGAAAATTGCTCCACCAGCGGGGCTTTTGGTTTATTTTTACTTCTTTTTGGTCGCGCCATAATCCCTCCTGCCGCGACTCGTCATAACATCAACTAGACTTAGGCTGCTGCGGACGCCCGCGCCCAGAACGCTCCTGCAAATCCTTTTCAATC
>ERZ773055.44-NODE-44-length-83049-cov-7.590151_pt1 | contig 83049 bp, 68 predicted proteins | sample MGYA00580515_ERZ773055 | MGnify/ENA primary metagenome ERZ773055 (study PRJEB29015, sample SAMEA2737993) | human oral metagenome | biome: human oral; feature: human-associated habitat; material: dental | place: China | collected 2064 ...
AGCTCAGCAAAGAGCTGACCAGATTCATCCAGGATCACCGATCCATGATTGAGGCTGACGCAAGAAAGCAGAATCCTTGCGCAGTTGAAAATCTGGAGACCACTATTCGCTGGGTGGAGTTTTGCCAAGTAAACCTTGATCACCTTGTTGACATTTCGTCAAACGAGGACGGGGTTTATAAGATCATAGCCCCAGACACCATGAAGAGCTTGAACGCTCAGATTGAATATATCGACGGCACCTTAAGGGAGTTTCTTGAGGAGTACGAATCGCATATTCACTTCGTCCAAGTTTTGATCGCTCGACACATGGTGTCTAAGCTTCTCAGGGAGAAGATTGAAAAATCTCCGGAATGGTGCAAACAGCTGGACGATCTCTACTCTGAAATCAATCAGGCTACATTTGACTTGATTAATTTATCGAGTAAACACCGGTTCAGCATTGAACCTCTTGATCGGAGTGTCGACCTCTGCGTAAAGGTGGAAGAATTGGGCGTCTTGGCACCTGGGAGTGAAAAATATTTAACAATATCCCAGGAGAAAAAGACAACATTCACCGATCTGCTGCTGCAGTACCTTTCGCGCTTTGCATGAGTTTCAAGGAAGAGGGAGATTTTTTCTCCCTCTTTTGCTTTTTTGGCTTTATCGCCGCCTTCCCTTCTCTTGACAAACAGAGAAAATATCGTATGATATATTCGTTACCTAGCATGGTGAAGATCTTTAAAACACTCATGCTAAAACTACTGCAACCTTTAGTCGTTCAATATGGAATAGGAGGGGGAATATGGAATCTTTTTTTGAGAAACTACAGTCGAACATTGGAAACTTGTGGTCATGCTTCAAGAAAATCTGGCCTTTCAACAGGAAAAACGCAGTCAAACTGAGCCCAGAAATGGAGGCATTCCAGGAGACCCACAAGCTGGCGATGGATTTCGCCACCAACATTGTCGGACTCACGGATTTTGTTATCCGCGTCGCCACCGCTCAGTGCGGTTATTACACGGATATTGTCTACGAAATTCTCAAGAAAGAAGAAGAGGCGCTAGAGCTTGATATTAAGAAAAACCAGCATCGTCAACAAACTCATAAAAAGCGAGGCTCTTGTTACGATATACAAAATTCTTGTTATGACATGCAAAAATCTTATTACGATATGCTAGATTACATGCGAGATTATTATTGGATGAAAAGGAAATACCAGGATTTTAAATCGATATACGGTAAGTTTCGGGAGAGTCTCAAAGTACTTCTTTCAATCAAGCAATCCATTAACATCACCCAAAATCTGTATGATGGCAAAAATCTTGCGGAAGAACTGCTGGCCCTTAGCGTTGCATTCGAAAATTTTTATACTAAAGAAGCCGACATTAGACGACTTGCAAAAAGACTTGATATGGAAGCTGAAGACATACCTTTTTGCGAAATGTTATCCCACAATGAAACAGAAAATTATCGTAAACAAATCTGGGATGCCAAAATGCAGTGGGTCTATGTTGATATTTTACCGTCATCTGAATACGATGCTCGGCTTCGTCGAATTAGCTCGAATCGGTTTTCCGATCCGGAAGTCGTCGAAAAATTGATCGTAGCCTATTCAACTTTCCGCAGACGTAACTATCTCTTATTTTATGCGCCGATCCGCGATGGTATTTGACAGAACACAAGCACAATGGCGATAATATTTTATCGCTTACATGAGTGTGTATCTTAAAACACTCATGTTAACTCACCGTTACGTTCGTGATGATCATTTTCTTAAAGGAGGGAAATATGGGAAAGGTTAAACGTTCTAAGGCAGCACAGAAGGCACTTGAGTCGAGAGTTCTGCTGTTTCTCAGCGATAAGCGCCTGGCAGACAACAGCTTCGAGATTCTGAGTGGCATACAGACCTATTATAAGGATGTATACTTCTGTCTTGCAACCTCTGATTGCACGGAAGCTCGACTGGCTATTGATTCGCAAGATTCATCCAAGCGGACCGATCTATTCGAGCAATTTGAACAGAAGCTCATAGAGCTTTGCTATTTGCTGGGATCATTGAGGGACTGGAAACAGACTCTAGACTTAGTCGGCAATGGCTATGGATCCTCGCGAATCGTGACTGAATTCATCCGCATGTTTAAGATGTATAGTAGTTTCCTGAAGTGCGAAAAGGAAACCTGTAAAATTGTTTTGGATATCTGGCGTCTGATTCAGGTACTCGATGCGTCCAGTCTGGTCGACCCTTACAATTATTTTACTTATATGTCAAATCTTTATGAGAAAATCAAGGAAGGTATCAACCTCCAAACCGATTTCTCTGAAAATGACTTATATGTAGAATTAAAATCGTTGGCCGAAAATGGCAGTGACGAGGCAGACTATCTTTGTGAAGGGCTTAGAATAGCCTTTAGCAAACCGGTTACGCCGCGCGAGCTGATTGAGCGGGTTGACTATGCTTTAAAGAACGCATAACGTTTAAGACGATCCTGACTATGCTTTAAAGACAGCCTAGTGTTCAAGACGAACCGCGCTTTGTATGAGTTTCAAGGAAGAGGGAGATTTTCTCCCTCTTTTGCTTTTTCTACTTTACTGCTACCTCTTCTACTACTCTAACCCCTCAAGCGCAACACCTTGAGATGTTAATTCAGGGCGGCATTTGACAAAACACAAGCACAATGGTATAATATAGCAGTCACTTGCATGAGTGATGCACCTTAAAACACTCATGCTAACTCACCGTCACATTCGTGACGACCATTTTTCTCAAAGGAGGGAAATATGGGAAAGGTTACACGTTCTAAGGCAGCACGGAAGGCATATGAGTCGAGAGTACAGCTGTTTCTCAGCTTGGTCACTCTCAACAATAAGCGCCTCGCGGACAACAGCATCGAGATTCTGAGTGGCATGCAGACCTTCTACAAGGATGTATACTTCAGCCTTGCAACCTGTGGTTGCACGGAAACTCGACTGGCTATTGACCCGCACGACGACTCGTCCGAGCAGCCCGATCGCTTCGAGCAGCTCGAACAGAAGCTCATTGAGCTTCGTCGCTCGCTGGGATCATTGAGAGACTGGAGACGGACTCTCAACTTAGTCGGCAACGACTATGAACCCCCGCGAACCGTGGCTGAATTCAGCCGCATGTCTGAGATATACGGCAGTTTCCTGAAGTACGAAAAGGAAACCTGCAAGATTGTCTCCGACATCTGGAACCTGGTTCAGGTGCTCGATGCGTCCAGCCTGATCGACCATGACGACTATTCTACTTACATGTCAAATCTTTATGAGAAAATCGAGGGTGGTTTTGACATCCGCAACGATTTCTCTGAAGATAACTTGTATATAGAATTAAAATCGCTGGCCGAAAAAGGCAGTTGCAAGGCAACCTATCTTTGTGAAGGGCTTGAAATAGCCTCTCGCAGACCGGTTACGCCGCGCGCGCTGATTGAACGAGTTGGCTATGCCTTTAGGACAGCCTAATGTTCAAGACGATTCGAGTCGCATGAGTTCCAAGAAAGGAGGAGTTTTTACTCCTCCTTTTTCCATAGAAAATACGATCACAATAGAAAAGCCGTGGGAATAAAATCAGGCACCACTAACTTCAACAAAAAATCTGTAACTTTCAAATCAGGTACCACGTCAGAATAGACATTCTCACCACCCCTGTATAGCATTGACAATATATGAATACGTTATATAATATCAACGTTGCTATTTGCAAGGTTCTTTAAAACCCACAGGAAAACCTTGCAAAAAACTTATTCATAGAAAAGGGGAAAACATGGATAACGCAGTTAAGGCAATGGGAATGGAAGTTGAGCGCAACTTCTTCACTACTGTAAACAGTCTTCTGCACGAGAAGCTTGTCTTCGCGGAAACGATGATCAAGCATCTGCGCTTCATCGGCGAACTGGTTGATGAGAAGGAGGCCTCGATCCTGGGTGTCACCTATGGCAAGGAGACCATCTACATCAAGTCAATCGTCACTGACGAGGCAAACTTCGGATCGGAGCCTGACAGCAACGAGGAATCCACCTTCGTTAAGGCCCAGATCGGTAATCTGGACTTTGAGGGTGTCACCTCTATCGAGAAGCTCTTCTTTGACCAGTGCTATGGGCGGATCTACAAGCTTTATATATCTCTCTGCGAGATGCCGGAAGTCAAGATGATCGAATTTTGCGCCAAGCATCCGAACATTGAAGTGGCCGAGGCAACTCAGCAGATGTTCTGCAGTTTCTGCGACAAAGAAAAGGAGCTTGTCGCTGCATATGGCAAGCTGATTCACAGTCCGGAAATCTTTGAGTTTACCTATAAGTTCGAATATCTTGCGAGCTTGAGGCTTTCTGAAGGAGACAACAGCTATGAGTCTCTCATCTTCAGTAACGAGATCCGCAAGATCGACAGAATCAAGAAGATGTTTCTGGATGACTTACTCTTGTTGGAGGAAAACAGTAAGACTTTTCTGGATGACTTGCTCTCGGTGGAGGAAGACAGCAAGACGGTTGCAGGCTCGAGCATGAAGTCGCTTGTATATCTCTACGGTATTTATTACCGTAAGGTGGCAAAGGCCTGTGATATGAGTAGTGAGGAAGACATAATCTTTACGCCGTCGTATCGCAACCTGCTCAGTCGTCTTGAAAAAGACGGCACTCTTGCTATGTGGATGAAGCAGGTCAGATAAGAAACAGATCAGACAACTGGCAGCATTTCCTGTGGGTGGAAGAGGGAGATTTTCTCCCTCTTTTTCAATTCTATAACTTGACAACTTATATCAAATATCTTATAACATCTAGGTTACCTAGCATGGTGAAGATCTTTAAAACACTCATGCATAATTTTTCTTATTCAGCAGTAAATATTTTTTGAAAAGGAGTATGGAACTATGGATATTGGTAGGAAAATTAGTACCACTGAGGAGACTATCAAGGCATTTGATAAGTCAGCTATGACAATTGTTGACAAGAAGATGGAGCTCTCTAGGATGTTAATTGACTTACTAACAGAGAAGAAATCAGATATGGAGCTTGAGCTCTATATTCAAGGCCCTGATGGTGATAGTGAAAAATTGAGAAAGCTTTTCTTGAATCTGGAGGATCATTGGGAATGCCTTAATCGTCGACAATATAGTAGTGAATTTAAAGCGTGGAGAAATTTAACCCAGCGCGCGATGCGGTCCGTCGAGATTCTTGAAGACTATCTTGCAAGCTACAATGAACTACTTTGTATCATGCGAGAAATTATTGATAACCAATTGGTTTCTAACCAGCTTCTTGAACTACTAAATGACCCCTCAAATAGTTACAATAAAATTAACGAGGCGTATCTAGATGTAAACTACGACTTTGTGAGCCTTTCTGAAACAATAAATAACCTTCAGAAAGAATGTGGATCTAATATCCTAACGGAAAAACAAGACTCTGCAGCAAAAAAGCTTATTGCGGAATACGAGGCAAATATCCCCAGCCGATATTACGATTCAAACGAGGTTATAATTTTAACCTCAAGTAGCCATAGCGATAATCCGAACATGGATGATCTAAAGGAATCAGTCCTGACAGAAGAATTATTGAGATATTTATCATAACCAGCATGAGTTCTAGCGAAGGAGGAGTTTTTTACTCCTCTTTTTTCTTTTGAAAAATTATTCTCGCAAAAAAGTCGTGGGAATAAAATCAGGTACCATTAACCTCAATAAAAATCTGTAAATTTAAAAAATCAGACACCATGCAAAAACATAGCTAACATATGAATTGACAATATATCAATACATTATATAATACATAAGTTGCAACCGCAAAGACCTTTAAAACTCACAGGGAAGGACACTGGCGGAAGACTATTTTTCTAAGGGGGAAGCATGAATAACAACTTGAATCATGAAAACTATGTTCAGACGGTTGGCAAGAACTACTTCGGAGGCATCGATAATCTCATGAAAGCCAAACTGGATTTTATGGAGACGGTTATTGAATTCTTACATCTGGTCAGAATCACCGTCGCAGACAGTGAGGCAGACCCGAAGCTCACGGCTATCTATACCAAGGAGATTACACAGGTCCGCCCGACTATGATCGCTGGAGAGGCCAAGACTTTGACGGAGGTAAAGCAGTACATTGACGATGATTATGCTGAGATTTTTAAGCTCTTTGTTGCCACCCGCAGAATGCCCGAAATTGGCCTGATCGAATACTATAATCAGAACGATCCGGATATGATGGCGACCCGTGTGGTACAAGAAGCATTTTCTCACTTCTGTAATAAGGAGAGAAAATTTATTAGCGCCTGCAGTGACCTACTTTTTAATGAAGATGTTCTTCCGATCCTGGCTAGACTTGCAAATGTGCGGAGGTCGCATGGCAGCCGTATTGATGATACATCAAGACTACTGGCTGCTAGAGAAGTAAGCATGAACATCAAAAAAGAACTTAGTGATGGGGCGCATAGAATTAATACCCTCAGAGAGAAGTTCGGGCGAGACCTGGGTGAAGCAGAAGAGTTTACTGACAGGTCCGAGGATCGAGATTCAGTACTTCACGTCTATTTCCGCTACTTCAATCCTGGCAAAAAGATTCTCGAATCATGCTCCACAAGTGATGAAAAGGGTACTTTATTTCCGCCAAGAACTGGAAGACTTTTCGTGCAGGCAAGTAAAATCATCAACTTCTGATCGCTAGTCCGGCTAATATTTCGAGATCCAATTTTAATGTCAGATCAAAATTCCCAATATCTGATTTTGATTTTTCCAACCTGTGAGTAGAGAGGGAGATTTTCTCCCTCTTTTTCATGCTTATCCTTGTTCTCCTCATTAAATATGATTTAATATAAGTGTTGCTATCTGCAAGGTAATTTAAAACTTATGGAACCTTGCAGTTTTCTTATGAAAGGGGGCAGAGATGAACGAGAACAATGCAACTGTGATGTACGAGAAGCGCTTTTTTAAGACCATTGGCAAAATCGTCAAGAAGAAGGTGGAGCTGGTCGGTAATTTCGTCAGTGTGCTTCAGGCGGTCAAGTGTCAGATTCCGCTGGTGGTCATGATGGGGAGCAAAGACGAGGCTTTCGATATTGAGCGCAGTCTCAATGCGATGCTCGGCGCCCATCAGAACTTTAAGTCAATGCCGGAAATCAAGCTGTTAAAAAGTTATAGCAAGTCTCCGAATATCTCGGCCGGCGACTGTGTTACTACCTCTTTTGTTCATTTTACGAATGAGGAGAGTGAGTTTTTCAATTTTGTGGTCGAGCTTTTGAATATGCCGCTTTTTCTGGAGAACTACCGCCAATATTGTTCACAGAATCAGAAAGAGGCCAGGAAACTGTTATTTGATGTTTACTCGGAGATTGGTCAGTTTTACAAGGAATTTGAGGAGTACGCGGAGAGCCTGGAAGAGGGGATTCGTCTGCCGGGGGTTGGCTTTGAAATCGATCGCCATCTCTATTCCAACTCTAAGCGGATTATCGATGCCTGCAAGACCAGTGACGAAGTCGACGTAATTCGGCGCGCCAATGGCGAGATCGGCCCTGATTGCGCCTATGTCGTCCGAGTCAGAAATGGCGCTAGTCAGGCCATCGAGATTGACGAGGCACTAGCAGATGATCTGTTTGCGGCTGAGGAAAATCTCGATGCCGACGACCCCAGATTCGAAGGGGATGGGGACGATGTTGAAGATGAGGATGAGGACGATTGCGAAGACGGCGGCGAAGAAGACGACGATGGCGATGCCGGTGGAAGCAATGGCAGTGGACCTGGCAATAGTAGTGCTGGCGGAAATAACACTGGCGGAAATAATGCTGGCGGTCCCGGCAATTCCGGCGGAAATAATACTGGCAGTAATCCGAACGGTAAATCCGGCAAGTAGTTCCATAAGTCTCAAGAGGGAGCAAAGACTCCCTCTTTTTCATTAGTATCCACTACCACAGTAAATTGACAAAATGTCAAAAATAAGGTATGATAGGTAGAAGTTATTTGAGAGATAAAGGCGAAAAAGGTGAGTAAAGAAGTACAGAAAAAACCAATCATTGTTGCCCAGATTATGGGTAAATGGGTTGGTGGTGGCGTCGAGTCAGTTATTATGAACTATTATCGCAATCTCGACCACTCAAAGGTTCAGTTTGATTTTATTTGCGACGAAGACTCCACTCGTATTCCGTATGATGAAATAAAAAAGCTCGGCGGCCGAGTTTTTCTGGTTCCGAAATATCAAAATCTTCCAAAATATTTAAAAGTTTTAGAGAAGTTATTTAAAGAAAATCAGTATCGCATTGTTCATTCGAACATCAATACTCTCTCTGTCTTTCCATTATATGCTGCCAAAAAAGCTGGCGTGCCGATCCGCATTTCTCATAGCCACTCAACCAGCAATCCAAAAGAATGGAAGCGTAATTTAATCAAAAATATTTTGCGTCCATTCAGCAAGCGTTATGCTACGGATTATTTTGCCTGTTCTGAACTTGCAGGCCGCTATCTTTTTGGTAATAAAACTTTTGATCAGGGTGAAGTGAAAATTATTCATAATGCTATTGATATTGAAAAATTTAAATTCGATGAAGTGGCTCGAAAAAAACTTCGCAAGGAATTGGGAATCAAAGATAGTACGATCGTGATCGGTCATGTTGGTCGTTTCGTTCAGCAGAAGAATCATACTTTTCTAGTCGATGTTTTTAAGGAATATCATAAGAAGAATCCGGATTCAAAACTTTTGCTTGTCGGTTCTGGTCCGCTTGAAGATGAAATTAAAAAGAAAGTTGAAAGACTCGGCCTTAAAGACTCTGTACTTTTTCTCGGCCAACGCGATGATATTAATAAGTTATATTCGGTAATGGATATTTTCTGTTTGCCAAGTCTTTACGAAGGACTACCAGTTGTCGGTGTCGAGGCGCAAGCTGCAGGATTACCATGTGTGTTTTCGGATAAAATAACAGATATTATTATTAATAATAATTCATACTTGACCACTATAGACAGACCTGGTATTTTATTAAATCATTTATTTAAAATCAATATAAAAAGATTTAATTCTTTGGAAAAACTCTCTAATAAATATAATATTAAGAACTCTGTTAAGGCATTAGAGAATGAATATATTAGACTATGTAATATTGCTGGTTTTAATATCACAAAAATGCTAAAAAAAGATGAGATCAGAAAAATACAGTTAAGTATACTTGAGGATATAGATAAATTCTGTAAGAAAAACCATATTCAATATTTTATTGGATATGGAACGATGTTGGGCGCCGTGCGACATGGCGGATATATCCCATGGGATGACGACATTGATATTTGTATGAGCAGAGATCAATATGAAAAATTTATAAACACATTCTCGTCTAGCTCCTTATCTGTTATTAGGGATAGCAGTTTACTCTACTATCCTTTTGCTAAAGTTGTCAATAATAATACGTATGTAAAAATGATGGACACAAAATCAAATTATGGATTATGGGTTGATATTTTTCCGTTGGACAAAATTCCTAGAAATAAAATCACGAGGAAAATATTTCTACAGAAATGCGTAGTACTTAGGTCGCTATTACTATCTGGTCTAACAGATTTTTCTACACCGAGCAAGGTTAAGCATATAAAAGTTAAGAAGTTCCTAGCATTTATAGCAAAATGTTTTGGGTTACAGCGAATATCAATTAGATATAATAAGTTAGTTAAACGTTACACCGATATAGAATCAGATATCGTAAGCGTCTTATCAACTCCGTATATACTAAAAGAGATAATCCATATAAAGTCCATAAGTAATTTAACGCGCTATAAATTCGAGCACTTAGATATTAGTGGTCTCAAGGACTATGATTCATATCTTAAGACATTGTATGGAGATTATATGAAGATACCACCATTAGAAAAAAGAAGAAATCATCAAATCATAGCATGGGAGAAGGATAGAAAATGAGAAAAAATGCGATTATATTAGCGGCTGGAAAGTCAAATAGATTTGCTCCATTTACTTATGAAAAGCCAAAAGGATTATTTGTCGTAAAAGGAGAAGTATTAATTGAGAGGCAAATCAATCAATTAATTGAAGCTGGCATAGATGAAATTATTATTGTAATTGGTTACATGAAAGAAAAATTCTTTTATCTTGAAAAAAAATTTCCACAAGTTAAGTTATTAATAAATAATACTTTTGGAAAATATGGAAATATATACTCAATATTCACTGCAAAGGACTATCTTAAGGATTCGTTTATATGCTGTGCTGACCACTATTTTGTGAAAAATCCATTTTTAAATGAAAATAGCTCTAATATATCTTACCGTGCTACATCGTACCTTAGTGGTTCTTTTAGGGAATTTTCTATAAAAATTACGGATGCTAATGTTATTTCATCATGTGCGGTTGGTGGGAGTAATTCATATGCGATGATAGGCCATGCTTATTTCAACAAAAACTTCTCAAATAAATTTAAGGAATATTTAGTTAACGAGATTGATGACTTTGGAATCTCCAATATGTTTTGGGAAGAGTTTTACGCAAGACATATTAACGAATTAACATTATTTTCAAAGAACTATGACAATAATGATGTGTTGGAGTTTGATACTATTGATGAACTAAGAAAATTTGATAGTGATTTTCTTCTCAATGTAGACTCGGAAATAGTTGCAAATATTTGTAAAATATTAAAATGCAAACCAAATGATATTAGTGATATTTCAATTATCCAGGCTGGTTTGACTAATGTTTCGTTTAAATTCACTGCGAACAAAAAAACATTTGTGTATCGTCATCCAGGAGGAAACTCAGGCAATCTTGTTGATAGAAAAACGGAAATGAGTGTCCAGGAAGAGGCTAAAAATATTGGCCTAGATAAGTCATTCATATATATGGACGACTCAGGCTGGAAAATATCAAACTATATAGATAATATTATTGAATGTAATTTGTTAAAAAATAACCACCAATTGAGTAAAGCTATGGAGTATCTACATGCGGTTCATAATATTAAGCCAACTGATGATATGAAAGTTTTTGATAATTATACAGAAGGAATAAAGCTGATAGATTTAGCGTGCTCAACAAAGGGCAACCTATATAAGGAGTTTGGGGAGCTCATATCTAAGGTTAAGAAAATAAACTCTGCATTAAAAAAGGAAAGAAAAAAGAATAATATAGAGTTAACTGTATGTCATAATGATGTATATGACCCAAACTTTATTGCGACAAAAGAGGGGGAGTTATACCTAATTGACTGGGAGTATGCTGGCTTAAATGATCCGCTAAATGACTTGTGTGGAATTATTACTAGATATGAATACTCAGAAAGTGAAAAAAACGTATTTATAAATGAATACTTTAAGGGGAAGCCAAATTCAGATGAACTCAAGCATTTATTGGGACAATCAATTATTTCAAGCTTCTATTGGTTTTGTTGGGGTCTCTATAAAGGCTCAGTTGGGGATGATGATGGATTCTTCTTTCTTACATCTTATAACTATCTAGTGAATAATATAGATGATGCAATAAAAGCATATACGGAGAAATAATATGAAGAATATCGCTATAATTTTGGCTGGTGGTGTAGGTTCTAGAGTAGGTGCAAATATTCCAAAGCAATTCATTAAAGTTTTGGGAAGGCCTGTGATCGATTATACCTTAGAGGTATTTGAAAAAAATGAAGAAATTGACCTAATAGAAGTGGTCTGCGTAAAAGGATATGAAGGTTATTTAAATAATATAGTCACCGAGAGGGGGTATAAAAAAATCAAGAAAATAGTTACTGGTGGCAAAGATTTTCAACACTCTGTCTTAAATGGCCTAAGAGGACTTAAGGATCTTGCAAGTCAAAACGATAATCTGATTATACATTTTGGAGCAAGCCCATTTATTACTAATGATATAATTAGTGATTCAATTAGGGTATGCAATGAAAAAGGAAATGCAATTTCAACTATGCCTTTTTATTTATTGTGTGGAACAAACGATGGAGAAAAATCACTAAAATATATAGATAGAAATACTATTGCATGTATGTCAAGTCCACACACTTTTAAATATTCATTAATAGAAGATATGTATAGGAAGGCTGAGGAAAAAGATATATTGGATAAGATAGAACCGCATACAACTACTCTTATGTATGAATTAGGGATACCAATTTTCTTTTCAAAAGGTAATCAGACTAATATTAAAATAACTACAAGTGAAGACCTTCGTCTGTTTGAAGGATACTTACTAACAAAGAGTAGAAAACAATATCAAAAAGGACCTATTATTTAAGATGGAAAAAGACATAAAAATACTATTCGTAGTAAAAAATATGCGGGTTGCAAGTGGTGTCGCAAGTTTTGTCATTAACTACTATAGGGAGCTTATTAAGTATAGTGATATTCAAATAGATCTATTAGTGGTAAGTGATGTTGGCTCTATTTATTACGAAGAAATTAGTAAGAGAAGCAATATATATTTTATGCCTTCGCTTCGTCATCCAATTAGAATGATCTTATTTTTAAAAAAATTGTTTAAAGAGAACCAGTACGACATACTACATTCAAATGTTTTTAACAGTAATGCTCCTATAGTGTATTATGCAAAGAAAAATAGAGTTCCAATTAGAATCTTTCATAGTCACACATCTCGGAACGGAGATAGTATTCTATTAAGATTCAGGAATAAGTTCTTTTTTCTAATTAATATATTTTATTCTAATGTCTTTTTTGCGTGTTCTAATACGGCAGGAGAGATGACTTTTAAAAATAAAAAATTTCATATAATTAATAATGCCATTAATTTGCATAAATATTTTTATAATGATACGTACCGGAATGAAATACGTAATGGGCTTAAAATATCAAACGATACAACTATAGTTGGGGTAGTTGGGAGAGTAACTGAAGCAAAAAATCCTGACTTCATTATTGAGATAGCAAAAAAGTTAAAGACGGATAAAAAGAAATGTAAGATCCTTTGGCTTGGAAGCGGTAATCTCGATGAGTATGTTAAAAAAAGAATATTCGACGAGCAATTAGAAGAGCAAATACTACTACTTGGTTCCGTTGATGAAGTTTATAAATACTATTCGGCATTTGATGTATTTATTATGCCATCTGTTTATGAAGGTCTACCTATCGCCGGTATTGAGGCGCAGATTAATGGGCTTAAGTGTATCTTATCTAGTAACATATCGGAAGAAATTAAAATCACAAACCATTGCGATTTGATCGGTATTGATAATGTCGAAAACTGGTGTAAAATGATTTCTTCAGCTGACACGAATCGAAAGAAAAATGAGAAAGCACTTTTTTATAAGTATGATATTAAATATAGTGCCAATGATCTCTACAAATTATACAAACATCTTCTAGAGAGGGTAAAATAAATGAAGATAATATATATAGTTAAATCTAAATTACATTTTTATCCACCATGTGTCTCTCAAATTAGAATAATAAAGAGGTTAGGGTACGATATAGAGGTATTTTATGGAACTTGCGATGAAAAAACAATTCAAATATTAGAATCAGAGGGTATTAAATGCAAAAAAGTATCTAATATAAAAGATGAATATTATGGAAAAATTAATAAATTAAAAGGTTGGATTAAATTTAGAATAGATTTATATAGAAATATTAAAGAACATAATAGCAACGACACTATTTTCTGGTTTGGTAATGCGGAGACTGTTATTCCAATGAAGGGGTTATTGAGAAAGAGGAAATACATAGTAAGCCTCCTTGAATTATTAGACAGCTCACCTATAAAGCTTAAATTACTTCATGGGATTCTTGAAAATGCACTTAAGGTTACCTGTTGTGAGGAAACAAGGGCATATCTAATAAGAAAATGGTTCTCACTTAGGGAGCTTCCGTATGTCTTTCCTAACAAACCTTTTAATCAAATTACTACAAGAAGGGTTACTCCTACCTCAGATATTACAAAAAGTATTATAGATCAAATAAAAAATGAAGAAATTATTATTTATCAGGGTTATCTACAGAATACGGAAGAACTTGTAGAAGTAGCATATGCACTAAAAATGCTCAACAGTAGATATAAACTTGTTCTGATTGGTATAGATGAATTTAATAGCTATGATAAAGTAAAAAAAATATATTCAAACACAGTTTTCTATCCATACATTCCTGCCCCATTACATCTAGAAATCACAAGTTATGCAAAGTTTGGAATTCTCTTCTATCGTCCTACGACATTAAATAATGCCTTTTGTGCACCTAACAAGATTTTTGAATATGGTGGCTTTGGAATTCCTATGATAGGAAATAATATTCCTGGATTAAGAAATACGATAGATAATGCAGGAGCCGGCAAGTGTATAGAGCTTTCTAAAGATAAAATCTACGATGTTATTCGGGAGATGGAGGCAAAATATAATTACTTTTCGGAAAATGCAAAAAAATATTTTGAATCCGTGGATAATTTAGAAACAATGAAAGAATTACTTAATAGTATGGATAAATAAATTATGGCAACATTTCTTGATTTTTTATTGGTAGTGTATGGATTTTACTGTGCCTTTAGGTCGTTTAAGAAAATTTGTTTTGAAAAAAATACGTCTATAGTAAATTTTGTTATAGGTATTGTCTTTGTGTTCTGTGTAGCGCCAATCTTATTGAATTACTTGGTTGGTATTCCTACATATGAGGCGGTTTACTGGTATAAAATATTCATTCCTAGTATGACAGATAAAAGCGTGTCCACTTTATATGATATATATATATTATTATCTTTAATATCTTTGCAGATATACTCTAACAACTATACAAAAAAAGGAAAAAATCTGTATAATCCGACACACCTACATTTTAAGGGTAATTTCCTAAGTTTAATGATTGCATCATTGCCTTTTTTATTTATTATTTTATCTGGAACATATGAAAAATATTTATCTTACGGAACTCAATCTCTAAGAGGGTTTGATATTGACGGGTCAAGTTACTTTACAATCTTAATTGCACTTATTTTTCTTAGTCTATTCTTTTCATACGGCATATATTTTAACGGAAAAAAGAAGAGCAGAAAACAACTTGCTATTTTTATTATCTATAATCTGCTTATCATATGGATCGTGGGGAAAAGGTTCATTATTGCAAATATTATAATAGCAGTACTCTTTTATCTTTCAAACTCAGACCTATCAAAATTAAAAAGGGAGAGAATCTATAAGTTTCTCCCTCTTACGCTTGCCGGCCTATTGCTTTTTTCGGGATTTTATTTAACTACCGTAAAGCCGCTAAGTGACACGTCAATCTCTAGTGTATACGACATGTTAAGAGTCGATTTTGGAAGAGATGATGTTATAAAATACACTATTGATAAGGAGATAATTAAGGATGAGAGAATTTTAGACTATAGAGCCCAGACATTTATCGGTTTATTATTTCAATTAGTTCCTAGGTCATTATGGCCACAAAAACCGTACCCTCACTACATGTATTTGACTAGTTCACTACTCGGAGTTAAGATTAATAAATTACCAGCTGGTACAACACCATCCTTGTATGAAATGACAATCTCAAATTTTGGGGTACTTGGATTTATACTGGCTATATTAGGATTAGTGGTTGCTTGTAGAATTGCAGACAAGGTCAAAAATGTTGATATAAAATATATTCTTCTTACATTTATTACAGTAATATTAACTCAAAGTCTAGATATATATATAGTTTATATATTTATCCTATTTTTTATTTTTATAGTATCGTGCCTACGAGCTGGTAGTGGGAGATTAAATACATTTGTAGACAGTAGATTAGAGCGTAGTTAACGTAAAAATAATCAATCATAATAACTAAAAAAGGAAAATATGAAAGTTAAAAAAGATAAAGAAATTAATGTTCTTATATAAAAATAGTAGTTATAACTATATAAAATACTTAAGAAATATCGGGGTCAGTGTTGGTGAGAGTGTTTATATTCTTTGTCCAACAGAAGCAAAATATAGATACTAATATTGTGAGGATATAAATAATAATGAAAAAAATTAGAGTAATGAGCATCTTCGGGACAAGACCAGAAGCAATTAAGATGGCTCCTTTGGTTAATGAATTAGAGAAGAGGGAAGAAATTGAAAGCATAGTCTGCGTAACGGCACAACATAGGCAGATGCTCGATCAGGTTCTTCACACATTCAATATTAAACCAGACTTTGATTTGGATATTATGAAGCAGGGTCAAACACTAAGTGACATTACGGCGAAGGTAGTATCTGGTTTAGATGATGTGATAAAGCAATCTCGACCTGACATTATTTTAGTGCATGGTGATACTACTACAACATTCGCAGGTGCATTGGCAGCATTTTATAATCAAGTTGCTATTGGTCATGTGGAAGCTGGATTAAGAACTAACGACAAATATAGTCCGTTTCCAGAGGAAATGAATAGGCAGATGGTCGATCGCATGACAGATCTTTATTTTGTTCCAACCGAAGTTAGTCGTCAAAATCTATTATTGGAGAATATTAATGACAGAAAAATATTCATTACCGGCAATACAGCTATTGATGCTATGTCTACGACAGTAAAAAATGATTATACATCTTCTGACCTAGAGTGGGTTAAAAACGATGAACGATTAATTATCGTAACGGCACATCGAAGAGAGAATCTTGGGGGTCCAATGAAAAACATCTTTACTGCCATACGCAGAATTGTCGATGAGTTTAAAGATGTTAAAGTCCTATATCCTATCCATATGAACCCAAGAGTTAGGGAAGTCGCACATAGTATATTCGATGGACATGATCGTATTAGGCTAATTGAGCCATTAGAAGTTCTGGACTTTCATAACTATATCAATAAATGTTATTTTATTATGTCTGACAGCGGTGGAGTGCAAGAAGAAGCCCCAAGTCTTGGTAAACCAGTTTTGGTTCTAAGAGATACAACTGAGCGACCAGAAGGGATAGAGGCAGGAACGCTAAAACTTGTTGGCACTAATACGGAGAATATCTATCAACAGGCCAAGTTGTTATTATCTAGCAAGGAATTATATGATAAAATGAGTCACTCCTCAAATCCATACGGTGATGGTCATGCCTCAAAAAGAATAGTTGATGCTATTGTTAAATATTATTACGGTAAGTAAAAAAGAGGGGGACTTGATGAAGAGACAAAAGATTAATAATGTTCTAAAATCCAAAGTTTTTAAAAATGGCTTTTGGCTTACTGTTTTACAACTAGTTAATACGGTAATACCTATTCTAACGATCCCATATATTACGCGAATCCTTGGAGCAGAAGAGTATGGAGTATTTTCTATTGCTCTAAACTGGGTAACCTATCTCCAAGTTTTGGTTGAGTACGGATTTGGACTATCGGGGGCAAGAAAGGTGTCATTAGATGAAAAAGATAAAGATTTAAATAGAACATTTAATAATATTATCTCTGCAAGGTTATTGTTGTGTATTGTTTCTATTATTATCTTAAATTTTATTGCCTTTATCTCAAAATTTGAGCTCAAGACGTATATTAGTATATTGCTACTTTCAACAATGATTCTTGGTACTACTTTTCAATTAACATGGCTTTTTCAGGGTAAACAGGACATGAAGTTTATTACGATCGCTAATGTCACTGCGAGAATTATTTCTGTCCTGTTGATATTTATTTTGGTAAAAACGAACGAGAATTTATATCTCTACTGTTTCTTCTATTCGATAACTTGGATGATATCCAGTGTAATCAGTCTCTATATTGCGAAGAAAAAATATCGACTTAAATTCAGGATCTCTAGTATTAAGGATATTCTGCATGAATTAAATGACGGTAAGTATCTCTTTGCTTCTGCAGCGCTGATTAAGATTTTTAGTGGGTTTGGAGTGACTGTATTAGGAATTATTGCGTCTTCAGCGACTACTGGTGTGTATGCCGCTATTAGTAAAATTCCTTTTATATTAACAATGTTTTTTGCACCAATTTCACAAGCAATTTATCCACATAATAGTGCTAAATTTAAAAACAATTTCTCTGACGGTGTAAAAAATGTTAAAAAAATTTGCATCCCGATTTGTTTAATTTTCTTAGTCATAAGTATAGTCATTGCTCTATTTAAAGATATTATTGTTTACATTATGTTTGGTAGTAGTTATGCTGAATATTCAATAATTATTATTCCACTTGTTCTGCAATTTATTTTAGCAATGATTAATAACTTCCTTGGAGTTCAAATATTAGTTGCTAGCGGTAACCAAAAAAGATACAGTTTTTCATTGATAATAGGTGGTATCTCAATTATTCTATCTAATATAATCTTAGGGCATTTATATGGCATCTATGGCATTGCCTTTGCGGCAGTAGTTGGAGAAACAATCCTAAGCTCTAGTCTCTATTATAATATTAGAAAAATCTATTCATTAGAGAAAGACTTAACGACAACCAATGAAAAATAATCTTAAAGACATAAAGTATCAAGGCTTACAAAAAATAGGATAGGCAGATATGGAAAATATTATGGTTTCAGTCGTAACTGGAATAGTATCTAGCTTATTAACGACATATATTCTAGAAAAAAGAGACAAAAATAAAGCAAAAAGAATCCTGTTGAAAAATGTGAGGTTTATGGAATCTATTGAGGAGAGTTTTTTATTTATTATGATCTTCTTAGAAAACAGCCAGCCTATATTTAAATACTATGCTGGGATAGATTGGTTTAATTTCCCTGGAAAAATAGAAAAAACCAATGGAATAAAAATGCAAAAGGATCCTAAAATCCAAAAAAACTTTATAAACTTCTGCAAAACAAACAAATGGGCGATTGATTTGATGGTTGATATGATCAAATTTAAGAGAAGTGATATTATATATGACGTTATTGATAAAAGTATTGCCATCTACTATAGTCATAGATTGTATGAAATATCGAATAACTTAATGAACCGAGCATATAACTTTGTTTATGATAAAAATAATGACTATGTTGAAAATTTGATAAATAAACATGATGCGATTAGTCTATATAATCTCATATTTGATATATTTGCTTATGTTAGCTTTATCTTTGATTTATATGATTATCTAGGCATTAAGAATTCAACACTTCAGAAATATAAGGAAAATAAAAGAGTTTACGACTCTCTTAAGATAAGTTAAACTATATTAGGTATTTCTTTAAGGAGCAAATTATGAACAAACAAAAAATCAACACAATTGTCGGATCAGTTGGAGCTTTTATCGGAGTTTTCGTCTTTATAACCTACATCCCACAAATCCTCGCTAATCTCGCCGGCAATAAAGCGCAACCATGGCAGCCTCTCACCGCCTCAATCTCATGTCTCATCTGGGTTATTTACGGCTGGACTAAGGAGCCAAAAAAGGACTACATTCTCATCATCCCAAATCTTGCCGGTGTCGTGCTCGGATTCCTTGCATTTGTGACCGCACTGTAGTCGTTCCGGATATTAATATCCTTCCGGAGATTAGTATCCTCACACTGGTTCTAAATTCAGCAGTCACCACGCTTAATTTTTTACTTGACACCCATGTTTTCCAATGATAATATATAAGCATTAAAACCCCCCCCGATATGTTTCGGGACTAGGAGGTTTTATTTTTTACTGAATCATGGTAGACTTTAACCAGAGTCGGGGCTAGATCCCGACATCTCCATTTTAAGATTCTAAGAACTTCTACTCTTCTTGACATATCCACTCAACTGGTATTATATATAATACCCATAATCCCTTAAGTAAGGATTATGCTACTATCGAAATTATTAGGGGACTATAACTACAGTAGAGAACCCAGAAAAGGGTCAGGCACCCAATAAATCGGGTGCCGCCACTAGTAAGATATCACAAAAATAACCAAAATATCAATAGTAACGTATAAGGTTGTGAGCTATTACGTCCATTTGACACCCATGTTTTCCAATGATAATATATAAACATTAAAACCTCCCCCCGATATGTTTCGGGACTAGGAGGTTTTATTTTTTACTGAATCATGATAGTATATGCCCAAGCCATGGCGGAGATTCTAGATAACTCCGTCAGTGTAGCCACGCTTCGCCGTGGTATTTTTATGTTAAAAATGATCTGAATAATTTAAATCTCATCTAATTCTTTAAAAATAAAACCAATATTACCACATTAATATTATGTAGCTAGCGAATAAGTAGAAGTTTAATAATTAAAAATAATTTCTACTATCGTAGATTATTAATGTTTTGGTAATTATATTCCATTTAAAAAGATAATTATCGTGACTTCATGTTAGAATATATCAAAATCCACCCTCTGCTTGACCCCATAGTTGTCATTCATGGTGGATTTTTAGTATCATGGCTGGGGGGTTGGAATCACTGATCCCCCATAATACTGGACTATTAAAATTGTAAACAATAAAACTTTACGTATGGAAAAAGAAGTAGGTAATCCTACTTCTTTTTGGCTTGCAAGTTCACTTGTCCTAGCCAGTAAATTTACGTCCAAAACGTCCTGCAAGTGCTTAAACAAAAAACTTCTGCACCGAACCTACCCTAGGTGATAGTGCTACCACCGGATATTCATTCGGCGGTGATACTAGCGGTGCACCGAGCAGCTATAGGTTATCATGAAACCATAGAAAGATCAATTAAGACTTTCAGAATATCATAGCTTAGACTTGTATTGGCTAGTTCTACCTTGACAACTAATGGCATTTCTCGTATTGTTGTTTACAAGATAACCGGTCAAGCCCATTGTGGCTAACAAAGTGACTTTGTCCACCGGTGATCTTTCCTATATAGGATAACGCCCCCACTTAAATTCCCGTTGTGGAATTCGGGGGATTTTTTGATGTTACTGGGATATCTTATTAAAACTATTCAGCAGACTCACTAAGTTTCTTAAGTCCAGACTCTTCTCTCCCAAGTTTTTTACTGACCTTCTTCTCAATCTCCTTGATATGAACTTCTGGAGGAAGGTTCTCTGGCATTGTTCCGCCAATGTCTTTTATAGTCTGTCTCACTTTACCACCGATCATAAAATGTATTGAGTCCGCTTTTTGTTCGCCAATTGTTTTACCACTTGCTAGTTCATTTTGGAGCTTATCATTTGTTTGAGTGATACGGAAAAGATTCGCTGCTAGTTCGGTTGTTCCAGCCCTATCAAGGATCTTATCTTTTCCAAGATCCTTTTTCAAAGCAAGCTCCTTAGCATTCATACCGTAGAGTCCACGATACCCCGCATCATTAAATTTTCCAAAATTCCTTACACCACTGGATTTTGCGGAATCAAACAAGGTTTTATTATTGTCAATAACTTGCGTGCGTACATGCAGCCGCTTCTCTTCATCAGACATCGACTGGAATTGTTCTTGCCTAAAAGTCTGAATATTAAAATACGCTTGTGCTTGTGCAATTTCTGGTTTGTCTGGATCGCCATTTTGAGCTATTAGATAACAGGCATATTTTGATAGCTCAAAATCTTCTTGCTCCCTCTTCGCATTGCTGCCAATAATGACCTTTTTCATGACTTTACGAAAATGGTCATTTATGTTATAGTATCCAGATATTTTGCTTATTTCAAAGGACTTTTTAGCTCTCCTAATGGTGTTCTGGAAATTTTCCCAACTTGAATACCCCAGAATCTTCTGTAGCTCCCTCGCACTCCAAAACTCACGACTCGTGTCATCGTGCCGAATGTCATCAAAAATACTAATCTCAGCTGACATTTAATTCCTCCACATTATTATTAATTAAGTTCTCTCGCTCTCTGCCAGTATTATACTTGGATTTTATAAATAAAATCAACTGAATTCATGGTGGATTTTTTAGTGTCTATACATATAATAAAAAGATGTAGGAAAACCTACTTTTTGGTCTGTATATTTTACTTACTTTAATCAGTAAATTGACGTCCGGAAATATCCTACAAGTGATTCTCAAAACTTCTGTGTTGGTGCTAAAACATGTTAAAGAGTTCATTCGCTATGGTTTAGTCCTAGGATATGAGGATCTCTTTTTATCGAAATGCCGCTAGTGTCATTCGAGAGTTTTGACCATTTTTCCCGCTTGGCGAAAATGATCATTTGTGTTGTAATATGTTAACCGTACTTTTATTTTTTGACATTAACACTAAAACTAAAACTACTGCCTATCCTTAAAGAATTCTTTCCAATAGGGGTTTTCTTTGTCAAAAATCTCCTTTTCATGCTGATTTAAAGCCCATGGATAATCTCGAAAAAGCCAGTATGCTTTCTCTTTATCAAAGGAAAACACATGATCGCCAAAACCCGTAGCGTCATTGAGATCGCCATTAGAAACTCTTCCAGATTTGATATCGTCTTCTGAAATACCATAATAGACTGTCCCCCACCAAATCTGATCACTCTGATTTTCTTTGTTCCATTCTATATAAATATTTTTCTCCATGTTTTCCATGATATTATATTATACCACCACCTCAAACCATACCACCACCTCAAACTCAGCGCCCCCGCTTCACCGCGTTGCCACCAGGAGTCTATCTAGTTCCTCTTTAAAATCGCTTTAAAGTCTCAAAAGATGTATAATTACTCTATGAAACAAGAAAAATCCGAAAGAAAATCCACTCCCATCCGCGCTCTTTTTCAGCTGCTTGCTCTTCTCTCGACCTGCTCGGCCCTCTACTTTTTACACCAGGCCCAGCTCCTGCCAGTCCGTCTCTTCGGCTTCCTCGCCATCGGGGTGCTTCTTATCCTCGCCCTCCTCATCACTCTCAGTAAACGCTATGTTTTTGTCGTCATTCTTTTAATTCTCGACACCATCATCAACCTCGCACTCAGCTTCGTTTTCTATAAATACAACGACTATTTTTCACAATTCGGCACTCACGCCAACTACCACGAAAAATACAGCCTCGTCACCCTCGCCGATTCTGAACTTGCAAAAACTGGTTCTGGAGAAATTACTTATCTCGGCCTGCTCGAAAGTGACCCCTATCTTAAAACGGTGGAACAATACTTGCAAAACGATCAGTCCACTCGCACCGGTCTCCTTGCGCACACTCTCTCCGCTTCCGACCTAGTGCATTATGAAAATCTTCTCACTTTGACTACCAGTCTGATTAATAAAGCCTCCGTGAATTCCGGCAACCTAAAAACCATGTTGATTGGCGAGTCTTATCTTGAGTCACTCAAAGAGAATAATCAAGAGATCTTCGCCAAACTCCATGTCTTGCAGGATATTGAACTTGCCGTCACGCCAAAGACAGTTGAGGTCACCAAAAATGACTCGCTCGACTCCCCGTTCACGGTTTATATCAGCGGCATCGACAATCGCGAACACACTCTGCCGTTTGCTGCCCGCTCCGACGTCAATCTCATCATGGTCTTCAATCCCAAAAAACATAAAATCCTCATTTTGAATACCCCTCGCGATTTTTATGTCCCACTCGCCATGAACGGCAAGCTCGATAAACTCACTCATGCCGGCCTCTATGGTGTTAATGAGTCGATTCATACCCTCGAAAACTTTTATGGCATCAAATTCAATTACTATGCCCGCATTAATTTTGATGCTACTTCTTCTGTAATTGATCAGCTCGGCGGTGTCGACGTCACGATTCCATATGTCGTCAATACCTATCACGGCAGGCGCCATTATGAACCAGGCACGTACCACCTAAACGGTGATCAGGCTCTCGATTTCGCTAGGGAACGCGTCTCGATTAGTTGGGCCGGCGGTGACCGCGAACGTGGCCGCAATCAGGAGAAAATTCTTTCTGCAATGCTTCACAAATTACAAACCAGTCCAAATGACCTCAACCGCATTGATCAGATTTTTGCCTCCATCGCCAAGAACATCCAGACCAACTTCACTAGCGACGATCTCAAATATCTCGTCCAGCGCCAGCTTACCACGCTCGCCAGCTGGCAAACCGAATTAATCGACGTTGACGGCAAGGCTGACATCACTTCCACATTCACCTATCCTGAGCCAAAGCACTTTGTCTGGCACCCATATCAAGATTCTGTCGACCGCGCCAAGGCCAAGCTCCAGGAATATCTCCAAAACTAAATATCAAAATTTAATAATATTAAAAAACTAATCATAAAAACTAATCATAAAAAATAATCTAAAAATAATTCTAAAAATCACAAAACATGATCTCAAAAAACACACCAAAAATTCATTCAAAAACCGCAACCATTCTTTTGGCACTCCTGATTTTTCAAATGCTTTTTATTTTTGCCATGTCGTCTTTCGGTCCAGATTCTTCAAACGCGCAAAGTAATTTCTTTGTCAATCTAATTTCCGGGCTCGTACCAGATCTTAAAACTGGCACCTCTACGTCAACTTTTGATCTCAAAACCCTCATCTTCTTCGTCCGTAAAACCGCCCATTTTACCGAATACGCTATCTTAGGTCTCCTCTTCTACCTTAATCTAAAACATCACTCAAATAAAAAACAATCACTAAAACATCACTCAGGTCAAAAACAATCGCCAAAGCTCTTCGCTCTAGCGATTTTATTTAGCACCCTCTATGCTTGCACCGATGAATTTCATCAGCTTTTTGTTCCTGGCCGCACCGGACAGCCTTTTGACGTCTTAGTCGACACACTCGGCGCCACTTTTGGCTGCCTCGTCGTCATCGCCGTCCAAAAAATCAGAAGCCGGCTAGCTCTTCGCCGTCCTTAATCAAATCAGACAAGTCAAAACCCAGCTAGCTCTTCGCCGTCCAAAAATTCAGAACCCGGCTAATTCTTCGCCATTCTTAATCATCTTGCGATAATGCTCTTCGCCAGCGTATTTCAAAATCTTCTTCTGTGCTTTCTCAAATTTCAAAAACAGGGAACCGTCCGCTCGGTGAATATCCGTGCCAAGATAGGAAATTAAGTGTCGCTTCAACAAGATCTTTAATGTCTTTTTTGCCTTGCCACCATACTGTCCGACAATGCTGCCAAAATTCCCCTGCAGTTTTACTCCCAACTTAACTAGATCCACGGCGGCGTCTGGATTTTTTTGCAAGAATAAATAACGTTCTGGATGTGCCAAAATCGGGGTAATCCCACGTGCCTTCAGTTCAAAAATCATGTCACGCAAAAACGGCACATCTGCATAAAACGGCAGTTCAAACAGAATCTGATAGCGCACACCTTTCTTGCCTTCAAAATCCCCACTCAGTGCGGATGATTTTCTTGCTACCAGGTGGTCAACCATTTTTGGATCAATATAGATTTCGTTGCCAGGAAGTAAAATAAACTTCACGCCGGCCCGATCAAGCTCCTTCTGTAGTTTCTCACGAAGCAACTTTTTCTTCTGATTATCAGCCGCCTGCTCACTATCGGCAATGAAATGTGACGTACAGAAACCACCGCGAAAACCTAGTGCGACTAGTTTCTTCGCCATCTCGATACTCTCTTGCATCGAGCGGCTGCCATCGTCAATGCCAGGCAGGATATGTAAGTGTAAATCAATCATAATCTAATTATATCCCACCCGCATCAAACTAGTAGCTGTAGTATTTGTTGTAGTAGTCGCCGCGACGTTCATCTACGGTACGGTTCAAGACAACACCGGAAACCTTCACGTCAATCGCCTCAAGCGCCTTCTTTGAGTTTTGCAGGTCTTCAATCGTAGTGATATTTGCAGAACAGACAACCACGGTACGGTCGGTTTTCTTGGCCAGAATCAAAGAGTCTGAAAGTCCGTCAAGTGGCGTGCCGTCAAGGATGATGTAATCGTATTTTTCTTTCGCCTCGTTCAGCAATTCTTCCATGTCACTGGAGTCTAGCAATTCACTTGGGTTTGGTGGCACCACACCACGCGTAATTACACTCAAACTCTTCACGGTAGTTTTCTGTACATATTTTTCATATGTTTTAGCTTCATTCTCAGCTAGCAAGTTGGAAAGCCCAGCCTTGTTTGAGAGGGCAAAGATTTCATGTTGACGACCAAGACGCATGTCACAGTCGACTAGAAGCACTTTCTTCTGAGTTTTTGCAAAAGCCACGGCGAGGTTTGACGCGATAAAACTCTTACCTTCGTTTGGTGTCGAGCTGGTAATCAATACAGTATTCGATTTCTTATTATTCAAAGAGAAGTAAAGACTGGTACGAATCGTACGGAAATCCTCACTCACCTTTGATTTTGGATTGTCGCGAAGTACAAGCTCAGAATCTTCATCGATCTCGTCGGCCTCAGTCTCGTCAACCTCGGCTTCTTCAGCCTCTTTTTCAGCTGCTAATTTTTCTTGAAGCGCCTTCTCCTCAGCAATAATCTTCCTACCAACTGCCTTAATCTCCACGACTTTCTTCACTGGAGCTTCTTCAGTTTTTTCTTCCGTCTCACTCTCCGCCTCGTCGGATTCTTCCGATTCGGCTTCCTCAGCTTCAAGCTCTAAGGCCTTCTTTGCTTCCTCGCGTGCAAGTTTCTTTGCCAGTTTCTCTTGCTGCTTTTCAAGCTTCATAGCTTGCTTAGCTTCTTTCTTAGCACGTTTCTCGGCTTCTTTTTTGCGCTTTTCTTTTTGCTTTTCGGTTTCTAGTTTTCGCACTTTACCAAAAATTGGTAGCTTAAATAATTGTTCAATCTGTTCAGTAGTTTTAATCGTACGATCAAAATAGAACATAAGGAAGATAATTGCAGTAGCGAGCACCACGCCAGCAGCAAGATAAATTGCCTCTTGTTTCACCACATCCACATTGTATGGTTTCTGTGGCTCAACTGCGCGATCCAGCACGTTGACACTTTTATCGTTATAAATTAAGCCAATTTCGGAAGTAAATACCTCGGCAATACTGTTTGCAAGTTCAAAAGCGTGGTAATGGTTGGCATCCACCACGGAAATACTAATAATCTCGGTATCTTTAAGGGAAGAAACATTAATCTTTTTCACTAGCTGCTCATAAGAGTCGTCAATCAACATCTCACGCTTCACGCGATCAAGCACGCGGTGGGATTTTACCACCTCGGTATAAGTATCAATCAAGTTTTTGTTGGCGTTGATTTCATTTTGCACGGTGTTTTTTGATTTATCCGAGCTCAAAATCACGGTTGCCTGAGCCTTGTATTCAGGTTTCTGCACAAAAATAGTATAAAAAGTACCGCCAGCGACAACGAGTACCACAAAAGTTACAAACAAGATCAAATGCTTCTTAAAATAAGCCAAAAGATCTCTCAAATTAATTTCTTCCATATCGCATATTATAACATAAAACAACCGGTATTGTAAAGAGTTATCATATCAAAACGAAATAATGCAATAAGGATAAGCTGTATCTGTAAAATGGTCATTTACTATAAATACCGGTCTAGTCCCACCCCTGTAAAGCTTGCATTTTTTTAATGTTTCTGCTAAAATCTCAGGTATTGCTCTTTTCCACAAGTCATTCTAGAGTATTTTGACTTACGAGGTGGGTCGGTCGCGAGCAATAGAATTAAACGGAGTAAGAATTTTACTTATGCGTAGACTTAAACGTGAATCTTCGCGCAAAAAGTCGAAAATTCCTCCTGCCCCATGGCAAGAGTTCATTATTTACTAATCAGAAGGGTCAAACTTCCTTGAAGATTCAGCCTGAGAGCTAAAAACGCAAATCTTCAAGCACGATTATTAAATAAGGAAAATATCACCCCAAAAGGTGATATTTTTTTGATTCTATCTTGCCAATCAGTGGAACGCTATCTCGCTAATCAGAGCAACACTTTAGGTTTCCCCTATTCTCTAAGATGTGGTATTATTTTTTTATGAGAATATTGTCTGGAGAATTGAAAACGAAATTAAATCAAACCGTAACTGTTGCCGGTTGGGTTAATTCCCGCCGTGACCATGGTGGCCTCATTTTTATCGATTTACGCGACCATCAGGGAATTATCCAGTTAGTCATCACTCCAGAGAATAATCAGGCTTTCACTCTCGCTGAATCCTTGCGCGATGAGTTTGTTATCTCCGCAACTGGTCTCATCCGCGAGCGTGCAGCTGATCTTAAAAACCCAAACATCGAGACTGGCGACATTGAACTCGTGGTTGAAAGTATTGAGCTCTTAAACCGCTCCGACACTCCTCCAGTCAATACCCACGACGATGGACCTGAATCCAGCGAGGAGCTTCGCCTCAAATATCGTTATCTTGATTTACGTCGTCCAAGCATGCAAAAGACCCTGAAGCGCCGCGCCAAGTTTTATTCATACCTCAGAAATTACATGGACCAGCACGACTTTATCGAGGTCACCACGCCAATTCTCGCTAACTCCAGCCCTGAAGGTGCTCGTGACTTCCTCGTGCCATCCCGTCTGAAACCAGGTCTCTTCTATGCACTTCCACAAGCTCCTCAGCAGTTCAAGCAGCTCCTCATGGTTGGTGGTCTGCCACGTTATTATCAGATTGCTCCATGTTTCCGTGATGAGGATCCACGTGCTGACCGTCTTTATGGTGATTTTTATCAATTAGACTGTGAGATGTCCTTCGTCGATAAGGGTGAAACTGTCAGACAGACTGTCGAGCCACTCATCAAGTCTCTCGTCACCGACTTTGCTGGCAAAAAACTTTTCTCTGAAGAAATCCCACGCATTTCATACCAGGAATCAATGGAAAAATACGGTGTCGACAAGCCAGATCTTCGCTATGGTATGGAAATGATTGAGCTTACGGAAATCTTGAAAGACACTAGCTTCAAGGTCTTCCAGAGTCCATGTGTCAAAGCTATCTGTGTTGAAAATGGCGCCAGCCTCACTCGTTCTCAGATCGACCAGTTTACTGAAAAAGCCAGGAAACTTGGCGCCTCCGGCCTTGCCTACATCATGTATGAAAACGGTACCGAAAAAAGTCCAATTGCCAAATTCTTGCAACCTGAAGAACTTGCTAAAATCAAAGAAGCTACTGGCGCTAAAGATGGCGATGCTGTCTTTTTCTGCTCTGATGATCGCGCCAAGGTAAATAAAATCCTCGGACAACTTCGTATCGCCTTTGCTGACCACTTTAATCTGAAGGACGACTCTATTGTTGCGCTTTGCTGGATTGTCGACTTCCCATTCTACGAATGGAATGATGGCGAACGTAAAATCGACTTCGGTCACAACCCATTCTCCATGCCAAAAGGCGGCCTCGCTGCTCTTGAAGCTGCAGAAACCGATGAAGAAAAACTTGCCATCGTCGCTGACCAGTACGACATGGTGATGAATGGCTACGAAATCTGTTCTGGCGCCGTCAGGAATCACAACCCTGAAATTATGTACAAAGTCTTCGATATTCTTGGCTATGGTCATGAATATGTCGAGAAACGCTTTGGTGGTATGCTCAATGCCTTCAAATTTGGTGCACCTCCACACGCTGGCTGCGCCTTCGGTATCGAGCGAATCTTCATGGTCTTAAATGACACAAAGAATATCCGCGACATCGTGGCCTTCCCAAAGAACGGCTCCGGTATCGACCTTATGATGAGTTCTCCATCCTCCGTTGATGAATATCAGCTAAAGGATGCACATATCCAAATCATTGAAGACGAGGAATAATAGACTCCTAGGCTAGGTTTTGGAAAATATCCAAAGACCTAGCCTAGGTTTAGAAAAATAAACGTTAACCTAAAAGTCTAAGTTACAAAAAATCTACACCGCAGTGTAGATTTTTTAATCCAAGTTTTAAGCGAAGATCGCAATACCAAGCAACACACAGGCGAGCAGAACTCGGTAGTAGCCAAAGGCTGGAATTGAATTTTCCTTCTTGAAGAACTTCATTACCACTTTCAAAGCGATTAGGCCTGAGATAAAAGCGACCAAATTAGAAAGTAGCAGCATCTGCCAGTTTGCAGCAATATAAGCGCGACTTGAACTTGAAAGTAGCGACTTGCCGCACACTGCCGTCATGATTGGGAGAGAAGCAAGGAAGGAATATTTTGCGGCTGAAGCAGAGTTCATTCCCATTACACGACCCGCAATAATCGTTGAACCAGAACGAGAAACGCCCGGAATCAAAGCAAATACCTGTGCAAGGCCAATCACAAGCGCTCTTTTATGAGGTAATTTATTTTCGTCTGTCTCAGATTTGCGTGGTAAGCGATTTACGAAAATCATCAAAAGTCCCACGGTGCCCATTGCGATTGCAATCGTTGTCAGAGCGGAGAAGAAGCTATGCTGCTCAATAAATTTTGATAGCACTAGTCCAATCAGTCCAGCAGGAATTGAAGTGATCAGAAGATTCATCGCCATATGCATGTCGCGCTTAACAAACACTTGCTTAAAAATCTTCGCAATTTCTTTACGATAATAGATTAGAAGCGCAAACAAGGTTCCAAAATTAATCAGCTCCAAAAGGAAATGAAAATCGTCCGCGCGGCTCCCGGCGCCTAATAATTTTTGGACTAGCTCCAGATGTCCGGAAGAAGACACTGGAATAAACTCGGTCAGACCTTGCGTCAAACCTAAAACAAGTGATTCAATTACATTCATACTAGCATTATAGCGAATAATCTGTTTTCTTTACAATCTTGAAATATCATGTATAATATGTCAAAAGAATATTATTAAAAATCACAGGGAATTAAATTAATGCCGATTATCAAATCTGCAAAAAAGGCAGCACGCCAAGCAGTCAAACGCACTGCGCAGAATCAACAAATTAAAAAGTTCATTAAGGCCGCTCTTAAAGCTTTCAAGGCTGAACCAACTCCTGAAAATCTTTCAAAAGCTCAGTCTGAATATGACAAAGCTGCAAAGAAAGGTCTTTTGAAGAAAAATACCGCTTCTCGCCGCAAAGCAAACTTAGTTAAAATCGCTAAGGCTGCAAAAGCTGAAGTTAAAGAAGCTCCAAAGACTGTGAAAAAAGCTGTTGCAAAGAAGCCTGCAGCTAAGAAAACTGCTACAAAAAAGGCAACCACTAAAAAAGCAACTGCCAAGAAAGCTTAAATAGTCGCCGAGAAGGCTTAAGTAGTCTCCAAGAAAGCTTAAGCAATCTTTAAAATAGGGCCCAGCGCCCTATTTTTTATCGGATAGTTCAAGTAAAAATGTTTCCAGTAAAAGCCAAGGCTCTTTCGAAAAGCTAGTTTGCTTTAGCATCATGTCAATTTCGGCGAGCTTCTTCACAATTCTTTTTTCGCGTTCACCGTTTGGTCTGGTTGCTAGTAGATCTACTGCCTTCTTTGTCCAAGATCCCACCGTCAGGTATGGACTATTATTTTCCTCAGCTTCACGTAGCAGTTTTACAGCCCGCCTTCCATCGGTCAAAGCAATATCAAACACGCGAAAAGTCAAAAACCTGTCCACTTCTTCAGTAATTTTAAATTCATCAATTTTTACAAGCTGGGGATTTTTCTTCGCCGCGGCTGCCAATTCCTTATAAACCGCATTCCGCTTGTCGATCTTCTGCTCTAAGACCACAATCCTATGTTCAGTCTCAAGATATTTTGGAAGCTCAGCAAATAATTCTTTCTTTGCCCCCAAATCCTTGATCAGGATTTTTCTTGTTTCAGAAAACAAAGTCGTACCCTGAAAAATCGACACTAGATCTGCCTTTTCCAGGCTCTCTGCGTCAATCACTTCATAATTTTCACCCAAAAAATCCTTGGCTTTTGACTCGGCTTTTTTACGATCGTCTCCATCAATCAGATAAATCATGGAATTTTCTTTTGGCAATGTGGGCAAAGATGTGTACCGCGACCTGCCACCTTTATTTTAATAATTTCCGTTCCACAGCGATTGCAAGGCTCCCCTTCTCGGCGAAATACCTGTGCAAATTTCTGTAGATAATCCCCACGTGTGCCATCCGCCTTCACGTAAGTTGCCATCGTGCTGCCACCAGAATCAATTGACGCCTGCATCACCGATTTTGCCGCCTCCAATAAGTCGGAAATCTCGGTCTCACTAAGCGATCCAGTCAATCTTTCCGGATGAATTTTGGCCAGAAACAATGCCTCGTCCGCATAAATATTACCAAGCCCGGCAATCACCGTTTGATCAAGAATAGTTGGTTTAATTTCCGCATTCTTGTGTCGTGCCAGATTTTTAGAAAACTCCGCCACGCTCATTTGCCAAGGCTCTTTGGCTAGTTTCTTGATGAAACTATCCTGCATCACCTCACTGGTCTCTAGAGCTTTGCAAAACCCAAATTTTCGTTGGTCGTTAAAATATAAGGTTCCGTTCTCAAGGGTGAACGACACGCGAGTTTGTTTGTTTGGCAGCTCCGAGAAGAAGCTATCTGTCGGGTGCCCACCCGCAAAACTTTTTTCGTCATAAAGCGAGGTTTTGAAATCACCAGCCTCAATCATCTCTCGATAATCTTTGCCGGATTCTTCGCCGAAAGCCCGAAAAATTAACTGTCCGGTCATTCTCAGATGTACCATCATCGAAACTCCGTTTGCAAAATCAAAAATCAACGCTTTCCCAAAACGACGAATAGCAATAATCTCTTGCTCCTCAATCAACTCTTTTGGGCCAATAAAAGATTTGTCGCAAAAAACCTGCACAGTCTTTACGCGCTTTCGCAAAATAAACTGATCTAGCCCCCGACGAATTGTTTCAACTTCCGGTAACTCTGGCATGGCTCTATTTTATCCTAAATTCCGCAAACTCTCCACATTAAAAAGGCGCAGGTCTCAGCGCGGATCTATTGGTGAGACAAATCAAAATGCGTGCAAACCTCTTAAATATGGAAAATCCAAGATTCATCAAACTTATGCTTGACTATAATTATAAAATATTGTAGAATCGCGGCAACTACGGGGAAGGTCCCCGAGGGTTCTTTGAAAGGAGTGTAACATGAAAAAGCAGAATTTGTTACCGTTGGCAACCGTTGTTGCACTTTGCATGAGTGCAACGTCTATCACTGTCCCGCTTGGCGCGCTCAATTTTGGCGCACAGACGGTTTATGCAGGTGTTGTAAAACGCAGCGCTTCCAGTAAGACTGCCGGCACGACATCCGCCGCAACTACCGACGCATCTTCGTATGCAAACATCGCTCAGCAGGAGACCTCGATCGGCACTGCAGCTTTCAGCGACGGCAAGACCTATACTGAAGTTGATTCGAATGGTCAGGTCGTCACGCAGCGTGATTTGCAGGACGGCGCTTCAAAGTATGCCATCCCCACCTATCGCGGAAATTTGTTCTCAAGTGATTTTCGCCGTGTTTCCGGTGGATACATCGAAGATGAGAAGATTGTTAATCCGCTCATCAATAGCGATGGAAGCCGCCGCAGAATGAAGGAACCGAAAATGTATCCGGAGGAAGTGTATAAGTCGAGCGATTGGTTGCTTCCGAATGGCGTCGCGAAGACACCGAGCTATCTTGGCGCAGAGCTTGAAATCGAAACAGCCAGTTTTGATGACAGGACACACTATCCTATAGTGCCAGAACCGGACGGATCCGCACATATGTCGCCGGGATGTATCTATCAAACTAAGACCATTACTGAGGATCATCCTTGGCCTGCAATCAATCCGATAACCAATAGGCCGTTGTGGGATACTCAGCCGTTCTGGAGAAGCGACAATAGTTTTGATCTGTATGGATACCTGAAGCAGTTCACCCCAGAACAGAAAAATAGCTACGCGTATATGCATGCAGATTCAGAATCCGCAACAAGAAAGTTTGGGAAGAATAAGAAGATGTACGGAAGCGGACTTTACTTAATCCACGATCATCAGATTCAATTCGATAACGACCCGGATGCTGGCGCCGTGCTCTACCTGAATATCGCCCTTGCTAATTCTGTATGGTTCGATAGCGACTACAAAGGCGGCATAGATGGTGGGGTAATGTTTAACGCAACCTGTAGATTATCTGATGGTACAAGCGTAACTGCAAATGGTCAGGCTCGAATCAAGCCCGGCTATGAAGGTCAGAAAATCCGAATCACCGGAACAAGTGACGCATATATTAATGAGACGGTGCTTAAAGGTCTCGAAATTATTATGCGTTATTATACGGAGGACCATACTCTTGCTAAAGTAACTGAGGGAAGTGATTTTTGGAAAGAAATGCCCATCCCCGGGGTTGATAAGGAAAATGCAAAAGTCATACTATTTGCAACCCGTTATGAGGAATAAGTCGAGGCAGTAATATTCTCTGCGGCTTTTCATGATCGTCTCCTGGCGCCTGGAATATTTTTCAGGCGCCTTCCCATTTGATTTATTCTGCTTTTGGTTATATACTCTTTAAAAGGTATTTTAAATTAATTTTGAATATATGACTTCAAGAAGCACTAACACAAAGATTCTCGGAATTATGGCAATTTTGGCCTGGGCATTTATATTTTCAGCAAAATGTTTTGCTGTCGATCCCCCACAAAGCCCTGGCGGAACACAAGGAGGGAATTCTCACCCTACAGGAGCATGTAGCAGGTCATCGAAAGGAACTTGCTATAATAGTTTTAATTCCAATGGTGAAAATAATGGTACAGGCGGTGGTGGAGAATGGTTAAAAATACCTAAAGAAGAAATCAAGACCGACGCGAATAGGATTACATATAAGTGGCTTAGAGGTAGATTCGGTATAGATGAAGATAGCGGAAAGCGCGGTAATATTTCCTGGGAAGGTGATCCACAGGTTATTACCGGTTGCGGTGATGCTGATAATGTATATGTATTTATCGGCCATATATATCAAAATCAACCGCCATACCAAGCAACTGGCAAAGGTTATGGTCCGCATAAATTTCATTATTTCTGGGATGGAAATAGAAATGTTCCACCTGAAAAGGGATATGTTAGTCGATCTGATCATCACGCTGATTATAATGAGGCAAAAAGCGAATATTTTAAATATCTAAAGCGTACCAATCAGACCGATAATGAGGAGGCTGCTGAAAAAAGGTGGCAAGAGGGGCAATTCTCCTGGTTCTGTTCATGGGATGCAGAAAAGAAGCCTGATTGCGACCCAAACGACCCGACTTGTAATGATAAAATCATCCCGCCGACCCCGACGGCTGGTAGTCTCAACTGTGGCCGTGATCTTCCTGGTGTCTCAACCTCGCCATACAAAGGCAACACGGTCGCCGACTCTGGTGTCATCAATCTCTCCTATACCGGTACCCTAGATTTTCGTAACTGGCAAAACACCACAAAGGGGAAGAATTATGTCCTAGCTCGGCCGGGAGACTCAGTTCGCTTCAAACACTCCATGTGTTATACCGCACAAGCAATTGGGCGCAATCTGCAAGGTCGTCCAACCCCAGACAAAGAAAATCATTTCCAAATTTACGCGAAACGCAACGGCAACGAGGATAGTCGTTATCTCTTCGGTCAGTCCGAGTTGCTCGATGGTAATCAGCGTACTGTCCATGCTCATACTCAGCACCAAATCCGCGGTAACGGCATTATTTCTGCTGACTACGGCTTTACTACAGAATCTCCAACTGGTAACCCGACTCCAGATTATCTCTGTAACTCACCGATTTTCATAAACGGTAACAACCGCGGCATCCAGAACGGTTTCCAAATCCCAGGCTTCGCAACTGGTGTCACGAACTGTAATTCCGCCAACCGTACCACCAACAATTCTGAAGTCGGTAGTGTGATCTCTCAAGGTTTACGCTATGACGACATTCGCACCTGGGTTTCCTACACTACCCAGTTTGTCGGTAGATGTGGCTGCGAACGCGACGAGGCATATGAAAATCATTTTAAACAAACTTCATACGACACTGCCGGCACTTCGAGTGATCCACGAACCGAATGGGGTCAGAACTACGTCTCTTGTCGCGCCAGCGGCACCTGTCATAATGGTGAAGACACAAGATACAGACCAACCTATACATATGAATTTCCGCTCACTACTGAAAATCGCGGCACTAAAGAAACTGAGTCCAAGGTCTATGTTCCATATAATTTCAATACCTATGTCACTAGTTTTATCGATGCCGAGGATATCGCTTTTGCCGGTGAGCAGGTCGACATTGGTGGCTCCTACCATATTCTGCCAAGGCAAAATGATGTTGTCGCTAAGAATGCCTACGCCACTGTCACCTCCAGCAAGGAGACCTTCCGCATCTATGAAATGATTCTCCCAATCTACGCCACGCCAAACACCTTCTCTGGCAACGAACGCTCTGCTCAAGACGTCTGTCAGTACTACGGAATTTCCAACTGTAATCTCGTTAATACTATCAATGGTCCAATGAACGCCAGCGGTAACTATAGCGGTGAAAGTAAAAATACCGGCACCTACTCCCGCACGATCCCAGACAATGAAGAATACGTTGGCTTCAAATACTGTACTGCCACCTCAATCTGGCCAGCTTCCTCTCACGTCGGTACCACCAATACAGTTGATGAAAACATCAGTGGTCCAGCCATGAGCGGTGGTGACGAAAGCAAATATAACGTCTCTGATCTTTCTTGTATTACTATTGCCAAGAAACCAAACTTCCAAGTTTGGGGTGGCGGTATGTACACCAACGGTAGTATCGAAACTTCCGTCAGCAAAAAAGTACCAGGTAGCGGCTTCAATCCTTATCCAAATGGCACTGAAAAGATTTTCGGCTCATGGGATGAATATCACGTAATTGCTGGCAGCAATGTCTCCGGTTTTGGCTCTGGGGCCTCCCTTGGTTATGAAAGGGGCTATCGCTTTAATGTTCCAACTGGCGGCGCCAATCTTAATGATAGTCGCAATAATCTCACCGTCGCAAGTCGCGGTCGCACTGGTTACTCCGGCGTTCCAGGTCTTCCATCAAGCCTCTTGGCCCGCCTCAAGGCAAGATACCGTGATAATATTGAAAAAATCAGTCGCCTCAAAATCACCACACACGACACTGGCTTACAGAATGCTTATATCAAAGGTGATGTCAATCTCTCGCAAATTAGTCTTCCAGATTATAATCCAAACGCCGCCAGTACACTTGGTGTGATGAAAAATAGTCTCTACAAAACTCTTTCCGCCGACGATTCAAAGAATAACACCCTCGTTCTCTATGTCGACGGCACCCTCAATATTGACCAGAATATCTGCTATGCCACCTCTGGATATTACTGCGAAGGCACCTCTTCCACCATACAGAATAATTATGCTGATATTGCCACAAACTCCATCACTAAGCTCCCTCAAATCCTCATCTTTGCCAAACAAATTAATGTGTCAGATCAGGTGACTCGTATTGACGCCTGGCTCATTCTCGATGAAGATAATGCACCAAACAATCTCAATACCTGTTCAACCTATGCCGAACCTTCAGCTCTCGTCTGCTCGAAAACTCTCGTCTTTAATGGTCCTGTCTTTGCCAAGAGTCTCACCTTAAGACGTACCGGCGGCGCCAACCATGGTGGCGGTATTGCAACTCGTGACAACGCAGGCTCTCGTGAACTTGGCACCTCCTTCAGGCATCTTCCAGGCGATACCTATTACTTCACGGCCAATGATGGCTCAGTCGCACCAGGTGAAATCTTCAACCTTCGTTCAGACGCCTACTACTGGGGTATGGGACAGGCTCAACGCTCGGGTATTGCGGAAGTCGTTTATCAGCGCGAACTTGCACCACGATACTAAAATAAGTAGCCCCTCCTTCCTGGTTAGCTTTAAAAAAGTAGCCCACCCCTTCCACGTCAGCTTGTCAAAACAAAACTCTTATGCTAAATTTATATAAAATAGGTCAACACAAAAATGGATTCTGGAATACAAAATAATCAACCAAAAACACCTGCTTCAAGCACGGTAGATGCTGCCATGAAAGCACCACATCCGGGCGGTGGCTCTGATTTTGGTCTGAATCCAGAAGACGCCGTCTCAAAGGTTGCCGATAAAATCCAGCATGCCACCAATATCCTGATTGCTCTCTCCAAGGATCCGAATGTTGATGAGATTTCTGCCGCCATCGCTCTAGCCTTTGTTCTAGACCAGCAGAAAAAACATGTCACGGCTATCTATTCCGGCCAGACTCCAAACGCGCTTGAATTTTTACGCCCTGAAGAAACCTTCCAAAAAGACATTAGTGGCTTACAAGATTTTATCATCGCCCTCAATAAGTCAAAGGCCGACCACCTTATCTATCAGGTTGAAGGTGATTATGTCAAAATTCTCATCACTCCATACAAGGGTCAAATCAAAAAAGAGGATCTCGAATATTCTTACAGTGATTATAATGTTGACCTCGTGATTGTCTTTAATGTTAATTCTGGCAGCGAAATCGACTCCGCCCTCTCTGAATATGGCCGCATTATGCATGATGCCACTGCAATTAATATTACCTCCAGCGTGCCGGGTCGCTTTGCGGATCTTGAATGGAGTGATCCATCAAAATCTTCCGTCTGTGAAATGGTCTATGATTTACTTAGTGAGCTTGAAATTGATAACACTCCACAAGAGGTTGCCACTGCCCTGCTTACCGGTATTCTTTCTGCCACCGAACGTTTTTCGAATAATCGTACAAAACCAACCACCATGGCCGTTGCCTCGAAACTTATGGAAGCCGGCGCCGACCAGCAGCTAATCTCCTCCAATATCTTAAAAGCCGAGACTCCAGCTGTAGCTGCTGAAAATCCTTTTGCAACCCAATCCCCAATCAAGAATGAAACACCAGCAGCTCCAGCTACCCCAGAAGCACAAGGGACTCCAGTAACTCAAGAGACACAAGAAGCTCCAGCGACTCCAGCCATTCAAGAAACTCCAGAAGCATCAGCAGCTCCAGCTGCTCAGGCATCCCCAGCAGCTTCAGCAGCCACGCCAGAAGTCCCAGCCGTTTCGCAGGATTCCGCTGAGACACCACAACTCACTCCCGAACAAGAACTTGAACGTATGTTTGAACAGAATCAGGCTTCCCAGTCTCAGGCCCCTACATCAGGTAGCTCACTCCCTGGAAACTCTATGGTTGCCGCCTCGAACGTAATGGACGACTTAGCTCGCCTCACTGACTCAATGTTGAGTTCAGAATCTCCAGTAGCACCAAATGTCATTCCAGCCGCCCCTGTTGAGTCTATAGCTCCAAATATCCCAGCGGTACCAGAAAATATCCCAACATCCTCAGAAGCACCAGTGGCGACTCCAAATATCCCTGTCGCACCAGAAAATCCAACTATTCCAGCAGCCCCAGCGCAGCCTCAGTATATTCAACCGCAGCCGATGCAATATCAATCAGCACAGCCACAACCGCAGCAATATCAACCTGTGCAACCTCAATCAGAACAGATTCAGCCAATGTCTCCAATGCAGGCAGAATATCAGCCGACTCCTCAATTTGTTCAGCCTGCTCCACAGCCAGTCCAGCCTGCTCCTCAACCAGCCCAGCCAGCCTTCCACCCTCAATCAGCTTCAAACCCTGAAATTTATGGTCACACCATCGCCGAACCGGTCATAGATTCTGGTGAAGACATGAGTCGTCTGATGGATGAAGCCCTCGCTGAGCCTTCTCCAATCCAGAATCCAATCGGTTATCAGGGAATGATCAATCAATCCAACTACATCAATCAGTCTCTTAATCAAAATACAGTGCCAAATTATCCGCTTGCTGTTGGTCAGCAACCGGTTACAAATTACCAGCAGGGTCAAAATCTTGCAACGCTTTCCGCACCTGCTTTACCACAAATGCCACAAAATCAGGCCTACCCAAATCCTGAATATTCAAATGTGGTCCCAGAGTACCAAACTCCAGCTATGCCGGTTCTCCCTGAGGATCCATCCCAGCCTGCTCCACAGCCTATCCCACAGCCTGCTCCACAACCAGTTCAACCTACTCCACAACCTATCCCACAGCCTGCCCCACAACCAGTTCAACCTACTCCACAGCCTATCCCGCAGTCTGCTCCTCAGCCAGTCCAGCCAGCTCAACCACAAATGCAGGTTCCAGCTCAGCCTACCCCAGGGCCGATTCAATCGCAGCAGCCAATGGATAGCTATATACAAACCACTCCACCAGCCACCAGCACGCCAATCCCGGATTTTCTCCAGCCCGAATCATTCCTGCCGCCAGCTCCAGCCCCAGTAATTATCGATCAGTCCGCGCCTCCATTCATGCCACCAGCTATGCCAACCCCACAGGCTATCCCACAGCCTACCCCACAACCTGCTCCTCAGTCTATTCAGCCAGCTCAACCACAAATGCAGGCTCCAGCTCAGCCTATCCCAGCTCCAGCTCAACCACAAATGCAAGCAGAAGTTCAGCCGACCCCACAGCCAGCTCAGCCGCAGACCTCTGCCGATCCGGCCGCCAATCCAGTCAAGGCCGATCCATCTGCTTTTCATATCCCAGGCAGCTACTAGTTTTGACATTGCAGAAAAATCCACTATGATGGTAGGAAATGACAAAAAATAATCCCAAAACCGCAAATTCAGTAGTTAACCATGAAAAAATGGCTAAAATTGAAGCCGAAATCAGCCCAAGCGACATCATTTTGATTGATAAACCAGATGGCCTCAGTTCCTTTGGTGTGGTCGCTCGCGTTCGTCGTGTGCTTTCTAAAAAAGCTGGCAAAAAAGTTAAAGTCGGCCATACCGGTACACTCGACCCCTTTGCCACTGGCCTTCTGATTTTACTTGCCAATAAAGCCACCAAACTTTCCAATCAATTTCTTAAGCTCGACAAGTGGTATGAGGCAACAATCCATCTCGGTAAGGTTAGCACTACAGGTGATCCCGAAGGTGAAATCACTGATTTTGTACCTGAAACTCCAAGAGAAAATCTCCCGGATCGCGCCGAAATTGAGAAGGTGATTGAAAAATTTATCGGCCAGATTCAGCAAACTGTTCCGAGTTTTTCTGCCGTCAAAATCAACGGACAGCGCGCCTATCAACTTGCCCGTCGTGGTGAAACCGTAGAGATGCCAACCCGCACTGTTGAAATTTACGCCATCGAAATCCTAGGCTATCATTATCCAAAACTCGTGATTCGTACTCATGTTTCCAGCGGTACCTACATTCGCACACTCGGTGAAGACATCGGAAAAGCCTTAAATACCGGGGCCTATCTCACTACCCTTCGCCGCACCAAGATCGGCGATTTCGACATTGCTGCCGCCACTAAGCTCGCAGATTTTATGAGTGCAGAAGAAATTCATCAAACATGAGCTCTTGTAGAAACTCCTACTCCGTGGTATAATCTCTCCAATATGATTACAAAAGAGAATAAAGCTAAGGCAATTGCTGCTACTGCCCGTGATAAAAAGGACGTCGGTTCTCCAGAGGTTCAGGTTTCTATTTTAACTGAGCGCATCAAAGAAGTAACTGAGCACGTTAAGGCTAACAAGCACGATTTCATGGCTCGCCGTGGACTCATGCAGATGGTTGGTCGCCGCAAACGTCTTCTAAAGTATCTTGAGAAAACCGACTTCGAACTCTACAAAGGTACAGTCGCAAAACTCGGACTTAGGAAATAATCACGAAATCCCCGCGCAAGTGGGGATTTTTAGCGCACAAAAATCTTAAAAAGACCCTACATAAGTAGGGTCCCAGGTTCCATTAGAACAGATCATCGAAATCCATTAGAACGGATTATCGAAATCTTCGACCCGCAGGCCTCGTCTTTAACTCCTTTGAGCCCCAGGTTTCATCGGAACAGGCCGTCAAAGTCTTCGATCGGCATTCCGAGTATCTTAACTACTTGCGGCCTTTCACTCTCGCCATTAAAGTATTCTTCACTGAAGGCATCAATCTCATCTCTGTATCGAGTTGCTGCCATTGCGATACTTACTTTAATTTCATGCGGGGTCGGTTTTCTGACCTTGCGGTAGAAAGTGCGGATCTTTGCCGGATCAGCGAGGCTTTCTGTGCTCCATCTGGTGGAAATCTTCGCGCGGCATTTGTCGTAATCCGGCCGATGTAAATATCTCATTCTCACCTTAGACACATCTTGCAAAATGTCGTAGATATCGCCAACTGCCCCCTCTCTACGCTCAATCGCCTGATAGAGCATGTCATCCTCATGGAAGAAATAATCTTCCGCCATGTTTTGCACCAACGAGAACCTCAAGAAGTTCCCCCCGTCCTGCTCGATAAAGAAGAATACGTAGTCGACGTTCAATTCGAGGCGAATCTGTTTCCTGAGTGGCACCAGTCTCTCCTCGAGGAGTCTATTGCGAAACAAATCTCGCGCCTTCTGAATCTCGGTCTCATCCTCACCTGTGAAACCATCCATCTTGATCAAAAGATAGTGATTGTCTATCTGTATCTGCTGTTCCATATAATGGTCCTTTCTTAATGTGCGTGAATTATCAGTTCAATTTGTTCTAAGGCCGCTCCCCTCCTTTCGGTCTTCAATAATAGACATCTTAGAACGTATTATATTATAACATAAAAACTATAATCTGTAAAACATAACTTCTAGATTATTACATTTATGGAACGATCATTTGACCAAGGATAGTGTAAAAATATCCCCATAATCCATAGTCGGTGTTATGAGTCTAATTGGCTTATTGATATTAATGGTAAAATCTTGTGTCTTACCCATAAGGTTTATACCTTTTTCGTTTTCTGCTGAAAATCGTTGGAAACAATGGATCGATATATAATCGTCGCCGATTTGGGTTATTTCAAATGAGAAGATTTCTTCTTCCCACTTATTTCCTTCAGTATTAGAACATTCGCGCACTTTAACAGTATACTTTTTGTTTAATTGTATTTCATATAATGTTTCTTCTTCTTTTGGAATGTAATTTCTTTCACCACTCCAGTTCGAACTAATTACTTTGATTTTCATGATTACTCTTATTTTTTATATTAACATATTTTTATGTTTTTTCCATTTAGATTGTACTGAAGATTACTACCTCGAAACTGAACCATTAAAGTCTATGGATAATAAAATCCTTGGTTATATTGACTTTTATAACTATAAACGGATACACTTGAGTTTAGAGTATAGAACTCCTGCTGGAATATTGCATAGGTTCTGAATGTTGTATGAGATACGTCTAAATTAACCTATCAAGATCTTGTGCTTGAAGCTTTAGAGTGGGGCCTTGGTCTTAACCACGAGGTCTCACTAGTATCTTTAAAGTGCTTTTCATGATACAATTAATCCATAACAATAAAAGGGAAGACGGCGGATAAGTCTTCTAGAGTTTATGAAATAGAGATAAAACTCAGTTTCAGCTTGCTAGAGTAGTTATCTGGTGTTTTCCCAAGAAAGGAATCAATGGAAATAATCAATCCAACCGGCAAGCACACCTTCAGTGTGTCAACCGATTTTTGTGGTCGTGAATTGAAACTTGAAGTCAATCGCGTTGGTTTTCGCACCACTTCATCTGTTTTAGTCACTTATGGCGACACCGTCGTTCTCGGCTCGGTCGTTGTCAGTGAAAAGCCTGTCGTGCAGGATTTCTTCCCACTCTCAATCGACTATGAAGAAAAATTCTATGCAGCTGGCAAAATCTCTGGCTCAAAATTCATCAAGCGTGAAGGCAAACCTGCTGATGAAGCAGTGTTGATTGGTCGTCTTATCGATCGCCCAATTCGCCCACTTTTCCCTAAAGGTTACCGTCAGGAAGTCCAGGTTGTCACTACCGTCCTCTCGATGGACCCAAGTTTCCGTCCTGATGTTGTAGCAATGGTTGCCGCTTCCTCAGCTCTTTTGAACGCTGGTGTGCCATTTGACGGACCAGTCGCAGGCCTTCGTATCGGTCGCGTGAACGGTGAATTCAAGGCCTTCCTCACCAAAGAAGAACGTGAAACTTCCGATCTTGATCTCGTGGTTGCTGTAAAAGACCAAAAGGTTGTCATGGTTGAAGCTGGTGCTAATGAGGTTCCAGAACAGGTCATCATTGATGCCATGCGTTGGGCTGTTGAAATGGCACAACCTGCCCTCACTCTTCAGAGGGAATTGAAGGAAAAACTCAATGTGGTTGAAAAACCTTATGAACTCAGCCTCCCAGACGCAGCAGTTGCTGAAAAAGTTGAAAGCTGGACCCGTGAACACTTTAGGGGTGAAGACGGCAAGACCGGTACCAAGATCCGCGGTAACGTGCTTGATCGTAAGCGCATTGCCGATGAATTAAGAGATCAGATGGATGCTGAATTTGCGCTTGAACTTGGCGAAGGTGAAACCGACGAGGAAAAAATCGCAGATTACGACGCTCGTTTGAAAACTGAATATCACAATGCTTATGAACTAGCCATCCATCATGAAGTTCGCCGCGCCATCGTTGAAGACAATGTTCGTCCAGACGGCCGCAAGCTCAACGAAGTCCGTCCGCTCAGCTCTCAGGTTGCTATTTTGCCACGCGTACACGGCTCCTCTCTCTTCACTCGTGGTCTCACTCAGGCTATGAACATCGTCACCCTCGCTCCTCTTTCATATGCTCAGATCGTCGACACCATGGAAGTCACCGATGGTGAACGCCGCTACATGCATCACTATAATGCACCTAGTTACACTGTTGGTGAAACTGGTCGTATCGGCTCTCCGGGTCGTCGTGAAATCGGCCACGGCTATCTTGCCGAGCGCGCCCTTCTCCCAGTTCTTCCATCCAAGGAAGACTTCCCATACGTCATCCGCTCTGTCACCGAAATTATGTCTCAAAACGGTTCCACCTCAATGGCTGCCACTTGTTCATCCTGTCTTGCCCTGATGGACGCCGGCGTTCCACTTAAGGAGCCTGTCTCTGGTGTTGCTATGGGTTTGATGCTTGATGGCGAAACTCCACACGTTCTAACCGACCTCATGGACGCCGAAGATTTTGCTGGTGACATGGACTTCAAGGTTACTGGTACTAAGAATGGTATCACTGCCCTCCAGATGGATATGAAGGTCCATGGTCTTCCAGTTGACATCCTTGAAAAAGCTATTCAGCAATCTCACGAAGGTCGTATGTTCATTCTCGGTCACATGCTTTCCGTACTTTCTGCCCCACGTGCTGAGCTCTCACCATACGCTCCACGCATCGAAAAACTCATGGTCAAACCTGAGAAGATTGGTGCCGTGATCGGTAAGGGTGGTGAGATGATCAACAAAATCACCTCTGAAACTGGCGCTGAAGTTGATATTGACGACTCTGGTCTTATCACTGTTTCTGGCACTGATGCGGAGAAGATTAAGCGCGCCATCGACTGGATTCGCAGTCTCGTTGAAGAACCTGAAGTTGGCAAAATCTACCGCGGTAAAGTGGTGAATATTAAAGACTTTGGTGCCTTCGTGAATATTCTTCCAGGCATCGACGGTATGCTCCACATTTCTCAAATCTCTGAGAAACGCCTTGATAAGGTTGAAGATGCGCTCCATCTCGGTGATGAAGTGAACGTACGTCTCGATTCGATTGATGATAAGGGCCGTCTCTCCCTCAGCATGCGCCGCGTCGAACAATAGATCGCGCTAAGCGTCGTTTCATGCGCCGCTTTACCGCTTCAATGAAAAAAGATTGGTCGTATGGCCAATCTTTTTATTATGTTAAAACCTTAATTTTAAGTCAAATTAAGTCAGGTCAGGATAAGTTAGGATAAGACCTATTTTAGTCTATAAGTCAACAAATCCGTTATTTTCTTTAACCTTTTCATCGCGGCAAGTCATGGCTGGATTACCATTTGGATCTTTTACTCCGCGGTAAACTTCCTTCACTTCAGGAGAAAGATTTTCGCAAAGATCTGGCGCATGTCCGGCGGTTGCAAACTTCCATTCGCCATTTGGTAATGCGCGGTAATACATTGCAAGATGACCGCCACCGCCACCTTCGACGCGGGTTGCACCAGTTGTTGGGTTGGTTATTACTTCGTAATTCATATGTTCGCTTGCCACTGCAAATAGATAGGTTGCGTCTTTGTTAGTGTAAAGTCTAGTTAAATCTACGATTGGCCAACTATCTTTAATCTCAAAACCTTCATCATTCTTGCCAGACATCTTTTGAGTCCTAGCCTTAATAAAATTCATCAGATCGCCAACCCGCGTATCCATGGCCATTGGCTTAACGATTTCAGTTACTTTCGCATTCTCGACATTCTCTACTGCCTTCGTACCTGTGGCGAGCTCATATTTTGAAATCACCTCGTTTGCCTTAGTGAGCGCTTCTTTCGAGCTTTTTACTTCACTTTCCAGTTTATTCTTCTGGTCATTAATTCTGACCGTGGTATAAACCAAACCACCAAGGCAGGCAAGAATTATCAAACAAAAAACCGCAGCTAATTTTTTATTGCCACGGCCCGCTCGAGAATCTCGCTCCTCGTAAGTGCAGTTTATATTATTGTCTGTATCGTTTCGATCCATATATCTCCTTTAATCAACTATAACATAAACAATTTTTTTCGCTAGTCTCTCGCGCTATCTATAATTATTATGCTATAATCTGTCTATGGTTAAACGAAAAAAAGGTCGACGCAAATCTTCCCGTGAGGTAGTTCCAGAACACGAATTGCCAGGCGGTTTTTGGCGTCAAGTCTCAGCAGTTCTTATGATTGCCATCTCTATCGTCCTCGTGATGACTTGGTTTGGTAGTGGCGGCACTCTTCTTAACGATTTTCATAAATTCGGCCTCTGGTTGATTGGCTATGCCACTTTTGCCATCCCCGTAATCCTGGTTTATCTTGCCGTGAAAATCTTCCGCACCACAGATAATCGACTGCCTGCCGTCATCTGGGTTGTTTCGTTTTTGATGATTTTCTGGCTCTCTGGGCTCTTTGGCCTGCCGACTTATGGCAACTCTGCCACGCAAACTGGTGGCATCCTTGGGGTTTGGTTAAATAGTATGGTCACACAAATTCTCAACCCAAGTGTCGCCGCTTTTATCTATCTTGTTTTGATTTTTATCACTGCGATTTTCATTCTCCAGCTTTCTCCAGCCGCCGTTTTCCGCGACATTGCTAATATCTTCAAAACCACCAAACGTGATGAGGATGCAGAAAATGCTCGTATCGCCCGTCGTGCACAGGCTGAGGATGCTGTAAATTCTGGTGCTCTCGGTCCACTGAAGATCAAAGCTAACGGTGTTGAGGTTACCGCCGAAGAATTAAAAGCCGCGCCAAAAATTGAGGTTAAAAAACCAGTTGCTGCCGCCCATGTCGAGGCTGAACCTGAACGTGCTCTGATTGCCGTTTCTGATCCAAACTGGAAAATGCCTTCAACCGACCTGCTCTCGAAAAAACAGAATCCGCCAGATGGTGGCAATATTCAGCAGAATGCTTTCATTATCAACTCCACCTTTGCCGACTTCGGTATTGAGGTGAAGCTTGATGGTGCTAATGTCGGGCCACGTGTTACTCAATATACAATTCAACCGCCAACCGGTGTGGTGTTATCCAAGATCGCCGCTCGCGACAAAGAGCTTGCGCTTAATCTTGCCGTCGATAAGGTCCGTATCGAGGCGCCAATCCCTGGCACTCGTCTAGTTGGTATCGAGATTCCAAACGTCCGTCCAGCCGATGTAACCCTCCGTTCAATCCTTGAGAGTAATGAATGGAAGAAGGAAACTAATCCGCTTTCTTTTGCGGTTGGTAAAGATATTTCTGGCAATCCAGTCATTGCCAATCTCGCCAAAATGCCACACCTCCTGATCGCTGGTACTACTGGTTCTGGTAAGTCCGTCATGACCAATACTCTCATATCCTCCTTGCTTTACCGCAATGCCCCAAGCGATATGAAGCTGATTATCGTCGACCCAAAGCAGGTGGAAATGGTGCAATATAATGACATTCCACATCTCTTAACTCCAATTATTAACTCCACTGAAAAATCACTTTCCGCCATGAAGTGGGCTGTTAATGAGATGGAGCGCCGATATACTCTTATGGCCGAAGAGAAGGTTAAGAAAATTGAAGATTATAACGAAAAGCTTCATAAAAAATCTGCCACCATCGCCGATGAAGATGATAACGAGCAACAGCATGATGGCGGCAAGATGCCATACATCGTCATCGTGATCGATGAGATGGCCGACTTAATGATGCAGGCAGGGAAAGACCTCGAGCAACTCATTGTTCGTATCGCTCAGAAAGGTCGTGCCTCTGGTATTCATCTCGTGCTCGCAACCCAGCGTCCTGAGGTTAAGGTGATTACAGGTCTGATCAAGGCCAACGTCCCAGGCCGTATTGCCTTCGCTGTGAATAATAATACCGACTCTCGCATTATGCTTGATATGGGTGGTGCCGAGAAGTTGCTTGGTAAAGGTGATATGTTGATGTTGACCACTGAGATGATGGGTAAGCCTCGTCGTATCCAGGGTGCCTATGCTTCCGACAGTGATGTTGAAAAACTCACCAACTTCCTCCGTGAGCAGCGTGCTCCTGAATATAATAACGAAGTAATTTCTCAAGCCGTTCAAATCAAGGGTATTGGCCCAACCGATGGTGGCGGCTTTGGCGACCTCGGTCGTAAATATGATCCACATGATCCAGTCGTCAGAAAAGCCATCGAAATTACTCTCACCAAGGGTAAATTCTCAACCGCCATGTTGCAGACCTATCTTGGCAAAGGTCACGGTTTCGTCTCTGGTCTCGCTATCTGGCTGGAAGAGATCGGCGTCATCGGCCCGGCTAATGGTAACAAGCCACGTGATGTGATGATTAAAAGTCTAGAGGAATTCGACCAGCTCGCTGGCGGATAGATAAAAAATATAGTCTGAAAAGACTATATTTTTTATTCCGTTTATGTTAAAATAGACGCACTAACAAGGTACATATCATGAAACAAACACAAAACTCAGGCAATTTCGCCTGCAAAATTTCAATATGCCCAAGTTTTGCGCGCCTCAAAAATCTCCTTAGTACAAAACGCGCAAGAATAATCACTACAGTGTTCGCATTTTTTGCATCACTCATACCTCTATGCTTCTTACAGAATCCTAACTTCGCCAGTCTCCTCCGCACTCCAGCCACCTACCTCAATATCTCCACTTCCACCCCAAATGTCGATTTTCAGTTCAACCAGTCCGAACTCTCCGCCTCTGCATTCAAAACAAATAATGTCACCGTCAATATCCAGACTGATAACGCCACTGGTGCTACCACCTATATTTCGAGCATCGATGAGGCTACCAGTCTAGTCTATGCTGATTCTGGTGTATCTGATAGTATTACTTCAATTTCCACCCCACTTCTCTCGACCGCCTTCACTGGCAAAACATGGGGCTACCGTATTGGCTCTCTCGCCACCACGGCTTTTAATCCAATTCCAAAAGCCAGCACTCCTGCTGAGATTTTAAACACCACCTCCGCCACGCCAGCTTCAAATAATCTCGACATTGATTTTGGCGTCAAAGTCTCCCCAGATTTATCTTCTGGAACTTACTCCAAGCAGATTTTATTCACCACGATCACAAATTACGTACAGCTAAGAACTACCTTTCTCCCAGGACCTGCTTTCAATCCGATAGTCTTAAATCTAGATACTATGCATTTAACTACGGGTAGTTTTGAGCATTCCGCTACGCCACCTGCAAACCTTAGTGATGCCACTATTGTCTCAACAGCAGATTCTGAAAAACCAATTTATGCCTGGTTTGATTCAGCTAGTCAGAAAGTTTTGTGGTGGACAGATGCCGATGTTGCATATGCAAACGAAGATTGTAGCTATATGTTTGATGCCGAACAATTCATGGGGCACTCAATTGGTAATATTGATCTCCGCGGAATTAACACTAGCCGTGTCAAAAGCATGAAGCATATGTTTAATGGAGGTAAAGAAGGTCTTACTGGCTTAAATATAAGCGAAATGGACACTAGTAATGTTGAGGATATGAGCTATATGTTCACCCGTATGTTTGCCTATGGAAGTAATGACGCTGTCACTCTTGACTTATCGAGATTTAATACTAGTAAGGTAAAAAATATGGAGGGCATGTTTTTCAATTCTGTCGTCACACCCCTAGATCTCAGGAGCTTTGATACTAGTAATGTTGAAAATATGTCCTATATGTTTGGCGGATTAGACACAACAGCCCTAGATATTTCACCGCTAAATACCTCGAAGGTCAAAACTATGAAGGGAATGTTCTCTGGACACCGCAAGGATAATCAGATCAATCTTTCAACAATGGATACTAGTAACGTGGAAGACATGAGTGAGATGTTTGCCGGTGGAGTACTTACGAGCGTAGATCTCTCTGGACTCAATACTAGCAAGGTTACAAACATGAGTAGTATGTTTAAGGAGGCGCTAAAACTTACAAATGTAAACTTTGGACACATTGATACGTCTCATGTCACGGATATGTCACATATGTTTGATATGGTCGAGCCTGGTTACTCATATATAACAAACAATCCCGACTTAACTAATCTAGATGTCTCGGCTCTTAATACAAGTAGCGTTGTAAATATGTCAGATATGTTTGCAGGTTTGAAGAAAGTCACAAATCTAGATCTTTCAACTTTTGATACTAGTAATGTTGAGGATATGTCTCGGATGTTTTATCGAACTTTTAAGCTAAAACATCTCAACCTTCAATCGTTTGACACCAAAAAGGTAAAAAATATGACCTATATGTTTGCCTTCTCTAGTACCGATCCTGCAGGCGATGCACTTGATATTTCAAGTTTTGACACACGAAGTTTAGCAAGCGCACAACAGATGTTTGGTCATATTGGAGTAAAATGTATTTACGCCTCTAATACATTCACAACTGATTTAGTATCAAGCCAGGACTTCATGTTTAGTAATAGTCCAGATCTTATCGGTGGTAGTGGCACAGTTTATTCCGACTCCAATCCAAAAGATAAAACCTACGCCCGCATCGACGCCCCAGGCGCTCCAGGCTACTTCACCCAAAAGCCATAACCCATCGCGCTTCGCTTGAGATTTTTTCTACAGTCTGCTATAATCACTGCATTATTAGCTCAGCAAGCGACTATGAGGTGTGCTTGCTTTAACCAAAGGAGTGCAAAGTGAAACAGTATGAACTTACTGTGTTGATTCATCCTGATTTGGAAATGAATCTAACACCAGCCCTAGACAAAATTAAGAAATTAATTGAGTCACAAGACGGTAAAATCGTAAAAGAGACCAACGAAGGCAAAAAGCGCCTTGCTTACACTATCAACAAGCAGGACTACGCCGTCTATTACTTCTACGAGCTCGAGCTTCCTGCTCAGGCCCCAGCAAAGATCTCTTCTACTTTAAACATTACCGATGAGGTTCTACGTTATCTCTTAGTCACTGTCGACGAACGCAAAGCCAAATTTGAAGCTAAGCGCAAAGCTCGTGCAGAGAAAACTAAGAATACCGAAGAATCAGCAGAATAAATAATTTAGGAGGTTTTATGGCGCGGGGATTTAGTAAGGCAATCATTACAGGGAACGTCGTTCGCGACCCTGAACTCAGAGCCACTTCTGGTGGTACTCAGGTCTGTTCCTTTTCTGTAGCAGTAAATTACAATTACGTACAAAACGGTGAGAAAAAAGAACAAGTTTCTTACATCAACTGTTCCGCATGGGGTAAGGCCGGCGAGGTTATCGCTCAGTACGCCAAAAAGGGTACCGGCATTCTCGTTTCCGGACGTCTTTCTCAGCGTGCTTTTGAAGACAAGACCGGTGCAAAGCGCTCGGCTACTGAAATCGTCGTTGAAGATTTTAACTTCCTCGGCGGTGCCAGCGAAGGATCTTCTTCAAGAAGTTTTGCCAGTTCCAGTAATGATGAATCTGCTGATATCATCCCAGATGATATTCCAGATGAGCCTATCGACCTCAGTGAGGTTCCATTCTAAACAATAATTAAGAGAGAGTTTTGAGAGAAATGAAAAGAATTAAAAATGATCCAAATCTTTACTTCGACTATCGCGATGTAAAGACTATGCAACGTTACATTGACGTTTATGGTCGCATTGAACCAATTTCAAAAACCGGTCTTTCTGCTAAACAGCAAAGACAATTAGCTGTCGCTATCAAGCGTGCACGTCATCTTGCATTGCTTCCATTTGTGTCTGCCAACTAATTTAGGAGAAAAACCATGTACGGTCCAACCGATTTAAAGAAAAACGTACTAATCACCTTAGATGGTCAGCCATACAAAGTCATTGAATATTCCCAAAAAGTTATGGGACGTGGTGGCTCCATCGTCAACGTACGTGTCAAAAACTTAATCACTGGTGCATTAATTCCAAAGACTTTCAAAGGTCAGGAAAAAATTGAACCAGCCGAAGTTACCACCAAAAAAGTTCAGTATCTCTATAAGGATGAAGATAAGTTCTATTTTATGGACCCTTCAACTTTTGAGCAGTATGAACTATCAAACGACCTTGTCGGTGATTCCAAAGACTTTATGAAAGATGGTGATGAGATGGAAATCCAGTTCTACAACGGTTCCGCCATCAACCTCACTCTTCCAAAGAATCTTTGGCTCGAGGTTACCTATACTGAAAACGCTGTTAAGGGTGATACTTCTACTTCAGTCATGAAAGATGCTACCCTTGAAACTGGTGTCGTAGTTAAGGTCCCAGCCTTTATTAAGACTGGTGATGTAATTTCTGTTGATACGGAAACTTATGCCTACCGAGAACGCCAGAAATAAGATGCGTTCATCGCGTGATCGAGATCTAAAATCGCATACTAGCATGCAAACTGTGCATACTAGCATACCAGTGTCACGCGCAGAGAATAAGCTTGCGGGGGCGGCGCAGGCTTTTTCTTATGATTTTCGTGGTAAAACCGTGCTCGACATAGGCTCCAGTACTGGCGGCTTCACCGAATACGCTCTGCTTCGTGGTGCCAAGAAAGTCATTGCTGTAGAAAAAGGTACTAAACAGATGAGAGCACCCCTTCGTTTCGATCCGCGTATCGATTTACGAGAAAAGACAGATATTTTTTCCGTGACTCGTAGCTCGTTGTCGAGAGATCAAGATGAGTCTGAGGTTAATAAGTCTAATCTCGATAAACCTAAAACTGATACACCTAAGATTAACGTAAAGATTGACACCATCCTTGCCGACGTCTCATTCATCTCCCTAAAACAAGTATTACTTCATGCTAAAAAGCAGCTTGCCACTCCTCAGGCAGATTTTCTTGTCATGCTAAAGCCTCAATTTGAAGCCAGGCCATTTCAACTGAAGAATGGTGTCGTCAAAAACGAAACGATTCGTCGCGACATCATCAAAGATTTTGAAGCTTGGCTCAAAAATAACGGCTTCTTGATCGTGAATAAACGCGATAATATCCTCGCTGGCAAAAATGGCAACCTTGAGCGATTCTATTTTCTTAAATTGGCCGTAATGTCTCATAAAAACAGGTGATACGCTGGTATATTCTTGTCAAAGTGTTCATAATTTGCTATAATACTAACTAGTTAATCTTACTTATTTTCAAACAGAACAGAATTCAAGCGAAAATCTTTTTGTTTGCAAACTTTGTAGATCTTATTATTTAAAAAAGGAAATCATGAATAAACAAGAACAAGAAAGACGTGCCAGACTCATGAAGATGCAGGCTGAGCGCTTGCCAGAAATCAAACGCCGTTTCGAAGAAAACCAGAATCGTGCGAAACTTGCCGAAACTCCTGCTCCTGTTGAGACTGGTGCAGCAGTAATATTTGAACAGGCCCAGAAGCGTAATTTCAACAGCAACTTCAAACCGGGCGGCAAGGACTATGCGGCTCGTTCAAAGAGAAAAAACAATTTCTCTGGCGATAATTCCGATGCTCGCGCGAATAAAGCTGCCGATCAGTCCAAGAATAAAAAAGCCCCAAAAACCAAAGCTCCAAAGGTTGCTAAAAATACTAAAAGCACTGAAGCTGAAGAGCGCAAGGTTAATCTTTCCGTCTCTACTAGACGCGGTGACATGGTTCATCACCAGCGCATGCTTTCCCAGGATGTAAACGCTCAGGCTACTCAGCATATCATTGGTATCCCAGTTAATAAATCTCGTTTCAATGGCTATAATGGTGCCCAGGTCACCAACGCGCAGCTCAAATCGGCCCGTCCTGATCACGAGGCTGTTCGTATTATCCCAATCGGTGGTGTTGGTGAATTTGGTATTGGTAAAAACATGACCGCCATCGAGTACAAAGGTGAAATTATCGTTATCGATATGGGTGTACTTTTTGCCAGCGAGGATTATCCAGGCGTCAACTACATGATCCCAGACATCAAATACCTTGAAGATAATATGGATAAGGTGAAGGCCATTCTCTTTACCCATGCCCACCTTGACCACATCGGTGCCTGCCGTCATCTACTTCCAAAATTCAATCCACTCACCCCAATCTATGCCACTGATTTCACCATTGGCATGATCAAGAAACAGATGAGTGAGCTTGAAGATGTTCCAGAGATGAACTACCAGGTTGTTGATCCATTTAAGCACGAAAAACTCCAGGTTTCTGAACACCTAAGCGTTGAATTTATTCACACTCTCCACTCCATTCCAGGTAACTGTGCCATCATCATTCGCACCCCAAATGGCGTCATCTACTTCTCAGGTGACTGGCGCGCCGAAGCTAACCCAATCGAAAAACAGACTGACTTCGAGCGTATTGATGAAATCGTCAAAAACGAGGGAATCACCTTGATGCTTAACGAGTCTACTAACATCGACTCACCAGGTCACCATCCTCACTCTGAGTATGACGTTGGCGACAATATTGGTAAGGTAATGGACCATTACGCCAATGGCCGTGTGATCATCTCTTGCTTCTCTTCACAGATTAACCGTATCGGTATGATTCTCGAGCAGGCTTACCAGCGTGGTCGCAAGGTTGCTTTTGCAGGTTTCTCAATGATTAATAATATCGAGGTCGCACTCCGCGCTAAATGTATCAAGGTGCCAAAAGATACCGTAATGAAGATGGAAGATATTATTAAGCTTCCTGACGATAAAATCACCATCGTCTGTACCGGTTCCCAGGGTGAACTCAACGCCGTGCTTAATCGCATGGTCAGTGGTGCACATAAGTACATCAAGATTAAGGCCTCCGACACTATCGTCTTCAGTTCAAATCCAATCCCAGGTAACGAGCCACACGTCGTTAATACTGTTGACGGACTCTTGCGTGAGGGTGCTCAGGTGATTCAAAACGGTAAGACTCATCTCACTAACATCGGTCCACTTCACCTTTCAGGCCACGCATATTACGAAGATCACGTCGATTTTGTCACTCGCCTGCAGCCAAAGAATTATATGCCATACCACGGTGAGTTCTTCATGATGGAGCATAATGCCGAGATGGCAGAAAATGTGGTTGGTATTCCACACGAGAATATTCTCATTGCCGACGATGGTGACGTTGTTGAGCTAATGCCAGATCACACCATCCGCAAAAACGGCCGCATTCATGTTGGTAATAAACTTTACGATGATGCCGATAAGCCGGTTCATGAAGCTGTTGTAAAAGACCGTATTCATATCTCTCGCGAAGGTATTTTTATGATCGTTCTAACTCTTAGCAAGAAAACCGGTCGCCTCATTAAGACCCCAGATATCGTTTCACGTGCCTTCATTTATCTTGATAATTCTGAAGAATTAATCGGTAAAATCCGCCACTATCTCCGCGTCAAAACTGAAAAGTCCATCTCTTCCGACCCAGAACTAAAGGTCTTAAAAGATGAAATCAAAGAAGATATTACCCGTATTCTCTTTGACGCTACTGGTCATACCCCAATCGTTATTCCGGTCATCAATAAGGTTTAGTATTCTTAGCAATATCCAGGCCTTCAATAAGGCTTAGAGTTTTTACTAACAATATCCAGGCCTTCAATAAGGTCCAGTATTCTTAGTAATATCCAGGCTAACAATAAGCTCCGCCAGGGGCTTATTGTTTTTTTGTCCGTACTCGAAGCACAGGTATGTACTCGAAGCACGGTTTAGAGTATAATAAGCCTAATGTTTTTTAAATCCTTAGGCATCGTCGCCGAACGTCCACTCCCCGAACTCCTTGCCTATCTTTTCCTCCTCTTCATGCTATATTCATTTGGCGGCTGGATTGTTGAATGTATCTGGACTTTAATCACTAAGCGCCGACTAGAGAACCGCGGCTTCCTTTTTGGGCCAATCTGTCCAATCTATGGTGTCGGCTCATTACTTTGTGTGCTTTTTCTCGCGCCACTCAATTTGTCCTGGCCGGCCACATTTTTCACGATGGTCATCCTCTGTGATGTTATAGAATATGTCACCTCGGTTGTGCTTGAGAAAATCTACCACGTTCGCTGGTGGGATTATACTACCGGTTCACTACTACATCTTAACGGTCGTATCTCACTTGAGACCTCCATCGGGTTTGGGGTTGGTGGTATTGCCATTCTTCATCTCGTTCAGCCAATTTTTACTAACTTTCTCGCATTTTTTTCTCCTCTAACACTTCTCATTGTCGCCATCATTCTAGCTATTATCTTCGTTGCGGATATTATCTTCTCCACCATCGCCATCGCCAATGTTACCGATCGCATGACCGGCGGTACGATTGACTTAACAGCTGAAATCAAAAAATTCAGCATTAATTATTACAAGAAGGCTTCACGTCTCAGCCGCAAGATTGCGCGCTCTGCACTTTCTCAGGTTGAGAAAGCTCAAAAAGAAGCTAAACGCCGCGTAAAAAACACCTTTGGTCCCAAAAATTCTAGTGATAAATGATTCAATCACTCATTCACCCACTCACTTACTCACTCATTCACTCATTCACTCATTCGTTAATCCAAATAATAGGTCTTTAAATCACTACTATCACGTAGTTCTAAGATAAAAGGAGATTCCTTACCCTTCACTGTGAGAAATAGAACTTTTCTTCGCGCACGTGTCATCGCCACATAAAATAACCTCCTTTCTTCCGCGAATGCAAAATCTGAGTCGCAAGTCTTCTTCCTCCATAAGAAATCACTGAGAAATTGAAGCCTCCTTCCAGTGTCTTTATTGCTTGAAAGTTTAAGTATGGCTAGCTCCCGTATGAGTCCTGCTAATCCATCTTCTTCCACTCGGCTCGGAAAACCTAGTGTTGCATCTCGGCAATTTATGATAAATACATAATCTGCTTGCAATCCCTTCGATTTGTGCGCACTTAAGAATCTAATCTCAAGGTCAGGACGCTCGCGCATAATAATCTGGAGTTTGTCCTCATGTTTCGTGAAGGTCAGATATTCGCAATGTGATATTTTACGGATATCAAAATTATATCTCCCAATCAAGAAGATTTTTGCATGTACTGGCAATCTTAAGAGAAAGTAATATAGCGCGTCGAGATCGGTTCTCTCGGATGGACCGTTAATCTCGACAATCTGGTCCGGCTCATCTAATCTCTTTCCGCGAATTTGCTTCATCAGTTGCGCTCTATTTTGCATAATAAAACTCCCTGATAATTCCGCCAGCTTTTCGGGGAAACGATAGGTTTGTTCAATTTTGAAAATCTTAGTCTCCCCCCAGCATTTTTCAAAATTCAAAATCAGACTAATCTCGCTTCCGGCAAACTGATAAATCGTTTGCCAGTCATCCCCCACGCAAAATAGTTTAAAATCATGAATCTCGCGTAATTTCCTTATTAGTGAATATTCAAGTGGTGATATATCTTGATATTCATCTATAATTACATAGTCATAGGCATATATGGGGTCAGAGTAATTCGTAGCTTCTTCCATGAGTCCAGCAAAATCAATACTGTGATTTTTCTTCAGATGTCCTTCATATTGACTAACAAGATTTTCTAATTCCTCTAATTGGGCGAGATTTTGTTTCAAATCCTCCTTTTGCCAAAAATGACGAAACCTCTTTCGTAGTCCCTCGCTAATTTCTGCAAAATTGACCCGATAGTTACGCATTAATGAGTATAGATGGCCTATATCATCAATTTTCTCTTCCGGTAAGTCAGAGCACAATAGTTTTAAAAACGATTCAAAGCCAGACTCCTCAAGTCTAGAGTCGTGTTTTGCAGTTTTTACTATTTTGAGGGCTAAACTATGAAAGGTTTCTACTTCAAGAAAATCCTTCGGGTGATATATTTTAAATATTGAATCATCGCATAGAATTTCAGCCAAGATACGTTCTTCCAGCTCATTGCGGGAGGCACGGGTGAATGACACTACCAAAATTCGAGGCGGTGATTTACTAATATTTTTAGCTTTCCATTTTGCTAAAATCCACTTTATTTTCCCAATAATTGTAGTAGTTTTACCGGTTCCCGCTCCTGCTATCACAAGAGTATTCATCGAATCGATCTCGATGCAGGAAATTTGTTGTGCATCTAAAGTATATCCTTCCACATTCTTATGATCTAATTTATTTCTCATCATATTTCCGTAAACGTTCTTATTCATCAATTTACCTCCGTCATTAACAAAAAAATAAACACAGATTGTATCCTAATATAATCTGTGTTCGTCTATAATCTCTCGTAGCACGACTTCGCGGTGTCGTTAGAACCTATTCTAGCACAATTTTTTGTCTAAATCTTCTAGTAACTCAAAAATCCAGCTTCCATATTAGATTGTCATAATTGGTAGGCCGGCGCTGGACACATGCGATACTTTATATCAGAGAGTGGTACAATATCAATTAATGTCTGTTATCGTAAAAGAATATTCCTCAAAACTTATCGAGCGTTTTACACAAGAGAAATATCGCTTGTCTAAACTTTTGCCTACTGATATAAAAATTGAACATGTCGGTAGTAGTGCCGTTTTTATTGGTGGCAAAAATATAATCGATATTCTTATCGGAGTCCCAAAACGCAAAGATATGATTTCTATAAAAAATATTTTAACAAAAAATGGATATTTTGAAGGATCTGACAATCATGAGGACCGAATTTTCTTAGCAAGCACTAAAGAAGAAACGGGTGATGGTGATTTTCATATTCATATTTGTCCGATTAAGGAAGAATCTTATGAGAATTTTATTATTTTACGTGACTTTCTTAAAAATAATCCAGAAAAAGCACAAGAATATCTAAAGAAAAAATACGAATTTGCAAAAGAAGCTAATTTTGATCGCAAAAAATACAAAACCCTGAAATCAGCCTACGTATCAAAATTATTAGTTGAAGCAAAAAAATAGGCCTCAACTGAGACCTATTGGCATATTTTTTATTGAAGTATTTGGATTTCTCGTTGCAACATGCTGTATCTTTGTAAAAACTATATGCAATCTTCTCCAAGTTTGTTTTTTCAAGATTATCGATCTTCCAAACGCTAATTCAAAAATCCGTATTTTGGTGCCCGAGACAGGACTTGAACCTGCACCTAGGAACTAGACTAGCACCTGAAGCTAGCGCGTCTGCCAGTTTCGCACTGGCCGATGTAACTCAGGAAGAATTTATTGCTGGTGGGATGTTAGCTGGTAAAACATATAACGATATATCATCAGAACTTAAACGTTTCAATTATAGACGATTAGAATAATTAGCAATGAGACCTAATTATATTATTAATGTTCTCGACGATTTTAATGCGATTTGTAACGACCTAAAAATCGGTCTTTCAGTAGAGATTGGGGCGCGTCAGGAACGATATGAATATTACCGAGACAAACTCCTGACTTTTCCGCAAAAAGCTTAACATCTAAAAATCATTGTAAACTTTTTAGCCGAAAACCTTACATTTAAAAACGTTCATATTTCTCAAAATATAAGAACAAAAATATCAAAATCGTTCATATATCTATTGACATTAAAGGAGTTAGCATGTTAAAGTTAGGATAACAGATATGAACCTATTCTAGCAAAACGTTCGTATCGGAAAGGTAATATGAACAAAATAATAATCGGACAATATGTCACTCAACTAGAAGGCTATAAAGCTTTTACTCCGATGCCTTTTCCTCCGGAAGATAAAATTCAGTTTTCCAACAAAATCATAAATAAACACACCGAGGCTATTCGTCTACTCGGTAAACTTGACGGCATTACAGAACTACTGCCAGATAAAGATCAGTTCCTTAGAATGTTTATTCGTAAGGACGCTTCCTCATCAAGCCAAATCGAGGGAACAAACGCATCTATGGAAGATTCTATCGAAAAAGAGAACGTCGAACCGAGTAATAATCTTCCTCAGGACGTCGACGACATTCTTCACTACATAGATGCATTGAACTACGGCCTAGATCGCATGCCGAATTTTGTGTTCAATCTACGTTTTATTCGCGAACTACATGAAAAATTAATGACCGGTGCCCGCTCCACGCAACTTTCGTATCCTGGAGAGTTTCGAACCAGCCAAAACTGGATATCAGGGACGAGCCCCGCTAATGCTAAGTATGTGCCACCGGCTGTACTAGATATGAAAAATGCGTTATCAGACTTAGAAAAATTTATTAATACTGATGATTCTTATCTACCACTAATTAAGGCTGCCCTAATTCATGCACAATTTGAAACGATTCACCCGTTTAATGACGGAAATGGTCGTACTGGACGTATGCTTATTACCATGTTCTTATGGGATAGAAGATTATTGGAGATGCCGATTCTCTATCTTTCGTCATATTTTAAGAAACATCAAAAATATTACTATGAAATGCTCGATGGTTATCACGATGGAAAAATTGAGCAATGGGTTGAGTTCTTTTTGGACGGTGTAGCGGAAACGGCAAACTCTTCGATCAAAACTTGCGCCGAAATTACGAAACTACGAGAAGATGATATGATGAAAATCCAGAGGCTAAATCGAGTAGCCTCTGAAGTGAGCCAAAAGATATTGATAGAACTATACAAAATGCCTATCGTAGGTATCGGAGACATTAAAAAATGGACTGGATATACCGAGCGAGGTTGCTATAAAGCAATCGAAAGGATGGAGAAACTTGGAATACTCGAACCAGTCAAAAAAGGCGATAATGTTTATGCACAAAAATGGGCCTACCATAAATACCTTGATCTTTTTAATGAGAAAAATTAATGAGTAAATACAACCTTGTCAACATCCGTAAAAATTCAATCGATGAGAAAAACTCTATCAAAAACTCTGTCGGATACAAAAATCGGAGTGATTGAAAAAAGTAGGAAATTCAAAATTGACAACGAAAATCGGCTCACTATCGGATATAGAGAGCCGTTCAACTTACTAGCATGGAACCGTTTAAATGATTTTGGTGCCCGAGACAGGACTTGAACCTGCACCTAGGAACTAGACTAGCACCTGAAGCTAGCGCGTCTGCCAGTTTCGCCACTCGGGCCTGTACAGATTATAGCACACCGCATGGATTGAGAGATATTTTATCACACTCTTTTACAGCGTTTATTTTATAAGATTGTAGAACTATAAATAAAATAAAAATAGAGTAAAATTAGAATAGCATTGTAAATGAAAGAGGAAAATATGGCCATTGAAATTGAAGGTAGAATCCCAAATATTAATCCGGAAGAGGTAAAAGCTAAACTTCTTGCCATCGGTGCTAAACCACTTGGCTTCTACAATTTTCGACGTTACGTTTTTGATCCAGCCATCGGCGCCCCCCATCGTTGGCTGCGACTGCGCACTGATGGCAATAAGACTACCCTCACCTTCAAAGAAATTAGCAATGATTCTTTCTCCGGTACTGAGGAGTGGGAAGTCGAAGTCTCAGATTTTGAAACTACTTTAAAGATCTTAGAAAATACAGGTATTAAGCACCGTTCTTATCAAGAAAATACCCATGATGAATATGAATATCATGGCGCCAAGCTCTCCATTGATCACTGGCCAAAGCTCGGCTACTTACTAGAAATAGAGGTTGAAAAAGAAGAGGATATTTATGAGGTCACTAGTAAGCTCGGCTTTAAACCACAGGATGTCATCTCAACCGACTTTGCTAGCCTTTATCGGAATATCGGCATTGATGTCAATAAATGTGAAATTATGAAATTTTAGTCATTTCGACAATCTATTATTGACTCTTGCATCGTTCAGAATCTTTTACTGTAACTCTCTTATGCTATACTAATCCCATGAATAATTTACACTATGACGGTCCAATTACTCTCGTTGTGCTTGATGGCGTCGGCCTCAGGGATGATAAATATGGTAACGCCGTTTTACAATCACATTCCGAATTTATTGATCAACTTTTTGAAAAATACCCATGGGTATCTCTAAAGGCCTCGGGGGAAGCAGTAGGTATTTTAAAGGGACAGATGGGGAACTCTGAGGTTGGACATAACGCTCTCGGTGCTGGGCAAATCATCAAACAGGGTATCGCCAAAATCGAAGACGACTTTAAGACTGGCGCGATCTGGCAAACTGAGGCTTGGCGCGGTGCCATCGAAAATGTTAAAAATCATAACTCCACCTTACATTTTTCTGGTATCTTCTCTGATGGTGGCGTACATAGTTCTCTTGATCAACTACTTAAAATGCTCGAACAGGCCAAGAATGAGGGAATTGCAAAAATCCGTATTCACCTTATCCTAGATGGTCGCGATGTTCCGCCTCAATCTGCCGATACCTATATCAGGCTTCTCGAAGATAAAATTGATGAGCTTAAAAAACAGGCAGAATTTCCGCTCGATTATCGCATCGCTTGTGGTGGGGGCCGCATGCTCTTTCTTGCCGATCGTTACGAAGCTGATTGGAATATTGTCAAAACTGGCTGGAATGCCATGGTTTATGGTAAGGCCGATCAATATTTCACCTCTGCCATGCAGGCTATTGAAGAAAATCGAAAACTTAGTCCAGGTTTGCAAGATCAGTATTTCCCAAGTTTTGTGATTACTGAGCCAGGCACTGATGGTCAGGCTGACCCAACTCGTCCAGTTGGTCTCGTTCAGGATGGCGACAGTTTTATTTTCTACAGTTTCCGTGCTGATCGCGCCATTGAAACCGCCAAAGCTTTCACCGAGCAGGATTTTCATGGCTTCGATCGTGGTACCGAAAATAATCGTCCACTCAATGTCTTTTTTGCTGGCATGACCGAATATGACTCTGATCTGCATATTCCAGAACACTGTCTCGTCACCCCAATCACTATCAAAAATCCACTCAATCAACTTCTAGCAGCACATCATATCAATCAACTTGCGGTTGCCGAAACTGTAAAGTTTGGTCACATCACCTACTATTTTAATGGTAATAGTTATGACAAGGCGGAAGGTGAGGATTTTATTGAAATTAAATCTGATACTCAGCCGTTCAATGAACGTCCATGGATGAAGGCTGCGGAAATTACTGACGCTGTTCTTGAAAAGATGTCCGAAGTAGACGAAGCTGGCAAACCAAAGTATCAATTTATTCGCATAAATTATGCAGGTGGTGATATGGTCGGTCACTTCGGCGAGCTTGAGCCAACCATTACCGCCATGGAAGCCATCGACATTCAGTTGGCCCGTTTAGCAAAGAAAACCGACGAGCTTGGTGGTATGATGATTATCACGGCAGACCATGGTAATGCTGAAGAAGTCCTAGATCCGATCACTCATAAACCGAAAACTTCCCACACGACCAACCCTGTTCCATGCTGGTTCTATGATAATACAAAAAACGCCGCATTCTACCAGCCAAAACAGCTAGAGGATGCCGGTCTTTCTAATGTCGCTCCAACTATCGCTAAGCTATTCGGTATTTCAGATCTTCCAGAATCCTGGCGTCAACCACTAATTTAGTAAAAAATCAGAGATGTTTCTTCAAAAAACGTCTAGAAAAATATACCACCTGTGATATAATCTGTGTAGAAAAATGACAATTTTTTGGTGGGAAATAAAGGAGCTATTATGCAAAAGATTACGAAAGCAATCATTCCAGTAGCTGGTTGGGGCACTCGTCGCCTTCCAATTACGAAAATTATTGAAAAATCAATGCTTCCTGTCGGCAACCGTCCGCTTGTTGATTATTCGGTACAAGAGTTAATTAAGGCCGGTATCACCGATATCTATATGGTCATTAGTAACGTCGAGCCTTGCCAGGTACAGGAGTTCTATCGTGATAATCACGCTCTTAACGACTATCTAGTTGAGCGCGGTAAAGCTGATCGTCTCGCTCTCGCCAAAACTTTGCCAGATCACGTCAAAATTCATTACACCACTCAGGATCCAGCCGGTCGTTACGGTACCGCAGTGCCAATTGCTCTCGTGGTTGAAGAATATAATATCGACGAACCAGTCTTAGTCTTTATGGGTGATGATTTTGTCTGGAATCCAGATGGTGAATCCGCCGCAGAATCTCTAATTCACTCTCTACAAAACGCTGATGAATCTGCTATTTTAGGTGTCGAAATTCCAAAGGAAAAAGTCGATAAATATGGTGTTCTTAGTATCAAAGACGGCAAATTAACCGGCGTAGTTGAAAAACCAAGCGTAGAAGAAGCTCCATCCAACATGATTAATGTTAGTAAATATATTATGTCAAAAGACCTACTCCGTCGTATTGTTAATTACGTTAAGTCCCACGACTTTGGCCCACTTGATCAAGAATATCTCGTCACCGATCCAATCGATGAATACATCAACGAGGGTGGCGTGATGCGTGTTGCTCCAACTACAGGTGAATACCTGGATGGTGGGTCCGTTGAAGGTTGGGTGCACGCCAATAATGTCGTCACAAGCTACAAAAAAGCTAAATAATCTAGGGCAAATCACACTTTTTGTTATTAAGGTATTTCGTTTGGATATATCACCAGAAGAATAAAAAATAAGGAGGATTATGGCAAAAACACGCACCTATCAGGAGGAAATTGGCTCCGTTGTTGCGACAATGCGCAAAGAAAAAGGGCTCACTCAGGCTCAGCTTGCAAATATGCTTGGCACTTCACAGTCCGCAATTCATCGTATTGAGAAAGGCGATCAAAACACTTCGCTTGAAATGATCAAAAAAGTCTCCACCGCGCTTGGTGGTCAAATCCTCTCTATTAACGACTCCTCCTCGCAGTCTTTTCGTGTCAATGGCGGCCGAACCTTAAGTGGTACCATCACTATCAATACCTCAAAAAACGCCGCTGTTGGCCTGCTCTGTGCCAGTCTCTTAAATCGCGGTCGCACCGTTTTACATCATGTGGCACGTATTGAGGAAGTCTTCCGCATTATCGAAGTTCTAGAGTCCATTGGCGTTAAATGTCGTTGGTTTAATCGCCGTAAAGATCTTGAAATTATCACACCACGCGAATTAAAAATGGATGAACTCGATCTCGAGGCTGCTAGGAAAACTCGTTCCATCATTATGTTCCTCGGTCCGCTCCTCCATCGCTACGAGAATTTCAAACTTCCATATGCCGGCGGTTGTTCTCTCGGTACTCGCACGGTCGATCCACATCTCAAGGCTCTCTCCGCCTTTGGTCTAGAAGTTGATGCCAAATGCAATGCCGGATTTTATGAGGCCAGCGTCAACCAGGCCGAGCTAAAAAGCCAAGACAACAAGCGTATCGTTCTGATCGAACGTGGGGATACCGTAACTGAAAACGTCCTAATGGCCGCCGCTCTCTTTCCAGGCAAGACCACTATTATTGGCGCCTCACCAAACTACATGGTCCAGGATGTTTGTTTCTTCCTACAAAAACTTGGTGTCAAAATCAACGGAATCGGCTCCACTACTCTTGAGATTGAAGGCCTTGAGAAGATTGACGAAGATGTTGAATATTACCCAAGTGAAGACCCAATCGAGGCTATGTCCTTTATCGCGGCCGCTCTCGTCACCAAATCCGAAATCACCATTAGTCGTGCTCCTATCGAATTCCTTGAAATTGAACTCGAGGTACTTCATTCTATGCACGCCAAAATTGACCGCTCTGAAGAGTATAAATCCTATAACGGCGAAACTAGGTTGGTCGACTTAACAATCCATCGCGCCGACCTTGTCGCGCCAACTGATAAGATTCACCCGATGCCTTTCCCAGGCCTCAATATCGACAACCTTCCATTCTTCAGTGTGATCGCTGCCACCGCAACTGGCCGCACCTTGATTCACGACTGGGTGTTCGAAAATCGAGCAATCTACTCAACTTATCTCTCAAACCTCAATGCCAAAATCGAGCTACTTGATGCCCATCGAGTTTACGTTGAGGGGCCAACCAACTGGCACTCTGCCGAACTCGTTGCGCCTCCAGCTTTACGTCCTGCCGTGGTCGTACTAATCGCCATGCTAGCCGCCCCTGGTGTTTCTATCTTACGCAACGTCTACTCCATTAATCGTGGTTATCAGAATTTTGCCAAGCGCCTCAATCATCTCGGTGCCGACATTCGTCCGCTCTCGGGTATCTAATTACTTATGCTATAATCAGCATATGCTACAGTTTCTAAAAACCAAGAATTTTAACGAAGTCGTCTCTGATATCAAAATTTCCAAAGTTGTTTTTACCTGTATTATGCTGATTATGGCAATTTTTGCTGGCATCTCATGTCAAATTAATCAGACCGAGCAGAACGCTACCTATGTCAAAAAATATCTAGCTAGTAAAAAAGGTTATTATAGTAACCTAGTCTCAAATATGCGTCGCGCCGCCACTGAAAAATACTATGGCGGCTCCAGCAAAGCTGAAGACTTTTCAGAATCCTTCAAAAGCTCTTTTCAATCTATCTTGAGCCAGAACCCCAGACATAACCTGAAAGAAGGTGTTGTTTTTATGCAGCTCAAATATCTCAATGATTATTTTTCAGAAATTCTCGATCAGACCATTAGCCAAGAAACCACCGAAAGTCAACTCAATCGATTTCTCGACCTCAGATTTGCCGCTGAGTCTAACCTAGAGGCTAAATCTAGAACCGACTCTAGTTCTAATCTCGACTCTAACTCTAATCTTAACTCTAGCTCTAACCTCGATTCTAATCTTGAAACGCAAGCTGCATTTGCAAGTTCCAAAACTCAGATCTTAAACACCGCTGCAGCTAAAATCGACCAGCTCATGATAGCCGAACGCCTCACCATTGACCCCGCCATTCTTGAAGCCTTTCTCACTCCACTTGTCGATGTTTATTACAATCAGCTCATTACGATCAGTTTTTCAAAAGCTAGTGGTCGCCAAAATAATCCAGTCCTACGTTTTCTGATCATTAATCTGCCGATTCTGATCCTCCTCGTCATGCTTATTTTTGGCTACTTCTTCTATACCAGTATCGGCGGTCGTCTCGCGATTTTCTGTCTCGTCCTCTCCCTCTTTTTTGTCGCCTTCAATCTTCAGGCGCCCGCCTCGAATCACAACATCGATCTCACCTACAACCAGCTCAGTCTCTTTTCGGATTAGTGCTATAATTGACACATGGAAATTTTTACGGAGGGACTCAACCCTGCTCAAAAAGAAGCAGTGGAAACATTGGCTGGACCAGTTTTGATTTTGGCTGGGGCTGGCTCTGGTAAAACTAAAACTTTAACTCATCGCATCGCTAATCTCATCGCTCATGGAATTCCAGGCGACCGGATGTTGGCTGTGACCTTTACTAATAAGGCAGCAAAAGAGATGCGCGATCGTCTATGGCGCTTATTGCAGCAGGCTCGCTCTGACGCTCGTCTTACTACGAGTTTTAAGGATGACGTTTTCGCCGATAATGCCGCCATGCTTGCTACTGACGGCACGCTAGGTCGCGACATTGACAGTGATGGATTCACCAATCCTCCTCGTGATTTTATGCCTTACATGGGTACCTTCCACGGCATTTGTGTGCGGATCTTGCGTATCGAATATCAGGCCGCTGGACTTGATCGTAATTTTGTGATCTATGATACGGATGATCAAATTTCTCTAATCAAACAAGCCATGAAGGATTTGAAGATTGACGATAAAACTCTCCGTCCAAAATCGGTGCAAAGCACTATTTCTCATTGCAAAAACACCGGTCAAACTCCAGAGGAATATGAGGAAGAAGCTTATTATCCAAATCAGGTGAAGACTGCCAAAATTTTTGCTCGCTATGAAAAGCTCAAGCGGGAATCTTTTGCGCTCGATTTTGATGATCTCCTACTTGAAGTAACCAAGCTATTTGAAAATAATAAGATAATTCGCGAGAAATGGCAGAATCGTTTTGAACATATTTTGATTGATGAGTATCAGGATACTAACCATATCCAGTATCGCCTAGTTAAGGCTCTAGTCAATCAAGATCGCAATATCTGTGTGGTTGGTGACGACTGGCAGTCGATCTATTCATGGCGTGGTGCCGATTTTACGAATATTTTAAACTTTGAACGCGATTTTCCTGGTGCCAAAACCATTAAGCTGGAGCAGAATTATCGAAGCACTGGTAACATCCTGACCGCCAGTCAAAAAATCATTAATCAAAACAAAACTCGTACCGATAAGGAATTATTCACCACCTCTGGTGAAGGTGAGCCAATCGAAATTCAGTCGTTAATGGACGAAACCGCCGAAGCTAGTTTTGTCGCTATGAAAATCATCAATCTCCTAGCCAACTCAAAGGCCGTCATACAGAATGGTGAACTGGTTAAAGATTTTACGAGCTACTCAGATTTTGCTGTCCTCTATCGTACTAACGCCCAATCATATGCTATTGAAAAAGCATTCATTTCACATCAGATTCCATATAAAATCATCGGCGGCGTGCGTTTTTATGATCGCAAAGAAGTCAAGGACGTCCTCGCCATTCTCAAACTAATTGTTAATTTTCATGACCGCATCAGCCTGGATCGTATTTGTCGTAATGTGCTTTCTGGTATTGGCCCGGCCAGCCTCGAGAAAGTGCATACCTTCCTAAATCAATCTGAAAATTATGACGCCACGGCGCAGGGAAGACAGAACGCACTCTTAGATGCTGGGTTGCTCGACGCGCTTTCTGGTAAGGCCAAGAATAATTTTGCTAGATTGCAGAATTTCTTACGTGATCTCGATATGACTTTAAAGCCTGCCGAAATCATCGAAAAAGTAATTCATTATTTTGGACTAGCTGAGTTGGTTCAGGACGGCACACCTAGTGGTGATGAGCGCGCGGAAAACCTGAATACCATGATCGGCAATGCTGCTGAGTTCGAATCTCTTGATGATTTTCTCGCAGAAGCTACCCTAATGTCTTCTGCTGATGAACAAACTTCAACTAACTTCGTTACCCTCATGACCATTCACGCTGCTAAAGGTCTAGAGTTCCCAGCCGTCTTTCTCGTGGGGCTTGAAGAAGGTCTCTTTCCAAGCTCTCGTTCCGACGATGAAGACTCAATCGAGGAGGAGCGCCGTCTTGCCTATGTCGGTATGACCAGGGCTAGAAAACTCCTCATCCTCACCTATGCCGGCTCACGTTTTTCGAATGGCCAAAGAAGTTACAATATGCCGTCCCGTTTTCTCATGGAACTCGGCTATGACCCCTATGGATCTACTAATCTGAATAATAGCTCCAGTAATAATTTTGGTTTCAATTCTCAATCTCGAAACCATAGTCGTAGTTTTGACCCCTTCAATGATGATATTGAATATGATGATGTCGATCCGTTTGAAGATAATCCCGACCCCTTTCAGGACGATACCGAAAATTACTACGAATAGCGACTCCTCTTCATAAAAGAACGCAGTTATGCTATAATACCTAAGATGAAAATCAAATCACCGCTTTTCTACAGGCTTTTCTGTGGGTTCAGCGCCAGTATATTTGTTTTAACACTCCTCTTTGGTGTATTTTTTAGTATGCACCCAACCTACGCCGAATCCAAAGATTCCGATAATGGCGTAGTTTCTGATGCGCATTTTGTAACTTTTCATGATGATACAAAATCTCTTACGATCAAAACTACCGCAAAAACCGTAGCAGAAGCTCTTGAGCGTGCCAAAATACAGTATCATACCTCTGATCACGTCGAACCGGCCCTCACAGAGTCAATAAATTCCGATAACTTCCACATCAACATCTATCGTGCGCGCCCAGTGATTATTAAGAATGGCTCAATTAGCAAGTTTGTTATGACCGCCAGTGTCGACCCTAAAGAGATTGCTCGGGCTGCCGGCATCACAATTTACGACGGCGACGAACTATCTCTAGTTTCTAATCAGAATATTTTGGAATCGGGAGTTGCCACCGTCTATCAATTAACCCGAAATGGCGGCCGCACTATCACCGTCGAAGAAGATATTCCGTTTAATGATAAATCCGTCAGCGATACGTCTATGCCAACTGGCCAGACCAATCTGCGTCAAGTTGGTGAACTCGGTCGCAAGTCTTCCGTCTACCAGGTTAACTTTGTAGATGGCAAAGAGGTTTCTCGTGAACTAATTAGTACTAATATTATTAAAAATCCAGTCGATCGCATTACTGCTGTAGGTATGAAAAAATCTGTCCCACCAGAATGGGAGACCTGTGCTTCTTACGCTCGCGCCGCCGGCGTCTCCGAAGCAGATATTTATGTTGCCCTCACCCTTATCTATCGTGAGTCTGGCTGTCGTTTTGACGCTACAAATGCCGGTAGTGGCGCCTATGGTATTCCGCAGGCCCTCCCTGGTTCAAAAATGGCCAGCGCTGGTGCGGACTGGCAAACCAACCCAGTTACTCAGATTCGTTGGATGATTGGCTACGTGACTGGCCGCTATGGTGGTTGGAGCCAAGCTTGGAATTTCTGGCAAACCCGTCACTGGTATTAAATAAGATTCATATTAAATAAGACCCACATTAAAATAGGACCGATATTAAAATAAGACCCATATTAATATTAAAACCTTAGGGCAAAGACTAAATAACACATATTAATAAAGAATTCGGATAAGATTAAAATGTTGCAGAATAAAAAGCCATTAGGTCAGAACTGGTTGAAGAATCGGCTAATTTTAGAGGAGCTTGCAGAAAGTGCCTTGTTGCCACTTGATGACCAATCTCAGCCGCTCTGCCTCGAAATTGGTCCAGGTCTTGGCACACTAACCAGCTCGCTCCTGCGCCGTTTCCCAAAAGTCCTCGCTATTGAGTATGATGAAAAACTAGCTAAGAATCTGCCTAATTCATTTCCTGGCAAAAACCTGGAAGTTAAGCACCAGGATTTTTTGCAATTTGACCTCGACACCATTAAAGAACCCTATGTTGTTGCTGGTAATATTCCATACTACATCACTAGCCCGATCATTCAACGTTTAATTTCCGCCAAAAACGCACCAAGACGCATTGTCTTACTAATGCAGAAAGAAGTAGCGGATCGTCTTTTACTTGGTCAGGGAAAATATACCTATCTGACACTTGCCGTCTTGAATTTTGCCGACGTTTTTCCAGGAATTTATGTCGACCGAAGCCTCTTCACTCCGCCTCCAAAAGTTGATTCAGCCTCAGTTATCCTAGTGCCACGCAAGAAACCAATCGTCGATGAAAAAGTCCTTAAATTTATTAAGCAATGTTTTGCCAACCCTAGGAAAAAACTCATCACCTGCCTGCCTCTGATTACTAATCAATCTCGTGATCAGATTAAAGAAATTTATCAGAAGCTCAATTTTGATGAGAATTTTCGTCCAGCCGATCTCAATCTTTCCGATTGGCAGAATCTTTATGATTTGCTCTAATTATGTTAAGATAAACATAAGCGCAATGCTAATTTTTAGCGTACAAAATTTTTGCAAAAAGAACTAATTATAAGGAAAAAAATGGATCCAACTTTTCAGCCTCAAAATCAAAATGACACACCAAATGGAATAGGTCTCGATACCTCAGCTACTTCAACTAGTCCAGTCACCCCAGTCACCCCAGTCACTACGACCACCCCAGCCACCAGCTCAACTATCTCAACCACCCCTGCTGCTGACTCAACTATCTCAACCACCTCAGCTGCTGACTCAACTATCCCAACCACTTCAGCTGACCAAACCACCTCAGCTGCCTCAAGTAATTCCGCGATGGGCGGCTCTGAACTTGATAGCCTCATGAGCGAACTAAATAATTATCGACCAGAAAATGATACTACACTCGGTTCGACAGGTGCCCCTGCTAATGCTTCGATTTCTGGTACTTCTAGCACCTCTTCCGACTCTAGTATTTCTGACCGCCCACAATTTTCTCCGTCTGAAAACCTCACGCAGACCGCCACAGTTTCTGCCTCCATGCAAGGTTCGGATTTGAATGCCACAAGTTTAACCGACAGCTCATTCACTCAGACTCCTGCCACACAAATCTCAGCTACTCCAACACAAGAAACCGCCGAGTCGGATGAGGGAGAGGATGAGGATAAGCCACTCACTGCTGCCGCTCCAGTTCCAGGCTCAATCGGAAGCGCTGTCTCTTATGCTGATGTAGAGAAGAAACAGGCCGAAGAAGCTGCTAAGCAAGCCAAGAATCAGAACAAGCCAAAAATTAAACTCTCAAGTACCGCCATCCTTGCGATTATCGTCGGTGGTCTCTTTGTTATTACTGGCATCATCTTTGCTATCATTATGCTCAGCTCACCAAAGAAGGCTCCCGCTGAAGCCTCTGGAAAAAATCAAGTTGCTCAGGCTGAGTCGAAATCCCTCACTTGTGTCCGCCCACTTTCGACCAATGAAACTGCAGAAATCGGCGCCGCTTATGGAAACTTTGAACGTCAATTTGAATTCAAAAATGACAACCTAGAGTCAATCAGTGAAAATTATGTTTATCAATTCAATAGCGCCGAAGCTGCCACTGCTGCAAAAACATCTATTGATTCAAATAATTCCAATGCCAACACGACCACCGTTGTTAATGTCAATCAGTTAAAGAAAATCACTAAAATTTCCACCGAAAACCTTGATTCTTACATTAAGGGCATAGCTGAGCTAAATTCTGCTGCGGGACATGACCTGAATAGTCTCCTTATCGCCGAGAATCAAACCGGCCTCTCTTGCTCGACGGTTGAATAAACGCCAGCCTCACCCTAGCGACTCTTTTGTAGTATAATAATTCTGATTATTGATAAAAATAAAGGAATCGCATGTCTCAAAAAACTTATATCACGACTGCCATTCCGTATGTCAACGGCGCGCCACATATCGGACATGCGGAAGATTATCTACTGGCTGATATTTTTGCTCGCTATAAAACCATGCAAGGTGCGAAAGTTCGCTTTCAGGCCGGCACCGACGAGCATGGTAATAAGATTGAAAAGAAGGCCCAAAGCTCTAATATCGACATTAAGCAATATGTTGACCAGAATTCACAGAAGTTCCGTGACTTTCTCGCCAAATTCAATATCGGCTACACTGATTTTATTCGTACAACCGACGAGGATCATATCAAGCGCGTACAAGCGATCTGGCAGCACCTAGAAAAACATATTTACTCTGCCAGCTACAACGGTTGGTATTGTGAAGGTTGTGAAAGATTTGTCACTCAAAAAGAATATGACGAAAATCAGGGTTCATGCCCAGATCATCAGACGCCATACCAGCACCTCACAGAATCTAATTATTATTTCCGTGTCTCTGATTTTAAGGACCAGATCCGCGAGGCTATCGAAAAGAATGAGATGCAAGTCTTACCAGAATTTCGTAAAAATGAAATTTTAAGGCTGCTTGAAGACACTCCTGATGTCTCAATCTCACGTCCGCTTGCTCATCTCACTTGGGGTATTCCAGTTCCCGGTGATGAGTCTCAGGTCATGTATGTCTGGATGGACGCTCTCACAAACTATATTACAGTGCTTGGTTACCCTGATCAGGATATTTCTGATTTTTGGCCAGCTGATCTCCAGGTTGTTGGTAAAGATATTTTACGTTTCCACGCGATCTTATGGCCAGCTATCTTGCTAGGCCTCGGTCTTCCGCTTCCAAAAACTATCCTCTCTCATGGTTTTATCCTGACTGATGGTCAGAAAATTAGTAAATCTCTCGGCAACGTCATCGATCCAGTCGAGGTTCTCGAAAAACACGGTATTGACGCCTTCCGTTACTACTTTACTAGGCACGTAGATACCTTCCTCGATGCCGATTTCACCTGGGAGAAATTTGAGAACGCCTATCGTAATGAGCTTGCCAATGATTATGGCAACCTTGTCCAGCGTCTTTCGGTACTCTGCCAGAAAAATGGTGCCCCAAAAATCGATTTCAAGCCAAGCCTGAATGGCGCCTATGCTGCCTTGATGGATCAGTTTGAGTTTACCAATGCCATTAATTTTGCTTGGAGCATGGTACAAGACGTTAACCGCCACATCGAAGAGCAGAAGCCGTGGCAAATCGCCAAGACTGATATGGCAGAGGCTAAAGTTATTCTAACTAATCTCGTCGAAGAGCTTTTAATCGCTAACCATCACCTTAAGCCATTTCTTCCAATCGCCGAAACGGTTGAGCAGATCTTTGCTGGTAGTGGTGAGATTCTCCCACCAAAGACTCCACTCTTTCCAAAAGACTAATATTTATAAAAAATAGCTTATAAAAAATAGCCCCGCGGGGCTATTTTTTATGAAGTCAAGTTTGCTTATTTGCAGCACTTAGTGTCGCAGCATTTGTCATCGCAACACTTAGTGTCGCAGTAGTCTTTGCAGCAACAGTCGTCCTTGCAGCAATTATCGTCGCAGCAAGCTTCATTATCATCAGACAATGCAGTTGCAACATCACCGAGGAAGAATGCTAGAATACCAGCAATTACTGGGGTGAGAATGTAGACGAGAATTTCAAGACCAACCTTGCTAATCAAGGCACCAAAGTTCTCAGCAGAAGTTGGGAAAATCTGGTACATAATGGCAATAGCTGGGTTCAAGATAAAGTTGTTAGAAATCTTGAGGAAGTTGCTTGAAATGACGATTGCAAAGAGTACTGCAAGGGTCATACCACCACCGATGATTGCGGCGTAGGTAAATGCGTTGCGGCGGGTTTTGTATTCTTGTGCTCGATTGAAGAAGAAAGCAAAGGTAAATACGCCAAGGAACTCAATGGCAGCAAGTGACCACATTGCGCTCGCCTCAACAGGGTTCAATGCAGGTAGGTCAACCTTAGTTTCACCAGCCATGCGGAAGGCATTGATGATGATAAGGCCGAGCCATGCACCGATCACCTGAGCGACCATGTAAAGTACACCACGGATAGCTGAAATGCGACGAGTTGCCATCATACCAGCAGTGATAGCAGGGTTAAGTTGTGCACCTGAAAGTGAGAAAACTGCAAGAGTTACACCAATCACGCCAAAGAGCACATAAAGTGGTTGATAAATACCAAGAGTCAAAAGTAGCATAGTGAGGAACATGGTCCCAAGTAATTCACCGGCTACAGCGCCCCAGATCTTTGGTGATTTAAAAATAGTTAAGATATTTTCGTTTGGATCGCCTTTTTTGGCAAAGAAACCAGCAAAAATGCATTTGCCATTCTTGCAGCTCTTGCATCCCTTGGCTTCGAAGGTTTTGACTTCTTCAGCCTTGACTTCTTCAGTTACAGTTGTTTCTGGTTCGGCATTTTCAGCTACGGTCACTACTTCTTCGACGACGGTAACTTCAGCCTTCTTGTTAGTATTTTTTGGCTTGTCAGCAGACTTTTTAGCCTTCTTGGACTTACTTGTTGCCATTATACCTCCTTAAATAATATTGAGAAAATTATATCACATCTGTGGTAAAATACTTAAAGTTTAAATCAAAATGAAAGGTATAGGATGGGAGTCATCGTTCATAAAGAACAGGAAAGAAATACAGAATTAAGTCGTCGCATTGCTGCAGACTTAAAAATTAAGGCGGAGCAAACGGCTAAGGGCTCCGATCCAGATCTCGTGAACGATTCTGATTATCTAAAAGAGTCCAAGACCACTGGTCGTTATGGTTGGTTTTGGCTTGTTCTGATTGGTCTTGCCATCCTCTCACTCATCCTTATTGTCGTCATCTAGTCTAGCTAGTTTTTTACTCTGATTCCCGTAAAACAGGTTATAATAGAAGGGAATATGAAACTTACAGACTTAAAACAGGCATTAAAAGACCTAAGCCTTGAATACAGTAAAATCAAAGATCTCCCACAAGAGGAGCGCAAGGCTTTTGGTCAGGAAATTAACCGCAAAAAACTGGCCATCCTTGCTGAAATCGAGGCGGAAGAGGCTAGACTTGAAGCAGTCGACATTAAACCAATTGATCTCACGGCCCCAATGGCAGAGAATGTCGAGGTTAAACCAAAAAGGCATGGCAGCAAGCATCCACTCATGGTTGAGCTTGACAAAGTAATAGATATATATTCTAATATGGGATTCGAGGTCATGGAGTCCACTCAGCTTGACGATGAATTCCATATGTTTGAGTCACTCAACTTCCCTGAAGGCCACCCAGCCCGTGACGGCTATGATACCTTCCGTACCAAGGAAGGCTTCATTCCTCCAGCTCATACCTCCACGATGCAGTACCGCGCCCTCACTTCTCGTCTTGACCAGCTCGAACAAGATGGCCAAATTGCTGTGGTGATCCCTGGGCGTGTCTTCCGTAATGAAGATGTCGACGCTACTCATGAGCATACTTTCTATCAGTGTGAAGGTGTTTTTGTTTCAAAAACTGCCACGATGGGACAGATGCTTGGTGTGCTCAAGAATTTCTTTGAGACCTATTATGGTCAATCTCTTAACACGAAAACTCAGCCAGGTTATTTCCCTTTTACTGAGCCATCTCTTGAGTTTCAAATCGAAAAACCAAAGGCTCTGGGCGGCAAAGGTGATGGCTGGCTTGAGATGATGGGCTGCGGCATGATTCATCCTAATGTTCTTAAAACCGCTGGCATCGACCCGACTATCTATAAGGGTTTTGCTTGGGGTGGTGGTATTGACCGTCTAGTCATCCTCAAGTATCAGCTTGACGATATTCGCTTCTTTGAATCTGGTAAACTTAATTTCTTGGAGGAATTCTAATGCTTATTTCGCTAAACGCCATTAAACGCTATGTCAATATCCCAGATTCAATCTCAAATTCCGACCTCATGAAGTTGATCGGCTCTCGCCTGGTCGAAGTTGAAGGTACCGAATCACTGGCAGAAAAATACCAAAATATCTACATCGCAAAAGTAGTTAAATGCACCGACATTGAAGGGACTCATCTCCATCTCTGTGAAATCGATGCTGGCATCCGTAATGCTGAGTTTAGTACGCTGGAAAGCGGCCTGATTCAGGTTGTCTGTGGCGCGCCAAATGTCCGTGCTGGTATTCTGGTGGCCTGGCTTGCTCCTGGCGCCATCGTTCCGTCCACTTTTGGTACCGAAAATTTCCAGCTCTCTGTCCGCAAACTTCGTGGTTATGAAAGCTACGGCATGATCGCCGGTCCTGACGAACTAGGCTTTGGCAACGAACATAAATATATTGCCGAAATCGCACCAGATCTTGCCAATCCTGGCGACACCTTCTCCAGTGTCTTTGGTCTCGACGATCTAATTATTGATATTGAAAATAAATCTCTTACTCATCGCCCTGACACCTTTGGTATTATTGGTTTTGCTAGGGAAGTTGCCGGTATTCTCGGCCAGAAATTTGACGAGCCAACGATCTATCAAGGTGACTTTAGGTCCCAAACAGAGGTCTTTACCCGCAAAAATAACGAGTTGTCTATCGAAATTACTGATCCAAAGCTCTGCCCACGCTATTCCTGTGTTGTTTTAGAGAAGTCAGATTTTATTAAAGAACCTATCCCAGAGGTCCCAGATAATCGCCCACTCACCAAAGATGGTATTTTCCTCTACAAAGCGGGCATGCGTCCAGTCTCCCAAATCGTTGACGCCACCAATCTAGCCATGCTTGAAACTGGCCAGCCGCTTCATGCTTTCGACTATGATAAATTCATTGCCGTCGGTGGCAGTGACCAGCCAAAAATTTTAGTCCGCCGTGCTAAGGAAGGTGAAAAACTCACCCTCATTGATGATACGGTGGTGGAGCTAAACGAGAATGATATCGTTATCACCTCGAATGACGTTCCAGTTGCCCTCGCCGGCGCCATGGGCGGGAAGAATACAGAAATTGATGAAAACACTAAACGTATTCTCCTTGAATCCGCCACCTTTAGTCTCTATAATCTCCGCAAAACTCAGATGGCTCATGGTATTTTCTCTGAAGCTATCACACGTTTTACGAAGGGGCAGCCAGCTTTTGGCACCGTCCCAGCTCTTGAGCTTTGCCTTGAAAAGCTCGGAGTCAAAAATCTGGACCAAGTTGCCTTTTTTGACCAAAACTCGGTTGAAAATCAGCCTAATTCCGACAAGTCTCTCATCGTCATCTCCCTTTCAGATCTCAATCAAACTCTCGGTGCAAATTTTACCGTCACCGAAGTAAAGCAGACACTTGAGAATGTTGGATTTATCGTCGACACCAACGCCGAGCAGCTTGTTGTTCAGGCTCCACTCTGGCGCACCGATATTCATATTAAAGAAGATATTTATGAAGAAGTGGGGCGCCTCACTGGTTTTGATAATATCCCAAAAACCTTGCCAACTAGATCGTTCAAGGGTAGTCCAAAAAATCCACTTTTCGCGCTCAAGTCCGAGATCCGCAATATCCTATCTGATGTCATTGGTGGAAGTGAGCTCCTAACCTATAGTTTTGTCTCTAAGGCGCTTCAGCAAAAAGTTGGTGAAAATATCGAAGACAGTTATGAAATTGTCAATTCGATTTCACCAGAACTCCAGTGTTTCCGCCAGTCCATCATCCCAAGTCTGCTTGAAAAAACCTATGAAAATCAGAAAGCCGGCTTTAAGGATTTTGTACTCTATGAGATGAACCAGGTTGCCAAAAAGAGCCTCGGCATGCAGGCCGACCAGACGCCAAGTCTAGAATCGCACCTCGCCATCTGTCTTGAAGGTGATTATTACCAAATCAAACAGATCTGTGAGACTCTCGGTCGCCGCCTCGGCTTTGATTTTAAATTTACTGACTTCAAATCCGCCCAATATCCATATTTTGAACCGCTCCACTCTGTCGATATTAAAGTTGGCCAAACTGTGATTGGTGCCCTTGGCGAAATAAAGCACTCCGTCTTAAAAGGTATGAAGTTAAAAAATATCGCCGCCCTCGAAATCAACCTCGTTCCGCTACTTTCTCTCACTCCAATCCTTCGTGGAGCACAAAAAATCAGTCGCTTCCCATCCGTTACTCGCGATCTTACCGTAAAAACATCCGATCAAGTCTCGTTTGCAACCTTAAATCAGACAATCGAAAAAGCCTTGAAACGCGACAATTTTGTCTACGAAATTGAGCCAGTTTCTATTTATCGTCAGACGGAAAATAGTGAAACCAGAAACTGTAGTTTCCATCTCAGCTTCGCCAGCACCGTAAAAACTATGAGTGCGGACGAAATCTCTGATATAATGAAGCAAATCGCACAAAATATTACAGAACTTGGCGCTGAGATTATCTAATCCCACGTCCAGACTTTTTCCAAGGAGGTATATGCAAGAAAAAGAACTTAAAACCAGCCTAAGCCAGCGCATTGTCATCGGTATTATCGCCGTATTACTCTTCGCTTCGACCATCGCCATCTATGCTTTAATTGTATTAAATGGCGAGAAAAATAAGGCCACCAGCTCCGTTAAAAAAGAAGAGCTTGCCGCCGTAACTAAGGAATTAACCGAAAAGCAAAAACAATTAAAAACCGCTTCCGAGAAGATGTCAAAGCAGTATTTTAACACTCTCAACTCTTTTAGAAGCAAAGTCAAAGCCTATAATGCTGAATCCGTCCAAAACGCCGGCCTTAAGGTTTACGATCTCAAGTCCAGCGACGGCGCTGAGATCACCGACGCCACCAAGTCTTACTACGCTTACTACATCGGTTGGTGCCCAGACGAATCTGTCTTCGACTCATCTTTTGATGACCCAAAGAAGCCGACCACACTCAAAGAACCTCTCGCCGTCACGAATCCAGCCAGCCTCATCGCCGGTTGGTCAGAGGGAATTAAGAGTATGAAAATCGGCGCAGTACGTGAAGTTGATATTCCAGGTGCGCTCGCTTATGGTAATGATCGTGAAATTTGTGGCGCCAAAAACTCCCCACTCAAATTCATCATCCTTCCAATCAGCGTAACCGATGAATACAAAACTCTAAACTCTGAATACAGTAAGCTCTATAATAAATATCAGAAAATTCAAGCCGAAATTAACGGCCTCGGCGCTTAGAATAAATACTCCTGGAGACCCCAGGAGTATTTTTTAACATAACCATATTGACAAAAAACCAGAAGTATTATATAATAAAAATGTCCTGTGACGAGTGCTCACAGGAAGTGTTATTCTCAAACAAAGGGGGAAAAATTATGTTTGCTTCTAGTTTTAACAAGTTTGTTGCTATTTGGTTGCTTCTGCTTCCGTTCCTTTTTGGCTTCTTTGATTGTGCCGGTAGACCGGTCATCGTGGGAGAGCCGAGAAGACTTGAGATGAGATACAGAGCGCGCTTCCCGCAGGCATTGCGCAGACGTTTTGACCATGCAGTCTTGCTGGCAAACACCGTCATCGCAATACTCGGTTGGATGAGATACTGGGACGCATACAGACTACCGTCTGTTATGTCCTTAGGCTGGTCCGTGGTTTGCATATGGATCTTTCTGGTCCTCTTAGTTGCGTTTCTGACTCGTTCCATCATGGGGCAGTTATATCTCTATGGATCATCTTTGAAGATGTTCATTATGGAGAGATTCGCAAAGTTCAACAAGCATCACTATCAGATCGACAGATCGGGTACTTACATTACTCTTCCGATAGATGAATATCTTGGAAGAAAAGTACGTAAGTGCAGAAAAGTCGAAAAGGGTGAAGGATCTAATGTTGTAGATATTCAGTCTAGAAAGACTGGACGTCACACTTCAGACCGTGAAGTAAAATAATTTTCTCTCTTCACAAAAGCCCCACTTCGGTGGGGCTTCACCTTTTTATACGCTCGTCTTTTCGCTAATTATCCTATACCATTCGCGTAGCTTCTCTAAAATTTCTGGGTTGATTGGTCTTCCATCGGCCGTTTTTTGTCCTTCTTTCGCCAAGGTTTCCAGATTATTCAAACTAGCAAAGAAGCGTCCACTTTGATTTTTAATCCGCTCCAGGCGGTCGGCTTCCCAGAGTGAAAGTTCTGCAGCCGACAATGATTCCTTAAAATTGCGGCCTTTATAATGCAAAAATAGTTTCGGAAGTCGCTCATCGACAAACTCGGGATGAAGATCGCTTAGGTCATTAATATCAGACGCTTGAATCTTGCGGCAAATTCGTCTATCTCCTTCTGGCAAAAAGCCATCATATAATCCCGCTTCCACGTCAAGAGACTTCGGAAAATCACTCTTCTTCTCATATAAACTGCGCATCCTTTCGGCAAAATCAGGATGTGCTAATAAAATCCGCAAGTTCTTTCGTATCAATTCTTTTGTTAAGCCAATTTTCTCCCAACCGGAAGTCGCCCGAGGGTGCGGCGCCACAGGATCGCTTGATGCCTCCTCCGACACTGCGTCAAGGACAGAGGTCGGGGCTACCGCTGGGCATTTATTAAAGCACAATTCCTTCACCGCCTCACCGAAATCAAACCAGGTCTGATATTCCTTACCGGCGCGACTGATTTTAGTCTCTGGCACAAAATTCTTTTCCGCCTCCAGCAATTCCTCGAGATTATATCTTAAATTAAAGACCAAAATATTACCGTTCTTACTGGGTGCTAGGGGAAAAGCCACGGAAGTATTCAAAAAATCTGAACTATATCGGCCAGAGGTATAAACAAATGGCTCAGGGTTTTGCAGATTCACTAACTTCTGTACTGCTTTTTTATCGCGCATCTTCAAAAGATAATTAAAGATCTGCGGCTGCTTATCACGGAGTAAGCGCGCGAGTGAAATTAGGGCCTCCACATCCGAGAGCGCATCGTGAGCTTTTTCATGAGTAATTTTATTTAATTTCGAGAGGAGCTCTAGCTTATTCGCTGCCTTTTTTGTCCCAGTTTCGGGATCAATTTTGACTGGCCAAACAATACCTTCCGGCCTTAAAGCCCGCACCATCCTCACCACGTCAAGAAGGTCCCAGCGGCTACGCCCATCTTTCCATTGCCACTCGTATGGATCATAGAAATTCCGCCAGAACAAATATCGCATATGTTCATCGTCAAAGCGCACTGAGTTATAGCCACAGACAATCGTGTTTGGTGTGAAAATCTCCTCTGAGACTACTTTGCAAAATTCCGCCTCAGAAAGTCCTGAAGCGACCGTCTCCTGTGGCAAAATATGAGTCACCATAATCGCATCTGGACTAGGTAAAGTATCATCGTTTAATTTAATCAAAAGATTCACAGGTTCGCCAACTGGTTCTAGGTTAAATTTTGTGCGCTGTCCCGCAAACTGCATAATCCGATCTTCCCGCGGGCTAATGCCAGACGTCTCGAGGTCATAAAAGAAAAAATCCGGCTCACTCTCTCTGTCAAAATCGGCCCTCCTCCCGCCATTTGCCTGATAGTATGCTGCCTGGTCCGGATCAAAACGTGAATTCATGACTCTATTATAGCAATAAATAAAATATCCAAAACTATGCTATTATTCAATTATCAGATCGGCATTAAAATTAAAGATGTCGAAAATAAATAGAGAGGATCGTATGCGCAAAACTAAGAAGACTCCGGAATATCAAGCCACAATAAGACGGAGTTTGCACTATTTTTTTGAGGTAAATAAAAAATACAAGTGGTATAATCTTGCCATTTTGGCTTTAGTTCCTATTATTACTTTAATAAAATCTACAATCGCGCCACTCATTATCGCTAATATTGTTGAAGTTCTTTCGACTTCTCGCGCGGAAGATTTTATTAGTTCAGGCAACCTACTCCAGATCTCAATCGTCCAAAAAATTCTCCCTCAGGGTCTCCTAATCCTTGCGCTCGAAATCATTGGCCCTATAATCTTAGGCAACTTACAAATGTATCTCATCTGGAAAATGGAACTTCTTGCCACAAACGATCTCACTTCAAAATGTTTCAATGTTATTAATAATCAGTCAATGCAGTTCCACTCTGAACGTTTTTCCGGCTCACTCGCTTCCCAGGTCTCAAGATTTGCTAACGCCTATGAACGCTTTATGAACAGTACGATTATGAATATTTTGCCGCTCATTATTTCACTAGTCTCAATTTTTGCAGTTCTCTTTATGCGAACTCCAATTTTTGCCGGCATCCTTCTCGTTATTCTAATTTTCTTCACTTTTATCTCCTCTCGCAAGATGGACAAAATCGCTGAATACAATAAGGCCTGGTCAAAGGCCATCAGTGACCGCGAAGGTCAGTTTGCCGATTCTGTTACTAATATTATGACAGTTAAATCTTATTCTCAGGAGAAATATGAGCGCAAACGTTATAACGAATATCAAGAAAAAATTTTCACTACTGGTAGACAAGCTACGTTAAGCGTTGTCGAACGTAACCTGGTTTTTCATGGCTTTATTTTATCAATCAATATCTTGATGCTTTGGTTTATTATCTTTGGTGTACCGCTATTCTCTCTTTCGATCTCCACAATTTTATTAATCTTCCAATATACGCAAACTATTCAAGGTAAGCTCTGGAATATTAGTGGTATTTTCCGAAGTTTCATGCGTGTCTTCGGCGACGCCCATGAGATGACCGTCATCCTCGATACTGTCGATACTGTCGTCGATGAGAAAGGCGCCAAGAAGCTGATTGTCGATAAAGGTTCTATTCACTTCGATCACATCAACTTTAAACATGCCGATGCTAAAGAGGACATTTTCAACGATT